>Ga0209382_10010865_pt1 | contig 11326 bp, 19 predicted proteins | sample SoiMetdeltSBSDD5_FD_187599 | JGI IMG/M metagenome (GOLD analysis project Ga0209382, IMG submission 187599) | Bulk soil microbial communities from a Populus tree surrounding site in Tennessee, USA - Soil MetaG P. deltoides SBSDD5 (SPAdes) (version 2) | ecosystem: Environmental > Terrestrial >...
AGTTCTGTTCGGATGAATGTCGGATCAACTACAACTCGCTCAGACGGAGCCAAGCATGAGACCCCGAGGCACAATCAAATCCCGTTCTCCCGGTTCCTATTGGATCAGATATTCCCTTGGCCGTGATCCAGTAAGCGGCAAGCGGCGCTTTGCAACCGCGACAATTCGAGGGACACGAAAGCAAGCGGAGCGAGAGTTAGTTCGCTTGCTGCGAACGGTTGATACTGGCGAGCATGTTGATCCTAGCCGCATGACCGTTGGTGATTGGCTTGAGCTTTGGACGCAGACCATTAAGGCCGAAGTCTCGCCAAGTACCCACGAGCGCTACGCTATAATTGTTCGGTGCTACCTCAAGCCCGGGCTTGGTACCATTCAACTTCAACGCCTAACGCCAAGCGACATTCAGAAAGCGTATAACAACTTTGATCGAAACCCCTCCCCTCGAACACGGCGACATATTCATCGTATTCTCAAATCGGCCTTGGCTCGGGCTGTGGAGCAACAAGCCCTGCCCCGAAACCCAGCCGATGCATTGAAGCGATTACCCAAGGTCGAAGTTGAGCCGATCGCTACCCTGACTGTTGAGCAGTCATCCCGGTTGCTGAAAGCCATTCGCCATACGACGACTTATTGGCCAACGCTGATCGCATTGGCAACAGGGATGCGCCGGGGAGAGATACTTGCGTTGAGATGGAAGAACCTTGATCTTGAACACGGCGTAGTTCGAGTTGTCGAAAGCCTTGAACAAACCAAAGCAGGCCTCAGGTTCAAATCAACAAAGACTGACAAAGCCCGAGCCGTTCCGCTGCCTAAGTTTGCTATCGACGAACTCCGGGGATGGAAACGACAGCAAGCGGAGAACCTATTACGGCTTGGCGTTAGACAAAGCCCATCCATGCTGGTCTGTGCCCGAGAGGATGGACAACCGAAACAGCCAACTAGCCTCACTCACGAATTCACCTATCTTATCGGTCGGGTGAAGGACCTCCCCCGAGTTCGCTTCCATGATCTTCGGCACAGCCACGCTACTCAGCTCCTAGCCGCTGGGGTCCATCCCAAGATCGTTCAAGAGCGCCTAGGACACTCCACCATCTCCATCACGATGGACCTCTACTCCCACGTCAGCGAGACGATGCAATCCGATGCAACGGCGCGGTTGGATCAGGCCTATGGGCCTCTGGGGTAACGCCTGCTGGCCATTTGCACTAATGAAGTAATGGAGCGAAACCCTCAGTCAAATTGACTGAGGGGAGCCATTAGTGGCCAAGGGAAAGGTCCCTCCCTGTATGAGGGATGAGGGGTGACTATCTGTGCTATGTTGCCTTAATCGTTGGTGATCATTTAGGTGATCATTTCCGATTTTGAGGAATGCAGGTACCGACAAGCCATTGATATCGCTTCCACGGAAGGGTGGCCGAGCGGTTTAAGGCACTGGTCTTGAAAACCAGCAGGGGGCGCGAGCTCCCTCGTGAGTTCGAATCTCACCCCTTCCGCCATAAATTTATATAGCATATTGATATTACGATAATATTATTGTGTAATTTTACGTAAGCACAATCGTACGGTCAATTAGAAGCCTGCTGGTTGATTTAACTAGCTTGCGGCGATCCGGGGTCGTTCTTGTTCCGTTCTGCTCATCAGCAGTCATTTGTGGGCGTTTGCCGCCCGTTTTGGCGCGCCATGCGCCGCAAGTTCCTGCAAGAACGTAATGGCGCAGCAGTGGCGAGCCGCGCCGGCGTCCGATGGTGTTTTGCCAATTTGATCACGGCTCAGGACTTTGCTCGCAAGTTTGGTGGTTCGATAGTGAAGGGGCGACAGAATGCTCGCGACCATTTGTATCCAGGAACCGGGATCGCATTGCTAAGCCTTGGGGGCCAAAGATGTGGAAGCGCTCTTTTCGTAAAAACGTGCCCAAGCCGCCGCCACCGCCACCACCTCCTCCACCGACGTAAATAGGCGCGTGAAATTCCACCATGAGTTCATAATCGCGGATATTCAGCGACACGCGAACAGGCGATGTCTGCTTTACCCCCATGTGTGGACGGCTCCGAGTTGGCAAGGACTTTCTTGAACGTTTGCAGCAATGATAGCTTGCCTTGGCTCTTCCTTTCAGGACGTCGAGGGCGGCTAACTCGGTTTGCAGTTAACTAGCTTGTCAATCGAACCGGCGCTGCAGCGGGGTTCACGAACCGGCATCCGCACTGCCTCAGGCATTCTTGCGGCTATGCTTTGGCTGATCGAGGCGTTGACCTGAGAACAATCCAAGAATGGCTAGGGCATCGTTCGATTGAAATGACTGTGAGGTATACGCGGATTTCACAGCGTCGGTTCAATGGACTTTGGCGCTCCTGGCTTCCACCCATAATTCTCGCGGCTAGCCATTAAAGGCGCCTGCCGTTTTCATCCACCCATGTCACTGGGCAAATGACTTCCGAAAATTGGAAAGAAATCGAACTCAATTACTGCGGTGCGCAGGTTAAGGGCATCTACAAGATTTCCGACAGACTCGTGACTGTTGTGTACGGAAACCGGAACAAAGCAGCGCAGCTAGGTATTTTGCCTGCTGAGATGTTGGCTCACATGCTGCTGCGTGAATTGGAATTCGAGCGACGCCAGACGAAACCGAACACGCTCGGCGTGTAATCCTTCTTTGCCCGAAGCGACCTAACCGGAAACTTGGATCAAAGTGATAGGCCATGCCGCTCGGCAAAGCTTTTCCGCGTTCAGCACCCTAGTCGGTACCCGCCAATTGGCGCTGTTCCACAAACCGCGCTTGCCACTTTTGTAGAAGGGTCCGCTCGTCCAGAAACAAAAGCACGATGGCCACTAGCCACAGAATGGCCAGCGTGACGGGATCTCTCCGTTCCTGTTCGTGCGGTTGAGGGTTAAACACACAGGGCCCACGCGGTACGGGGCCCTGTGTCGCTCCCCGCTGGGTTTCTGCTTAGTCGTATTTGAACTCAGGCATACCTTTCAGAGAATCCTTGGTAGCGCCGCTGAGCACGGCATGGTCAGGGTACCATTTGCTCTTGGTGGTGGGTGGTGCTGTCGTCGTGGCAGGACGATTTGGCGTCGCTGAACCAGTCGTGCCACCAGGAGAGGGAGCGCTTGATGAGGTCCGAACCGGCTCATCGACGAACTTCAGCTTGCTCATCTCAACTTTGATGTCGTGTTGGCCTATCCCCAAGAAGCCGCCGACACCGATTACGACTCCATCTACTTTCCCAGATTTATCCAACAGGATCTCGCTTATATCGCCCAGCTTTTCGTTTTGATCGTTGTAGACATTTAGGCCAATAAGCTTAGAAGACCGCCACATGTCGTCCGCTGCAAATGCAGGGATGAGCATGGTCGTGGCGAGTAAACCGCCAAATATGAGTTTGCGCATCGAAGCACCTTCTGAAGTGTGAATAACTGTGTCGAAACGCAGGCAGGGACCTACTTGTTCCAAACCGACCAATAGGAACATTGACGCCACCTCGCGGTTTAAAGCATGACTGTCTAGTTTCATCCTTTCGATCGACAGTCTTCCAACGGAAAAGGCCACCGATCATATAGCGGCGGCCTTTTTTCTTTGCTTGATGCCACGCAAGAGTTCACAGACGTACGGCACGGATGGAAAGGGCCAGGCGATGGGGTCATCAACCCGGCCCTAACAACCGCGTGTTAGGGGAAACTTACCGTTTCTCTACGCAGACGGTCTTGATCTGATTTTCAGCGTCGGCTTGGGTTTTGAATGCGGCCGGTCCAACTTGTACCCAGGTGGTTTCGGTCGGCCGAGTTTCAACGACCTTGCATTTCTTCGTCGCTTTCTCTTGGACAATGTAGTAGTCGGCACTGGCCGTGGACATCAGAAGGCCTACAGCAGCCATTGCCAGAGCTAGTTTCTTCAACATTGGGTTTCCTCCTCTGCACACGGCGAACAAGTTCCCAAGATCACTTTGGTTCCTAGAAAAAAAGGGCCAGGCGATGAAGAACCCCGGCCCTAACAACCGCGCGCTCGCGACCGGCGGGGACGACCCGAAGGGAGGGCGGCATGTTGTGGCGTAGTTCCCGTGGCAGGCCATTAAATGCGCCGGCCGCTTTCATTCATCCGCGCCAGCCACTCGTCGCCAAGCAGGCCCCAACTGGCCCTGGCTGGGTGCACGAACTCAAGCATGATGGCTATCGGCTACAGATCCATGTGCGTGATGGTCGGGTGCGCCTGTTCACGATGAATGGCGCCGACTGGTCGAAGCGTTACCCTCGCATTGTTGAGGAAGCTGCTCGCATCAACGGCAGCTCGGTCATGGATGCCGAGGTCGTTTGTCTCGTCAAGAAGGGCATACCCGATTTCGACACGCTGCACAGTCGGACCGCTGATCATCTAGCAGTGGCGTGTGCGTTCGATCTATTGATGCATGACGGCGACGATCTGCGACGCCAGCCACTTCGTGAGCGCAAGTTGGCTCTCAGCAAGCTTCTGCTCCGTTCGCGGGGCGGCATCCAGTACGTTGAACACAGCGAAGGCCACGGCGAAAAATTGTTTGAGGCCGTGTGCGATCTTGGGTTGGAAGGCATTGTATCCAAGCGGCTCACATCAGTTTATCGCTCAGGTCCCTTCAGAGCCTGGATAAAAGTCAAAAATCCGAAGGCACCAGCGGCTACTCGCGCTATTGATGGTACGTTCTAATGAATGTGAAGGTAGTTGTTGCCATTTTGCTGACCGCCGTCGTCCCGGTGTACGCCCAGGCTCAAAGTCCGAGTGCGCCGAAAGTGACTAAGGCGGACGCGCAAAAGGTCGTCAAAATTATCAGTGGCAATAAGGCCAAGACTCAAACCTATTGCGAAATGGCTAAGCTCTTTAATGAGATTGAGCGGGCTGGTGGAAAAAACATCAAGAAAACCGCTGAGCTCAATCGCAAATTGGATGAATTGGCGAAAAGACTCGGTCCAGAATATGCTGCGTTGGTGAGCGGGATTCCGAACGTCAAACCGAATTCCCAAGAGGGGCGAGAAATCAGTTCGACCCTCGCGGCGCTCGACAGTCTGTGTGCGAAGTAGGTCTCAAAAATCCGAAGGCACCCGCCGCAACGCGGACCATCGACGGTACCTTCTAATAAAATGTCCCTAAGTTTCTGGAGGAGCGTAGTTACTAACGATTGCAAGTACGTTCAATGTGGCAGCAAGGATCAACACAACAGTAAACAGCGTCGTCCACATCGAACGCCCCCCGTGCCCGACAACTCAATTTGAAAACTGCTTCCCAAATGAAGCAAAAATACGGGACCCACCTTGATACCCGCGTTGCGCAGCGGGCCGCGATAATGACCGCAATTATGTCCGCTGGTATTTCGCGAATGAAGTGACGACCAAAGAATTTGCGAGCGAGTTTGAAGACCAATTAATAGAAAAGCCTGGCCGCGCCTGAAAAAACCTAGCGACGTTAGCCTTAGTGGCGACGGCGCTTACGAAATACTTGCTCGCTGGAGAAGACGTAAAAGCTGACCGCACAACCGACCAAAAGGGCAACCGCTATTCCCAGCATGTGCCGGCCTCTTCACCATGTGTAAAGTTGCGCAATCGAGGGTTAGGTAGCCGCCTGCGGGTGCCGACCGCCTAGGGGAAAGGGGCGCCCCCGATTGCTTGGAGGTTCATTCCTAGTTCGCAACCGAACTGGGCGGCCGGCCCATCACACAAGTCCATAAAGAGGTTGCGCAATTCATCGAAAGTTGGGTTCGTGCCCTTTTTGTCCGAACCTATGAGCAGTGAAATACCGCGAAAGGTACTCGCGAAAGGTACTATGGGGTAGATGCCCCGCGCGGCGGCGCAATCAGATTTGCTGATCTGATCGGCAAGCTCGACGTGCTTTGCGTGCAGCACTTTAATCGAGGAACGCGGACGTAACGGCAACTAATCAGCTGGCGCTATAGGGAACTAGGCCGTCACCAATCCCAAAGTGAATGTAACGTTTCGCGCCCGTCGCGATGACGGCCTATTGCGATGGAAACATACCACGCCGCAGCCGCACCGAGGAGTGTAGCAGCGCCAATCATAAAGCCTAGAATAACGGCGGTCCGACGAGCTCGCGAAATATTTTCTTTTGCTTGCGCGATGATTTGATCGACGCGACGTTCGGCTTCGGGCTGCGCCAATCCAGTAAGCGCCGAGACTAATCGAACAAGATAATTGCGATCGTCTGACTGAATTCCACGATGACTGGAGGCGGTCAAGAGGATCCGCGCAGCCTCGGCTCGGGAATAACCTATATTCCCCTCAAAGCCAGCCGGCCGCCGGTCACTGCGAAATAACCGATCCAGATCGTAAGCGATGATATTTTCGCCAGCGACCGATGTCTCTGCGGAGCCTACGGATGGCGTGCTGATACGTGTTGCTGCTTGAGCGATGGCGAGTGCAATCAAGCCCGCCAACAACGTCGCCAATGCCCACACAAGTAGCCCGGTGACCCCATCTTGAAATTCAGTGGCCTCACCTGCGTTTGCCAATGGAACGCGCATACGCGCCGCGACATAGGCGCCAAAACTGTACGACGCTAAGGCCACCAAGATAAGATAAAGCCCTGATAAGAGCGTCAGCGCAGTAGACGAGTCGCGCCAGGTCGGAGCTGTTGATGATAAGGAAATGCCAACGGCTCCTGCGAATGCATGCAGGACAGTGGCCAGAGCCGCCGCACAAAGGGCACCGGCAATGATGCCACCCCAATAAATGGTGACTGGCCCTTCGACTGCGACAGGTGCAACGCTCTTGCTAGTTGCCACTTAAATCCTCCAGCGTCGTCCTAGCGCAAGCCTAAGAAACAACGATGAGCCCGACGATGTAGATGATTCCGTTCATGCAGCCCTCACGAAACGTCTAACGCGTGAAACCACGGGAGCGTGCTATTGTTCCATTCAAATGGCAAAGAAGGCCCTAATTGTATGTCTCGCTACAAAGGTCGCACTGACCCCAAAGACATCGAAAAGACCTACCCGCACATCGTAGAAATGATCGTGCCGTCAGGCGGATTCGGCAAGCGACTTAATGACATGTATGACTTTCATGCTCACAACAGCCTTCGAGCGCGTGACGCTCATCGTTCTGTCACACCTGCGCAGCCATACTTTTCGCGCAGTTCCAGCAACAATTCTTGCCTGCTGGAAAACTCTCGGTAACCTATAATTTTAGTGATCGACCGAACGGCGGCATACTCAGACCGCCAGCCGTGTTTATGTTCGATAACTTCGCCCCACATGGCAACGGAGCCAATAATGGCAGGCCCTATGCAGGGGTAAATCGATAGCTCGCGCTCTGCCTGCTCTTCGTCTCTGAACGCATGATAACCGGCGTCCTATTATGTCCGCCACGCTGTCCGACACAGGAACACCTAATCGGCCACTTCGATCGAGCTGCCATTGCGTTCCATGTTTTCAAGCTGCTGGTTTTCGAAGTGCTGGCGCTGCTTGGCTCGTCGCACGTATACCGACAACAGCACGCCTTCAACGCCGTTTGTCAGGTCTCGATATCGGATAGCGCCAGGGGTTGCCACCCCTATGACCTCACACACATGGCCATCCACATAAGCAAATTGGATACCGACTAGGTCTCGATCACTCAACACTGCTGTTACTCCACGACGCAGCGCGGTGAAATATTTTGAGCGCTCCGTGCAACCTCAATTAGCGAGCCACGCTTAAAGTTCCACTAACATTTATCTTTTGGCGTAGGTCGCGGACAGAGGGAGAAAGTGGCCAGAGCGTCAATTACTCAAAATGAGCGTGAACAAAGAACGACGATAATTAGAAAGCTCGGACCGGCATAAGACAAAGCTAGAGCACTTGCTCCGGTTCCCAATGTCAAAATTTATAGACGAGGTAGATCAGCTGTTGCAGGCTCCAACAAAATGGACCGCACTATTCTCAAACTTGTTCCCTGGGACGTTTGGGCAGCGCTTGCAGTCGCTGCCATGGTACTCGCTCTTGCGGCATTCGATCAGTCGCCACTGTTAAAGGTCGTGCTGGTTGGGATAGCTCTCTGGGTGGCTTACCTCACGATGCAGAATGGGCCGCGCTACCGAGACTAACGTATTGCAAGCATCAAAATGTGCCATCCATAGCGCGTGTTGCGTTTTGCGCTAGATCAATGCCCCCACTCCGCTTCGCGGATCGAATACAGAATGGTTGCGGCGCACGTAAGCCCCCAAGCGACACGCGTCGTGGCTGTTATAGGGCCGGGCGGTCCATCGCCTGGCCCTTTCTTAGAGCGTTCCGTCTCTGCAGGTGCTTTCGGATTAGCTAAAGTAGATAAGCAACCCTACTCCAACAAAAATGCCCAAGCACGTTAGGACATGCCCCAACTTGCTAACTTCAAGATTCTTATCTGAATGAGCGGTTTCCATTAGGATTACCCAGCACGACCAATACAGAGTTTAGGCCAGCGCCGCCGATTGAGTAAATTTCGTAATAGATCAAAATGTCCCATCCATGGCGCGTGTAGCTGCCGGCAAATGCCCCAGATGTGGCGCGGGGATGTGGCTCGCCCGGGTCCAGCCCGTTGATCCGGCGCATCATCAATGGATGTTTGAGTGTCCTGCTTGCGCCGAGATCGTGATCGCGCCTCAGACCCGCAGGCGAGCGGCATAAATCAGTTTTAGCAACCGTTCCGTTTCGACTTCCGCCCGGAACGGTTGTTAGTAAGAGCTGGTGCCGAGGCTATCGCCGAAGGCTGCCCCCCGGTGACCTCGTCCACCTCTTTGCGACGGTCGGGCCGGGCAGCACCGGAAAGTAGCGCGTTTGACGCTCGGCTTCACGCGATCTTTTTCAACCGCGCTGCGTGTGTCGCGAGCACTCGCGTGAGGGCTTTTTTTCCCTCCTTGGCCGCCTCCGCCATGCTCTCATAGAGAACGGGGGAGCGCTCCACTGGTGCCATACAGCCTGCGCAGTAAATTTCCCAGCGCCAAGGCTTAGGCGGGCTGCCTCGGCGCTTCACCACAAATGAGTAGTCGGTCGGGTCAAAACCTTCTTCTTTCATGAGCCATTAGATGGTGACGGGTGGCGCAGGTTTCAAACCTCCCGATGAAGATTAAGCAGCTTCCGCTGCCCGATTGACCGCAGTTTCGGCGATCTCGGTTAGGGTTGCGTCGGTCTGCTTTTCTTCTAGAAGGGTCTTATCAAGCAGGCGAACTGCGTCACTCAAACCAAGTTCACTCGCCCACGTTTTGAGTGTCCCGTAGCGCGAGATTTCATAGTGCTCAACCGCTTGTGCTGCCGCGAGTAGGCCAGCGTCGAGCGCGGGGGAGCCTTTGTACTCTTTCATGATTTCTGCGCCTTCGTCGGTGATGCCGAGGATCGCGTCACACGTTTTGCCTTGGGGTTTTTTGTCGATAGCAGTGAAGATTTCTTCGAGCCGGGCGACATGGTCCTCTGTTTCTGTTCTGTGCTTGGCAAACGCCCTCTTGAGTTCCGATGCCTGCGCTGCCTTCTCCATCTTTGGCAAGGTAGCGAGGATTTTTTTCTCAGCGAAGTAAATGTCTTTCAGCGTGTCGTGGAATAGCTCGTCGAGCTTCTTTGCAGCCTTCTTTGCCATTGCGGCGTCCTCCTATTGGTACGTCGAGAACGCCTGCCAATGGCTGATGGTTCGAGAAGTCCGGAACAAAGCTGTTAGTTTCGCATTTCCACCGCACGCAAACATGAGGTGACTAAATGCCCACGTCAGCACAACTTGAACGCAAGGCGGAACGAGCCCGCGAGCGCCTTTCCGACCGAATTGCCGATCTGCGCTCTCACGTCTCGCCGACTACCGTGGTGAGCGATCTGTTGGGAGCCGTGAATGCCCGCAACCTGGCAGATGACGTTCTGCCCATTCTGGCAAAACAGGCTCGCAACAACCCGATCGCTTCCCTTCTCATAGCCGCCGGCGTTGGCTGGCTGATATTTTCCGAGATTCGCGGGCCAATCTCCAAGAGTCTTGGTCTCCCCAAGAATCTTGGTCTCCCCAAAAGTCTTGATCTCTCCAAGACCCTTGGTCTGACAACGTCTCGCCGGACATCGAAAAAGAGGCGCAAGACGCCGAATAGCAAGGCTGGGGCCAAGGGCGGGAACATTTAAGTGTCGGCAACCGGCGGTTCTTGTGAGACAAGAGCACGAAATTGCGTCGACCTCTACAGCAAGGAGCTCGCGCGGCAGTGGTGCAAACATTTCAAAAAATCAAAGCCCGAAATTGAGGCGGCAATTGCCAAGGTAGGCAACAACGCTGAAACGGTAATGAAGGAGCTAAGCAGAGATAAGCACGCTCGATCCAATTAATGGATAAGCGTGGGCGCGGCCTTTTTTTGAAAATGATTGGAACGCGGCGGATCACAATCACGGATATTCAGCGACACGCGAACAGGCGATGGCGGATTTCAAAGCGCGATGGTTGGCACTGTAGGGTCGAAATCCGACCTACGGGAACTACTCCGCATCCCCGTGCATTCAAGGTTGCTACCAGCGTAACCTCCTTCCCCAAACGCGCCGGTAGGCACCGCGCACTGGCCTGCCACACCGTTCCCGTGATGGCAGCCCTTTTTCTTTTTGGTTAGCGGCATGTTGTGGCGTAGCTCTCGCGGCAGGCCGATCAACGCGCCAGCCGCTTGTAAACTTGGACTTGAAGGAATTGTCTCAAAGAAACTGAATGCGCCGAATCGCTCAGGTCCCTCGAAAATTTGGATAAAAGTCAAAAATCCGAATGCGCCTGCCGCAAGTCGCGCTATTGACGCGACTTTCTGACACACTGTCAGGTATGCGACATAATATTTGTTTGTTAATAACTTTGGGGATAACCTCTGAGCTAGTGACTTTGTCGCCGGGGGGCGGAATTGCTGGAGCGACCAAAATCGCGTTCTTGGGTGGAGCGTGATTTGCAACGGGGCGACCTGAGTTTTTTGGGGGATTTCGCACTCTTCAGGAATCGCCGCCCTCCTTCCGCTGTAGTTGATCGGTTGTGCGAACGCGGATTTCTGGCGCAGACCGAGCGAGGGCGCAGGCGGATGACCCTGAAGGGCTGGGTCGCCATCCTTCTGCGACGTACCTTTGCGCGAAGGGCCGCAAAAGAAAAGCTCAACGCCTAACCGAACGCGCCGACTGCGAAAGTGTCGATGGTTCATTCTGAGGTCAATGACACAAAGCTTGTTCTTGTATCGGCACGCAAAAGCCGTGGTTCGGATTATTGGGACAAGGACGACTACGATGTGAGGCTCGGTGACAAAAGCGGACATTCCCTTCTATTCAATCACTTCGTTGGCGCGGACGAGTAAATTGTACGGAATTGTGAGTCCGAGCGCCTTGGCAGTCTTGAGATTGACAATAATCTC
>Ga0209382_10010867_pt1 | contig 11324 bp, 12 predicted proteins | sample SoiMetdeltSBSDD5_FD_187599 | JGI IMG/M metagenome (GOLD analysis project Ga0209382, IMG submission 187599) | Bulk soil microbial communities from a Populus tree surrounding site in Tennessee, USA - Soil MetaG P. deltoides SBSDD5 (SPAdes) (version 2) | ecosystem: Environmental > Terrestrial >...
CGTGCAGGTAGATCGTGGCCTGCCGGAGGGCCCGCTGGATCTCGGGCGCGAAGGGCCCGTGGACGTTGGCCGCCCGCCGGAAGGGGGTCACCGCTTCGAGCAGCGCACTCCGATGGCGAACGAAGGCCTCGATGCGGCCGGCGAGCGGCATGGCCGGGTCGACCGGGTGCAGCAGGACCCGGACCCGATCGGCGATGCGCTCGGTCACCGCGATGTGCAGCGCGGGCAGGTCGGCGAAGTGCTGGAACACCGACCGCACCGAGACGCCGGCCCGCTCGGCCACCCGGGGAGCGGTGGGGCGCAGCTCCCCCTCCTCCACAAGGCTGATGCAGGCGTCGACGATGGCCTCCCGGGTCTTGAGGGCCCGAGCGCTACGGCCATCGATCGGCTGCGGCGTGCCGGCGGGTGGCGTGGATGGTGTGGTGGGCGTGGTGGTCGGCATGGAGGCTCCCTGCACCGAACCGCAAGCTATCGGCACCACCCGGACTGTGGCGCATCGCACCGCCGCTGGCAGCATGGCGCCCGTGACCTCCTCCCTCACCGGTCCACTCGGGACGCGGCACATCGCCTCCACCGACGGCGTCACCGTGGCACTGCACGACCTCGGCGGCGACGGGCCGCCGCTGCTGCTCTGCCATCCGACCGGCTTCCACGGCCTGGCCTGGGCACCGGTGGCGGCCGCCCTGTCCGACGTGGCCCACTGCTGGGCGCTCGACTTCCGGGGCCACGGCGACAGCAACCTGCCCGCGTCGGGGTCCCTGGACTGGCAGGGCATGGCCGACGACGTGCGCGCCGTCCTGGAGCACCTGGGTGGGTCGGGCGACGGTCGACCGTCCGGCGTCGGCCACTCGATGGGCGGGACGGCGCTGTTCCTCACCGAGCAGGCCCACCCGGGCACCTGGTCCTCGCTGTGGTGCTATGAGCCCATCGTCTTCCCCCGCCTCGACGAGGCCGGCGCGATCGAGGTGCCTCCCGACGGCGGGCCTCCCGGTGGCCGGCCGGCGCGCGACCTGCCCCGACCACGGCAGAACCCGCTGGCCGCCGCGTCTCGGCGGCGCAAGGCGGTCTTCCCGAACCGGGAGGCAGCCCTGCAGAACTACGCCTCCAAGCCGCCCCTCGACGTGCTGGACCCGGCCGCGCTGGCGGCCTACGTGAACCACGGCTTCCGCGACCGGCCCGACGGATCGGTCGAGCTCAAGTGCGCTCCGGAGACCGAGGCCCGGGTCTTCGAGTCCGGCGTGGGCCACGACGCCTTCGCCGGGCTGGGCGCGGTGACCTGCCCGACGGTCGTCGCGGCGAGTGGAGACGGGGCTCCACCGGCGCGGGTGGCGGCGCTGGTGGCCGAGGGCCTGCCCAACGGGCGCCTCGAGCGGTTCCCGGAGCTCACCCACTTCGGCCCCCTGGAGGCTCCGGTGGTGGTGGCGGCGTCGATCCGAGCCTCGCTTCCCGGCCTCTGACCAGGCCCACGACCGGCGGGCCGTACACCGTCAGGCGATGGGCCGGTGGCGGTGGCGAGATCGCCGAAATCGGCCGTACATCGAACGTTTTCGCCGTGAGTGGTGGGGTACGCTCACCTTGTGTGACGTAGGTCACGCTGCGTGTTGCCCCGCAGACTTCACGCAGTTGGGCTGGGGCGCGGCGCCTCTCCCGAGCGCCCCGGCCCTAGAGCAGCGGTCAGAGAAAGGGGCGCCTGGATGAGTCAGGATTCCGGCACGCCGTCCCGCTACAACGTGCCGCGGTTGCTCGCCTTCTATCAGGACCTCTGGGACGAGGACGGCACACCGGTGGGCTGGAAGCCGGTCGCCTGGGGCCTTCGCTTCGCCGACGGGTCGACGGTGTCGGTCAACGTCGAGGGCAAGCCCTCCGTCACCCTCTGGCACAGCATCGAGGACGCCCTCACCGCTCTCGATGCCTTCGTCGACACGCCGGAGCCCCGGGGCACGCTGGACGAACGACTCATCCGGCCCGACGTCGCGCCGCGCGCGAAGCCCGGTGGCGCGGTCCGGTCCGGCAACGCGGCCAGCGCAGGCATGGGGGGTTGGCAGTCCGACGTCAGCCCCAACCCCGACGGGTAGGGTCCCCCTTCGCTGTCGCGCGGCGCGCGTACAGTCGCTCCATGGCCTTCGCGGTGCCCCACGCCCTCAGCCCGTCGAAGGTCGCGAGCTTCACGGACTGCGGGCTGGCCTTCCGGTTCTCGGCCATCGACCGCCTGCCCGAGCCCCCCGCGCCGTGGTCCACCAAGGGCACCCTGGTGCACATGGCGCTGGAGCGGTTGCACCTCCTGCCGGCCGCCGAGCGCACCGTCGAGGCCGCCCTCGGCCTGCTGACCGAGGCCGCCGGCGACCTGCGCGACGACCCCGACTACGCCGACCTGGGCCTCGAACCCGAGGCCGAGGCCGAGTTCCTCGCCGACGCGGCCGACCTGGTGCAGCGCTACTTCCAGCTCGAGGACCCGCGCCGCATCGAGGCCATCGGGCTCGAGCTGTCCCTCGACGCCACCGTGGACGGGGTCCGGCTGCGGGGCATCATCGATCGCCTCGACCTCGATGCCGACGGCGAGCTGATCGTGACCGACTACAAGACGGGGTCGGTGCCGTCGGTGCACTACGAGCGCAAGCGCCTCTCCGGCGTCCACCTGTACTCGCTGCTGTGCGAAGAGCTGCTGGGGCGTCGCCCCCGCCGGATCCAGCTGCTCTACCTGCGCCAGCCGGTGGCCATCATCACCGAGCCGACCGACCAGTCCACCCGGGCCACCCGGCGGACGCTCGCGGCGGTGTGGCAGGCCATCGAGCGGGCCTGCCATCGCGAGGACTTCCGCCCCCGGCCCTCGCGGCTCTGCGACTTCTGCGCCTTCCGGGCCTACTGCCCGTCCTTCGGCGGTGACCCCGATGCGGCCCGCGAGCTGGTGGTCGAGGGGGCCGAGCCGGTGGTCGTCGCTCCGTCCGCGGGTGGTCTCGAGGGCGTCGCGCTCGAGCCGGTGGGGGCCGGCGCGGCGGCCCGCTGAGCCCGCACCCTCGCGAGAGCCCAGTAGAAAGAGGGCCCGATGTCCTCGCCCTCGCTGCTCACCCAGGCCGCTCGAGCCGTCGCCCGCTTCGACGAGGCCGTCGAGCGGCGACTCGACCGGTGGCGCGGGAACCCCCGGCTCGACCGGGTGATGTACACCGCTTCCGAACTCGGCGACTTCAGCCTGGTCTGGCACGCGATCAGCGCCGCCCGCTCGCTGGCCCCCGACCGCCGGCCGGTCCACGCCGTCCGGGTCGCGACCATCCTCGGCTGCGAGTCGCTGCTGGTGAACCAGGGCGTGAAGCGGCTGGTCGGGCGGCGACGGCCGCCCTGGGAGCAGGAGCGACCCCACCGCGTGCGCCGCCCGCTCACCTCGAGCTTCCCGTCGGGCCACGCCTCGTCGGCCGCGGTCGCCGTGCTGGTCCTGGGCGAGAAGGACCCGCTGTGGCCGCTGTACGCGGTCGTCGGAGCCACCGTCGCCGCGAGCCGTGTCTACGTCAAGGTCCACCATCCGTCCGACGTCGTGGCCGGAGCGCTGCTCGGCGTCGGGATCGCAGCGGTCGCGCGACGCCTGTGGCCGTTCCCGGAATGACCCTTCACCAGCACCGGTTGCACGACATATGACCGCCTTCACCGTGAACTGGGACTATCGCTGCCCGTTCGCCCGCAACGCCCACGAGCACATCGTCGAGGCCATCCGCGCCGGCGCCGACTGGGAGGTGCGGTTCGTCCCCTTCTCCTTGGGCCAGGTCCACGTCGCCGAGGGGGAAGCCGACATCTGGGACCGGCCGGGCGACGACAGCGGACTGGTCGCACTGCAGGCCGGTGTCGTCGTGCGCGACCGGTTCCCCGAGCGCTTCTTCGACGTCCATCTGGCCCTCTTCGCCCTCCGCCACGACCAGGGCCGCCACCTCCGGGACGAAGCCGAGATCCGGCGGGTCCTGACGGAGAACGGCGTGGATGCCGACGAGGTCTTCGCCGAGATCGCCAGCGGCCGGGCCCTGGCCCGGATCCGCGACGAGCACACGGTGTCGGCCGAAGACCACGAGGTCTGGGGTGTACCGACGTTCATCCTGGGCGACGCTGCGGTGTTCGTGCGGGTGATGTCCCGGCCCGAGGGCGACGCCGCCTACGCGCAGCGGACCATCCAGCGGATCATCGACCTCCTCGACGAGGCGCCCGAGCTCAACGAGTTCAAGCACACCTCGTTGAAGCGCTGACGCCGCCGCGCTTCCGCGCTCGGCCCGCTCCCGGGCAACGTTCGGCCTGGTGGCCGTATCTGTGACGTCGCTAGCTGGCTACAACGACGCCGTCGTCGCTCGCCTCGCGACCGTTGCTGGGGTTCGCCAAGAGGGTGCGGACGTCGAGGAGGAGGTCGGCCACCTCGTTCGTCGACACCAGCTCGCGATGAAGCAGATCACCCAGGCCCTTGTCGATCACTGCCAAGGCCTCGTTGATGACTTCATCGAGCGCACGGGTCTCGGTCACGTCGCCCACCATACCGGGCTTCGGTCGGCGCAGTGCGGCAGACAGAGGACCGTAACGGACGTCACCTCGCATCGTGCGGGCACGATCCGTGGTGGTGACGGCGACCCCGCGATCGCGTCAGCGGACCCCCAGCGGTCACGTACCCTGCGGACGTGCAGGGCTACGAGCCGATCGCTCGGCTGGGCCGCGGCGGGATGGGCGTCGTCGACCTGGCGCGCGACCAGAACGGCGTGCGGGTCGCGCTGAAGCGGCTGACCCTGCAGGGCTCGGCCAGCGACATGCTCCGGGCCCGCCAGCGCCTCCTGCGCGAGGCCGAGGTCCTCCGCCGGCTGCAGCACCCCAACATCGTGCGGCTGCTCGACGTGGTCGAGGAGGGCGACGAGATCGTGCTGGTCATGCCCTACCTGAACGGCGGCAACCTGGCCGAGCGCGTCGGCCAGCACGGCCCGGCGCCGGTGCCCGAGGTCGAGCGGCTGACCCAGCGGTTGCTCAGCGCGCTGGCGACCGCCCATGCGCAGGGCATCATCCACCGGGACATCAAGCCCGGCAACGTGCTGTTCGACGAGCGGGGCGAGCCGTGCCTGGCCGACTTCGGCGTCGCCCACACCTGGGACCAGACCGGCGGCCTCACGGTGGCGGGGATGGTCGTGGGCACGCCCGGCTTCATGGCCCCGGAGCAGGCCCGGGACGAGCAGCTCACCCCGGCCAGCGACGTGTTCTCCCTGGGTGCGACGCTGCTGTACGCGGCGACCGGGATCGGTCCCTTCGGCAGCGGCGATCCGGGGTTGCTGATGGTCCGCGCCGCGGACGGCAAGGTCGAGAGGATCCCGAAGTCCCTGCCGGCCGGGTTGCGGCGGCGGTTGCGCGCCATGCTCGATCCCCGCCCGGAGCGCCGGCCGACCGCCGCCGCGCTGCTGACCGGCGACCAGAGCGCCCTGGGTCGACCACCCGGCCGCACGCCGCTGTCCCGGACCGGTCCCGCGGTGGTCTTCGCCGCCTTCGGCAGCGCGGTGGTCCTGGTGGCGCTGAGCGTGTCCGCCAACCGGGACGACGACCCGACCGCCGCGGACGGCGCGCTCACCTCCACCACCGCAGCGGACGATGCTCCGGCGGCGGGCGCCACCACGACGCCGGGTGACGGTCAGGGTCAGACCACCACCCCGGCCGCGCCGACCGACGATGACGACGCGGCCTTGGTCGGCGAGGCCCAGGGGGTCCTCGACGCGGGCGACGACACCGACAGCTTCTGGCTGCCCATGGGAGAGGACGGGGAGTGCCCGGACGAGGTCCACATCATGATCACCGCACCTCCCGAGGTCCCGTTGGCACTGGCGGCCGTCCGTGGGCAGCTCGACCGGACCGAGGAGGTGAGCCTGGGCGAGACGACCACCCGGGAGGGCGAAGCGTCCCTGACCTTTCGACCGGCCGGCTGTCCCGATCCCGACCTGGGGTTCCGGGTGCTGATCGGTCGCCTCAGCGAGCCCGGCGCCGAGAGTCCGGCCGTCCCCTACCGGATCATCCGCGAAGACTCGTGACCGCTGCTCGGCCGGGACGGGCTCCCCGGCCGTGACTGCGGTGCCGGCCGGAGACCGGCGAGCGCGGCTTCGATGCCGGCCAGGCGGCGCTCGATCTTGGTGAGCCGCTCGATCACCTCGGCCAGGTTGGGCTGGCGCTCGGACGGCGGGCGCCGGGACGGCTCGCCGGGACGGTGGCCCGGAGCCTCGGCCGGCAGGGTCCCGGGTGAGGGCTCGACGGACGGCCGGGCCCGGCGGCGCTCGAAGGTCTGGTGCAGGTCCTCCGAGGAGGGCTGGCCCGTGAGCACCTCGGCCCACAGCGTCTCGCCGCCCCAGGCAGGCGCGGCGACGCGGGTCGCGAAGGGCGTCGGGGTACGACCGGCCAGGGCGTCCAGCGCCGCTTCGACGTCGATGTCGTCCACCAGGTCGAGCACGGCGTTCCGACCCAGTCGGGCGCGGACCTCCTCCGCGGTCTGGGGGCCGTCCAGGAGGAGCACGGCCAGCACCGCGAGCTCGCCCCCGGTCAGCCGCCAGCGCTCGTCGGCCCGATGGCGGAAGCGGACCGGGCCCATGTTCCGGCCGGCAGGGATGAAGCGGGCCAGGCCCTTGGACTTCAAGGAGACCAGCGCGTCGTCGACGGTCCGGTCGTCGAACGGCTCGGGCTCGGGGCGGTCGCTCTGGTTGCAGGTGAAGCGGACGTCGTCCAGGGAGAGCGTGGGCGGCTCGTCGGAACCGAGGCGGGACGGCTGGCGCGCGATGAGGCATCCGAGAACCCGACCCTCGGCTGCCGTCAGCTCCATGGGTTGCGAGGCTAATCCTGTAAGGCAGCGATCCGAGCTTCGTCGCTCCCGGCCTCGCCCGTTAGCTTCCTGAGATGGGCATGGACCGTGCGGGAGTGACCTTCGCGTCGCTGATGACCCTGGGCCCCGACTTCGCCGTGGACACCGCCCGGCTGGCCGAGGGGTGCGGCTACCGGTCGTTCTGGACCGCCGAGACCACCGGCCCCGAGGCCTTCTCGCTGCTCGGCGCGGTCGGCGCTGCGGTTCCGTCGCTGGGGTTGGGCACCGGTGTCCTGGCGCTCCAGCTGCGCACCCCGATGGTGGTGGCCATGGCCGGGGCGACCCTGCAGGCGCTCCAGCCCGACCGGGAGGTCCTGCTGGGCGTAGGCATCTCGTCGCCGGTGGTCACCGAGCGCTGGCACGGCGTTCCCTACGGCGAGCAGCCGCTGGAGCGGGTCCGGGAGTACCTGACGCTGCTGCGGGCCTGCCTCTCGGGCGAGAAGGTGGACTTCGCCGGCGACTTCTACCAGGTCAAGGGGTTCCGCCTCGGGGTGCGGCTGCCCGAGCGGCGGCCGCGCATCGTCCTGGGCGCGCTGAACCCCCGCATGCTGCGCCTGGCGGGCGAGCTGGCCGACGGGGTGCTGCTCAACTACCTGCCCGCCTCGCACGTGGCCTGGTCGGTGGACCGGGTCCGGGAGGGCGGCGACGCGACGGTCTACGCCTACGTCCACGCCGGCGTCTGCCAGCGGGACGAGGGCCTCGACCTGGCCCGCCGGGACCTGTTCTCCTACGCGGTGGTCGACAGCTACGCCGCCAACTTCGTCCGGGCCGGCTTCGGCGACGAGGTGGCCGAGATCCGGGACCGGTTCGCCGATGGCGACCGCAGCGGGGCTCTCGCCGCCGTCAGCGACCGCATGGTGGACGCCATCGACGTCATGGGCGACGAGGACGCCGTCCACGAGACCATGCGCAGCTACGTCGATGCCGGCGTCGAGGTGCCGGTCCTCATGCCGCTGCCGTGGGGAGCCGACCGCCGGGCATCGGCCGAGCGGACCATCCGGGCTGCCGTCGGCGCCGCCTGACCCGGGCCGTCGGGGCCCGGGCTGGTCCTACCATGCCGGCATGGAACTGGCCGATCGCATCTGCGTCGTGACCGGCGGGGCCAGCGGCATCGGCCGGGCGCTCTGCCGGCGGTTCGCGGCCGAGGGCGCCCGCGCGGTGGTGGTCGTCGACCGCGACGCCGACGGCGCCCTGACCACCGCCAAGGAGCTGGGCGCGGCCGGCATCGCCAACACCGCCGACGTGACCGTCGAGGCCGACGTGCAGGCCATGGTGGAGCACATCGAGACCGATGTGGGGCCCATCGACCTCATGGCCTCCAACGCCGGGATCCTGAGCGGGCTCGGCGTCGAGGCCCCCGACGACGTCTGGTCGCTGGTGTGGTGCGTCAACGTCATGGCGCACATCTACGCAGCCCGGGCCGTCATCCCCCGCATGATCGAACGAGGCGGCGGCTACCTGCTCAACACGGCTTCGGCGGCGGGCCTCCTGAGCCAGCCGGGCGATGCCCCGTACTCCGTCACCAAGCACGCCGCGGTCGCGCTGGCCGAGTGGCTGGCCATCACCTACGGCGACCAGGGCATCCAGGTGTCCTGCCTGTGCCCCATGGCGGTGAACACGCCGATGCTGGCCGCCGGCGTGGAGGAGGCGACCGGCGAGTCGGGTAGCGGGGCCCAGGCGGCCGCGGTGCTCGGGGTGATCAGCCCGGAGGAGGTGGCCGACGCGGTGATCCAGGGTTTGCGCGACGAGCGCTTCCTGATCCTCCCCCATCCCGACGTGGCCCTCTTCGAGCAGCGCCGGGCGTCGGACCGGGACCGCTGGCTGGGCGGGATGCGCCGCTTGGCCTCCCGGTAGTGCGAGAGTGGCGACGGTGGGCGGAGACGGGCACTCGTCGGACGCACGGTCGTTGGAGACGCTGGGGCTGACCCCCGGCGAGCAGGTGCGGTGGCAGCGGAAGCCGGGCGGCCACTGGCACCAGGGGGTGGTGATCCGGCGGGAAGCCGACGGCAGCGTGGCCGTGCGGGATGCGGACGGGGCGTGGCGGTCGATCGTGATCGACCGCCTGGAGGCTCGGCGGCGGGGCCGCCGGGGCCCGCGCAGCTGGGAGCCGCTCGCCGAGCGGACCACCCGATCCGCACAGCTCACGCTCTGGTCCTGACGGGGGATCCTCGATGGACGAGCGGACGGTCGACATCTATGAGCACGGCGCCAGCTTCTTCGCCGAGCATCGCCGCGCTTCCGACCCCGAGCGGGCCCGGGCCTTCGCCCGGTCGATCCCGGCCGGCGCCCTGCGCCTCGACCTGGGGTGCGGCGCCGGCCACTACCTACCGCTCCTGGGATCCCCGGTGCTCGCGGCCGATGCCGCGCCAGCGATGGTGGCCGAGGCCCGCCGCCACGGTGCCGGGGGGACGGAACCCCTGGGGGTCGCGTGCGACTTCGAGGCCCTGCCCTTCCGCCGTGGCGCCTTCGCCGGCGTGTGGGCCTGCAAGTGCCTGCAGCACGTGCCCGCCGAGCGCCTCCCCCTGACGCTGGCCCGGGTCCACCACCTGATCCGGGTGGGCGGGGTCCTGGACGTCACCGTCTTCGCCGGCGACGACGGCACGACCGGCTGCGGCATCTCCGGCACCGACTTCCCCGACGACGAGCTCCCCGGCCGGCTGTTCACCTGGTGGCGACCCGAAGACCTGGGCCGGCTGCTGGTCGGCGCAGGCTTCGACCTCGAGTCGGTGCTGGTCGGCGGCGGGAAGCGCGACGACCTGCTACGGCTCAGCGCCCGCCGGAGCCGCAGCCTGCCCGACACCGTCGGCCGGGGGATGCGGCTGCTGGTCTGCGGGCTGAACCCCAGCATCTACGCCGCCGATGCCGGCGTCGGGTTCGCCCGGCCCGGGAACCGCTTCTGGCCCGCGGCGCTGGCCGCCGGGCTGGTGTCGGTCAACCGGGACCCCGATGCGGCGCTGCGCCAGGACGGCATCGGCTTCACCGACCTGGTCAAGCGGGCGACCGTGGGAGCGGCGGAGCTGGCCGACGACGAGTACCGCGCCGGCCTGGAGCGGGTGGAGCACCTCGTGCAGTGGCTGCAGCCTGGCACGATCTGCTTCGTGGGCCTGGCCGGGTGGCGGGCGGCGGTCGACCGGCGGGCCGAGCCCGGTGTGCAGCCCGAGCCGCTCGGCGGGGTCCCGGTCTACGTCATGCCCTCCACCAGCGGCCTCAACGCCCGCACGTCGCTCGGCGAGCTGACCGAGCACCTCCGGGCCGCCGCCTGGCTCGCCGACCGCTCCTGACCACCACCCGGCCCGCAACCTCCCGGAGCCGAGAGCCGGCGGTCAGCTCGCGGGGTGCGCGCGTGCCTGCGACTCGTCGGCGGCCCAGGAGAAGACGCCGCGGGACATGGTGGACAGCTCGGCCTCGGCCCGCTGGGCGAAGACCTCGGCCCGGACCCGGTGCACCCCCGCGTCGTCGGGCGCGGCCTGGGCCGCCAGCTGGGCCAGGTGGCCGGCCAGCCGGAGGTCCCCCGCCGCGGCGACGTCGCCGGCCCGCTCGGCCAACCGTGCGGCTCCTCCCGCCAGGTCGGCCAGCTCCCGCGCGAGGTCGGCCTCGGGCGCCGGCTTGAGGTTGGCCGGGTTGCCGTCGTACCAGCCGCCGTAGAGCCGCCAGACGTTGCGGACCACGAACTCCGGTTCGTCGTACACCGGGCGCAGGTAGGGCCGGGCGAGCAGGTCGGTCGGCAGCGCGATGCCGTGCAGCACCTCGTCGAGGGTCGCTCCTTCGTTCATCAGCGCCAGTGTCTGGTCGACCAGGCTGTCGAGCAGGTCGGCCGTGTCGGTCAGCGCCTGGCGGATGCGGTCGGCCCCCACGATCGGCCACCCGTGCCCGGGTAGCAGCAGATCGGCGTGGAGCGCAGCCATCTCCCGCAGCGCGAGGGCCCAGTCCCGGGGGTACCGCTGCACCTTCTGGGGGTTGCCGCAGTTCGGGCTGGCCCAGATGAACAGGTCGCCGGTGCAGATGGTGCGCCGGCCGGGGATCCAGACCCAGGTGTGGTCGTCGGTCTCGCCCCGAGCGTGGCGCAGCTCGAAGCGCTCGTCGCCGATCTCGAGGTCAAGGCGGTCGTCGTAGGTCCGGTCCGGGTAGCGGTAGTCGGTCGGCCACTGGAGGCCCGGCAGCCTGAACTGCCGCTGGTTGATCACCGTGTTGTAGCCCGCGGTGACGACGTAGCGGTCGAAGCGGCGCGGGACGTCTCGGTGGGCCACCACGTGCGGGCGCTCCCAGCCGCGTTCGGTGGCCTCGGCCTCGAACGGCCCCACACCGGACACGTGGTCGATGTGGCCGTGGGTGTAGACCGCGGTCCGCAACGGCCGGCCGGTCCACTCCCGGATCCGCTCGAAGTTCCGGCCCGCCAGGGCGGGGTTCCCGGTGTCGACCAGCACGAGGCCATCGTCCACGGTGAACGCGCTGACGTTGCCGAAGGCCGGGATGAAGGCCG
>Ga0209382_10010869_pt1 | contig 11324 bp, 10 predicted proteins | sample SoiMetdeltSBSDD5_FD_187599 | JGI IMG/M metagenome (GOLD analysis project Ga0209382, IMG submission 187599) | Bulk soil microbial communities from a Populus tree surrounding site in Tennessee, USA - Soil MetaG P. deltoides SBSDD5 (SPAdes) (version 2) | ecosystem: Environmental > Terrestrial >...
TGGTGCACGGGGCGCCAACTCCCTTCCACGGCTCACCGAAGTTCTTGTAGTCACCGGTATTGCAGACGCCGCTGGTCGCGGTGGGTTCGATGCCCTGCATGTTGCCGCTCACGACCTTGTTCGCCATCGCCGCCAGCTCGGTCCAGTTGAGCGAGCCGAAGTTGAAATACGTGCTGGTGTCGGCGGCGGCGGGATCCTCGATGACCTTCGGATCCCCGACGATGCAGTTGTAGTTCGAGCAGCCCGACGTCGTGATCAACGAGCTGTCGGACGTGGCGATGCCGGGCATCGCCGGGCTCGGTGCGGGGCAGTCCCAGCCGGGGAAGGTGTGGTCGGTTCCGTCGATGAACGAGCTACCACCAATCTGCGTCCCGCCGCGCGCCGTGAGCGCCGCCAGGAAGTTGATTTGCGGCAGGTTCAGCACGAGCAGCTTCGCCGTGCGGCGACGCGCCTGGCCCGACTTTCCTTCAGCGGCAATGAGAAACGCCTGATCGTTGAGCCGGGTGACGCGCACCGTCGCCACCGAGCCGTCCGAGGTGGCCGGCGTCAGCGTCTGCACCTGGCCGCGCTGCATCGTCGTGTTCCACCGGCCGTTCCAGTTGGCCTGCGTGTAGTTCACGCCGAACTCCGCCGCGCCGAGCGCTCGCGTCTGCTGAATGGTGTTGGCGCCGATGCGAAACTCCTGCGTCGACGCGAAGAAGGCGCCGGCGACGAGGGCGCCGATGATCACGATGGCGAACACCGCCACCGGGAGGGCGAAGCCGCTGCGTCGCGAGATCATGCGGGACATGGGAGATTTCTCCTGGAGGCGTACGTCAGATGCGGTTGCGCACGGCGATCGAGACCGCGAGCGAATCTTCGTACTTGCGGTTGCGAACGTTCGCGACGTCGAGGTTGTACTGGCTCTGCGCGCGAGCGATGACATCGATGCGCGCCACGAGGCGCGGGTCCGCCGTCGGCGCACCGGTCGAGTCGAAATAGGCGAAGGCGAGGCCGCTTGGCCCGCCCGCGCCGGCGTACGGCCGATAGGGACCGCTGACGGCTTGCCGCGCGGTGCATGCGGAGCCGGGGCACGAGAAGTAGCCGAGCCACCAATCGCCCCCTGCACCCTGGTACAGGCTGTACCCCGCCGGGCGGAAAAACCGGATCGGTGCGCCCAGCACCACACCGGCGTCCAGCGGATCGGCGAGCGCGATCCGGATGCTGAGCGCTTCCTCGGTGGAGTTGCTGGTGAATCCCACCGGCGCTATCGGGCATACGCCGGTCGTCGGATCGGACGCGAGCGCGGTACGTTGCCAGCGGTCGTCGCTCGTACCCGGGTCCGCACCCTGGTTGAACACGAAGACGGAGTCTCCGGCGCGCGCATCCGACAGAAACGACGTCAGTGCGTTCTGCGCTCCCATGTTGCTCGGCGGGAGCGTCACGACCGTCCGCCCTGGATCGATCGTGCACACCAGCGAACCGCCGAATTGCGAGCGGAAGATCAGCGACGAGTCGCTCATCGCGTAGATATCCACGTTGTTCGGGGCACCGTTTCGCGTGCTCGTCGAGATGCCGCGCAGCTCGCTCGACAGAATGTCGATCGCCTGCCGCGCGCTTCCCTTGGTATTGATGATCTCGCTCGTGCCGGTATAGAACCGCTGCTGCCGGACGAGCACGGTCATCAATCCACCGACGACGAGCCCGAGGAGCACGATTACCACCATCATTTCCGGCAGCGTGAGGCCGTGGCGCGCACGCGATGTGCGGCCGGCGCGCACCTTCTCTGTGGTCAGAGGCATGTGATCTGGCTCCGATACGTCTGCGTGCGGGACGAGGACGTTCCGCGCCGCATGCTGGTCTGGTACGTGATCGTCAGGGCGACGTCCATCGCCCTCGGCGTTGCCACCGGGCCGATCGGCGTCACGCGCCACGTCTCCTGAACGTTGCGGTTGACCGCCGTTCCGCTCGTCATGCGTCCGCAGTTCACCGAGCGCAGTTGCTCGAAGCGAGCGAGCGCCACGTTGGCGGCGACCGTCTGGTGCGTGCCGCCGCCGATGAGCTTCATGACCGTCCCCGAGGTCGCCGCGAGGCCGAGGAGTCCGATCGACAGAATGACGATGGCGACGATGAGCTCCATGACGGTGAATCCGGAGCGTGCACGGCGCCTCATTCGAGAGATTCGGGTCCGCATGTCAGTTGCACCCGTTGAGGTAGGCTTTGCCGAGACCGGTGAGGCACACCGGTCGCGAGCGTGTTTCGCGTGTGATGACGATCCGGCCGCCCCCACCGAGATTCTGGGCGAAGCCGCGTGGGTCGTAGGTGATCTGCCCCTGTGATGCGGAGAGTGTGACGCCGTGCGTCGCGTTGAGGTCGCTCGCCAGCACGGTCTGCTCGACCCCGCCGGCCTCGGTGACGACCGACATGCGGTCGCCCACGATGCGGACGTGAGTGCGCTGGCCGCGCTGGATGGCGACGGCGTGGGCGCGCATGAAGTACGACACGACCTCATCGCGCGCCGATCGCACCTTCGCGTTGCGAACGGTCTCGACGAACTTCGGGAGGGCGATCACCGAGAGGATCCCCATGATCCCCATGACGGCGATCAGCTCGACGAGAGTGAATCCAAGGCGTTTGCGCATGAGAGCTCCTGGTTGCGCCGGGCACAAAGGCGCGACTCATGCCATCCGCCAAGTCGTTGTATGCGAGGGATTTCCGTTTCGCGAAGCACCGCATCGCTACGCAAACAGTTTCAGCCCTGAAACTGTTTGCGCACCGAATAGATGCGAACCAGGAACGAAGAATGAGGACTGAGGAACTCGAATTCCCTGGTCCTCGTGCGTCATTCCTCGTTCGTTCGCTCGTCCAGCCCGTACTCGCGGATCTTGTAGAGGAGCGCGCGGTGGGAGAGCTCGAGGAGTCGAGCGGCGCGCGTCCGATTTCCGCGCGTGTGTGCGAGCGCGCGCCGGATCAGCGACTTCTCGAGCTCCGTCGTCTGGCGCTTCACCGAGAGCGTCTCGTCCACGGCAGCTCCCCCTCCTGCGGGCGACGCCAATCCCACAGTCGCCGGCAGGTCCGACGGCTCGATGACATCGCCCCCCGTCATCACGAGCGCGCGCTCGATCGCATGCTCGAGCTCTCGCACGTTGCCCGGCCAGGAGTGCGCGCTCAATGCACGCATCGCGGCGGGAGAGATCCCCCGAGCCGTCAGGCCCATGCGCGTGGCGTGGCGCTCGAGGAAGAACCGCACCAGCTCGGGCACATCCTCGGGGCGCTCACGCAGCGGGGGCAGCGCGATGGCAACGACGTTGATGCGGTAGTACAGATCGGCGCGAAAGCGGCCCGCGGCGACGTCGGCGTGCAGGTCGCGGTTCGTCGCCGCGATGACGCGCACGTCGACCGCCGTCGACGTCGTCGCGCCGACGCGCCGCACTTCTCCTTCCTGCAGCGCACGAAGCAGCTTCACCTGCAACGCCGGGGGCAGCTCGCCGATCTCGTCGAGAAAGAGTGTCCCCCCGTCCGCTTCCTCGAACAGTCCGGCCTTGTCGCGCGTCGCGCCGGTGAAGGCGCCCTTCTCGTGTCCGAAGAGCTCGCTTTCGAGCAAGGCTTCGGGAATGGCGCCGCAGTTCACGGCGACGAATGGAGCGCGCGCTCGCGGACTCTCGCGATGGATGAGGCGCGCGACCAGCTCCTTTCCGGTCCCGCTCTCGCCGGTGATCAGCACCGTCGCGGAATGCGGGGCGACCTTCCGCGCAAGCTCGAGCGATTCACGCATTGCGCCGCTGGCTCCGACGATGGCGCCATTCGCCTCGCGCAACGACGAGAGCTCGCCCTCGAGGCGCTTCACCTCGGCGCGCAGTCGCTCCCGCTCCATCGCCTTCCGCACCACCAAAATGATCTCCTCGGCGCGGAACGGCTTCTGGATCCAGTCGTACGCACCGCGCTGCATGGAGGCGATGGCGGTGTCGGCGTCCCCGTAGGCGCTCATCATGACGACCAGCGCGGTCCCTCCGGTCGCGGCGTAACGCTCGAGAAAGGTCATGCCATCCATCGTCGGCATTCGCACGTCGCAGAGCACGAGGTCGGCGGGCGCCTCCGCCAGCTTCGCGAGCGCCTCCCGGCCATCGTTGGCGACCGTCACCTCGTGTCCCTCCTCGCGGAGGATCACCGAGATGGTGTGCCGGAGCGACGGCTCATCATCGACGACGAGAATCCGCATGCCGCTCATGTGACGAGCGCTCCCTCCTTCACCGGCAGCATCAGCCGTCCCGGTGGCGACAGGCGCACACCGAGCGGGAACATCATGACGAACGCTGCCCCGCCCTCACGCGCAGGACGTACCCAGACCACGCCGCCGAGATTGTCGACGATGCGCGCCACGATCGCGAGTCCGAGTCCGGTGCCTTTGCCCGGCGACTTCGTCGTGAAGAACGGGTCGAACACGCGCTCCGCATCCTCCGGCGGCACGCCCGGGCCGGAGTCGGCGATGGTCACCGTCAGAATGCGCTTCGGCTCACCCACGCGATGCAGCCAGGCCCGCACGCGCGGATTGTGCTCACGCTCGATGAACACGTTAGGCGGGTCGTGTCTCCGGGGAGTCGCGTCCTGCCGCAGCGCGGCGAGCGTGTCCCCGCGCGCCGCGATGGTGGCGACTCCCGTGCCGTTCATCGCGTCGACGGCGTTGAGGAGCAGATTGACGAGCGCCTGCTCCAGCTCGTGGCGGTCGCCCGACAGCTCCGGCACATCGGCCTCGATGTTGGTGCGCACCTCGACGGCTTTGAGCGCGCCCTGATCGCGCAGCATGCCGACCACGCGCTCGACGCACTCGCCGATCGCGATCGATTCCGGCGTCGTGCGGCGTGGGCGGGCGTAGTCGAGCAACCCGCGCACGATGCGATCGATGCGCGTCGTCTCCCGCTCGATCGCATCGAGCTCGTCCTCGAGACCAGTAGCGCGGAGGCGGCGTCGCGCGATGTGCGTGTAGCCGTTGATGGCGCCGAGGGGATTGCCGATCTCGTGCGCGATGCCGGCCGCGAGCCGTCCGACGCTCGCCATCTTCTCCGCCCGCACGACGAGCGTCTGCTCCTCGAGCAGGCGGGTGGTCATCCGATTGAGGCTCGTCGCCAGGCGCGCCAGCTCGACCGATCCCGTCAGCGGCGCTCGGCGCGCCAGATCTCCCTCGGCGATCGCCTCGGCGGCGGCCACGATCTCGTTGAGCGGGAGCAGCACGAGGCGTCGAACGAGATAGCCGCCGAAGATGACGAAGATCGCCACGTCGGCGAGAACGAGCAGCGTGAGCCACAGCGCCGCGTTCGTGCTCTCGGCGATGCCCGTGAAGACGAGCAGGCTCGCCACCGCCAGCATGAGCGCGGCCGTGGCCAGCACCGCGAGATTGCCGAGCAGCTCCGTCCGGAGCGAGGGGAGCGGCCGAGGCTTCACCGTCAGGCCTCCACCCCGAAGCGAGAGAGCTTGCGGTAGAGCGTGGAAGGGTCGATGCCGAGCACTTCCGCGGCGCGGCTCTTGTTCCCGCCTTCACTCTGCAGCACCCACATGATGTACGCGCGCTCGATCATGTCGAGCGTGGGATTGACCGGTCCGCGCTCCGAGACGAGCGGCTCCGATCTCCGCGCGGTGACGCGCTCCGGAAGCGTCGATACGTCGATGACCTCGCCCTTGGTGAGGATGGCCGCGCGCTCGAGCGAGTTTTCCAGCTCGCGTACGTTCCCGGGCCAGGAGTATTCGCGCATGATCTCCAGCGCTTCCTCGCTGAGCCGCTTGACTGGCTCGGCGCGCGTCTGCGCGGTGCGCTCGAGAAACGCCGTCGCCAGCAGCGGAATGTCTTCGCGGCGGTGGCGTAACGGAGGCAGATGGAGCGAGAACACGTTCAACCGATAGAAGAGGTCGCTGCGGAATCCTCCGCGCTTCATCTCCTCTTCCAGCTCCCGGTTGGTGGCGGCGATGACGCGCGCGTCGGTCTCGATCGCTTCGGTGGCGCCGACGGGAATGATCTCACGCTCCTGGAGGGCGCGAAGCAGCTTCACCTGCGTCGAGGGCGTCGTCTCGCCGATCTCGTCGAGAAAGAACGTTCCGCCCGCGGCCGCCGTGAACAAGCCCGCCTTGTCCTTCACCGCGCCGGTGAACGACCCCTTCACGTGGCCGAACAGCTCGCTCTCGAGCAGGGATTCCGGGAGCGCGCCGCAGTTGATCGAGAGGAAGGGGGCATCGGCGCGACCCGACAGCTCGTGGATGTATCGCGCCACCACCTCCTTCCCAGTTCCCGACTCGCCCTGAATGAGGACCGTCGAGTCGGATGGCGCGACGGTTTCGGCGAGGCGGAGCACGTCGAGCCACGCCTTGCTGCGGCCAATCGGGCGCGACGACGTATCGAGGCCACGCCGCTTGATCTCCTGCTTCAGCGACTTGTTCTCCACGCGGAGCTGCCGGTGCTCGGCGGCGCGGCGGAGAATGGCCACGATGTCGTCGTTGGCGAACGGCTTCTGCACGTAGTAGTAGGCGCCGGCGTTTACCGCCTGGATGGCCGAGCGGAGGTCGGCCTGCGCCGTCATGAGAATGACCGGCAGGTCGGGATCGCGCTGCCGCGCCGCGCTCAGCACCTCGAGTCCGCCCACGTTAGGCATCCGCACGTCGGTGATGATGATGTCGGGCTTGACGGCCTGGAGCCGCTCGATGCCCTGTTTGCCGCCAAGCGCGATGTGGGTCTCGAAGCCTTCGTTCTTGAGGAGAATGCGAAGCGTGTCGAGGATCGCGGACTCGTCATCCACGATCAGCACGCTCGGCCGGGGGTCGGGGGCGGGGGCAATCACTCGGATTCCTCGGGTTTGGGCTGGTGACGGGGGAGCAGCACCGTGAAGCGCGTGCCGCTCGCACCAGTGTCTACGAACACGAGCCCGCGGTGGGCCTCGATCGCACGATGGACGATCGGCAAACCGAGTCCGGTACCGCCGGGCTTCGTCGTGACGAATGGATCGAACATCTTCGAGCGCACGTCCTCCGGAATGCCCGGGCCGTCGTCGGTGATGCGAACCGCAGCGGCGCCTCGCTCGAACGACACGCCCACCGGCAGCTGCTCCGGCGAGACCGAGGCGACCTCCACCCACACGTGCCCGTCATCCCGCGCGGCCTGCACCGCATTGAGCGCGATGTTGAAGACGGCGCGATGGAGCAGATCCTCATCGCCCTCGACGGCGATCCCCTGCGTCGGCGTCGCGCACGAGACGCGCACGCGCTTCTGCCCGTCGGGATGCGTCGCGGCGAGATGCACGGCTCCCTTCACCAGGTCCCCCAGCTCGAGCTCCTTGATGCGCGTGACGCGCGTGCGGGCGAAATCGAGGAACTCCGACAGCAGCCGCGAGAGTCTGTCCGATTCGCGGATGATGAGCGTGGACAGCGTGCGCGAGTCGTCGGTCGTCTGCGGTGCCCGCGCCAGCTGCTCGACCGCGCTGCGGATGGACGCGAGCGGGTTCTTGATCTCGTGCGCGAGCGATGCGCTCAGCTCGGCCACTCCCTCGAGGCGTTCCGCCCGCAGCCGCAGCTCCTCGAGACGCTTCGAATCGGTGATGTCCTGAAAGATCGCGGTCGCGGAGAGTCCCTCCGGCGTGCCGTCGGCGTCGATCGTCGTCGTGTTCAGCCCAATGGGAAAGGAGCTCGACTCGGCGGTAATCGTCGCTTCCCACCGGGAGATTCTGATGCGGTCGCGAATCGTGCGCTCGAGCGCCTGAACCAGCACCGGCGCTCGATCGCCGAACAGCTGACGTATCGGCTTTCCGATCCCGCGAGACGGGTCGAAGCCGAGCATGCGGCCGGCTGCCGGGTTCGCGAATGAGAGCCGGCCCTTGTGGTCCACCGTGAGGATGCCGCTGCGGATGGTTCGCAGCACGTCGTCGGCTTGCAGCCGAACGCGCTCCAGTTGTGCCTCCAGCTGAAGCGCGTGCCCCGCGCCTGCTTCGCGCATGCGCGCCGCGAGCACGCCGGTCCCGAGGGCCGCGAGCGCGAAGATTGCGAGCTGCAGCCAGACGCTCGCCCCCACGTCGCGCCCCTGACTCCAGATGACATCCCCGATGTAGAGGACGTTGCCGAACGCCGCCACGAGCAGCCCGCTTCCGATGGGGAGAACGAGCGACGCGTACGCGATAACGAGGATGTACAGCGCGGCGAACGGCGAGCTCGCCCCGCCCGTGATGTGTACGGTGGCGGTAACGAGAACGAGGTCGAACAGAGTTTGCAGGTAGAAAAAGCCGCGGCCCACCCGGGCGGCCCGCGTCATCTCGTACCAGGCGGAGCCCACGGTGAACACCATGGCGCCCACCAGCATGAGCGCGGCCAGCCGCGTGTTCGTCGGGTTGGCGATCTCCCACGCGAAGAGCGCGGCCGAGAAGATCGCGGCCGACAACGACAGCCGGCCGATGTAGGCCCAGCGAACGACGCGACGGAAATCGAGCATCTAGGGGCAGAGGAGGAACGAGGGGGCGAGGACTGAGGAAGGCACGTCGGATTGAGCCTCGGCTGGTCGGCTCGGGGCGGTTTCCCGCGTCCCCAGTCCTCGTCCCTCGTGGCAATTCGCGATAGACGCGCTGTCGCGTTTTGCTATATCTTCGACGAACCAGCGCACCAAGGGGTTACGTGGAAAGCTCGGTCGACCATTTGACGCTCGGCGAGATCGCGCTGAGGCTCCTCGCGGTCATCCTGTTGGTGCTCGCCAACGCCTTCATGGTCGCGGCCGAGTTCGCGCTGGTGGGTGCGCGACGTAGCCGGATCGATGCCCTGGCCGCACGTGGGAACGCGGCGGCAAAGGTGGTACAGCACACGATCTCCCACCTCGACAAGTACATCTCGGCCACTCAGCTGGGGATCACGCTCGCGTCGCTCGGGCTGGGATGGATCGGCGAGGCGACCCTGGCCGTGATGATCGACGAGGCGCTGGCCGCTTTCGGCTATGAGGCGTCCGGCATCGCGGTTCACAGCGTCGCCGCGATCACGACGGCGTTTCTCATCATCACCTTCCTGCACATCGTGCTCGGCGAGCTGATGCCGAAGTCGCTCGCGCTCATTCACCCCGAAATCGTCAGCATGTGGGTGGTTCGGCCGCTCCGCTGGTTCGCCGAGCTCATGCGGCCGTTCATTTGGGTGCTGAATGGGACCGCCAACGGCCTCCTCAGGATCATCGGGCTTCGCCCCATCGAGGAGGCGGCGCGGGTTCACTCACCCGAGGAGCTTCGGCTGCTCGTTATGCAGACGACGCAGCACGGGCTGCTCGATGAATCGGACAGGGCGATGCTCGCGGGCGTGTTCGACTTTCACTTCAAGAAATCACGCGACGTCATGCGCCCCCGCACGGAGATCGTCGCGATCTCCGCCGACGCCTCCGAGACCGAGGTGTGGGACACGATCCGCCGGGAGCGGTACTCGCGCTATCCGGTGTTCGGCGAGTCGCTCGACGACATCGTCGGCGTGTTCCTCGCCAAGGACCTGTGGCTCCACGATCAGGCGAAGCCGTTCTCACTCCGCGACATGGTGCGGGAGCCGCTCTTCGTGCCGGACTCGCGCCCCGCCGAGCGAGTCCTCGACGATCTGCGGCGCACGCGCGCCCACATGGCGATCGTGCTCGACGAGTACGGCGGCACCGCGGGGATCGTGACGATGGAGGACCTCGTCGAAGAGGTCGTCGGCGACATCGCCGACGAATACGATCTCGCGACACGGACGTCGCTCATGAGCGACGGGGTCCTCGAGCTGGCGGGATCGCTGTCGCTCATCGACGTGCGGTCCGACCACAACGTCCCCATCCCGGAAGGCAGCTGGTCAACCCTCGGTGGGTACGTGTTCTCTCGTCTGGGACGGCTGCCGCGCGTTGGAGACCGGGTGAAGTTCCCTGGCGGCGAGCTCGAGGTCGTCGCGATGGATGGGCGACGGGTTGCGGCCGTGCGCGTGCATCGCGCGTCGGCGGGAGCCGGCACCGCGGCGTGAGCACCGCCGAGGGCGATGCGATTCGCGTCACCGACGTCATTTCGATTCCGCGATCCGAGCTGGCCATCCGCGCGACGCGCTCGGGCGGCCCGGGCGGCCAGCACGTCAATACCTCGTCGACGCGAATCGAGATCACCTGGGACGTCGCGCGTACGAGCGCGCTGAGTGAGGACGAACGCGGGCGAGTGCTCGCTCGCCTGGGCACACGCGTGAGTGACGAAGGAACCGTCCGCGTGGTCGCCAGCGATTCACGCAGCCAGCGCCGGAACCGCGAACACGCGGAGGCGCGCCTCGCCGAGCTGGTGCGACGTGCGTTGATCGTGCCAAAGGCCCGTCGACGCACGCGAACGCCGCGTAAGGCCGTCGAGGCCCGCCTCGAGCGCAAACGCCAGCACGCCGAGCGAAAGCGTCAACGCCGCTGGAAAGACGTCGATTGAGCGCCTGTAATCCGGCGTTATGCGTCGGAGTGGCCCGCTCGTTGCCTCCCTCGGTCGTACCCATGCAGTAGGCGGCAATGCAGTATTCTCCACGTGAACATCGCCAGGAAGAGTCTGGCTCGAGGCGAAAGAAGGCCCGCCGCGTCCCCACGGTCGTTATCGCCGACGACAGCATCGTTCAGCGCATGGGGGCGCGCACAATGCTCGAGGCGGAGGGATATCGTGTGCTCGAAGCCGCCGACGGGCGCGAAGTCGTCGATCTCGTCCACCGCTCGCATCCCGACGTGGTCGTCATGGACGTCGCGATGCCGAGGATGGATGGCGTGACCGCGGCACGGCGGATTCGGACCGAGACGGATGGCGGCTCGGACGTTCCGATCGTGTTTCTGAGTGCGTTGAGTGCGCGGATCGACCGCGAAAGCGCGCTCGCCGCCGGCGGTAACGATTACCTCGTGAAGCCGGTCGCCAACCGGGAGCTGATCCGGGCAGTAGAGCGCTTCATCGAGCGGTCGGGGCGCGCGAGACGGGCCTAACGCCGTCTCGCGCGCTCAGGGTGGCTAGCTTCGCTTCCGCTCCACCTTCGACGTCACGCTGGTGGTCATTGGAATGGTCATGCCGTTGGCCGGGAGCGTGATCGTGCTCTTCGAGGTTTGCGTCACCTCCGAGCCGAGGTAGATGCCCTTCGACGCGACGTAATCCGTGCGCAGCCCCGTTCCCGTTCCCTCGAGGACCAGGGGCGTTCCCTCCGGCGCGCCCGAGCCGGCGATCGTGTAGGCGAGCGTGCGCTGGATGCGCCATGACTTTTCGCCCGCGTACGACGTGTCGCCTGCATAGGTGGACGTGACGATGATCGTGGTGTTCACGTCCAGACCACCGCGGTTCCCCGTCACCTTCACCGTGTCCACCCAGCTCTCGCCGACCTTC
>Ga0209382_10010870_pt1 | contig 11323 bp, 6 predicted proteins | sample SoiMetdeltSBSDD5_FD_187599 | JGI IMG/M metagenome (GOLD analysis project Ga0209382, IMG submission 187599) | Bulk soil microbial communities from a Populus tree surrounding site in Tennessee, USA - Soil MetaG P. deltoides SBSDD5 (SPAdes) (version 2) | ecosystem: Environmental > Terrestrial >...
AATTATTACGAGAGATGGAGCCTAAACTTACCGATCGGTAAGTAGAAAGTCAAGCAATGAAAAGTGATGGAAGAAAATGTCTTCCTTTTCCGTCTAAAGCGATGTCAGATGTCAGATGTCAGTTGAAGACTGGCGGCAAATCTCTCTCTGACATCTGACATCTGACATCTACTTTTAGAGGAATTATGCGGACATTGATTCAAGACCTGCGCTACGGCGCGCGAATGTTGCTCAAGCAACCAGGCTTTACGTTAATCGCGATCATCACGCTCAGCCTGGGCATTGGCGCGAACGCGGCGATCTTTACCGTGGTCAATGGAGTGTTGCTGCGCCCGCTGCCTTACGACGAGCCGGATCGACTGGTGATGCTCTGGGAGAGCGACCCACGCCGGAATATCGAGCGGCAGTTGGTCGCGCCGCCGAACCTGGTTGAGTGGAGGGAGCAAGGGCGTTCTTTTGAAAACATCGCCTATTGGTCGGGCAATGGCGAGTTCAACCTGGTCACGGCGGACGGGACCGAGAAAGCGAAGTGCGCTTACGTCACGTCCAGTCTTTTCTCGACCTTGCGCGTCAAGCCTCATATCGGCCGCGCGTTCCTGCCGGAAGAAGATCAACACGAAGGCGCCCTCGCGGCGCTCCTCAGCCATGAATACTGGCAGCGGCGTTTTGCGGCGGACCCGAATGTGATCGGCCGGAGGCTGACCGTGGATACGTTTGGCCGGCGCGATTACACCATCGTCGGCGTAATGCAGCCGGGGTTTCACTTTCCCAACAGAACCGAAATATGGTTGCCGGTGGGGTGGGACGGCATTCCCAGAGCGCGGCGTGGCCCCTGGTTATCGGTGATCGCGCGGCTCAAGGATGGCGTATCGCCCGCGCAGGCGCAGGCGGATCTGAACATGATCCAGGGACGTATCGAACAGCAAAATCGTGAGGCCAGTTCGAACGTCGTCATTATTCCTCTACTCGAACAGACGCTGGGCGCAAAGCTGCGTTCGGCCTTGCTGATTTTGTGGGGCGTCGTCGCGTGCGTACTGCTGATCGCGTGCGCGAACGTCGCCAACCTGCTGCTGGCCCGCGCCGCCGACAGGCAAAGAGAGATCGCCATCCGGCTGGCGTTGGGTGGAAGCCGACGGCGGATGATCCGGCAGTTATTGACTGAAAGCATGTTGCTAGCCTCCCTGGGCGCTGTTCTCGGCGTGTCGCTGGCCGGTTGGAGTCTCAAGCTGCTGATCGCCTTCAACGCCGACCACATCCCGCGCTTGAGCGAGACCAGGCTCGACGGCCGGTCGCTCGCTTTCACGATGCTGGTCGCCTGCCTGACCGGCTTACTCTTCGGCCTGGCGCCCGCCTGGCAGACGACGAAGCCTGATTTGAACGTCGCGTTGAAAGATGGCGGCAGAGGCGCGACCGGCGGCTTGCATCGCAACCGGCTGCGCGCCGTGTTGATCGTGGCCGAGGTCGCGCTGTCGATGGTGTTGTTGGTCGGGGCGGGTTTGATGATCCGCAGCTTCACGCAAATGACACGAGTTGATCGCGGCTTCCGGCCGGAACATCTTTTAACCGCGAAACTCGATTTTTCCATTTCTGGTTTTACCACCTGGGTCCGACCGACCGAAACACGGCCGCAGGTGACTCTACGCGAATTGATGGAGCGTCTAAAAAATCGGCCAGGTGTCCAGTCGGTCGCGGCCGCCGGCGACAAGGCCGGCTTCCGAATCACTGTTGAAAACCGGCAGACCGGCGCGGATGATGATTATCCGCGCGTCAGTCTTCAAGGCGTCAGTCCGGATTATTTCCGCGCCGTGGGGATCACGATGCTGCGAGGCCGCCCCTTCACCGAGAGCGACGCGTTGGAATCCCCCGGAGTCGCCATCCTTCCCGAATCGCTGGCGAAGCGGTTCTTTCCCAACGAAGATCCCATCGGCAAGCGGATTTACAAGGGCCGGCTGAATCCTGGCCAGGCGGGAGAGCTTGATCGGTGGACGAACGTGTCGTTGTGGACGGAGGTCGTCGGCGTGGCGGCGGATGTTAAAAGTATGAGCCTCGACCCGCAGGTCGAATCGAACGTCTACGTTCCATATTGGCAATGGCCGATGCAAACGCCTACGCTGTTTGTGCGCACGGCGGGGAACCCGGCCGACTTCGCGGCGGCGCTCTACAGCGAAGTCAAAGCCTTGAACAAAAATCTGCCCACGCCGAAAGTCCAAACGATGAACGAGCGGCTCGCCGACGTGGTCGCTGAGCCGCGCTTCCAAACATTGTTACTCGGCTTGTTCGGCCTTATGGCGCTGGTCTTGGTAAGCGCGGGCGTCTACGGCGTAGTCTCTTATTCGGTCGCGCAGCGCGCTCACGAGATCGGCGTGCGCATTGCGCTGGGCGCAGGCTGCCGCGACGTCTTGCGGCTCGTGATCGGGCAGGGAATGAAGCTTGTGTTGATCGGCCTCGCTATCGGCTTGGCCGGCGCGTTGGCCCTGACTCGCTTGATGAAGGCGCTTTTATACGGCGTGAGCGCCAATGATCCGCTGACGTTCGGCTCGATCGCTCTGCTGCTCACGCTAGTCGCATTGCTGGCGTGCTGGATTCCGGCGCGCCGGGCCACCAGGGTCAATCCGATAGTCGCATTACGGCAGGAATGAGCGCGGCTGAAATATCATATTTTATATGGCATATGAAATATGGCATATCCTTGTCTCCTTTTTCCTCTCAGAACACCCCGCCTGTCCCCTTAACCTCGCCATCCATCCCAAATTTGTCGCCAATGCCCAGCCACGATCGTTACCTTGATGGCGTAAATGAAAGTGTGCATTGAGCAGTGGACAGTTTTGATCTCTTCACTACCCACTACGCGCTGCCCACTGCCCACTATTTTCGGAGGAGACTTTTGTGCCAAAAAGAGTATGGATTGCGATGTGTCTGTTCGTGTCATTGACCGCTTTCGCGCAGTCGCCCCGCGAAAGCGCGACCGAGAAATCATATGCCAGAGCGCGGGAGGTGTTAGAGGCGGGAATCAAGGCCATGGGAGGACTCGACGCGCTCAAAGCGATCAACAGCATTTCGCGGGAGATGTCGGGCGTGAGAACTGAGGAAGGACAAGGTCTGCGTCCCATTCCGCATCGCGGCGATTATTACCGCAATGGAGAAGCTCCGGTCGTCAACCATCCCAAGATCAAACATGTTCACGACCTGCGCGGCCAGAGACTATCAGACTCTTTGGATGATGTGATTTTTGGCGGGCAGCCGCTCCGGATTCGCAACATTTTGACCAAAGATGTGTCCATCAATGTTGATTACAACCTTGGGACGGTGGACGAGCGCCAACTGCCCAATGCGGCGGCGGCCAGAGCCAACCGATCAAGGCGCTATCCGGAGATTTTACTTCCAATGGTCTGGGATCGCCTTGAGACGGCGCGTTATCTGGGCGAATCGGAGTACGAAGGGCGGAAGCAATTGGTCATTTCATTCGCCCATCAGAACGGGGCGCAAATCTCTCTCTACTTCAACGCGCAAACCGGCCTGTTCACCAAGAGCGAGATCCTGTCTGATAATCCGGTGCTGGGCGACACGGCTGAAGAGCTCGTTTACGACGATTGGAGGCCCGTTGGCAAGTTGACGCTGCCGTTCAGATACATTATCAAGGTCGGCGGCATGATGCTTCAGGACCTGCGAGCGACTTCTATCACAATTGACGCCAAGCCTGATGAAAGCCTCTTTGTCGCTCCGGAAGGGTTGGCTAAAGTCGAACGGACGCCGCCCGCGCGCAAAATAGTGAAACTCGGAGAGGATGTTTACCTCGCGCCCGGCGACTACAACAGCGTCTTCGTCGTCTTCAACGATTACATCCTCGCGCTCGAAGCCGGCTCCGACAATCAGTCTTCGGCGAACGTGATCGCGCAGATCAAGGAGACCACGCCGGGCAAGCCTATCCGCTACCTGGTCTCGACGCACTTTCACTTCGATCACATCAGCGGCGCCCGCAGCTTTATTGCCGAAGGGGCCACCATCGTCACGACGCCGGACGCGAAGTCGGTGATCGAACGCGCGGCGGCCGCCGCCCACACCATGCGCCCCGACGCGCTCTCTCTCAGCCCGCGCGCGCCCATAATCGAGACGATGAAAGGCAAGCGCGTATTCGATGACGGCGCGCATCGAGTCGAGCTTTACGAGTTTTCAAATCCGCACTGCGCGGAGATGATCATCGCCTGGCTCCCGAAAGAGAAAATCCTTTTTGAAGCTGATATGCTGGACATCGCATATCCGGGCCACATCGGTGAAGGTGGAGAAGATACCGCCGCGCTGCTCGGGAAAATCCAGGAGCTTGGCCTGGCGGTTGAACAGATCGTTCCCGTGCATGGGCAGATGGGAACAATGGACAATCTGCGGCGGGCGGTCGAAAGAATCAAGGCGAACAAGTAGCCAGTTCCTTCGTGTACCACGCGGCGGCGCGAACCGGCTCGATCTCCAAACGCTTCTTCGTCGCGGAGCGACGGTTTGATATTAGGCCGGCGTTTTAACGCCGGTTAAGATGGGGAATGATCGCCCAGTCGCGGCAGCGACGGTTGAAATTGTGGTGAGTTCGCCGCTCCTTCACTCGTCTGTTGGCCGCCTTCAACCGTCGCTACCGCGACTCGCGGATTTCTCTCACGCGCGGCGCCGGCGTTAAAACGCCGGCCTAATATCAAACCGTCGCTCCGCGACGTGAAAACAAAGCTCAGGAAATGACCTTTCACAATCAAAAAATGGACAAAGTCGAGCATAGTTTTCAAAGCACTATGAGCTTATATCTACGCGTGGCAGGGTAAGCTCAACATTTTACGAGGTGGCAATGAGCAATATCACCGAAGGCAGTCAGGTTGATGTCAGCGATCAGTTCACCGGATTGATGAAATTCGCCCTCGATCATGGGATAGAATTGATGAGGGACAAAGGCGCTTTATTCCCTTTCACGGTCTCTGTAGTGAAAGGACAGCTCACCATTACAGCAATCCCACTGGCGCCTGTCGAGGCAGTAGAATCGGCGAAAAGATTGGTCGCCGGTCTAGCGTCTGACACCGAGGCCTATGCCATAGCGTACATCGGTGATGTATTGTTATCTGGTCAGCCCTATCAAGCTGTTGTCGTCGAAGGAGCCGAACGTGGGCTGCCACACGGGTTTAGAATCGGTCAGCCATTTGAGGCGAAAGGGCCTCCCCCCAAGCTTGAGCTAATTGGCGAGGCTGTTAATCTAGGCTTGTGTGAGCAACTGATCAGCCGATCTGTAAGGGGATATAAATGAATCACCAGGTGATGAGAGCGCTGCTGCAGATACTGACGATAATAACTACAGTGATACTGTTTCTACCCGGCGCGGCGCTGGCGCAGGCGAAGGCGGAACCGGAGCTTCGGATCAACGAAAGGCACGGCTGCTCCGTACAGTCCGTGGCCTTCAGCCCGGACGGGAAGACGCTTGCTTCGACGCACAATGACAGCACGATCCAGCTTTGGGACTTGAAGACCGGACGCCTCATCCGCTCCTTTGTAGGGCATACCGGCCATGTCCCTGCCATCGTCTTCAGCCCTGACGGTAAGACGCTGGCAGGAGGTAGCCCCGACCAGACGGTCAAGCTCTGGGAAGTAAGCAGCGGGCGATTCATCCGGGCCTTCAAAGGGCATAGCGATTCAATTTACTCGGTGGCCTTCAGCCCTGACGGGAAGACGCTCGCTTCCGGGAGCCATGACCGGACAGTCAAGCTCTGGGAAGTGAGCAGTGGACGTCTCGTCCGCTCCTTTGAAGGGCATAACAGTTTTGTTCACTCCATAGCCTTCAGCCCCGACGGGAAGACAATCGCTTCGGGAAGTTATGACAACACGCTCAAGCTCTGGGATGTGGGCAGCGGACGCAACATCCGCTCCTTTGAAGGACACACCGATTGGGTCCAATCGGTGGCCTTCAGCCCCGACGGGAAAATGTTGGCTTCGGGAAGCACTGACAAAACGGTCAAACTCTGGGAAGTCAGCTCCGGAAGCCTCATCAACTCGTTTGGGAATCATGACAGCAGCCTGTACGGATCCGTGGCCTTCAGCCCGGACGAGAAGACGCTGGCTCTGGCCAGTTATAGCTCGACGATCGAACTCTGGGACGCGAGCGCCGGACAGCGTATCCGCTCTTTGAAAGATCATGACGAATCGGTCAACTCCGTGGCCTTCAGTCCGGACGGGAAGACGATCGCTTCTGGGAGCCATGATGGAACGATAAAAATATGGGGAACCGGCGCCGGGAATCTCCTGGCAACGCTTATGCGCTTCAAGGACGGTAGTTGGATCACCTTCATTCCCGGCAACTATTACGTCTCTTCAGAGGAAGTCGCGCTGCACATCTCCTGGCGCGAGGGCTATAACCGTTTCGATGCGACTGAATCTCCCGGGACTGAATTTATGTCGCGCTTCAACAAGCCCGACCTGGTCGCCGCCGGGTTGAGAGGCGAGAAGGTAGCGGTTGTAACCTCTTCAGGGACGGCCGGGGGGAGTCGCCCAGGCGCCTCAAACACTACGGCTATCAAAAAGCCTGCCGGGCCTCCGGCCACGACTGAACCTACTAGACCATCAATCAAAGACACTACGGCGCCGAAGATCGTCATCACTTCGCCATCCGTTACAAGGGGCGTCGGCGTCCAATCCACCGCAGGCAAGATGACCGTGTTGGGGCGGGCGCTCGACGATTCCGGCGTCAAGCAGGTTGTGGTCCAAGGCGTCACGGCGCGGCTCGACGCCAAGGGAAACTTTTCGGCCGTGGCGCCTCTCGAGACCGGCGACAATCTGATCACGGTCACAGCCACCGACATCTACGACAATCAGGCGAGCGAATCGTTCGTCGTCCGCCGTGACCCGATAGCCGGCCCCGTGACGGCGGCCGCGCCGGGAGGGCGGTATCAAGCGCTTCTGATCGCGGTTCAGGAGTACGACCACCCGAGCGTCAACCGCTTGGATTACCCGGTGGGCGACGCCCAGCAGGTCGAGCGAGAGCTGACGAGCCGTTACAATTTCGAGCCGCAGAACGTGATGACGCTCAAGAACCCCGACCGCCGGACGATCCTCGACGCGCTCGATCAAATGACGGAGAAGTTGAAGCCCGAAGACAGCCTCCTGATCTTTTACGCCGGACACGGGCAGTGGGACGAACAGCGGAAACAAGGGTACTGGCTGCCGCGAGACGCGATGCGGGAGCGCCGGGCGGACTGGATTTCCAACAGCGATCTGCGGGACGCCATTCGGGGGATCAAGGCGCAGCACATCCTGTTGATCTCGGACGCCTGCTTCGCGGGCGGGATTTTCCTGGCGCGTGAGGCTTTCGGCCCGGCGTCGAGCGCCGTCACAGAATTGGACAATCTGCCGAGCCGGACGGCGATGACGAGCGGGGCTCTGACCACCGTCCCTGACCGCAGCGTGTTTGTTGAGTATCTGATCAAACGCCTCAGAGAGAATACGGAAGACCTGCTGCCGGCGCTGGAACTCTTCAGCAAACTCCGCCTGCCGGTCATCAACAACAGTCCCGCGCAACGAGACGGCTCCCGACCGACGCCGCGCTATGGCACGATTTTTGATGTGGGCGATGAAGGCGGAGATTTCATCTTCGTGCGACGCCGCTGACGGTACACGCCGGCTAAGATTGTGTCAGAGAACAATCAGAGTCGAGTCGCTTGATCTCACGAACGCGAGTGTCGCTTAAAGCCTAGATCGAATATCAAATGCGTGTACCGATCAGTACCGCGAGCGGTAGCGAGCGCGCTTCGTGTTGAGTCACGCTCGCTACCGCTCGCGGTACTGATCCGGCGAGCATTCCCGTACACGCAATCGCAAACCGCTCTAACAAAAAAGGAGATTGCCCAATGTCATTCATCGACACCCAGCTCAGCCAGAATCGCCCGGCCAGTGTGCGCGGCATTGATTTGCCGCGCCGCGAACGTTTTTACCCCTCGCCAGCCGATTGGCGTGACGAGACGCTATATTTCCTGCTGCCTGACCGCTTCAGCGACGGGCAAGAACAATTGCCTTCTTTACTTGATCGGGACAATTTGGCCGCCGCCCGTCCCGCGCAGCGCGACGGCGAGTCGTGGCGATGGGACCTGTGGGCGCAATCTGGCGCCGAGCGGTGGCAGGGCGGGACGCTTCGCGGGGTTCGTTCAAAACTAGGCTACCTGAAAAATCTCGGCGTGACGGCGATCTGGATCGGTCCGGTTTTCAAACAGCGCGGCCATCTCGACACTTATCACGGATACGGCATTCAGGACTTTCTCGACGTCGATCCGCATTTCGGGGACCGACGCGATCTGGTCGAATTGGTCGCCGACGCGCACGCGGCGGGGCTGCGCATCATTCTCGACATCATCTTCAACCACTCGGGGTCGAACTGGCTCTACCCGCCGGATACGCCGGGCGGACCTAATATGCCGCGTTATACTACGGGACACTATCCTTTCGGCTCGTGGCGCGGCGACATGGGGCAGCCCGTGACGCAGATTCAAAGCGGCGAAGAAGGCGTGTGGCCGGTGGAGTTGACCGACATCGAGGATTACACGCGGGCTGGCGTCGGCGATCTCGGCGCGGGCGACCTGGACGATCCGCAGGCCGAGCACAGGCGGTCGGACTTTTTCGACCTGCGCAATTTCCAGTTGGATGGCGGGCGGGCGCTCGCCGACCTCGCGCGCTGTTACAAGTACTGGATGGCGTTGACCGATTGCGACGGCTTCCGCATCGACACGCTTAAGCACGTAAGCTTCGACGAGGCGCACAAATTTTGCGGCGCGATCAAGGAGTACGCCGCGAACCTGGGCAAAAGCGATTTCTTCCTGGTTGGCGAGGTCGCGGGCGGTGATTACAACGAAGACCGTTACCTGGACGTCATCGGGATGAACCTGAACGCGGCGCTCGACATCGGCGAGATGCGAATGAGCTTGAATAGCGTCGCCAAAGGTCTCGACGCGCCCAGCCGGTATTTCAACGGCTTCGATCCGGGCCACGCCGTTATGGGATCGCACCGGAGCCTGGGGCGGCGGCACGTTTCGATACTGGACGACCACGACCACGTCTTCGGCGACAAGCTGCGATTTTCGACCAAGGCCGCCTCCGATCCCGAGGTCGCGGATCACCAGGTCGCGGCCGGGGTGATCCTGCAACTCTTCACGCTGGGCATTCCATGTATTTATTACGGCACTGAGCAGGGGCTGGCCGGCCCGGAGGCCTCGGAGCGCATGTGGCTCCCGGATTGGGGGCGGTCGGATCGCTACCTACGCGAAGCGATGTTCGGCCCCGCGCACCCGCGAAAACAGGGAAGAGATGGTCTGGCCCCATTTCCTGACTGTCTGGACATTTCCCTTCCCGGCTTCGGCCCGTTCGGAACCGCCGGGCGTCATTGCTTCAGCGAGGCGAACCCGGTTTATCGGCGCATCGCCACGGCCTGCGAAGCGCGGAGGAGATTCCCCGTCCTGCGATGCGGGCGGCAATACCTGCGCCCGATCGCCGAGTCGGGGGCCGAGAATTTCAGAGACGCCGGCGCGGGAGACCTCGTGGCCTGGTCGCGGATTCTGGATGACGAAGAAGCGCTGTGCGTGGTCAACGCGAATGGGCGCGAAGAGCGCGGCGCGCGCGTCCTGGTCGACGATGGTCTCAACCCGCCGGGCAGCGAGATGATCGTTGTTTTGAACACGGCGCAAGCAGCGGAAATCAGCGGGCCACATCAAGTCGGAGAGGCGCTGCCCGTCAAGAGAACTGCGGACGGAACGGCCTACGTCGAAATTCACCGCCTTCCCGCGTCAGAGGCGCTGGTGTTGATGAATCATCCCTAGAGTCCTTTGCGTTCCCAGGGAGGCGCTTCCTCGTCGCCGCAGCGACGAAGAATAAATCCGTACACTAATCTGATAATCGCTCTATTTATTCAAAGACAATAAACGCGCGGCTAAATTCAGCCGTCGCTGTGGCTCTACGCCGTAACCAACCATCCCTGCCCGCCGTACTCGCCATTGCCGCATCCAGGCGGCAAACTTTATAGTCCGCGCCGCGACATTCGAAACACAACTTCACTTCACGGAGAGGAACTTCCCATGCGTAGGAACCTGTTCATCTGCTCGCTGCTCGCGTTTGCGCTATGTTTGCTTACGACCGCGACCGCGTTGGCGCAGAACAAGCTGACCAGCCCGAAAGACCATTTCGGATTCAACATCGGCGACGACTACCAACTCGCCAACTACACGCAATACGAGGCCTACATTAAAAAGCTCGACCAGGAGTCGGATCGTTTGAAGGTGGTCGAGATGGGCAAATCGGCAGAGGGCCGCACAATGTATCTGGCCATCATCACCTCGCCCGAAAACCACAAGAAGCTCGACCGCTACAAAGAAATCTCGCGGCGGTTGGCGCTGGCCGAGGGGCTGACCGATGAACAGGCGCGGGCGTTGGCCCGGGAGGGCAAGGCCGTCGTCTGGATCGACGGCGGTTTGCACGCGACTGAGGTCCTAGGCGCGCAGCAATTGATCGAGACTATCTGGCAGTTGAACAGCCGCACGGATGAAGAGACGATGCGTTTTCTGAACGACGTGATCGTGCTCTGCTGTCTGGTCAATCCTGACGGAATGGAGTTGGTGTCGAACTGGTATATGCGCGAGCCGGACATGACGAAGCGAAGCACCGCGAGCATCCCGCGGCTCTATCAAAAATACATCGGCCACGACAACAACCGTGATTTTTATATGTCGGCGCAACCCGAGAGCGAGGCGATCAATCGCGTCTTCTACCACGAATGGTTCCCGCAGATCGTATACAACCACCACCAGACCGGGCCTCCCGGCACGGTGATCTTCATCCCGCCTTTCCGCGACCCGTTCAATTACCTCTTCGACCCGATGATCGTGAGCGGACTCGATCTCGTCGGCGCGGCGATGCAGCATCGGTACGCGGCCGAGGACAAACCAGGCGCGACCAATCGCGGCGGCTCCAATTATTCGACATGGTGGAACGGGGGGCTGCGAACGACGGTCTATTTCCACAACATGATCGGCCTGTTGACCGAGGCCATCGGCAACCCGACACCGATGGAGATTCCGTTTGTCGTCAACCGCCAACTGGGGCAAGGCAACTTGCCATACCCGATCGCGCCGCAGAAATGGCATTTCCGCCAATCGATCGAATACGAGCTTACGGCCAATCGCGCCGTGATCGACGTCGCGGCGAAGAACCGCGAGGATTTTCTGTTCAACATCTACCGGATGGGCAAGAATTCGATCGAACGCGGGAGCCGCGACAATTGGACGGTCTATCCAGGCCGCGTAGCCGAAGTCCAGGCCGCGATTGA
>Ga0209382_10010871_pt1 | contig 11323 bp, 10 predicted proteins | sample SoiMetdeltSBSDD5_FD_187599 | JGI IMG/M metagenome (GOLD analysis project Ga0209382, IMG submission 187599) | Bulk soil microbial communities from a Populus tree surrounding site in Tennessee, USA - Soil MetaG P. deltoides SBSDD5 (SPAdes) (version 2) | ecosystem: Environmental > Terrestrial >...
AAGAGATATCCGGAAGCAATTCATTATGAAGTTTAGCGTTTATGATATCACGAGATGAAACCATTTTAAGTAAACACTCTAATGCCTGTTTGAATCCATCAATATTTTCTACAGTTGAGGTCTGAGGAAAGAAGAATATTACACCATCGCCTACCGTCTTTAATATTTTTCCATCATGATATTTGACAATATCCGCGATTTCATTTATAAAGACTGTATAGAATTTCTTGATTTTCCCCGAGTTGTATAGTTTGGATGTAATCTGAGTGGAACCAACTATGTCTATTATTGAAATGCAATAACTCTCTGACTTGTTGGAAAAAACAACTTCACTTTTTTTGATATCCTCACCTGGAACTTTGAACTCATCTACTCGTCTTCCAATACTGCAGTGACGTAGTGGAGACATTCTAGTGACATATCTCTTACTACTGTGTAGGCCATCACTTATCTCCATACGTAATATCTAGGCAATCAAGGCTATAGTTCATAGTAAGTAATGAAGCTTATTTCTACTCAAGCTAGCTTATTAATTCAGTTGAGATTCATGAAAGGGACATCTTTAGGTTGAAATGTGTACTATTAGTACTGTAAACTTTTAGGTTATTTCCAATGTTAATCCAAATTACCCGTAGGCCATTACAATTAAAGATCCGTTCATGCCTATTGATCTAGGTCCAGTAGATAATTTGTAAACCGACTACAAATAGTCTGTCATTTTTTTGTATTCGCTTTCTTGGATGCACGATGCGATCTGTTTTCTGTATGTCATTGTTGACTTTATGGTAGAAAACTGGTGCAGAAATTCAATCTCCTCCTTTAAGAATCCTGGGTTTGAATTGTAGAGTTCATTGAATACTAGCTTCTGATTTATTCTTTGTAGAGTGAGAAGCCTCAAGTATATCCTGTCAATACCATCTACTATACCATTGTCTAGGAGAGTTTTGGTAAACTTCCTTTTGGATAAGTTAAAAATTCCTGTATTTATGTTTCTATCAAATACTGACAAGACCCTAAAGCGATCCTTTATACCAGTGTATCCTATTATTGTAGCAGGAAGCAAGCGCAAGAATTTTAGCGAGTCTTTATGGACATGCTTTTTATCAAGAACTACAATAGATCTTCCAAAAGTGAGTATGCCATTCATAATTTGATTAGGCAATCGTCCATCTAAAGTATCACAATCGGATTTAAGCTCTACGGGATATAATGAAATATGGTCAATTCTACATTTTTCGGTTCTAGCAATTTCGGTTAGCTGACCTGTTCTCATGAGGATTTCATGATAGGTTCCAGTATGTTCTGTCCTTTGGTAAGCTTTGGTATTATTTCTTTGCAAGACAGCAAGTACCAAATCAAATTGACCAAAGTACCCTTCACTCTTTATTCTGATTTCAGCTTTAGGGTTTGTAAAAGGCAAATTTCCGCCCTTACTATCTATGATGCGTCCTGATTCTATTGAACTAACAAATATGTCCTTTAGTTCTGATTCATTCATTCTTGATTAAATTTGTCAAGGGTCAATAAATATACGACTAGATAATATTTTTTTGTAAGTGAATTACTGTTTATTGAGCTAACCTGGTGAAACTCAAATTTCTTTTCACAATGAATTTATTATAAAAAAATCGTGTCAATACATTGTATTTCGCTTAGCATTTTGGATTCAAATTCGATGTTGGTAAAAGGAGAATTTTCTCAGCACTGTTTGGTTATATTGGAAAAAACATGAGTTATAAGAACAGAATATCAAATAAAAATGGATAGATTAATCCTATTAATCGTCACATTTGCTTATTGTCGTGAATGTGTTTGTGGTTCTCTATCTGAGAAATCTCGAAAGCTATCTTTTGCAACATTTTCAAATGTCTTTGCGAAGTTTGCATTAAGTCGTGAAAACTCCTTCGTATTGTCTCTTGCATGTTGAATTGAAGTTTTCCAAGCTTCCATAGTTGCATATAGCACGTTATTTGCCAATCTAGTTGACGCAATAGAACTGTCGGTAATATTGCTTACTGCTCTTGCATAATTTTCTGTAGCTCTTTTCGGAGAGGTCCAATAAGACCAATATGAGTTCTGGACGTTTTCAACGTACGGAATCCATAAGGATTGGACTGAATGGATAATCTCTTTTTGAGATTCTAGAAAATTGTCTGCAATATCTTTAGTCGCTTGAATAGTTTCTTCTTGATATTCATTGACGGCTTTTGTATACCGTGGAATTTCCTTTATCGCTTCGTCTGTTGTCTTTTTTACTGCCGATTTTGTTTCATCTAGAGTGATGTTGATGATTTCTCTATTTTTTTCCTTATTTGAAGACATGTAACATATTTTGGGACAAAATACTATATATGTGTTGGTATTAATTGGTATTTAAAGCCATATAGACCCACGCTTTAGATATTCTTGAATCAAGGGAATGGTTCAATTTATACAATAAACTGACTCCATCAAATCATGAGGTTATTGGGTTTTAATTTTAATAATCGAAATTCACTAGAACTTGTACAAATCTTGAATTCTTCTTTTTGCAAATCAAATAGGTGATTTGAATTACGTGTTATTTTCTATTATTGTTAAACTGATTGCTTATGAATAAGCTGCAAATATCATTTTGGTATCGCTCGTATCAATTTCAGGGTTTTCATGGTTTTTATCTACAAATCGGCCAGACATGATGAACATTATGATTACCTACAATCATTGCAAGTTGGACTACTGGAATGGCAGCAATGATGTTTCCAACAATAGTACCAATGGTTTTACTTTACAATAAGCTCACTACCAGAATGCTGCAAACTCACTTACACTTTCTAATACCAAGAATTTGTTATACATTCATCTAATAATTGCAATTTTATTCTATTAACTTTGTTTTTGAATACTTGAATGAGTTTATAGTTAAGTCGAGAGTATATATTTAATAGCGAACCAATCAAATTCTTTTTGTCTTTATGATTATATTTAATAAATCTATCATTTATTGAAAAACAAGAGAACTTGCGACCAAGAGACCTCTACATTTCAATTATTTTGGCAATAGCCATAGGCGACTCTTTGATTATATTTTCCGAGCAGGAAGATAAATTATTCTTTGCCAATCTGGTGCTAATTATCAATTCTTCTGTTGCAGCCAGTCTTGCAATATTTGTTACCATAAAAGAGAAAAATAAGAGTAATCTTAAAGCCAACATTTTCCTTGTTGTAGGTCTAGTATTATGGTTCATTGCTAATATTGTCTGGGCGTACTACGAGGTAATATTACACTTAATGCCTCCAGTACCGTCATTGGCTGACGTATTATTGCTTTCCGCATATTCTATTCTGATTGTTCGATTATTAATTGAATACAAATCATTGAAAAAGAAACCAACCAAGAAATTTACAGGAGTTGTGGCCGTTGTTATTGCATCTTTTTTAGTATATATTTTCAGCCTTACTCTAGATCTTTCTGTATTATCAACGGCAAGAGGTCAGCTGATGTTTGCAGTGACTGTGGTATATCCCATATTCAACTCTCTCTTGTCGTTCATGGCAATCATAATTTTGTATGGACTAAAAAAAGAAAAGGAAAAAGAAGAGGAAAAAAATCACGATATTGCATGGACTTGCGAGCTAATAGGATTTCTTGTTATAGTTCTGGGGGATACTTGGTTTGCAATAATCGTTTTAACTGAATTCGTAGAACAACTCTGGATTTCTGCATTGTTACTTTCGGCGCACTACATTATGATTGCCGGTGGCTTGCTCTGGTATATTAGATTGGCAAACAGTTCAAATCAAAGAGGCGTATCTGATTCGATAAAAAATACCTTTAACATAAAGAAAAAAACTGTCGTTACTAGCATTATACTAATTGTAATTCTCATAGTCTCAATAGCAAGCTACACCTTGACTCAAATAAATTATGATGATGTACTTGTATCCTCAGAACCAAATTCAAATTATGTTATTAGTAACCAAAATAAGATCAACGAAGTACCAATTGGATTAATATCTTCTTTAACCGGAGCATGGTCGTCAGGAGGAAAATCAATTAAAATTGCTGTAGAAAAGGCAGAAAAAGATGTTAATAATTATTTTGAGAACAAGAATTCTTCAATAAGAACTAGATTATTGGTTGAAGATTCCAAGACAGATCCTGTTGAAACCGTTCATGCCTTAAAAAGATTGATTGATTCTGATGTGAGGATCGTTATTGGTCCGGCTACAAGTGCTGCTGTAATGTCTGTAAAAGATTATGCAAATCAACATGATGTTATTTTGATAAGCCCTTCTAGCACGTCGGCTGCATTATCAATAGCAGATGATAATCTATTTAGATTTGTTCCTGATGATAGGAATCAGGCAGAATTTATTTCAAATAAGATGTGGAATGATGGAATTCGAGTTGTAATTCCTATGTGGCGCAGCGACACTTTTGGGAATGAATTGGTCAAGGGAGTGAAAGAGAATTTTGAAAAAAAAGGTGGACTTGTCATGGAAGGTGTAGAATATCATCCGCATACAGGAGAATTTTCTTCAAGTTTACATAGAATTAATTTCATAATGTGGAATCAATATCTCAAAAAATTGAGCAATATTCTAGAAAACACAACTCATCAATTTGATGCACAGAAAGTAGGCATTTACTTGGTCTCTTTTGATGAAGTCACGCCAATATTAATTCAATCCAATGAACATCCAATCTTACATAAAGTAAAATGGTACGGGAGCGATGCGTCTGCACAAAATTTGCAGATAGTTAGAAATCACGATGCAGCTTATTTTGCAGAAATGATAAATTTCTCTAATCCACTTTTTCAAGTCAATTTAAATAACAGTAAAGCAGAGACTTTAGGGGCAGAAATAGAAAAAAAACTACATGGATCCTCTTCTTTAACTTATCCAATACTTGCATACGATACTTATTGGGTAACAGCCTTAAGTTTAGAAAAAATTTTTTATAACAGGACAGTCGATATTGATGTCGAATCCCTCAAAAAAATAATAACTGGTACTGCAGCAGAGTATGAAGGTATTTCGGGTAAGATAATCCTTAATGATGCTGGAGACAGAATAAATGCAAACTATGACATATGGTCAGTAGTAAAATCCCAAAAAGATTTTGATAATTATATTTGGAAGAAGGATATCGCCGGTATCTATACCCAATCACATAAATGACTACCAAATGTTTCATAAAAAACTGTTTATCATAGTAGAATTACAAATAATAATTGATTTTATTATTATTGGCATGATTATGAGTACAATTTAATCTAGAGTTCCGTGAAATTGTCGAATACTATCTTAAATTTTTAACATCAAAAGGTGTCAGCAAAGAATTCAACATATACAGCATCTTCCTAATGTACTTCTCATTTGAAGGAACTATGATCAGTTGTCTTTGATAAAATTCAATTAAGTGCCCAATCAGACAACTTGATTCCTGTTTATTTACTCCGGATAGTTTGGTAAGTATCATAGCATACCAATACTGCACTAGTGCATCCTCGCCACCTTTTGATACTAGATCTAGAATAAAGGAAAAATTAGAATGACATTTTCTACACAGTCCATCATGTACATCTACGTATTTTTTTTCAACTACATGACCACATTTTGCTTTCATCACAGTATTTTATATTCATTGAGAGGGCATATTAATCCTCTGGTAATTCAGGTTTTCTAAGAGAAATAATTACAAATGTATCTCAATTAGTTCTATCTCATCATTGCATGACTCGCATTTAAGATCGTTATTGTCCTATGTTGCAAGTGATTATCTTTGGCCGTGGTTGAATGTTTATACATAATGTGATCAAGCGGGAGAGTAATCAACTATAGCGAAGATATTAAGGCTTCATGGAAACTCCAATTTACAGATTAGCTATAACTGATAGTTCTCTTGTTTTCTAGCTCGATATCAAGTTCTATATCGTAAACTTATCTTGACTTTTCATCTTCTCCCCTGCAGGAAATATGATCCCATCTGGGCCTGGCTGAAAAAACCTGAAAGCCAGATATCATAGCTCATATTTGATATTTGGTACGCATTTAGAAGTCAATTATTCCTTTACCTGTATTTTCTTGGCTCCAACGTCATGAACTATGTAATAGTCATCAGCTACCTGTATGATGTCTCCAGGAGCTATCTTGCTATGACTTCTTTTTTTTCTCAGCTCCATCCCAAAAGGATTTTGATCATCTTGAGCAAATTTTAGCCAAATCCTACCTACATTAATAATGTTCTTGAATTCACATTCCCAAACCAAATCGTATATTGTATCAAGCGCCTGTCTACTCAATTTATTGTTACTTAGTATTACGGATTGAACATCTGGTTCTCTGCAGAAATAGACTCTTACTTTCATCTTCCTTGCTTACATAATCCCGCGGCCCAAATAATTCCAACGGCTCTGCTTGGTGCTTTTTGGAAAGTTTAAGACAGATCGAAAATTTCTTCCAAGTAGGGCTGAATCTGCACTATCTTGTAGGCCCCATGACTCAATCTACGATATTAGGTCGACAATATCTTAAAATATGATGTGCTCATGCTCTGATATATCAGATAAAAAGAAAGGCAATTGATTTGAAAAAAAATCCTCACAGGTCAGATGAAGATCAAAATTCCGATCCAAGCGAACCACCTGATGACAATAAGCAGTTAAACAAGTGTGAAACAATAGAAGATGGGACAGAAGCATTCATGCAGTGGATGGGTTCGGCTGATAAGAAATCTCTCAAATCAGATAATCCAATCGTTTTGATTAAATTTATCAATGATGTGCATACAGTACTATATGACGCATCAGTATCAAAGGAAGTTGAAGTAAAGTTATCGTCAGGTATACCGTACTGCAACTATTGTAAATCTGATGATTGTGCGCACGTCGGTTTTACTATCTGCATAGAACAACTAGGCAGGCATAGACGTGATGGTAAGGAAGAAACCATAGAAGAGATTGTCAATAGTTAAATAATAACAAATATCCAAATCCTATCTAATCTGAAGTCTATTTACTTTCTATTTCTCTTTGGTCCTTCCTTTACTTTTAAACCTAGATATTAGATATTCAACATTAGTATCTTCAAGAATCTTAACTTCTATTTAGTAATAATATTTTTTGGGATGAATTAAAAAGCTAAAAAAAAAATGTCAACATTTTTTTATCCATCATTGAACTTTGAGTTTCTATGTGCTCCATCACAGAATGGTTTATTCTCTGACGCACCACAGCGACAGAGAGTATAGTGTTCTTTTGACGCGCCTTCCCCGAATTGGATATTCTCACCAATTAACTCAATTCCTCCAGTAATATGATAAGGTCCATTTTTCAATACCGTAACAGTCGGATTTCTTTGTTGCTCTGGATCTCTATATTCAACTCCATCGATAGAGTAACTCAATGCACCAGATGGACATCTTCTCACAACATCAATTATGTCATTCATTTTTGAAGCATCAGGATTAATCCAGGTCTAGAGCCTAACTTAAAGACAGAAGAAAGATTATTAACACATTCTGCCGCATGTGAGCAAATCATTCTATTATCATGCACTGTAATTTCTTTTCCAGTATAGTCACGCCTTTTATCTTTAATAACTATTTTTTTTGCGTCATCGTCCTCCAAAGTTTTGTTCGCGCTAGAAAATCTAATCACGTTGTGTGTACCATCACAAAATGGCTTGTTTTAAATGCACCGCAACGACATAAGGCAATGCCAACTGTCGTAGATAGGGGTTCTCCCTTGAAATTTTGAAGGTTGTAAACTACCTTGGGTTGCATGTCATTTATCAAGTAATATGGGCCGTTGGGCAGAGGCAGAATTTTTGGCTTCATATCCCTATTCTAATTATTATTGGATTTCAACGAATTACTCCAATCTTGTTAGTTTCAATACTTTTGGATATTCTATCTGATAAAGACTTGATCAACATAACACCATTTCCATTTTTCACCAGGTTCAAAAGATCTGATGAGGGGATGACCCGTAGATTCAAATGTTTTGTACCATGTTTTTTTTACAGAAGAATCACAACATCCTACATGGCCGCAGGTTAAACAAAGACGTAAGTGTACCCAATCAGATCCGATTTTTTCACATTCTTCACATCCTTCTGTATTTCGTTCACGTTTTGGTTAACTTTATTCATATGATCACATGAATCAACAACTTTCTTGCTCACTTCACATCATATAACTAAATCCATGATGATATTTAATAGCTGGGTAATTTACCCCAAATAGTTATTCATCGCGTATTCTAAGAAAAGAGATCTGAACTTATCTTATCAAGCAATTTGGATCTCCAAAGAGATTTGTTGCATGTGGAATGCCTTTATAAATAACTTACATGTAAATGAAACTCAATGCCGATAGTTATTATGAGAACGATTTTTATGCCATATACGTCATCACGCTAGAATGAATGAAATCGATACTAATTATAAGAATTATTAGTCTTATTATCCCTAATTCTTGTTAGGACCTTAGAATTCTGAAATTCAAAGATACAGTAATATTTATAGAGTAGCAGAACTTGCTAATTATGATTCAATAACATAATGCTTCAATTAGAGAGAGAGAAAATAATCCAATATTAGTTCCTGATCAATCAAGTTGGTGGGAAGCAAAGGCGGTGTTTAATTGTGCGGTCCTCCATGATGGTAAGGCTTTTCATATGCTATATAGAGCAATTGGAGAATATGAAGATTATGTATCAAGGATTGGTTATGCATCAAGTAGTGATGGTATCATATTCACTAGAAATAAGGATCCAGTAATGTGTCCAGAGCGGGATTATGAAAAGTACGGTATTGAAGATCCCCGTCTAATGACTATTGACGGAGAAACTTATGTAACATATGTTGTGCTTTCCGATTATGTCAAAACTAATCCATCAGTATCTACTGCCCTTGCAAAGACTGAAGATTTTTTGCACTATCAAAGACTTGGTATAATAACACTACCTGGTTCGCAAGACAAAGACGTTGTATTATTTCCCAGATCTAATCCAGAAAGTCTATTTCAAAGATTTATGCTTCTACACAGACCGAGTACCTGGGTAGGACCAAAGTATAAAACAGAAAGACCAAGTATATGGATTGCAGAAGGTGATTCAGTTACCAATTATTATAAGCATTCACTTCTCATCAAACCAGAACAAACTTGGGAGGCTTTAAAAATAGGAGCAGGTGTTCCGCCCCTTAAGACAAAAGAGGGTTGGCTTGTTATATACCATGGTGTTAATGCAGAACATGTTTACAGTGCCGGAGCCGTCTTACTTGATATAAAGGAACCTAGCAAAATACTGGGTAGAACTAAGAGTCCTTTACTAACTCCGGAAAAGCATTATGAGCTAGAAGGTGATGTCAATAATGTAGTTTTTCCAACGGGAGCATGTATTTTGGATAATAGGTTATTTGTATACTATGGTGCTGCAGATAAGAGGTGCTGTCTTGCCACGATTGATTTGCAGAAGATACTAGATTATTTGTTATCAGATATATGCTCAATCTACTCTGAATAAGAATCTTAATTATATACAGCAATGACATCTTTTAATCCTACATTAGTAGTTTAAGATAATCATAAATTTCGAGTAATTGGGCAAGTACCAAAGATCTTTGAATAACAGAGTCATACCAGCAGCCATTAGCCATTTGAGTATGTCTGCATAACAGTTCCAGTACTGATAAAGAGAACTAAAAAGGAAATTAATCATGACCAATGTGTGCAACAATATATTACAGTTAACATCATTCTCGTCTGTACAATGACAAATGACGACTGGCCAACGCATACGAGCTTTCCTAAAATAAGCGGTCAGTTAGTCGACTTGAGAGGACTTTCAATTGGTGATGCTAATGATATTAGTCGTCTGATGACTTACAATATATCAAAGTCTTTATGGGAAGTTCCCTATCCATATAGTTTAGAACATGCACAGAATTTTATCAATTCAAGTCGTAGGGACTTTGAATCACTAAAGGCTGTAAATTTTGCAATACTATACAAGAATAATCCTGAAGGTGATAGTAGCTTTGTAGGAATAATAAGCCTCAAGAATATAGACCTTGATAACAAGAATGCAAATTTAGGATATTGGATAGGAGAGCTATACTGGGGTAACGGTATTGCATCAGAATCAGTGGCACTAGTTATCGATCATGCGTTCTCTGTTCTAGGACTAGAAGAAGTTTATGCATATGTATATTCAGAAAACAAAGCCTCAATACGAGTTTTAGAAAAGAATGGAATGACAAAGAAAGGCGAGGGAAATGAGTATAGCAAAAAGCTTGGCAGGTATCAGAATACCGCCAAATTTGTTATAAAAAGACAATAAATACTATCCAAGTTAAAAAGCCAAAATATTGAGATACTGATTGTCCTTATATTGAAACATGGATCAGGAAAGTTCTTGTATTCTGATAAAGTTGAATTGATGGAGTCCACTGTTTATCCACTATTGAATGTAGCAGTAAAACGTTTTAATGCTGATATGGTAACTGGTCTCGCGGTTTTCACGAGTATAGACTACATAGTGATATTTTGGTGCAATAGCAACTTATATAGTCCAAGGTTTCGGTATCGAGAACCCATCAAATAAACTTACGCTTCGTGGAAACATCACTTACTTTACCCACCGATGATATTCCTATTAGGATTTGCTTGAATTTCTGAATTCAAACAACTTGCAGCTTTTTCAACTTACTCAAAATGTATATATGCTGCACAGGTCTCTGAATATTAGATTTGGAAACGAAACGTCCCGTAGGTGTTACAATAATAGGCATACTTACAATAATTGGTGGAATAATCTTTTTGTTTGCAGGAATCGGACTTGTTGCCTTGGCGCCACTTATAAGTCAGGTTAACTTTGAAAATAATAATACTTCGAACTCTTCAGTTTCAATAAATATTAATGGCACTGACGTTACCATTCCAAATAATGCCATCTTCCTACTTGGTGGATTTATGGGAGTACTTGGAGGCATGCTCATTGTACTCGGAATAGCAAGCTTTGTTGTGGCTTGGGGTCTGTTCACAGGTAAAGGCTGGGCATGGATAGTTACTATTATTATAACCATCATATCCATAATCCTGAATATAATACTTATTATATTTGGTGCTTTCGAAAGTGTAATCGGTTTAATAATAAATGGGATTATTATCTATTATCTCTACAGACCCAGTGTTAAATCATATTACGGAAGGGTAAAAGGACCTACGGTATAATATCAATTTAACATACTTTAGTAAAGTCTAAACAAAAACAAACAAAATTGAAACTCCTCATTAGGTTCCAGGGGACTATATGTCATTTTGAATAGACTG
>Ga0209382_10010872_pt1 | contig 11323 bp, 10 predicted proteins | sample SoiMetdeltSBSDD5_FD_187599 | JGI IMG/M metagenome (GOLD analysis project Ga0209382, IMG submission 187599) | Bulk soil microbial communities from a Populus tree surrounding site in Tennessee, USA - Soil MetaG P. deltoides SBSDD5 (SPAdes) (version 2) | ecosystem: Environmental > Terrestrial >...
CGCCCCTGCCAGGCGATCGCCCGGAGCGCGGGCTCGGAGTAGGGGCCGCCGACCGGGTCGTAGATGACGTCCGCCCCGTCGCCCCCGGTGAGCGCCTTCACCCGGTCCTTGAGGTCCTCCGCGCCGTAGTTCACGCCCTCGTCGGCGCCCATCTGCTTGCAGAAGGCGACCTTCTCCGCCGTCGACGCGGCGGCGATCACCCGGGCGCCCAGCAGCTTCCCCAGCTGGATGGCGGACACCCCCACCCCGCCCGCCGCCCCCAGCACCAGCAGCGTCTCGCCGGCCTTCAGCTGGGCCCGGTCGACGAGCGCGTGGTACGTGGTCGCGTACGTCAGCAGGGTGATGGCGCCGGTGGGGAAGTCCACCTCCTTCGGCAGCGCCACCGCCACCTCCTGCGGGATGACGATCTTCTCGGCGAACGCGCCGTTGATCATCGAGGTCACCACGCGGTCGCCGACCGCCACCCCGCTCACGCCCTTGCCCACCTCGCTCACCACGCCGGCCGCCTCCGCGCCGAGGACGAACGGAGGCTCCGGCTTGAACTGGTACTTCCCGTAGGAGAGGAGCACGTCGGGGAAGTTCACTCCCGCGGCGTGCACCGAGATCTGCACCTCACCCTCCCCCGGCGACGGGACCTCCACCTCGTCGACGCGAAGGGCCTTCGGACCCGTCAGCTCATGTACCCGGACAGCTCGCATCCGCCGAAGGTACGCCACCTCCGCTCGCCTGCCGCCAGGAATCTGCCGGTACCGGCGCCTTGGCCGCCGGCGCCGTCGCCTCGGGCCGGCTCCGCGTCAGCCAGAGTGCGCCGGCCGCCACCGCGCCCACCGCGAAGATGGCGGCCGTCACCACCGGCGGCCAGTGAGGCGCATCGAGGTACCCGCTCACCACCGCGAACGCGTTGTTCACGAAGTGCAGCACCACCCCGGCCGCCAGCGTCCGCAGGCGCAGGGTGGCGGCCGAGAGCACCACGCCGAGCACGGCGGCGATGGCGACCTGCACCGGGTAGATGTGGACCAGGCCGAAGGCGAGGGCGGTGCCAGCCACCGCCGCCACCGCGGACCCGCCGCGCGACAGCCCCTTGAGGACCACGCCGCGGAACGCCGCCTCCTCGCAGATGGCGGGCACCACAGCGACGAAGAAGAGCGTCGCCGCCAGGCCTCCGCCCGGGACGAACTGCCGGATCGTCTCCGCCATCACGCCGGCGAACTCCGCGACCGCGCCGGGGAAGAGCCACTGCAGGAGCATCCCCGTCCCCGTCGTGAGCGCGGGGACCACCAGCGCCAGCAACCCCAGCCGCCCGAGGTCGGCGCGCGACGGGAGCCGGAGGGAGAATGCCTCCCGGAAGCTGCAGCGGTGGATCCTGGCCCAGACGAGCGCCGGCAGCAGGAACAGCGCCACCTGGCTGGTGATGATCATCCACGCCGCCGGCAGCTGCGCGGCGAGCACCGTCCTGCCGGCCACGGAGAGCACCAGCACCACCACGGCGAAGAGCACCGCGCTGCGCGGCGAGAGCCGGTCGCCCGGCCGGGGTGCCCTCCCCCACAGCTCGCGCCAGGGCACCTCGCCGCCCATCAGCACCTGCTCGGACTCGAACAGGCGGCTGGCCAGCAGCAACGCCACCACCCCGAAGCCGATCGACGCCACGAGCACGCCGGTGACCATCGGCGCGGTGACGGCCCCGATCAACCCGTCGCGCAGGAGCAGCGACGCGTTGATGAACGGGGCCAGCGCCAGCCCCGCGCCCAGCTTCACGCCGGGCGTGAGGGCGATCGCCATCGGCGCCGAGAGCGCGAGGAACAGCGGCGTGGCCAGCGCTTGCCCCTCCTTGTAGTTCCGGGCGAGGGCGCCGAGGTTCAGCGTCAGCGCCGCCAGCGACACCACCATGCTCAGCAACGCCACCGCGGCCACCGCCAGGCGGCCCGGACCCAGCGCGCTCAGCCCCAGCTCCACGCCCGCGCCCGCGAGCACCGCCGCGGTCAACCCCTGCGCCGCCAGCATGCTGGCCGCCGCCGCCAGCCCGGCGATGACGATCGCGCCCAGCTTCGCGGCCAGGATCTCCAGGCTGGTGAGCGGCGAGGAGAGCAGCGTCTGCAGCGTCCCGCGCTCGCGCTCGCCGGCCAGCGTCTCCAGCGCCACGTGCAGGCACGCCACGCCCAGCAGCATCAGCAGGATCGCGGGGAGAAACCGGACGGCCATGGACAGCGGCAGGGTGACCTCGCGCCGGGTCCACCGCAGCGGCTCGGCCAGGTCCGCAGAGAGCCCGTGCTCGGCCAGCGAGGCGCGGGTGAGCTGCAGCCGCGCCGACTGGAGCGCCGTGTCCACGCCGCGCGCCGCCAGCGCCGACTCGGGGCTGGCCGGGTTGAAGTAGAGCGAGGCCGGGTCGGCGGCCGCCAGCGCCACCTGCGCCTCACCCGCCTCGAAGGCGGCGCGGAACGCCGCATCCGGCTCCGCCGGGACCTGGTCCCTGGAGGTGACCACCCATCCGGACGCCGCCAGCGCCGCGCCGACCTCGCCCGGGAGGTTCCCCCACAGGAGCACCCGGCGCTGGCTGGCGTCCTGCGTCCTCATCAGCAGCCGCGGCGCCAGGGCGACGGCCGCCAGCGCGATCGGCACCACCAGCAGCGGAAGCACCAGCCCGAACAGCAGCGCCCGGCGATCCCGGACGATCTCGCGGAGCTCCTTCAACAGCAGCCGCAGCACGATGTTGGGTCTGAACACGGTCACACCTCCTCCATCTCGCGCGGCACCAGCCGCAGGAAAGCCTCGGTGAGGGTGCGCGCCGACGCGGCGGCGCAGACCTCGGGCACGGCGCCGGCGGCGATGATCCGGCCGCGGTGCAGCAGCAGCACGCGGTCGCAGAGCAGCTCGGCGTCGGCCAGCAGGTGGGTGGAGAGCAGGACCGCGCGGCCCGAAGCCCGCGCGCGCCGGACGGCGTCGAGGAGGAAGCGGGAGCTGAGCACGTCCAGCGCGTTGGTCGGCTCGTCGAGGATGAGCGCAGCCGGCGCGTGGAGCAGCGCCCGCGCCAGGCTGGCGCGCTGCTTCTGCCCGGAGGAGAGCGTGATGCAGGCCTGGTCGGCGAACGGAGCGAGGCTCAGCTCCTGGATCACCTCCTGGCGCCGGGCGGCCAGCCGACGCGGCGGCAGCTCGTGGATGGCGCCGAACAGGTCCAGCACCTCGCGCGGCGTGAGCCTGGGCGGCAGCGCGGTGTCGGCGGTCAGGTAGCCCAGCCGCCGGCGCGCCGCCACCGGGTCGGACGCCGCCGAGTGGCCGCCGATCCTCGCCTCGCCGGCGCTGGGCACCAGCATCCCCGCCAGCATCCGCAGCAGCGTGGTCTTCCCCGCGCCGTTGGGGCCCAGCAACCCCACCACCTCGCCGGCGTGGACGGTGAACGTCACCTCGTCCACCGCCGTCTTCGCTCCGTAGCGCTTGGTCAGCCGCTCCGCCTGGATCGTCGGTTCCATTGCCTTTGCTCCTCCTTCGAAAGACTGCGGACACACTTCGAGCGTCGCGGCGAGCGCCGCCGCCGACGGAATCGCTGTTTCACGGACCCCCGCTCAGTCCTTCGGCGGGGTCCACTTGCGGGAGTCGGCGCGCAGCCTGGCGAGCCGCTCCCAGTGCTTCTCCACCGCCTCCGCCCCCTTGGGCGTGATGCGCAGCGTGGTGGTGGGCGTCTTCCCGTTGAAGGCCTTCTCGATCACCACCAGCTGCGCCTCCTCCAGCCTGGAGAGGTGGCTGGAGAGGTTCCCCTTCGACAGGCCGGTGAGGGACTGCAGGAAGAGGAAGTCCGCGCTCGCGCACGCGCCGAGCGCCGTGAGGATGGCCAGCCTGGCGGGTTCGTGGATGAGCCGGTCGAGCTCGGCCAGCCCCTCGAACGGTGCCGTCATCCGGGCTCCTCCTGTGCGCGAGGCAGGGTCCGCACCAGCAGGCGGTGGTCGAGCACGGCGGCCACCAGGCTCAGCACGCCCGCGTAGAAGAAGAGCGACGCCAGCTGGCAGTTGGCCGGCGCCGGTGCCCACAGGGCGCTCGCGGCGGCGCAGAACGGCGACACGCCGGCCACGTGCAGCACGCCCAGGACCAGCATGACCCCGCCGATCCACAGGTAGTGGGGCGCGATCTTGCCGGTGAACCAGTAGTAACCGGCGCAGAAGACAGCGCAGAGGCCCAGGGTCACGGGAACCATCCACGGCCCGGAGGGCGTGATGACCGGGGCGACCAGGAGGGCGAGCAGCGCGGTGATCAAGGTGAACAGCAGCGCGAGCTGCTTCTTCTGCCGGGACATGGTCACCGAGCCGAACCTCCGCCGGTACCAGACGCCGATCGGAACGATCGCCACCAGGGCGCCGGCCAGCAGGACGTTGACCGCCACCGCAAACCACGGGGTCGGCTGGCCCGCGACGATCCTGGAGTCCACCACCAGCCAGATCGAGGTGGCGATGCACACCACCGCCAGCGGCAGGAACCGGAGTCCCTGCAGCAGCGGGAAATAGGTCGCCACGTAGCGGACCCGGCGGTGGTGGGCTTCGACGGCGGCTGGATCGGCAAGGTTGGTTTGCATCACAAACCAGTTAGTACACCCGACGCTGGTCGCTGTCAACGACCAGTTTGTACTGCAAACCAGATCCGAGCGGAACCCGGCAGACGACGAGGCGCTCCGGCTCGCCTGGGGCGCCAACGCGCTGGACGCCGGGGACCTGGCGGGCATCTGGCTGTGGCGGGCACGGCGGACGTCCTTTTCCAGGAGCCTGGAGGTCGTGGCGGTCTCCGTCGCGGTCATCGCCAGCGCGGCGACCGCTCATCCGGCCGCGCGCGGTCCGCAGATCACCGTCCAGCCGACCTTCTTTCTGGTGTGGAGCCGGTAGAGACCTGATTTCAGGCGCAAGCGGGAGCTCCTGAAAATCCACCGCCCTGCTGTAGCGAGCGCCTGCGTCGAATTCATTCGGCTTGGGGTAGGTCCTGCCTCGAGCGGTACCATCCGGGCGTGCCGGAGCCCCCCGTCACACCCCCTCGCGATCCGTGCCGGATCGCCGTTCACTCGTTCCTGCTCCCGGAAGACCTGCAGGACCTGGCGAGCAGTGCGGGCGCGAGCGTGGAGGGCGTGGACGATCTCGGCGAGACGCTGGAGCGGATCCCTCCCCGGGGCCGGTTCCTCCTCATCAGCGCCAGGCTCGATGAAGGGGATCTCCTGCGCTTCGCGGAGCGGTGGCCCGCGGTGACCACCCCCCGCGCCTCGGCCGTGCTCGTGCTGGAGCCGCACGTGGCGCACCGCATGACGGTCCTGCTGGGGCAGCTGCCGCGGGTGAGCGCGGTGACCCACGGCCCGCGGTTCACCGCGCGCCTGGTGGAGGCGGTGGCGGCCGGCCTGGGCTTCCCGACCCGCGAGCGCACCGCCAGCCAGACGTGGATCCACGCGCGGGTGAACGGCCTGGACGCGCGCTTCCAGCTCCTCGGCCGCCGGTGGGGGCTGCTGACGCGCGCTCGCGAGCTGTCGCCGGGCGACCTGGTCCGGGCGGTGCTCAGCGTCCGCCCCCGGCCGGTGGAGGTGCTGCTCAAGGTCGAGCTCCCGGTCGGCCCCGACCGGTACGTGGTCGGTCTGATCGGCCTGGGCGCGATCGAGCTGCCCATCCTCGCCGGCGCGTTCGACGCGCAGATCGACGCGCGGCGCAGCCACGTCCGCTTCGTGGTCCCCACCCGGCTCAACGTCGTCGCCCGCGTCCAGCGGCTGGACGACGCCCGCCGGAGCTACCTGCGGGTGCTGGACGCGTCGATCGCCGGCTTCCGCTGGCTCGCGCGCGGGTACGAGCCCGGGTACGTGGTGGGCCAGGACCTCCAGGCGGCCATCCACTGGGGCCACCGGCGCCTGATCTGCCGGGTCCAGGTGCAGTGGCGGCGGGCGGTGGAGGCGGGCGTCGAGCTGGGGGTGCGGATCCGCTCCCTGGAGCGCGAGGACTACGACACGCTCCACCAGCTGATCCGTGAGACCCAGCAGCGCGCGCTCCGGCGCACGCGAATCGCCCCCGAGCCCGGCCCGCCTCCCCCCTGAGGGCTTCACCCTCCCTGCGCGAGCGCGCGGCGCACCTGGCCCATCAGGTAGTCGCGCTCCGGCGGGGCCCAGAGGCCGAAGAAGATCTGGAACGCGTGGGGGAGCTCGCCGCTGCCGGTCCGGCCCTGCGTCCGGCGCGGCGGCGCGGCCACGTGCCCGCCGGCGCCGACGCGGAACAGCCCGCTGGACGCGCGCCAGCCCTCCCACAGCACCCGGTCCCAGGCGGTGCCGCCCTCCATCGCCGCCATCCCGGAGGCCGTGATCTGGACGCGGAGGTCCGCGTCGGCGGCGCCCGGCACCTCCGCCAGCCTCGGGCGCTCCGCGCCGAAGTCGATCAGCGCGTGGAGCTCGCGGTCGCGGCCGCTCACCGTCACGGCCAGCGTCGCCTTCCAGCGCCGGAGCCGCTCCTCCGCGGAGCCCAGCCAGCCCTCGCCCAGGCGCTGGCCGGCGCGCGCCAGGCCCCGCTCCACCAGCGGCCAGATCGACTCCTCGGCCAGCCCGAACGGGTTGGCGTCGGCGAGCGGCGGGATGCCGGCGCCGGGCCGGTACCGGAGCGGGCCGAGGTCGGCGTCCAGCGCCCGCACCAGCTCCGGGCGCGCGGCGCGGGCGACCACAGGCTCGCTCCCGCTCCCCTTCAGCTCGATGACGTCCCCCGGCCCCAGGAGCGCGGCGCGGCCCGGGAAGCCGGCCGCCTCCAGGTCCGAGACGAAGCGCTGGTGCGAGACCGGGAACGCGTGCGCGTTGACCCACGCCGGCTCACCCGCCAGCGCGAAGCCCACCGCCCAGGGGACCGCCAGGCGGGCGCGCGCCGCCAGCACCACCTCCAGCAGCTCCCCGTACAGCGCCGCCGGGAAGGCGGTGTCCTCGCCGCCCAGCGCCTCGTTCTGGAGGATGGGACAGAAGTTGGCGAGGTGGAGGTCGACCCGCCGGTCGCCGCGGTGGAGCTGCGGGGTCCACGCCAGGTCGAACATCGTGTCCACCTGGTTCCACACCCGGCCCTCCGGCGTGGTCACCAGCAGCCCCTGCTCGGGGACGGAGACCATGGACGGCGTGAAGGCCAGCTCGGTGGAGCCCAGCTCCACCCGGTGGTCCGGCCCCACGGGCTTGACCTCCTCGTACCCCAGGGCGGCCAGCACCTCGAGCACCAGGGGGTCGTCCGGGCAGAGCACGGTGTTGACGCGCGGGCGGAGCCTCGCCAGCGAGGGGACGTCGAGGTGGTCGTGGTGGCGGTGGGAGAGGACCAGCACGTCCACCTCCGGGAGCCCGGCGGCGTCGATGGCGCGCCGCGGGCACGGGACGGCGAGGCCTCCCAGGAAGTCGCCCAGCACCGGATCGGTGAGCACGGTGAGGTCCGCCGTCTCGACGAGGATCGTCGCATGGCCGAGCAGCGTGACGCGCACGGCCCGACTTCACTACAGGGCGGAGACCCGGGCTACCGTTCGCCGCTGGATGCGCTTCGCCGGCCCACCCAGGCTGAGGGACGACCTGGTGATCCGCCCCGAGGGCGGCGCCGCGCGGGTCTTCACCCCCACCGGCGAGGCGCTGGTGCTGGACGAGGGCCAGTGGACGATCCTCCAGGAGGTGGACGGGGCGCGCCCGCTGGCGGAGATCGCCGCGCGGGTCTCGGAGCGCTTCGAGGAGGAGGTCACCCCCGAGGCGCTGGAGGCCCTGTTCGGGGAGCTCCGCGCGCGCGGGGTCTTCACCGTCCTCAGCGGCGGGGTCCAGGAGCCGGCGCGGTTCCGGAGGCGCTGCCCCGCGCTCGCCCGCCGCCTCCGCCGCCGCGGCCTGCTTGACCCGTCGCGCGATCCGGAGCTCTCGCGGGCGCTGGAGCGGGGGGACCCGGAGGCGGTGATCCGCTCCGCGGCCGCGCTCGCCGGCCCCGGGGCGGACGCGCGCGCGCGGCAGATCGCCTCGGAGGTGGAGGCCGCCTTCTCCGTGCCGCCCTGGGCGCCGGAGCTCTCCTTCGGCCGCGTCACCTTCCCCCTGCTGCGCCACCCGCGCCACCTGGAGGCGCTCCACCGCGCGCTCCGGCCGCTCTTCACGCTCCCGGGCGCCGCCGCGCTCGCGGCGTTCGTCGCCTCGGCGGCGTGGCCGCTCTCCCGCTGGACCCCGCCCGCCGTCCGCGAGGTGCTGACCCCCGGAGCGCTGGCGCTGAGCTGGCTCGCGGCGGCGCTCGCCGTGGTCGTCCACGAGTACGCGCACGCGCTCACCTGCCGGCACTTCGGCGGCCGCGTCCCCAGCCTCGGGGTGGGCCTGCTGTTCGGCCTGCCGATGGCGTACTCCGACCTCACCGCCAGTCACGCCTTCCCCGAGCGGTGGAAGCGGATCGCCGTGCTGCTGGCGGGCTCCGCCGGCACCGCGGCCGTGCTCGCCGCCGCCGCCTGGTGCGCGTACCTGGCGCCCCCCGGCGGCGTGCTGGCGGGGGCCATGGCCGTCACCCTGACGTGGCAGGCGCTGTTCGGGCTGGTGGTGAACCTGCTCCCGTTCGTGAAGCTGGACGGCTACTTCATCCTCGGCGAGCTGCTGTCCATCGACCACCTCTGGGACCGCTCCTTCCGGGTCCTGCGCGCGCGGCTGGCCGGCCGGCCGCCGGAGGACGAACGGTGGCGCGCGCTCCTGGCGTACGCGCTGTGCACGGTGCTCTTCCTCGCCGCCGCGGCCGCGCTCTGCGCGACGCTGATCGCCCGCGGCCTCCGGAGTGCCGCGGGCTGAGTCCTCGGGCTAGGCCCGCAGGGTGTCCAGCACCTGGATCCGCCGCGCCTGGAGGACGGCCAGCAACCCTCCCAGCAGCCCGATCGCCAGCGCGGCGCCGGCGCCCAGGAGCGCGACGCCCGGGGAGATGGTCGCGCGGTAGACCAGCGACAGCTCGCTGTAGCTGAAGCTGGCGCCGTGGAAGGCGCGGGCGCCCAGCACCCCCAGCGCGCCGGCGCCGGCCGCCAGGAGCAGCGCCTCCTGCACCAGCAGCCCCGCCACCTGGCGGCGGGTGAACCCCAGCGCCAGCAGCGTCGCCAGCTCTCCCGCGCGGGCGAGGATCAGCGCGTGCAGGGCGTTCAGCGTCGCGAACAGCGCGCCGATCCCCAGCAGGAGCCCGAGGACGGCGACCGCCCGCTCATAGGAGCCCACCCCGGAGAGGACGAGCCCCAGGTGCTCCGTCTCCGACCGGACGTCGACCTTCGCGGCCCGTGCCACCTGCGCCCGGAGGTCCTCCGGCCGGGCGCCCTCGCGCAGCCGCACGTAGGCGATGGACAGCGTCTCCCGCCGGAGCGCGTGGGCGAGCGCGTCCAGGTCGCACCACACCTCCGAGTCGAAGCGGGTGCCGCCGCCCTCCATCACCCCCAGCACCGGCCACCGCACCGCGCCGATCTCCATCGGCTCCCCGGCGCCCAGCCCGTGGAAGCGCCGGTACAGGTTCGCCCCCACCACCAGCCCCGGCTCCCCCCGCCCGGGCAGCCGGCCCTCGCGCAGCCGGACGCCGTGCAGCCCGTACGCCGCCGGCTCCACGGCGCGCACCAGCATCGACCGGTAGGTGCCGTCCTCCACGGTCCGCAGCTCGAACGGGGCCAGCACCTCCGGGGAGATCAGCGGGCGCCCCTCCGCGGCCTCGACCGCGGGAGCGGCCCCCAGCAGCGGCAGCACGTCGCGGCCGAGGAAGCTGAACGACTCGTTGATGGAGCCTTCGCTGGTCACCACCGCGGAGCGCTCGCCGGCGGAGGCCTGCATGGTGGTCCGGATGCCGGCCATCATCCCGGCCATCACCGTCACCGCCCCTACGCTGAGCGCGATGGCCGCCGACGTGGGGAGCACGAACGATCTCCGCTCCCAGAGGTTCCTGGCTGTGTAGCCCCAGAGCATCCGCTAGTCCCCCCTGAGGATCGCCACCACGTCCTGGCGCGACGCGCTCAGCGCCGGCCACGCCGCCACCAGGGCCCCCAGCGGCACGCCGAGCGCCGCCGCGGCCAGCGCGTGGACGGGAGAGATGGTGACGTTGGTCATCAGGGCCGGGCCCATGTCGAGCCCGGTCCGAGCGAAGAGCGCGAAGGGGACCAGCGCGCCCAGGACGCTGCCCGCGGAGCAGGTCAGCACGCTCTCCGCCATCACCAGCCGGAGCACGTCGGAGCGCCTGAAGCCCACCGCGCGCAGCGCCGCCAGCTCCCGCCGCCGCTCGCGCAGCGACATCGAGAGCGTGGTGGCGACGATCAGCACCGCCAGCGCCGACATCACCGCGCAGGCGCGCTGGATGAGCCGGACGATGGACATCTCCGACGCCAGCGTGGTGGCCTCCCAGACCTCGCCCGGAGTGGCCTGCACCGGGGCGCCGGCGGCCGAGAGGATCTCCGTCGCCCGCCGGCCGGCGGCCGCGCACCCGGGAGGGCGGCAGCCGAAGATGAGCGAGAAGACCTTGGCCTGGTGCTCCAGGGGCGTCACCTGGTCCAGGTGCTCGTACCGGACGATGGCCGCCGGGAATGCGCCGGAGTACGCGCCCACGTAGCGCGCCTGGAGCGCGTCCGGCCGGCCGGTGTAGAGGCTGACGAAGGTCACCGTCACCAGCTCTCCCTCCTTCCAGCCCATCCGCTGCGCCGTCCGGCGGTCGCTGATCAGCCCCTGGCGATCGGCGCGCCAGCGCTCCAGCAGCGCCGGCGGCGCGCCGATGATGTGGGGCGAGATCAGCTCGATCCACCCGGGCGAAGCGCCGACCAGCGAGAACGGCGCGGAGCGGCCCTCCAGCGTGGCGTCGTGGACGGTGCTGTACTCCACCGCCGTGGTGACGCCGGTCACCCCGCGCAGGCGCCCGGCGTGCGAGAGGGGCATCGGCTCGTACGTGCCGGCGCCGCGGATCGCCACCGCCGACGGCCAGTCCGACAGCCAGGAGGAGAGCCGCTCCAGCGCGGCCATGGCGACGGCGGCGATCGCCACGGTGACCGCCACCGAGGCGACCCCGGCCATCAACCGCAGCGGACGGCTGCGCATGTTGGCGAGGACCAGGAGCAGCATGACGCGCCGGGTCTAGCGTGGCCCCGAGGACCCCCGGTGTCCACCTCGAGACGCCGCGCGATCACTCGTTGACCTCACCCGCGGTCTCGTGCCAGTGATCGACGCAGCCCGAAAGGGTCTGGAGCTCGACCTAAACACGACGTGCATGGTGAGCTCGTGCCGCACGAGTGTGCAGTCATGGAGCAGAAGGAACAGAAGCAACCGGAGAAGAAGAAGCTTCAGTTGAAGCTCACCATCGTCACGCAGGAGAAGAAGATCGCGCCGGCTGCTTCGCAGGTCTGAGCGCGT
>Ga0209382_10010874_pt1 | contig 11321 bp, 7 predicted proteins | sample SoiMetdeltSBSDD5_FD_187599 | JGI IMG/M metagenome (GOLD analysis project Ga0209382, IMG submission 187599) | Bulk soil microbial communities from a Populus tree surrounding site in Tennessee, USA - Soil MetaG P. deltoides SBSDD5 (SPAdes) (version 2) | ecosystem: Environmental > Terrestrial >...
CAAAGGACTCGACGTACTGCTCAAAGCCTTTCAGCGATTGGTGAAGGAGCGGTCCGATATTCGATTGAAAATTGTCGGCGACGGGAATATCAAGCCATATCAAACCCTGCTTGGGTCCACTCCGAACGTCATCATGATCAATCGTTGGGTTGACGATGCCGAAATCTCGATTTACTTTCAGTCAGCATCGATGATTGTTCTTCCCTACACCAGTGCGTCGCAGTCGGGAGTCATTGCCACTGCGGCGGCATTCAGAACTCCGGTGATCGCCACACGAGTCGGTGCAATTTCAGAACAGATCGAGGACCAACAGTCCGGAATCCTCGTGGCGCCGAATTCCGTCGACCAGCTATATTGCGCCATTACCACCCTGCTCGACGATCCTCTATTTGCAAAAGGACTTGGGCGCACCCTGTTCGAACGAACCAACGAGAGCGCCAATTGGGATCGCGTGGCCGAAAGTTTTCTGGAAACCTGTAGAAAAGCGATGGATCGTCATGCGGCCCGCACGTACGAACCGGCCGTGGTTTCCTAGCGGTTCAGCGATTAGCGCTACCCAATCGGCAATTTTCATCATCCTTTTGCAATCTTCCCTAAAAATATAGATAGCGTTGGCATTCGGACAACGTATGCGACAGGCGTCCGAATGCCAACGCTATCTATATTTTTAGGGAAGATTGCAAAAGGATGATGAAAATTGCCGATTGGGTATCGCTAATCGGTGAACCGCGCAAACCCGAAACGAATCCCCTTCACCCGTCATTCCCGCTGAAGTATGATTCGGACTATTCGGAGGGGACCCATGAAAATCTCGAAACGTCTTGTCGCCGTCGCGCTTTGCCTGATTCTCTCGGCAGCGGCGGCGGTTTATCGGGCACAGACCGCGCCGGACATGGCTGCGGTGACGAATACGTTTCTGGCAACGCTAAATCCGGAACAGCTGACGAAAGTTAAATACGATCTGACACACGATGAACGCACGAACTGGTTTTTCACGCCGGTTCCTCGCAATGGCCTGCCGCTGAAAGACATGGAACCGTTCCAGCGGCCGCTTGCTATGGCCATGATCTCGGCCGCGCTGAGTCAGAAAGGTTTCATAAAAGCCAGTACCATCATGAGTCTCGAAGAGATTCTCAGGGTTACCGAAGCGGCTGCCGCAGCGAATCGCGGCAATGCTGCTAATCCGCCGGCAGGCGGCGCCGCGCCTCGCGGAGGCGGCGGCGGTGGAAATCGGATCGTGCGCGACCCGCTGCTGTATTTCTTTACGGTCTTCGGAACCCCATCGACTGACGGTGCGTGGGGCTGGCGCGTTGAAGGACATCACGTGGCGGTCAACATCACGATGGACAAAGGCAAGATCGTTTCCGCCGGACCGACGTTCTTTGGCTCCAATCCCGCGTCGGTGAAGGATGGCCCGCGACAAGGCCTTCGCGTGTTGGGACGCGAAGAAGACCTCGGCCGCGCGTTATACATGGCGCTGGACGCCAACCAGAAGAAAACTGCGCTACTTGACGCGAAAGCACCCAGTGACATTGTCACGATGAATTCCAAGCGTGTCGAATTCGGGACGAAAACTCAGTACGCAATGCCTGCCAACCCCGAAGGCCTACAGGCGTCGAAAATGACCGCTAAGCAACGCGAACAGTTGATAGCGCTCATCCAGGAATACACTTCCGGCCGCACCTCCGCGGAGTATGCAGCGGTAACGCTGGCAGACATCAAGAAAGCCGGCGAAGGGAACATCTACTTCGCTTGGGCAGGCGGCGAAAAGCTTGGCGATCCGCATTACTATCGCGTGCACGGTCCGACATTCCTGATCGAATACGACAACACGCAGAACAACGCGAATCACGTTCACTCCGTTTTCCGCGATCTGAAGAACGATTTTGGAATGGATGTTTTGCGGGACCACTACAAAGCGTCGCACGGACTCGAGTATTAGATTATTTTCAGATCGCGATCATAGGAGATTGCACGAATCCGCAATGTAAATAGAAAATTCGAAATTCCAAAATCTACATGTAAATCTTGGAATTTCGAATTTTCTATTTACATTGCGGATTCGTGCAATCTCCTATGATCGCGATCTGAAAATACTGTCAATATTTCTTCAAAAGGCTGATCTGACCCGCGTGATAGATATGATGCTGCACGATCCCGTGCAATAAGGCATAAAGCGTCGGGCCATCCTTCATTACGGGTTGATCCAAACGCGCAGGATCCAAGGTGGGAATGAGTTCAAGCAGTTTCCGCTGGCTCTCGGCAAGGCCCGCCAACGATTTCCTCCAGGCAGAGTCGCTCGTATCCGTTACAGGCGGAAAATTGATGTCGTCGGTGATTTTGAAGGATTCTCCAAGAATTCGGCGGCGTGGAATGTCGGCCCAGGCGCCGATGTGGTGAACGAGTTCCCAAATCGTATGGGCATTTGGAATGGATCGTTTTGCGGCCGCTTCAGGCGTAACGTCCTTCAATGCCTCCAACACGGACGGGCCGTGCCACGCTTCGCCTTCGTAGGCGCGTTTCAACTGATCCGCAATCCGCTCAAGTTCCGTCATTGCCGTCTATCAGCTCTCTACGTTGTATTTTTGCATATAGTGCCGAAATGACCTGTATGTCATTTGCAGGAGTTCGGCGGCCTTCACCTGTACTCCATTGGAGCGGCGAAGAGCTTCCTGGAGATAGCTTTTTTGGAGCTGCTCCACGTAATGTTCGAGATTAAAGCCCTCGTCCGGAATGTCGACTGCAGCTCGCATTTTATGATTGCCGGCGACGCTTTCGGGCAAATGCGTGGCCGATAGTTCATCGGAAATTTCCAGAATGAAGGCGCGCTCGATCGCGTTTTCAAGTTCACGCACATTTCCCGGCCAGCTGTAGGACTCCATTTTCTTAAGCGACTCGTCGGAGATCCGCTCGATTTTCTTGCCCATGTTGGCATTCAGACGGGACAGGAAATGATTGGCCAGCAGCGGAATGTCATCGCGCCTGTGTCGCAGCGGCGGAATTTCCATTGGAATGACGCTGATGCGGTAGTAAAGGTCCTCACGGAACTGCCCTTCCTCAACCATCGCGGGCAGATCGCGGTTCGTGGCGGCAATGATTCGTACATCTATAGGAATCTCTTCAGTGCCACCAACTCGTCGAATCGTGCGTTCTTGTAATACGCGCAGCAGCTTGACCTGCATCGCCAGGCTGGTTTCTCCGATTTCGTCGAGAAACAGTGTGCCTTTGTCGGCAACCTCGAAGAGGCCTTTCTTATTCGCATTGGCGCCGGTGAAGGCACCTTTGACGTAACCGAACAATTCGCTTTCCAGCAAGGTCTCGGTAAAAGCGCCACAGTTGACAGAGACGAATTGCGCGTCCGCTCGCTGACTGTTGAGATGGATGGCCTTGGCGACGAGTTCTTTCCCGGTACCGCTTTCGCCAGTGATGAGGATCGTGCTCGCGGTTGCGCTAACAACCTCGATCATCTTGAAGAGGTCCTGCATCTTCTGGCTCTTGCCGATCAGATTCCCCATCCCGTGAACCTTGCGGAATTCGCGCCGAAGATATGTGTTCTCCTCTTTCAACCTGCGGTTTTCGAGCGCGCTGATAACAACGAGCTTCAGCTCTTCGATAAAGTTCTCGGTCTTGATGATGTAATCGTAGGCTCCCATTTTGAGGGCCTGGATCGCGGTTTCGGCGGTCGCAAAGGCAGTCAGCAGGATGAACTGTCCGGCAAAGCCCTGCTCGCGGACTTCGCGAAGGAGATCGATTCCCGTCATGTCGGCCATCTTGATGTCGGACACGATCAGGTCAAACTCGTTGGTCTTCGTCAACTCCAGGCCCTGCTCGGCGCTGTTGGCGCTGGTTACAGTGAAACCTTCCTTCTTCAGGAAGATCTCCAGCAGCTCACGAATGGACCGTTCATCGTCAACGATTAAGATTCTGGCTCGCATATCAAATATCAATCACGAAGGTAGTTCCCGCGCCTTTCCTGGATTTTGCGACGATGGTTCCGTTATGGGCGGTCACAATCTGGTAGACGATAGGCAATCCCAGACCGGTACCGTTGCGGAACTTCGAATGGAACGGGACGAAAAGCTTCTTCATTTCTTCGTCGGTCATGCCGATTCCTTCGTCACGGAATCGGATTTCGGCGCCGCCGTTGTGCGGCTCGAGGCTGATGGTCAGCGTGCCTCCCTCAGGCATGGCCTTGAAGGCGTTCGAAGCCAGATTATAGAACACCTGACGCATCATGTTTTCGTCCACCGGACAGCGAACCTGTTTCAGCTGCGTATCGATGCGATGAGAAGGCTTTAGTTCCTGGCTGTTTCGCATCAAGCTTGCGGTTTCATCGATCAAGCGTGATAGGTCGATAGATTCTCTCTTCGGCGACACAGGACGCGCATAGGTGAGGAAGTCGCTGACGATGCGGTTCAAACGCTCGGTCTCCCGCGTAATGATGCCCACCAGCTGCTGCTGGTCGTTGTTGAGCTCGAGATCGGAGCGAAGCAGGTTGAATGAACCGGAGATCGAGGCCAGGGGATTCCGAATCTCGTGCGCCATTCCGGCAGACATGGTGCCGAGCGCCGCCATCTGCTCCTTCCGCCTGACTTCATGCTCCAGCGATCGGAGTTCTGTAAGATCCTCAAACGACCAAACGTAGCCTGCGGTGTTCTTTTCGTCGATCATCACAGGTGTGACGGTGAAACTCAGGTATATTTCGCTACCCTTGTGCCTTTTGGTCAGCAACTCGAATCGAGCCGATTCCACCTTGGTGACCATTCCGGGAAAAACCTGCCAGACCGTCATGCTCAGCGCATCATCCGACTTCAGTCCGGTGATGTCTTCCGCTGCTCGATTGAACAGATAAATCCGTCCTTCAAGATCCGTCGTCACCAGGCCGCTTCCCATCGAATCGACAATGCGGTCGCTGAAGGCCTGCAGAAAGGCGACCTGGCTCGTCGACTTCGCCAGCTGCGCACCCGCTCGCCGCAGGCTTTCGGCCAGGTAATTCGATAGATATGCCACGGCGCAAAAGCCGAAAACGCTGAGGCTGATGATGTATTGAAGCGATGAAAGCTCCGGCGACGTTTTGTTCGTCGAAGGAATGATGCCGAGATAGGCGAGCGTCAGATGGCTGTAGTGAACCACCGAGCTTAGGGTGCCCGCCAGGAACGCTCCGCGCCTTTCCAGGAGAACACTCGACATGACGATCTCGAGGAAATAGAGGGACGTAAATGAGCTGTCGACCCCGCCGGTGCGATTTACGGTCCAGGTAATGAGCAGCAAGTCCACGGAAATCTGGGCGTAGGACTGCCAGCCATATCCTTTATTTATTCTGACGAGGGCGTACCAGAAGAAGGACAGGGCATAGACTGCCGCCAGCAGGCGGTACATGTCGCCCGACGGCTCTGCTAATACAAAGACGGTAAAGGTGACTGCTCGAAGCGGAATGAGCCTGAGCAGCCACTTGCGCCTATCCATTTAACATCGGAATTACTTGCTACTGAGCTGACCAACCAAGGTGAAGATCGGCAGGTACATCGATATGACGATGCCGCCAACCACAACGCCAAGTACAACGATCATTGCGGGTTCCATCGCGGTCATCAAATCTGCCACGGCAGCATCAACCTCTTCTTCGTAGAAGTCCGCAATTTTCGTCAACATCGTTTCCAGAGCGCCCGCCTGTTCGCCGACGCCGATCATCGACACGACCATGCTGGGAAATACGCCCGAAGCCTTCAATGGATCGACAATCGTACGGCCTTCTTCGATCGCTTTTTTTACGCTCAAAATCGCTTCTTCGATAATAGCGTTGCCTGACGTATGCGCCGTAATGTCCAAACAATCGAGAATCGGTACGCCGCTCGCGATCAACGTCGCCATCGTACGGGTAAACCGGGCAACCGCGATCTTTCGGAGCAGGGGTCCGAATATGGGCGCCTTCAGCAGGGCCTTATCCACACTATACCTGCCATTGGGCGTCCGGTAGTAGGAACGGAACAGAGCGCCGAGAATTCCCAAACCGATAATGATGAAGATGCCGAAGCTCCCGACGAACCGGCTCGCGCCAATAACGATCCGCGTCGGCAGCGGCAAATTCACCTGCATGCTGGTGAACAGTTCGGTGAAAGCCGGAACCACTTTCCACAGAATCAAAGAAATGACGCCTGCCGCAATCAAAACGACCGCGATGGGATAAACCATGGCGGACTGTACGGCCCGTTTCAACTTCACGGCCTTTTCAATGTACACCGACAATCGTTGAAAGATCGTGTCGAGGATACCGCCGGCTTCACCCGCGGCAACCATATTCGTGTACAAATCGTCGAAGATTTTCGGATGCATCTTCATCGATTGCGCGAGATTGTTTCCCGATTCCACTTCCTTGCGCACACCGTTGATCGAGGCAGCAAACTTCTTGTTCTCTTGCGTTTCAGCCAGAATCTCGAGGCATTGCACCAGTGGAACGCCGGAATCGATCATAACCGAAAACTGACGTGTAAAGACGGCCAGATCCTTCGGCGTGGGATTGCCACCAAATTCAAACTTCAGACCGCCGCCGGCTTTCTTCTCTTCTGCATCGAGCATGAAGATCTGTTCGCGCCGCAACGCAATCGCAAGTGCCTGGCGGCTGTCGGCTGTGCGCTCGCCCGCAACGTTCTCACCCTGACGGGTTCTTCCTTTGAAACTGAAAGTCGGCATGACGTTACCCCAGCCGCTATTTGTAGTACCGGGTCATAAATAGGCAAACCGAAAGTTGATAAGCTCGGCGGCGGCGAAAAAATAAGCTAGATTGTAGGCTGTCACTGGTGTTTGGACGCTGACCGGACGGCATCGGCTAGCTTCCAGTTCCCAGGTTCGCGGATTGTAGTCCCCTCCTTGCGAAGGAGGGGTGGCTGCGCCATAAAAGAAAATGGCCCCGTACCTTAGGGGCGCAGACGGGGTAGTTGTTTCTAGCGACCGATTATCAAAACCGTTCAGGATGAATGAGCGGTAGCTTGAAACAACTACCCCGTCCGCTCCTTTCAAAGGATGCTTCGCAGCTTTTCTTTAGGTCGCGTCCACCCCTCCTTCGCGAAGGAGAGGACTATGATTCGCATGGATGCCTTGGCAATCGATTATGAGGGTGTCTCCACAAAGAACGCGACTTTACGTTGCTGGAGTTGTCCTGTTTCTTCTGGCAATGCTGGTTTTCGTCCAGGCAGCCTTCGATCTGAATCCGCTCGTGGACCTTTCGTCCTCCGACGAAATTATTTTGCTGACCGCTGTCTCCACACTCGTCTTTCTCGTCCTCCTCGTTTTTGGCTTCATCCTGGCGCGAACGCTCTTCAAAGTCTGGACGGAGAGAAAGCAACGAAAACCGGGCTCGAGCTTCAAGACCAGCCTGCTCGTCACACTCATCGCCTTGACGCTTGTCCCAGCCGTTGTGATGTTCAGTTTTGGCTTTGGACTCGTTAACCGCAGCATCGACAAGTGGTTCAGTGCGCCGGTCGACAGCACATTTCAGGCCTCAATCGAGTTGGGGCAGCTGTGGCGCGCTCAGCACGAAGCGATGGCACGCGGCATTTTGCTGCACATCGTCAAGGATGCCCAGGACCTCGACTCGCAGCGGGCAAATTTTGGGCTCAAGGCTCTGCTGGTCATGAGCGACGACGGCCGGATCCTTTCTGCGTCGGCTGATCCCGGTGTTATCACCGACCAAATCCGAAAGGCGATCCGCGCAGCAATAGGAAATCGTGAGGAGGTCGTCATCGAGGCGGAGCCTTATTGGATCGCGGCTCGCCGCACCGCATCCTCCGAGGGATCGCGGATCGTTGCCGCGATGTTTCCGACGTCGCAACGCATTCTGGACTTGCGGTCGCAAATCTCGAGCGATAACGAGAAGTACACTGCGTTGAATCGAAGACGCGTTGTGTACCGCGACACCTATGTCCTTATGCTCGCCCTGATGACGCTGTTGGTGCTGTTCGCCGCCGTGTGGATCGGTTTGAACCTTTCAAAGAGAGTCACCGTACCGATTGAAGCGCTGTCCGTGGCAACCCGTGAAATCTCGGCAGGTAACCTCAACCACCGGATTCAGGTTAAAGCAGAGGATGAGCTGGGATTGCTCGTGAAACTCTTCAACGATATGGCGGCACGGCTTCAAGGCACGACAGAAGAGCTGGACGCGCGCCGGCGTTATACGGAAGTGATTCTGGAAAGCATTCCGTCCGGCGTGATTTCCTTCGACACGGAGCTGCGTATCAACACGATCAACCGTGCCGCGCAAACGATGTTTTCGGCCGACAAGGCAAAGTCGTTGGATGAAATCTTCACCGGCGAAGATCTCGAAGCGATTCTGAAATTGCTGGTTGCGGCGGAGTCCGGCGTTGCGAGTGGGGAGATCGCGTTTACCGGCGCTGGACGTCCTGTTCACAGTTACGTCACAGGCAGCCGTCTCATGGAAAGCGGGTTTGTTCTTGTTGTTGAAGACCTGACCGAAGTTGTCAGGGCGCAGAAGGCAACCACGTGGCGGGAGGTGGCGCGGCGGCTTGCGCATGAAATCAAGAATCCACTGACCCCGATTCAGCTATCGGCAGAACGTATCGCGAAGAACATCTCGCGGCTGCCCACGGCCTCACCCAAAGTTACCACTGTCATTGAAGAGTGCGTCGAAGCGATCGTTCAGGAAGTTTCCAGCTTGAAAAACCTCGTGGATGAGTTCGTCCGCTTCTCACGGTTGCCGGCAGTATCGCGGGTGCCGAACAGCATGAAGGAGCTTGTGGACCGCACGATGGCGCTATACGAGGATCGGCTGAATGGAACAAAGGTCATGCTGCAGGTACCGGACGATCTTCCTCCGGTCCTCATGGATTCGGTGCAGATGAAACGAGTGCTGGTCAATGTGATCGATAATGCCCTCGAAGCTCTCTCGGTTGAAGAAAGCCAGGAACTTCGAATCACCTGTGAGCTCGCGCGGGGGAACACGATGGCGCGCCTCACCATCGCAGATACCGGTCGAGGAATCGCCATGGAAGACCGCGAGCGGCTCTTCACCCCGTACTTTTCAACCAGAAAGAATGGGACGGGACTGGGACTTGCAATTTCGAGCCGCATTGTTGCGGACCACGGCGGCTACATCGGCGTCGAACCCAATCTGCCAAAGGGCACGCGTTTTGTTATTGAATTACCTGTATGTCAAGAATCCTGATTGTCGATGACGAGCCTGGAATTCGCCAGTCGCTGAAGGGCGTCTTCGATGACGAAGGTTTCACGACTGAAGCAGTAGGCACCGGCGAAGACTGTCTGCGCAGGCTGGAAGACACCCCGTTCGATTTGATCCTGCTCGATATCTGGCTTCCGGGCATCGATGGGTTGGAAACGCTGCGCCGCATCCGGGAGCTATCGCCCGCGACACACATCATTATTATTTCCGGCCACGCGACGATCGCCACCGCCGTCAGTGCGACGAAACTCGGGGCCTACGACTTCATCGAAAAACCGCTGTCCCTCGAACATACGCTGCTTACCGTGCGCAACGCGCTCTCTCACCGCCGGCTGGAGCAGGCCAACGACATGCTACGCCACGAACTTGAAGAAAGATTCAACATCGTCGGCGAGAGCATCCCCGTTAAGGCACTGCGAAAACAGATCACGATCGTGGCGCCGACGAACAGCCGCGTTTTGATCTACGGCGAAAGCGGAACCGGCAAAGAGCTCGTCAGTCGGAATATTCATTACCTCAGCAATCGATCTGGTGCGCCGTTTGTCGAAGTGAGTTGCGCCGCTATTCCCGAAGAGCTGATCGAAAGCGAATTGTTCGGACACACCAAGGGGTCGTTTGCGGGCGCGAGCGATTCGAAGAAGGGCAAGTTCGAACTGGCTGACAACGGCACGCTGTTTCTGGACGAAATCGGCGACATGTCCCTCAAGACCCAGGCAAAGGTGCTTCGCTTCGTCGAAGAGCAGAGCTTTCAGCCGATCGGCGCACCTGCGCCGATCCGGGCGGACGTGCGCGTTATCGCCGCCACGAATAAGAATCTGTCGAACGAGATAGCGGCCGGACGCTTCCGGGAAGATCTGTTTTACCGCTTGAACGTCATTCCGTTCTTCGTTCCGCCACTGCGCGAAAGGCGCGAGGATATTCCTGTGCTGGCGCGGTATTTCGTGCGGGTGTTCTCAGCGGAACACGGCAGGCCCCCGAAGGACTTCAGCGCCGACGCGTTCGATCTCATGATGGATTACTCGTGGCCTGGAAACGTGCGTGAATTGAGGAACGAAATCGAGCGTCTGGTCATCATGGCCCAGAGCGGCGTGATCCATGCGGCCGACTTGTCGTTGCCGAACGGGGCCGTCACGTCAAAAGTTTCGACGCTGCACGAAGCCCGCGCTCAATACGAGCGAGAGTTCATTCTCTCGAAGTTAAAGGAAAACAACTGGAATATCTCGCAGACCGCGCGGTTGTTGGGGCTTGAGCGAAGTTACCTTTATCGGAAGATGAAAGCGTACGGAATCGAGAAGCAGTGATTCTATTTTCAAATCGCGATCATACGAGATTGCACGAATCCGCATTGCAGGTAGGAAATTCGAGATCCAAGATTTTCATGTCCGGGAAAATGAAAATCTTGGATCTCGAATTTCCTACCTGCAATGCGGATTCGTGCAATCTCGTATGATCGCGATTTGAAAATACTCTCAATTCTGATTCGAAGTAGTTCGCGCGTTCTTCTCGAACATGACAACTTCCTGACCCTCGACGCGGAACGGCGGCGGGGTGGTCGAGCGATCCTTCACCATTTGCACTAGTTTCGAGCCTTCCGCTGATGACGGATCGAGCATCAGGACATCGTTCTTGTCGTCGCGAGTAACGGGCACGAAAGAAACGCGAAGAATATTCTTGCCCTGAATCACGACTCTCGCCACCAAACCATCCTTCGATCTTTCGTAGCCTGGTTGATCGAAGGTCGAGTGCCCCATCGCATAGAGGATCGGCTTCCCTTTGTAAACTTCGACACCCTGAATCGTGTGCGTACCGTGACCGAACACCATGTCGGCGCCGGAATCGAGCGCGACATGCGCAAATTGTTTCTGGTATTCCTCCGACTTCGTTCGATCGTTACCCGCAGAAGTTCCTCGCGTTGCACCGAATTGCACCGCTGTGGATCCGTCGCGATTGTGATGTGAAACGACAACGATATCGACCTGTGTCCGGAGCTTCTTGATGTCGTTCTTAACCATCTCGAGGTCTGCAGGATCGACCGTGATGCCGTCGCGCGACGAAATCTTCGCCACGCCGGCTTCAGTCGCGGTTGCGATCATGTCTTTGTCCTGGTACCAGCGGCCGGTGTATTGAA
>Ga0209382_10010875_pt1 | contig 11321 bp, 8 predicted proteins | sample SoiMetdeltSBSDD5_FD_187599 | JGI IMG/M metagenome (GOLD analysis project Ga0209382, IMG submission 187599) | Bulk soil microbial communities from a Populus tree surrounding site in Tennessee, USA - Soil MetaG P. deltoides SBSDD5 (SPAdes) (version 2) | ecosystem: Environmental > Terrestrial >...
CGCAGCAAGAAGCCGGGCGATCTCGTGGTCGTTGTCGTTAAGCGGAACGGCCAGGAATTGAAAGTTGACGTCACGCTTGAAGCGAGAAAGTGAAAATTGGGGTCAGACGTATCTGGCACCTATTTTTCGAAGATAGTAGGTTTGTGAAAATAGGTGCCAGATACGTCTGACCCCAATTTTCACCGAACTAGAAGGACAACAATTATGCGTACGATTCGAATTGCGTTGATTGTGATGGCTATTCTTGCCGTATTTGCGCGGTCTGAGATGGCTCAACAGGGATATAAACAGCCGCAGCTGCACGCGAAAGAAACTCATTTGCGCAATATCAAGCAACTCACGTTCGGCGGTGAGAACGCAGAAGCATATTTCTCGCTGGATGGAAAGCAGGTGATCCTGCAATCGACGCGCCCGCCGTACAAGTGCGATCAGATCTTCACGATGAATGCGGATGGGTCGAATGTAAAACTGGCTAGCACCGGCAAAGGCCGCACGACTTGCGCCTACTTCATGCCTGACGGCAAAAGACTGATTTACGCATCTACCCACCTGGGTTCGCCGGATTGTCCGCCGGTGCCGGATCGCGCGTTGGGTTACATCTGGGCGCTGTATCCATCTTTCGACATTTTCTCCGCCAAAACGGACGGGACCGATATGAAGCGGTTGACCAACACGAACCGTTACGATGCTGAAGGTACCGTATCAACGGATGGCAAGAAGATCGTCTTCACTTCGCTCCGCAGCGGTGACCTTGAAATCTGGGATATGAACGTCGACGGCTCGCAGCCGCGCCAGTTAACCAATGAACTCGGTTACGACGGCGGTCCGTGGCATTCCCAAGATGGACAGTGGATCACCTGGCGCGCCAGCCGGCCCAAAACACCGGAAGACGTGCAGGCCTACAAGGACTTGATCGCGAAGGATCTTGTGAAACCCGACAAGCTCGAGATCATGATCATGCGCGCCGACGGCACGCAGAAGAAACAACTAACGTCGAATGGCAAGGCCAACTTTGCCCCTTACTTCCATCCGAATGGACGTCAGATCATCTTCGTATCCAACATCAATAATCCGAACCCGCGCAGCGCCAACTTTGATCTGTTTGTGATCAATCGCGACGGCACGGGTCTGGAACAGATCACCTTCGACGAAGCGTTCGACGGATTCCCGATGTTCTCGAATGACGGGAAAAAACTGATCTGGGCGTCGAATCGGAATTCCAAGACCGAAGGCGAAACGGACGTCTTCATTGCGGATTGGGTCGAAAAAGCTTCGTCCAGTAACTAACGCGCGAGGAGTTTATGCCGATCTTCGAATACATCTGTAAAGAGTGCGGGCACGGCTTCGAACGCATCGTGCCACGTCACGACTCCAAGACCGACTGTGTGCATTGTCATAGCTCCAATATCGAGAAGCAACTTTCGGTCTTCGCTGTTGCCGGCCCATCCGACAGCGGCATGTCCGCCGAACCCGGTTGTGGCCGATGCGGAGCCGCTTCGCCCGGCATGTGCCAGATGGGGGATTGAATAGAGATATTTTCAGATCGCGATTATAGGAGATTGCACGAATCCGCATTGCAGGTAGGAGATTCGAAAATGGAAATTGCACAGGCGTGACCTTGAAGTTTCCAATCTCGAATTTTCTACCTGCGATGCGGATTCGTGCAATCTCCTATAATCGCGATCTGAAAATGTCGCTATTCCGTCCCTATTCGTACCGCAGGGATTCGATAGGATCCATTCGGGCGGCGCGCAATGCCGGCCACAATCCGCTCAGCAAGCCAATCATCATCAGAATTCCCGTCGTCACGGATACGACATTCGCCGATAACAAAAGGTGAATGTCCGTTTGTCCGGTCGGATCGTCCATCATTTCGGCAAGGAAAGGCCGGGCGGGTATGACATTGACGAGGACGTAGGACAGCACGATACCGAGAATTCCACCGAGAAAAGTAATGACCATGGCCTCGGCGATGAACTGCAAGAGCAGATGTCTGCGTCTGGCGCCCAGTGCCTTGCGCACGCCGATCTCGCGCGTGCGCTCCGTAACGGACACCAGCATGATGTTCATCACGCCGATGCCGCCGATGGCGAGCGTCAACGTACCGATAAACGTCAGGACGAACTTCAGACCATCGGTAATTCCGTTCACGACTTTCATGTTCTCGATCGTGTCGTTCAAGCGAATAGCCCGTTCGTCCTTCGCATCGAAGCGGTATTTCGTGCTTAGAATTTCACGCGCCTGGGCGATCGCGGCGTCGTGGAAAACCGGATCCAGCATCTGCCACACGATTGTAGAAACGTAGGTCGTGTCCTGAATGAGATTGGCGACGGTATATGGAATGAAGGCGCAGTACTTGTCCGGGCCGACACCATAATTTGAAATCTGCACTTTGTTCGTTCCAACACCGATGATCTCGAATGGAATTCCTTTGATTCGTATGGTCTGACCCAGCGCGGGCGAATTTCCGAACAGACGTTTTGCCGCTTCAGAACCGAGAAACACAACCCGCCGACGACCTTCGACATCTTCGGTATTCAGGAAGCGGCCGACATCCGCCACCTCCGAACGCATGATGCCGTATTCAGCCGAAACCGCCCGAATACCGACGCTGGTCTGTCGATTCTCCCAGGCGAGTGGCCAATTCGACATGTACTCCGGACTGACGTACTTGATGAGGGATCCAGCCTTCAACGCATCGGCATCTTCTTCCTTCAGCCGGATCAATTTGCCCGCTCTCTCGCCGCCGGCTTGCTTACTTGTCTGTCCACCATAGGTAATGACGACACCGTCGGAGAATGCGCCGCGGAAACCGAACATTAGGGCTTGATGAAAGCCGTCGCCGTAGGCCATGAGAAGCACGACGGTGACAATGCCCCATGAGATTCCAAGCATGGTCATCATTGCGCGAAAGCGATGATTGACCAGTGCCGTGAGAGCTTGAAGGATGACTTCTCTGAAGACCATGATTGGCTACATCTCGAATCGCAGCGCTTCGACGGGTGGCAGTTCCGCCGCGCGCCGCGCCGGGTACACGGAAGCGACTACGCCGATCACAACCAGTGTGCCGATCGCGAACGCGGCAATTTGCCAGGTAATGATCATGCCCGCGAAACGCGCCGGCATCGGCAGCAAGTTGATAAGGGCGGACAAACCGGCAGCTCCGAATAGCCCGAGGAAGCCGCTCAGAAGAGTCAACGCAAAGCCTTCGCCGAAGAATTGCCATTGGATGCTGCCGTGCGTCGCTCCCAAAGCTTTGCGGACTCCGATCTCCTTCGTCCGTTCCTTCACGGCGATGAGCATGATGTTCATCACGCCGATTCCGCCGAGGGCAAGCGTGATGATGCTCACGGACGTGAAGAATTCGTTCATCGCTTTGATAATGTTGTGAAACAGGACGCTCTCGAGGGCCGTGTTCCAGATTGAGAGAGCTTCTTTGTCCTGCCGCTCGAAGCCGTGGCGTTTGCCGATGATTGCGCGAACTTCGTCTTCGATCGGGCCACCTTTGAAGAAGTCGATCTTTCCCTGCGCCGCCATCTCCGATACCAGCTTTTCAGCAACGCTTTCGTAAGGCGCTACTATGATCGCCGATAGAGATTCAGGCGTGTTCAAGCCGCCCGTCAGGGGAAAGTCCTTCTTCATCGTTTCAAATGGAATGAACAGCCGTTCGTTATCGGCGCCGGTGTAATTGGAGTCCTGATCTTTCCTGCGAATCTTGCCGATGATCGTGTACGGAATGCCGTTTAACTGCACTTGCTGTCCGATGGGATCGCGGTCAGCGAACAGTTGTTGCGCGGCAAGATACCCAATGACGACTACTCGGCGCGCTTCACGGTCGTCGGTATCGTTTAGAAGGCGGCCGCGATCAACCTCGATGGTTCGAATCTTCTGAAAGACCGGCCAGACGCCGCTCATCTGCAGCGACGCGGAATTGAACGCGCTCTTCACGCGAACTCCGCCTTTCATGATTTCAGGCGAGACGTCTTCAAGCAGATTCGAGTCGCGCTTCAACGCCACCACATCCTGAAACTCCAGGCGAATCGGACGACCGGCGCGCTCGCCGCCGGCCTGCATGCTGGTGCGGCCATTTCGAATGATCAGAATGTTGCGGCCGAGCTCCCGCAGAACGGTTTCATTCCCTCGTTGAAAGCCTTCGCCGAGAGCCGAAAGAATGACGATTGAGACAATGCCCCACATGATTCCGAACATCGTCAGAAAGCTGCGCAATTTGTTGGCGCGGAGATTGTCCCAGACCTGGCGGATGACGTTCATTGCGGCTTCTTTATGACGTCACCAAAACTCAAAATGGTATCGACGTTGAATTTCTTGTGGTCGGAGAACTCAGTCACCTCCCGCACATTCAAACCTTTCAGCAGCAGCAAACGGCCGTTCACCGTGACATCGGCTTTCACCGGTAACCAGATTTCGTCATTGATCTTCCGTCGCTCGAACGTGAGGGTAGACCCTTTATTCAGTTTCGCAAAGAGTCCGGCGCCGATTGAAATGGTGTCGATGATTTCGGCTTCGATTTTGGCCAGCTGATGGTCGTCCTCGGTGACCCAGACGCGGCCGGCAATGTGCTGAAGAATTTTGCCGTCGCGCGTCTTCGGTTTGTAATTGGGTTTCGTCTTGAACGTCATGAGGACCGTGGAGTGGCCGCCGATCTCCTCGCGTCGGACCATTTGAACGTCGTACATGGCGAAGACTTCATCGGTGATCTCCTCTTCTTCGCGTTCCTCCTTGGCTTTTTCCTTCAGCCGCTTGTCGTCGGACTGGTTCTGCCTTTTTCGCAGTTCCTTTTGGACGCGTTCCTTCTCTTCACGGTCCTGCTTCTCGATGTCTTTCTCGGCCAATGGCACGCCGTTCTTCGAAATGTGCCGGCGATAGGTCTGCCACTCTTCGCGGCCATGGGTGACCTGATAAACATTGACCTCGGTTTTCTTGGGCTTGCCCTTGGAGTCGAGTGTGATCTCCGTTTCAGATTGTGTGTAGGTGTATTGGCTGAGGAGCGTCTCGTCACGCTTAAGGGTCTTGCGAAATTCGGACAGGAAACTATCGCGATCAGGCAGCGGGTTCTGCTGCTCTTGCGGCCAGAGCGCGACAATCAATAAAAGCAGCCGGAACATATTCACCTCGCTCACCTCGTATTGCTTCGAATGTTACTGCAGAATGACTTTCTGTCCTTCTGTCAGCCCTTGGACGATCTCAGTGCGAGTTCCGTTACTGACTCCTATCTTTACCGCACGTTTCTCCTTGCCCACAGGCGTGCCGGGTGCGGGAACTTCGACGGATGCGTTTCGTTGCGCATCATAAATGACGGCCTTCTCGGGAACGATCAGCGTGCCTTTGTGTTCTTCCAAAACGATCTCGGCGTTGGCGGACATGTTGGCGCGCAGTTGCCCGGAAGCATTGTCAATTGAGACCTTCACCTCGAAGCTTACGACGTTGTCCTTTTCAACGCCCAGCGGGGAAATTTCCGTGACCCGGCCGGCGAACTGCCTGTCCTTGAAAGTCTCGACACGAATGCGAGCCGGCTGCTGCAGGCGGACGAGACCGACATCCGCCTCGTCGACCTTGCCCCTTACGAACACTTCCTTAATGTCGCCGAGGACCATGACGAGAGTTGCACCGGCACCGAGGTTAAGGATGGATGAAACGGGACTCCCGATTTCGATGTCACGCGAAAGGACCATGCCCTTGATGGGCGATCGGATTGTCGCATTGCTGAGTTCTTCTTCGGCGCGTTCAACCGCGGCCTGCGCCTGAGCGACGGCGGCTTCCGCTTGTGCGACACGTGCTTGAGTCACAGAAAGCTGGCTTTGAGCGGCGCGCTGCCGGTTTTCGGCAAGGTCAACGGCCATTCGCGAGTCGTCTAGACCTTGTTGGGGAATCAAACCATCCTTCGACAGTTTTTCAGCGCGCTCGCGATTGCGTTTTGCAAATGCAACGTCCACGCCTTCCGCTTCGATTCTGTTTTTCTCCAGTTCGGCAAGTGCAGCCTTCACGTTGGCCTGGGCACCGAGGAGCGCGGCACGCGACTCACTGAGACGGGCTTGCAGGTTCTCTTTATCCAATTCCACCAGGATTTGCCCTGGCTGCACGACGTCTCCGACAGCGACCTTAATTTCTTTGATGATTCCGTTGGCTTTCGATTTGATATCGACCTTGGCGATCGGCTCGATGCGGCCAATGGCGACGACCGAGCGCGCGAGATCCCCACGTTCCGCGACCGCCAGCCGTGATGGATCGATCTCCGCTGCCGGCCGGGACATGACCGATAGGCTATAAGCGCCGGCTACCGTCATGACGACGAGTATGGTTATGAATAACATCAACTTACGCGACTTTTTCTTGGCCATAGAAATCCGCTCCCTCTGCTCTGGGTATGAAATACGAGATGACCGGCAATTCAGTTCCTGAAAATTGAAGGATGGTCCGAACCCGAAACACGCGGGCATAAAGCCCGCGGCTACGAACTGGACTGCAAGGTGAACCCCGTAGCCGCGGGCTTCATGCCCGCGTGTTTCGGGTTCGCAAAATCAGGTCGAGGGGTTCTTCCGACAAACAAGATACTCCGGGTCATCGGTGTTTTCGACGGTCTTGAACCCCGAAACGCGAGCCATCGCCTTCAGACAATTCCGCGTGGCAAACCACCAATTAGTGTCATCGCCGTTGTATGACTTTTCGATAAAGAATAACCGTGGATAGTCCGGACGATCGAACACAGCCACTTCATTGCCGGGGTAATTGCTTTCAGGCTCGAAATCGACTGCACTGCTTCGGACAACAGACTGGAAGTACATTGTGTCGCGGCAAATGTTTGAGATCTTCTCCAACGCATAAAGAGGATGCTTGAGGTGATAAAGAACTCCGGTGAACAGGACGATGTCGAAAATCTCGTCCAGCCATTCAACGTCGTAAGCACTGAGTTCGTACACTTCAAACGGGACCGCGAACCAGTGTGACGTGAAGCGTGCCTGGGCTGTCACGTGCGGCAGGACGTCGATACCCACGACTCGTTCAGCCCCTCTCTTCTTCATCTCCATCGCGAACGAGCCGGAGTTGCAACCAATATCCAGGACCTTCTTTCCATGCAGGTCCTGTGGGATCAATTGATCCAGCAGACGCCATCGGCTTGCCGGATAGTCGGGCGTTGCAGGATTGGTCATCACACCCGCATAGCTCACGTTGTGATACCACGGACCCATACGCTGAATCATCCCTTCCAATTCAGCTCGCGCTTCCATCGAAGATGCTTCAACCCGGGCGCGTAGTTCACGAACGTGTGCGCCGAACTCCGTCAGAATACCGCGCCCATCATAATGCTCCGCCTCCAAAGGAGCCTGTTGACCCGGCAACACGGGCGCAGGTCTTTTCCAGATTCGCAATGCCCGCTGAAACTCAGCTTCCGCTTCATGAAACAGCTTCATTCTTCTCAACAGCGCGGCGAGATTGTTGAGTGCTGTTGCCGTGTAGGGATGCGTAGGACCTAAGGTCTTTTGAAACGTGGAAATTGCGCGCCGATAATGTTCCTGAGCTTCGGAGTAATTGGAATGATGACAGGCTACACCCAGATCGTTGAGACGGCGCGCCGATTCAGGAGTTAGTTCCTGCGTACTCACGGAGTTGCTCCAGCGCCGCTCCGCGCTTCTTGCACGGCCGCGAGACCGGAGTCGGCGTTTTCCCAAATTGCGGCAAGTTCGCGATATACATCCTTCGCCGCTGCCATATCGCCTTGCGCCTTCAATGCGCGCGCCAGGCCAAGCAGTGAGAGAGCACGCTTCGGTGTGAGTTTTAGAGAAGCCTTGAATTGATCAACCGCGGCGGCAGGTTTGTTGAGCCTCATCAGCATCTCCGCATAAAACTCGACCGCCGGCTTCACAGCGCCGCCTTGTTCCAGCAATGACGGGATCTTTAAGTTCGCTTCGATCTGCGCCGCCTCCATTGCGAATCGCTCCGCGTCCTGAGGCCGCTTTTCCGCGAAAGCGAGTTCCGCGAGCAGCTCTTTCCGCAGGGTGTCGATCTGCTGCGATCGGATCCGCGCTCCGTCGGCCAGACTTTGTTGCACGAGACTCTCGAGCGTGCTCGCAATCGTACGTGCTACAGATGGATTGCCCTTTCGTACACCGGCCAGTCCGTGGGCCAGAAGCAATTTGGGGCTGCGGGGATTCACGGCATACGGCGTCAACACGTCCCATTGTTCCGTTTCGACGGCATATCGAGCGGCCATCTCTCCGGCGAGCACCATCATGCCCGGAACGGCGGCCTGCCGGGACGACGTGACTACGGTTTCGATTTTCGATTTGGCTTTCGCATATTGGCCGAGCTGCAGATCGATGTACTGGAGCCAGTCGAGGCTGTGGTAATCCCGCTTCGCGACCGACAACTTTCGGCCGACGACATACCGATCCGAAGCGTTATACGCCGCGTCATTGGAACGCGCGGCATCGCTCCACATCCCGAGCTGAACATAAATGTGCGACGGCATGTGCATCGCATGGAAATTCTGGTCGGCAACTTTCTCGTAGTGTCGCGCGGCTTCGAGTGCTTGCGCCGAATGCGCTGGATCGTCGTAAGCATGGATGAGGTAATGCAACGCGCCGGGATGATCCGGATATTTTGCAAGTATGGCCTTCAACAGCGACGCGGCCACCTCCCGTTTAGAATCGTCCGGATCCGTCAGGCGGATAGTCCCGAGAATCGCTGACGCGTAAAACGCGGCGGCTTCATAATCGGCAGGATTATCGAAGGCTGTCTTCTTCATCGCTTCGACGTAACCATAATCGCGAACATCTTTGTCGCCGTCCCCATAGAGGATCTCGGCAGCGTTCAGATACGCTCGCTCCCGCGCATTCGCCGCCTTCGCAATTCTTGCGGATCGGGTGGCGCCCAGTTTTGCTAACGCCTTACGGCCTCCGGCGATGTCCTGCTCTCCCCAAAACGGATGATTGAAGCTCATGGCTTCGCCCCAGACCGCCATCACGCATTGAGGATCGAGTTGTTGCGCGGACCGAAAGAGTTCCGCCGCTTCGTCGTACGCGGAATTATGGAGTTTGATAACGCCTTGAACGAACCGTTGATGCGCGTTCGCGGAACATGCGGCTGGAAACTCGAGCGGAGCAACGGCCGTGCCCTGCGACATCAATAGAAACAAGATAGGAATGAGACTGTGCATGTGTCGGAGTATTTTACTCCGAAACGAGAAAGGGCGGCCTTCCCGGCCGCCCTTGATTCCGAACCGATCTGTTTCGGAAGAACTAGAACTTGTACGCAATACCCCACTCGTAAATGCGTGGGGCCAGGATTGTAGCCGGTCGGAGTGGAGTCACTCCATCGGGCTGCAAGTACAGCGAGTTGTTAACCACCGTACTTCTCCAACTGCGAACCGTGGCTTCGTTCGAGGAGTTGTACAGGTTCCAGTTGAATTCCAGGGACTGACCTTCCGTAAGTTTGAATCTCTTACGAACCGACTGATCCCAGGTTAGAACCCACGGAAACCGGCCGACATGGTTTTCCACAACCAGACTCTGCCTCGTGCCGCGTCCGTCAGTCACCTGAGCGCTGCGACCGTACCAGGCACCGTTCTGTGTGATGAAGCTTGAAGAGTACTGGACGCCCGCCAACTTGAAACCCTTGAGCAGCGGGATGTCCGGAACGCCATAGATTCCGCTCATCTTGAGACCCTGGTTCCATTCGATGTTGCCGGTGTTCTGGTAGGTACGGGCATTCTCGAGAACCTGATTCGGATTGATCGGGTTGTTCGGGGTCGAGTGAGCCATATCGATGTTGTAAGCAACGACGTACTGCCACGAATTCGAGTAGTTCTTGTTGAACGTAATCGTGTAACCGGTGAAGTGGTCGTTACCTTCGTGCGACTTGCGATCGATCGACTGGTAATAGGTGTTCGTAATACTGAAGTCCGGGTTGCTCGACGGAACCGAGTAGTAGCACGCCTGACCGGTCGGATTGTCATCCGCCGTTCCTGCCACCGCATCCCGGCCCGGATCGTTTGCGCAACGGATATCCGAATACGCCGAATACGGAAGCAGAACGGGTATGGACTTGTTGCCATTGCGATCGAATTTGCGCTGGATATTGAAGCGCAGGGAGTAATCGCGGCTGAATCCAATTTCGACGCCAGCGGTATATTCGCTGACGAAGTTTGGTCTCAATCCTTCATCCCACTTATACGTATTTAGCGGAACGACCTGACCGTTCACGACGGTCGATCTGGCGCACGAGTTCGCCAGGTTGATATCGTCCGAGGTTCCCATCAATCCGTCCGCTCCAAAGTTTCTTCTGGCGTCGAATGGAATGCTGCCGTCCCAGTTGTTGTACTGGCACGATGTGGTAGCCATCGGGTTCTGTGAACCTTGTCCAGGCTGGCTGCCCGGGCTTGATGTAATGCCGATGTAACGGCCGTAACTTCCCTTGATCGCGATCTTGCCGTTTCCGAAAACATCGTAGGCAAAGGACAAACGAGGGGAGAATAGCGAATAAACCGGGAATGGAGACTTACTACCATCCCTGTTGGTGTAGTAGCTTTGCTTCTCCGTGATTTCCCATTTGCGCGCCCACTGACCTGTACCGTCGTTACCCTGTTTCGGCAAATACTCGGTTGCCCAGTCAAAGCGCAGACCCACGTTCAGAGTCAGTTTTCGATTCCAGGTGATTTTGTCATTCGCGTAGGCAGACCTGTAAAGGCTGACAGTCGCATTGCGGTTCGGGTGGTCCGTCACCGTCACGCGATACGGAGTCTTGAAATAGTTGCTGCAGATCTCGCCGTTCGGGCATGTATCAGTCGAGGCGCTCCGGTACGTGTAAGTCTGAGCGTACGGATACCCGTAGGTGAGGGTGTAATCCTGATCCCACCAGCCTAGGTATCCCACTTTGATTTCGTGGTTCCTTCCACGAATGTTTGCGAACCGGCTGAGATCGGCGCTTTCCTGCCAACGAATCGGAAGTGAATAGTTGGAATTGAAACCGCCGTCGGTTGCGCCGGTCGTGTCGTCGGTGACGCGTACGCCGACATTCTTGACTCCCAGCCAATCCACCACGGGTAGACGTCTCATGACGAGCTGGCCGTTGATCAGCTGATTTACGTCTACGCCCTGCCCATCCGGCACGCCGTACGCGTAGGCCGGCCACCAATAACCGCCACGCGAGATTTTTGCGGTGAGCGATGTCTTGGAATTGATGATGTTGGTGTATGTCAACATCGGCCCTTGAGATGACCAGGACCGCTGATTCTGAGTCGAGTTTTGCGGATTCAATGCGTTACCGCCGCGGTAGGGCTGCCATTTCAGCGGAATCCCGACGTA
>Ga0209382_10010876_pt1 | contig 11321 bp, 5 predicted proteins | sample SoiMetdeltSBSDD5_FD_187599 | JGI IMG/M metagenome (GOLD analysis project Ga0209382, IMG submission 187599) | Bulk soil microbial communities from a Populus tree surrounding site in Tennessee, USA - Soil MetaG P. deltoides SBSDD5 (SPAdes) (version 2) | ecosystem: Environmental > Terrestrial >...
CCGGTAGGAGAGAGGAGTCATGAAAGGCAGGAAACGCAGGCGGGCCGGGAAGGCGCACCGGGTCGTCAACGCGGACGCCGATGACCCCGGCCGAACCGCCGACGCGCAGGATTCCGTTGCCCCCTTATACCGACCTCCAGCCGCAGCGAAGGCTACCGACCTCGGCAGACTGTGTGTCCGACAACTCGTGTCATACGCTTCGTGATTGCAAACGCAAATCCTGATTTCTAGAGGTTGACCTTTCAATGCGGGGACCCATAAATGGTCAATTCAGTAAAGATTCTCTGGCAGCCTCGGTAGGGGGGCGCTCCCGGATCAGGCCTTATGGATCGCACAGGATTCCCGAATAATCAGGTGCGGGTGGAGCACCTCGTGGCGCGGCTCGCTCGCGCCGGGGGACTCGATCCGCTCCATCAGCAACTCCACCGCCCGCCTCCCGATCTCCTGCTTGGGTTGATCCACGGTCGTCAGCGGCACCATCAAGTGTTCGGTGAACGAGAGGTTGTCGAAGCCGACCACCGACACGTCGTCGGGCACGCGCACACCGAGCGCGGCCAAGTGCTTTAGCAGAATCAGCGCGCAGTGGTCATTGCCCGCGAAGATGGCCGTCGGCGGCCCCACACTCCCCAGCAGCGCGCGCACCGCGTCGGGGCCGGACGGCCCTTCCAAATCTTCAAAGGGGAGGACGAACGGCTCGCGCGCCCCACCATCACGGCGACGCATAATCTCCCGGAAGGCGACCTCGCGCGGGTGCGGGGTCGCGCTCGCCACCGGGCGGCAGAAAGCGATCTCGCGGTGTCCGAGCGAGATGAGATACTTCAAGACCTGCTGTACGCCCGCCTGCTCGTCCATGACGATGCTGTCATGACTCGCCTTCCGTGAGGCGCTGAAGAGAAAGACGAACGGGATGCGGGCCTCCTCCAGCAGCGAGACCGTGTCGGGCAACTCCTGGTTGGGGTCGTGGCCGATGATGACCCCGTCCACATTGCGCGCGGCGAGTTGGCGCAGATGGACGGACTCCAGACTTGCTTGGTGGCGTGAGTTGCAGAGCAACAACTGATAGCCGCGCTGTAACGCCGTGTACTCAATCGTCTCGGCGACCTCGATAAAGAAGCGGTTGTTGATGTCCGGCAGCAGAAACGCGATGACGCGCCAGTCGGGCCGCGGCTCTCTCTGCCCGTCTCTCTCACCTTCTTTCTGAAGGCCATTGGCTGGAGCGAATTGATTGCGGGCGGCCCGGACTACCCGCGTGCCGACGCCGGGGTGGTTTGTGAGCACCCCGGCGTCGAGCAGCGGCGCCAGGGCCTTACGCAGCGTCGGGCGCGAGACGCCCAACTCTTCGGCCAGCAGCCGCTCCGCCGGCAAAAACGCCCCCGCCTCGTAAACCCCTGTTCGCAGCCGCTCCGTCAACTGTCGGGTAATCTGCTCGTGCTTCAGGACGGACGGTAACTCCTTGCCCTTTTTCATATTCGCTGTCCCGCAACGACCCGGCCGCCTACTGCTTAACCGAGTGACCTGCCCACGTAATCTAGCACAAAAATTAAATCGACCAAAGAAATTCTTGACAAGTGGTAAACAATTGGTCTACTACATGTGTTGACCGGTTATTTACCAACGGTCAATTGTCTACGCCTGACCTGTTCTAACTGACGTCCAATCAACTAGTCTCGACGAGTCCAAGGAGAAACCCATGCTGCTCACTCGCCCCTTCCTGACGGCTTGCGCGCTAATTCTGCTGAGCGTCACGTCGCTGGCGCAAAGCGCGACGGGGACGTTTGTCGGTACCATCACCGATGAGGCCGGCGCGGTCGTGCCGGGCGCGACCGTCACCGTGACGAACAAGGGCACCAACCGCGCCGTGACGGCGGTGAGCAACGAGGCCGGGACATACGTGGTCCCGTTGCTCAATCCCGGCGAGTATGAGGTCGCCGTGGCGAAGGCCGGGTTCAAGAGGGCCGTGCGGGCCGCGGTCACGTTGCAAGTGGATCAGCGCGCAGCCGTGGACTTCGGGCTCACCTCCGGCGACATCAGCGAGTCGGTGGAGGTGACGACCACCGCGCCGCTGCTCGACGCGAACAGTTCCTCGCTCGGCCAGGTGATCGAAAACAGCCGCATTGTCGGGCTGCCGCTCAACGCGCGCGGCGTCTTCAACCTCGTCGCGCTCAGCGCGGGCGTGATCCCGAACCAGGACAGCTTCTTCGTCCAGCAGGCCGACAGCTCGATCAACCCGTCGCTCTTCAAGGCCAACGGCGGCAGGTCGCTGACGAACGAAGTCTTGATCGACGGCGTGCCGAACAACGGCGGCAGCTTCGGGCAGATCGCGCTGCACCCGACGGTGGACGCGGTGCAGGAGTTCAAGGTGCAGACCAACAACTACTCGGCGGAGTTCGGCAACTCGGGCGGGGCTGTCGTCAATGTGAGCATCAAGTCGGGGACGAACAACCTGCACGGGGCGCTCTGGGAGTTCCTGCGCAACGACGCGCTCGACGCCAACAACTTCTTCGCCAACCGCGCGGGGCGCGGGAAAGGCAAGTTCCGCTTCAACCAGTTCGGCGGCACGGTGGGCGGGCCGATCGTCCTGCCCAAAATCTACGACGGCCACGACAAATCGTTCTTCTTTTTCAGCTACGAGGGCGTGCGGCGCGTGACCGGGATTGACCCGGTCTTCCTCACCGTGCCGACCGAGGCGCAGCGGCGCGGCGATTTCTCGAACCTGCGCGACACGAACGGCAACGTGATCCCGATCTTCGACCCGCTGACGACACGCGCGAGCGGGTCGAGTTTCGTCCGCACGCAGTTCCCGAACAACGTCATCCCGGAAAGTCGCATCAGCCCCACGGCGAAGGCCCTGCTCGCGCTCGTGCCGCTGCCGAACACGACGCCGTCGAACGCCTTCACGCAGGCCAACAATTACATCACGCAGGAGCCGAACCGGCTCGCGCAGTACCAGATCAACGTTCGCGGCGACCACTCGTTCTCGCCCGCCAACATGATTTCTTTCCGCTACTCGAAGAACCGCAGCGACAACACGCCCGCCAATCTGTTCGGCAACGACGCCGCGCCCAATTTCGGGGCGCTGACTTTCGTCGCGCACAACGCGATGTTACAAGACGTCCACACGTTCAGCCCGACGACGCTGCTGACGCTGCGCGCCGGGTGGTCGCGATTCGCCACCGACCGCAAGTCGCCGGGCAGTGGCGACCCGGTCGACATGAGCGCCCTCGGTTTACCGGACTACATTCCGGACACCGCCTTCCCGCGCTTTGACATCACGGGCTACACCTCGATCGGCACTCCGACCGGCAACTTCATCCGCCGCGCGGTCAATATCTACACGTTCCAGGGCAGCCTGAACAAAATCGCCGGCAACCACGACCTCAAGGTCGGCGGCGAGTTCCGCGTGCAGCAACAGAACACCTTTCAGCCGAGCGCGGTTTCCGGGCAGTTTTCTTTCACGCAGGGGTTCCTCACGGGGCCGACCGTTGGACAGAACAACACCGGCGACGGCATCGCCAGCCTGCTCCTGGGCTTCCCGGCGTCTTCGACCTTGAGCAATGACGCGGCGGTGGCCGAGTCGCGGCCCTACCTGGCGCTTTACGTGCAGGACAATTACAAGGTGGGGCGCCGGCTGACGCTCAACCTCGGCCTGCGCTACGACCTGCATCTGCCCCGCACGGACCGCTTTGACCGGTTGCTGAACTTCGACCCGACTGCGACGGAGCCGACGACGGGGCGACCGGGCGCGTTCCGCTTCGTCGGCAGGAACACGGACAGCCGCGGCCAGTTCGACACCGACCTTAACAACTTCGGCCCGCGACTCGGCTTCGCCTATCAGCTTGATGGCAAAACGGTCGTCCGCGGCGGCGCGGCGCTGAACTTCATCTCGCCATTCAACGAGGGCGACACCATTGCGGGGCTGGGCCTCAGCCCGACCTTCTCGACGCGCGGCGTCAACACGCAGAGCAGCACTACCGTGCCGGAGGTTTCCATCAGCAACCCGTTCCCGACGGGCCTGGTCGCGCCGCTGGGTGATTCGCAAGGGCTGGCGGCGCTCGTCGGCGACAGCGCCACGTTCGTGGACAGGCGGTACCCGATCTCCGAATTCTACAACTGGAACCTCGGCGTCCAGCACGAGTTCCGCTCGGAGCTACTCGTTGAGGTCGCCTACGCCGGGTCGAAGGGGAACAAACTGGCCGGCCCGGCGATTGACTTGAACACTCTGCGGCCCGAGTTCCTGGCGCTCGGCGACGCGCTGCGCGAGCGGGTGGCCAACCCCTTCTTCGGCCAGATCAAGACCGGCGTGCTCTCGACCGCGACCGTTGAAAGACAGCTCCTGCTGCGCGCGTACCCGCAGTTCATCTCGATCGGGCAGCAGGGGATTCACGATTACTTCAGTAATTACCACTCCCTCCTGCTGAGTGTCCAGAAGAGGTTTTCTGCCGGCTTCAGCGTTTCGGGTGCCTACACCGCCTCCAAGCTGATTGACAACGCGCCCGGCAACGGCGAGGCGGGCGGCAGCATCCAGAACGTCTACGACCGCGCCGGGGAGAAGTCGGTCAGCGGCGAAGACATCCCGCAGCGCCTTGTGGTGAGTTACCTCTACGAACTGCCATTCGGGCGCGGCAAGAAGTACCTCGCCGGCGGCCCGCTGTCGGTGATCCTGGGCGGCTGGGAGGTGTCCGGCGTGAGCACCTTCTCGAAGGAGCGACCGCTCGCGATCACCGCGACGGGCGGCGCGTTCCTGCCCGGCACGCGGCGGCCTGACCTAGTCGGCGACCCGAACCTGCCCGACGGCGAAAGCAGCTTCCTGCGCTGGTTCAACACCAACGCCTTCGCCTTCCCCGCGACGGCCTACGAGCTCGGCAACGTCTCGCGCACGCTGCCGAACACGCGCCGCCCCGGTTTTCAAATCTGGGACATCTCGCTCCAGAAGACCACGCCGCTGACGGAAGGCGTCAACCTCGAATTCCGCGCCGAGTTCTTCAACGCCTTCAACAAGACCAATTTTCTCGCGCCGAACACGCAGCTCGGGAACGCCGCCTTCGGGCAAATCACCGCGGCACGCACTTCCCGTCAAATTCAGTTCGCGCTCAAGTTGATTTATTGATTGACCGGTCGACGCGCGCCGCCCTGAGCGGGCCGCGTCGCCGCACTTCGCCCGAAGACGAGGCCCGGCATGAAAAAGAATGTTCCCGCCGTCGGCGCTTCCCGCCGCAAGTTTGTCCGTGCCACCGCAGCCGCGGCGGCCTTCGCCTCAGCGGGCGGCGCGGGTGCGGCCGCGCAATTAGTCGGGAGAAAGACGCCGCCCGGCGCGATCAAGACCGACGTGCTGGTGTGCGGTGGGGGCTGCGCCGGGACAGCGGCGGCGCTCTCCGCGGCGCGGCGCGGCGCGAAGGTGTTACTCGTCGAGAAGGCCCCGTTCGCGGGCGGTATCATCACCTGCGTCGGGCTGCCTTTCTTCGACGGCATCGCCGACATTCGCGACAGGCGCGTCGTCGTCCGCGGCATCGCGCTGGAGTTGCTGTCCAAGTCCGGCGTGTGCGCCCCGGACGCCACGCACATGGCGAAGCACAACCCGACGATCAAGAACACATTCGAGTTCAAGCTGCTGCTCGACCGGCTCATGCGGGAGCAGCAAGGACGCCTCTCGGTGCTCTTCAATTCTTTCGCCTGCGGCGTGCAGACCTCGGGCGGGCGCATCGGCGCGGTGCAGATCGCCAACAAGGACGGCCTGGTGAGCGTCGAGCCGAGGACGGTGATCGACTGCACGGGCGACGCAGATGTCGCGGCCTGGGCGGGCGCCCCTTTCGAGCAGAACGCCGAGGTGCAGCCGCTGACACTTCATTTCCGCATCGGCCGCGTGAAAAGGTCGCCGGACCTCAGTAAGAATTGCCGCGCGGCGCTGGCGAAGGCACAGGAGCGGGGCGACCTGCCGCTCTATTACGGCCCGGGGGTAGGCTTTACTTTCGGCAGCGACGAAGTCTATGTTCACGGCGTGCGCGTCCCCGCCGACCCGACGGACGCCGCCGACCTGACGCGCGCCGAAATGCAGGGCCGCGCGGACGCCTGGGCAATGTTTCGGGCATGGAAGCGTGACGTGCCGGGCTTTGAGGAGGCGTATTTCATCGAGGCCTACCCATGGATCGGCGTGCGGGAATCGCGCCGGCTCGTGGGCCGGTACGTGCTCACGGAGGACGACCTCATGAAGGGCCGCCGCTTCGACGACGCCGTCGCCACGGGCTGCTGGTATCTCGACCTGCACCCAAACAAAACCACCGTCGGCAGTGCCAACGATTTCGAGCCGACCAAGGTTCAGCCGGAGCCGTACGACATCCCTTACCGCTCGCTGCTCCCGCAGAAAATCGAAAACCTCCTCGTGGCCGGCCGCTGCCACTCGGCAACGCGCGGCGCGCACGCCTCCACCCGCGTGACCGCCACGGCGATGGCCATGGGCGAGGCCGCCGGCGTGGCCGCCGCGATGGCCGTGCGCGCGAAGAAAGCGCCGCCGGAGATCAGCGGCGTGAAAGTCCGCGAATCGCTCAAGGCCCTCGGCGCCGGACCGTTCACTGACGCGTGAACTGCTGATACTTCTGTCACCGGGCCGGACCGCCGCTGGGTGACGGCGAACAATACATCGGCATTCTGCCGGGACGAAAAATGATCAAGGGACTAGCGAACGTTCTGCTCTTCGCGCTGCTGCCGGCGGCCCCTCTCACCGCGCAGGAAAAACCGCTGCGGATCTTGAAACTGCAACCGACGCCGCTCTTCCCGCGCCAGGAACCGTTGCGGCAAATTGCCAACCTGCAATTGCTCAACGACACGGCGCGCACGCTGCGTTGTCAGGTCACGGTGCGGCTCGAAAAGGGATCGCCCGTAGCCTCGACGTTGGAAGTGCCCGCGGGCATTTCCACACACCGCGCATACATTCCCGACATCAGCGCGCCGCAACAATTGACGCTGACCATTCGCAATGAAGCTGACGGCTCGGTCACCGTGCACCAACAGACGTGGCAGCCGCAGCGCCACTGGAAGGTCGTCATCGTCAAGTCTTCGCACGAAGACCTGGGGTACGAAGATTTCATCTACAAAAAGCAGCACAACATAGCCAACAACATCGAACTCGGCCAGTTCCTGAGCGCGCCGCGCGAGAACGTGACGGCGGCGGAGCGCGACCTGGACAGCCAGTTTCACTACACGATGGAGACGCTGCTCTTCCAGCGCAACTACCTCGAGGAGCGCTCCGAGGCGGCCTGGCGCGAGATCGTCGAGAAGCAAATCAAGCCCGGCTACATGCACCTCATGGGCGCGCCGAGCGGCGTCCACTCGCACTGGATGGATTATGAAGAACTGGCACGGATGACGTACCCGGGGCGGCGCGAGGCGAAGGACCGCTTCGGCCTCGACCTGAAGACTTTCATGATCGTTGATAACCCGAGCCTGTCGTGGTCGGGCTGTCAAGCGGTGGCGGACGCGGGCTTCAAATACGTCGCGCGCTGGGGACAGGGCTGGCGCTCCGGCGGGAACAATAACTATGAAAAGACGGGGCTCCCCGCGCTTTTCTGGTGGCAGGCCCCGGACGGGCGGAACCGCGTGCTGTTCGGCTGGCGGTCACATTACGCGCAAGGGTTCTGGTACGGGCAGCTCGCGGGCGGCTACGGCAACATTATCGCGCTCGCCGCCGACCACGTCACCGACGAACTCAAGGCGGTCGAAGACGGCGCCCGCCTCGGCCCCTACCCTTACGACGCGCTGATCGTGCCGGACTACATTGACCACGACACGCCGCGCTTCGACGTCCGCGTGCTGCCCGAATGGAATAGGCTCTACCTCTACCCTCAAATCCGCGTCGGCAGCCCGACTACGTTCTTCGAGTATGTTGAGCAGAAGTACGGCGACCGATTGCCGACCCTCAAGGGCGACCTGAACAATTTCTCTGCGGACTACTCGACGATTGACCCCGCCTCACAGGGGCAGAAGCGGCGCGCGGCCCGCCTCTTGCCGCTGGCCGAGGGCCTCGCCGCGATTGCCGGTGTCAACGACCCGCATTTCCAGAACCCCGCGCGGTTGATCGAGCGCACCTTCACGCGCCTCTTCGATTACGACGAGCACAGCTGGCCGACGCTGCCCCGGGCGAGTGACGTGCAGCTATTCAACGCGGCGTGGGTGAAAAAGAAAGAGGCCGAGCGCGCTCTGGCAGGCGCGGAGGCGGCGTTAGAGCACGGCCTGGAGGCGGTGCTCAAACTAATACCGGTAAGCGAAGCCGACTCGCTCGTCGTCTTCAACCCGCTGGCGCACGAGCGCGCGGGCATTGTGGAGGCGGTGGGCGATTTCACCGCAGTGATTGACCCCGCCACCGGGCGCAGCCTGCCCGCGCAACAAACGCCCGACGGCAAGCGCATTTTCATCGCGCCTCCGGTCCCGGCCTTCGGCTACAAAGTCTTCCACACGAGCCGGGGCAAGTCGGCGGCCGCGGCGCTGGGGCTCGAAGTCGGAGCGACCGAGCTCGCCAATCAGTTCTACCGCATCGAATTCGACCCGCAGACCGGCGCGGTCCGCGGCATCTTCGACAAGGAACTCAACCGCGAATTGATCGACCAGTCGGCGAAGCGCCGCTTCAACGAGCTGGTCTACGTCCACAAGAACGAGCGCGAATCAAAAGAGGGGACCGAATATTCACCCGCGAGAGGAACGCTGAGGCCGGGCCGGGCCGGGGCCGTGAGCGCCGATTTCTCGGTCGAGATCGACGACGCAAAGACCGGCGCGGCGATCACACAGCGCGTGATCCTCTACGACGGCCTGAAGCGCATAGACGTCGTCAACGACCTGCGCCACGTGCGCGCGTTGCACTCCGACAATTACGAAGACCGTTACCGAGACAATCTCTATTACGCCTTCCCGATCAAGGTTGAAAACTTTGAGGCGCGCGCCGAGTACCCAGGCGGCGTGGTGCGACCGTTTGTGGATCAGTTGCGCTGGGGTTCGCATGATTATTTGAGCGCCAACCGCTGGGTGGACGTGAGCAACAAGTCATTCGGCGTGACGATGGCTGTCAACGAGGCGCCGAACGTCAACTTCGGCGAGATTCGCTACAACCAGTTCTCGATTGACTACCGGCCCGAGTCGTCGCACCTCTACAGCTATGCTTACTCCAACCGCATGGCCGGGCTGCTGACGCTGAACGCGGACGACGTGAACGCGACGCTGCATTACAGCTTCACCTCGCACGCGGGCGACTGGCGGCGCGACGCGACGCGCTTCGGCTGGGAATATGCCAGCCCGCTGCGGGCGAGTTTGATCGCGCGGCCGCAGCCGGGCGTGTTGCCGTCCGGTCAGGCGAGTTTCGTCAAGTTGAGCGCGCCGAACGCGCAACTCGTGACGCTGAAAATCAGCGAGCAGCCGGGGCGCGGCCTCGTCGTGCGGCTGGTCGAGACGGCGGGGCTCGAGACGCCGCTGACAATCGAACTGCCACACTTCCCCGTAAGTCAAGCCTTCGAGTGCGATCTGGTCGAGAGTGACCGACGCCCGCTGACGACGAAGGGCAAAACGGTGAGCCTGAAAATTGCCCCGTACGGATTTGCCACCGTGCGGGTCGCGGCGTCGGACGGCGAGTTGCCCGAGATTTCGGCGCTACGCGCCGAGCCGCTTTCGGACAGCCGGGTGCAACTTTCGTGGGCGGGGGCCGCGCCGGGCTATTACGTCTACCGCTCGGAAGACCCGGACGCGCCGCCGACGGCCTACACGCTTGTCGCCCGCACCGTTCAGACTTCGTTCACGGACGAGGGGCTGAAGCTCGATACGCCGCACTATTACTTCGTCGCCGCCGTCAGCAAGCATAACAACCAGGGGACAGTCTCGGCGCAGGCGCAGGCGCGGACGAAGAAGGAGAACGCCACGCCGCCCGCGCCGGTAAACGAACTGGGCGTCGTTCGGCGCGCCAAAGATCGCCTGGTCGTATATTGGCGCTCGAACCCGGAGCCGGACGTCGCTCGGTACTACGTCTACCGCAGCGAGCAGAAAGAGTTCAGCACCGAAGGCATGAAGCCCCGGGCGGTGCTCCGCCCGGCGCAGTACTTCCTGCAAACCTGGAACGACGATAACCTGGAGGCGGGCCGGACGTACTATTACAAGGTGCTGGCAGAAGACTGGGCGGGCAACCGGCAGCCGAACTCGCCGCTCGCCCGGGCCGCGACTCCGGCCTACTGAGGCCGCCGCGGCGGCGGTGAAACTATTCGCCCCACCGCGTCACGACTCAAGTCGTGACTACGAAGAAAATCGAACTAGCTCAATTGACGCTTATGCAATTCAGTTCTCTTGATGGGCAGACATTCGACGTGATTGTGAGCGGCGCGGGCGCGGCGGGCGTCGCGGCTGCGTGCGCGTCGGCGCGGGCGGGGGCCTCAACGCTGCTGCTCGAACGCTACGGCTTCTGCGGCGGGACGCCGACGGCCGCGATGATTCACACTTTCGACGCAATCAAAAGCTGCCGCGATCACGACGTGGTCGTCGTCGCCGGTGTCGCACGGGAACTCCTTCATGAAATTGAAGAGATGGGCGGGATGGCTTCGGACGATAACCCGTCCGAAGCCCTCTCGTTTCACCCGGAGTTCTTGAAGATCGCGGCGGATCGGCTGCTCCGACGCCGCGGCGTGCGGGTGCTCTTTTACGCGCCGGTCGTCGCCGCGCTGACCGAGCAGCAGCGCGTCCGCGGCGTCGAAGCCGCCTTGAGGGACGGGCGCGCGCGCTTCAAGGCATCCGTCGTCGTGGACGCGACGGGCGACGCGGATGTCGCCTTCCTGGCGGACGCGGCTTACGAGTTAGACAAAGAACTTCAGGCGCTGACCTACCACTTCCGGCTGGGGAACGTATCGGGCGGTAAGCCTTGGGACGAGTTGGAGCGGGCCTGCGTCGCGGCGATGCAGGCGGCGCACGACGCGGGGCAGGCGGCACGGTTCGGCGGGCCGTGGTTGATCCGGCTGGCGGACGGAGAAATTTCCGTCAACAGCACGCGCGTCTACGCGAACCCGGTTGACCCGACGGAGTTGACCGCCGCCGAGATGGAAGGCCGCGAGGCAATGCTCACGATCTGGCACAGCCTGCGCGCGCGCGTGCCGGAACTGCGCGAGAGCTATATCCTGTCCGGCGCGACGCAACTGCACATCCGCGAAAGCCGCAAGGTCGTCGGCGAGTACATGCTGACCGAGGAAGACATCGTCTCCGGCAGACGTTTCGACGACGCCGTCGCGGTCGGCGCGTGGCCGATCGACATTCATCCGAGCAACGGCTTCGTCGGCGTGCACCCGCACAAGGAGAACCCGCCCGCG
>Ga0209382_10010879_pt1 | contig 11319 bp, 10 predicted proteins | sample SoiMetdeltSBSDD5_FD_187599 | JGI IMG/M metagenome (GOLD analysis project Ga0209382, IMG submission 187599) | Bulk soil microbial communities from a Populus tree surrounding site in Tennessee, USA - Soil MetaG P. deltoides SBSDD5 (SPAdes) (version 2) | ecosystem: Environmental > Terrestrial >...
CGGTCGCCGCCACCGTCTACGCCACCGGGTTCGCGCTGATGGGCTCGACCGGTACCCGCAACTTCGTCATGGGCCTGGCCGTGATGCTGCTGGCGATCGTGGCGATGCCGGCGCTGATGAAGTTCTTCAACTGGACCGTCGGCAGCCTCGGCACCGGTGGCGGCGGGCTGGGCATGCTCGGCGCCGCCGTGGCCGCCGGCGTGCACGCCGGGGCGTCCCTGCGCGGGGTGGGCGGGTACACCGCCACCGACCACGCCCGCTACCTGGACAGCCACGGCCCCGCCGGCGGCGACGGCCAGGGCGGCACACCGCCGGCCACCAGCCCACCGGCGCCACCCGGACCGGGCACCGCCGGCAGCCCGGCCGGACCGGGCGGCGCACCCACCGACGCCGGCACCACCGCCCCCGCAAGTCCGGGAGCAGCCGGAACGACCGGAACGGCAGCCGGAACAACGGCCGCCGGCGGAACAGGTGTCGCCGCCGGAACAGCCGCCGGAGCCGGGACCGCCACGGCCGGAACGGCCGCCGCCGCGGGTGGGGCGGCCGCCACCGGGGTCGGTATCCCGGTCGCGGCCGGGATCGTCGCCGCCCAGGCCGCCGCGCGAGCCGGCCGGCAGGCGGCCGAGGCCGCCACCGACACGATGAACGGCGGGCGATAGACCATGGCTCAGCAGACGCAGGTGCGCACCTACGGCGGGTGGCGGCGCAGCCGGGGCATGGGTCTGATGGGCCTGGGCCCCGGGCAGACCCTGCTCGTCCTCGCCGCCGTCACCGCGCTGATCATCACGGCGAGCGTGGACCTGACCGTGTTTGCGGTCGCCGCGCTGCCGAGCCTGGCCACCCTGGGCCTGGTACTGCTGCGGTGGGACGGGGTGCCGCTGATCCAGGGGCTGCTGCAGCGCGGCCGGTGGCTCGTCGGCGCCACCCGCGGGCACACCTCCTACCGGTCCGGGCTGATGGTGCACGGCCCGCACGCCTGGGCCCTACCCGGCGTGCTGGCCGCCACCAGCCTGCTGGAGGTCGCCGACCCGGCCGGCGCGTTCGGCGTGGTGCACCACCACCGGCTGGGCACGATGACCGTCACGCTACGCTGCGCGGCCACCTCCACCTGGCTGGCCGACCCGGAGCAGACCGCGGCGTGGGTGGCCAACTGGGGCGGCTGGCTGGCCAACCTCGGCTACCTGCCAATCGTCAAATGGGTCGCGGTCACCGTCGAGTCCGCGCCCGACCCGGGCTCCCGGCTGGCCGACTACATCACCGGACGGCTGGCCCCGCACGCCCCCGCCTCGGCCCGGCGGGTGCTGCACCAACTGGTGCAGACCTCCCCGGCCGCCGCGGCCGACGTGCAGACCCGGGTGTCGATCACGTTCAACCCGGCCGCCTCACCGACCAAGCCACGGGATCTGACCGAGGCCCTCGACGAGATCGCCCGCACCCTGCCCGGGCTGGCCGACTCGTTGGGCGGCTGCGGGCTGACCGTGCTGGGCCGGGCCACCGCCGCGCACCTGGCCGCGATCGTGCGCACCGCCTACGACCCGACCACCCGCGGCGACCTCGGCCGGCTGCTGACCGGCCCGGCCGCCGCCCGGATGGCCGACTACCTGGACTGGGACACCGCCGGACCGGTCATGGCCGAGGAACACCCCGACCGCTACCAGCACGACTGCGGCACCTCGGTGTCCTGGGCGTGGCACGAGGCCCCCCGGCAGAACGTGCACGCCGACGTGCTCTCCCGGCTGCTGGCACCCGGGCCGTACCCGAAGCGGGTATCGCTGATCTACCGGCCGTTCCCCGCGGGCGAGGCCGCCCGCACCGTCGCACGGGAAGTCAACGCCGCGGCGTTTCGGGCCGCCTACCACCGGGCCCAGAAACGCGACGAGTCCGCCCGCGACCACACCGACCGGCAACGCGCCCTACAGACCGCCCGGGAAGAAGCCACCGGCGCCGGGGTCGGCCTGATGTCGCTGTTCGTCACCGTCACCGTCACCGACCCCGAGCACCTCGGCCGTGCCGTGGCCGACCTGGAATCCCGCGCCGACGTCGCCAAGATCCGGCTGCGGCGGCTCCGCGGCTCCCAGTCCGCCGGGTTCGCCACCACCCTGCCCTGCGGGATCTGCCCACCCCAGCTCGCCCGCCAGTGGCCCCACTAGCGCACGACGACACGCAGCAGCATGCCCACCCACCCGACCCACCGAACACGACACGGACCAGCACGCGTACCAGCCCATCGACGTCCTGCCCCACGGAGCACGCCATGACCCAGCCAATTCCGACCGAATCCCTCACCCGCGCGGCCGCGGCCGTCCGTGAGACCGCCGCCCAGGCCCGCTGGCCATCGGTCATCACGATCAGCCACCACGACGGGCGCATCTTGGCCGACCTCACCTCACTGGAGGCCAGCGACGTCGCCCGGTACGGCGCCCGCACGCTGCTCGGCGCCCTCGGCGAGGTCATGGCCAGGTACCCCGACCTGGATCTCTACCGCCAGGTGCACGGGTACGCCCTCGTGCTGCCCGACGCCGAGCTCGCCTACCTGCTAGACGTCCACGGCACCGCGAGCACGGTCGCGCTTGGCCCCAACGCTCGCGAGGATGCCTACACCCGGGCCGATGCCATCAACGGCCTCGCCGCCATGGTCGACGCCGCCACCCGGCCCGGCCACGGCAGGCCAGGCCCCGGCACCGCCTTCACGCCCCTGGACCGGATCAGCGCCACCGCCCGACCCACCATCGAGGGCGACCCGGCTGCACCGCCGGCCGCACGGCACCGGCGGTCGCGATGACCGACCCCCGCAGCGTCACCACCCGGCAGGTGCGGCTGCTGGCCGCCGCCGACGACGGGCGGCTGGTCGACCGGTCCACCACCCGCGGCTGGGCCACCTGGCACATTGACGCCGTCACCGGCCGGGCCACCCGGATCCCGCGCCGTCGGCCGCGCCGGCTCGTGGCCGGCGGGCTGCTCGAGGCCGCACCCGGCCACGGGCACGTCGACCGCCGGTGGCGCCTCACCGCCGCGGGGCACGCCGTGCTACACGCCCGCCGGGGCGGCGACCTGCGCCGCTGGTGGGTCACCGGCACCGACCGGCCCGGCGACCTCGCCGTCACCGCAGCCTGGTCGCCGAGTCGGGCCGTTGCCCGGCACCGTCGGGCCGACCCGCCCGCCGCGGCCGCCGTGGGGCTCGTCGACGGGCCGCTGACCACCGGCGAGATGCTCGACCGGGCCTGGCACCACGACCTCGGCTGGGCCGCCGCCTGGGCCGTTGCCCACCTGCGATCGGGAACCGTGCCGACCGCGCCGCTGACCCAACCAGAGGCCGCAGCGGTGCTGCCCGCCGCCGTGTTCGACCCGCTCGCCGCGCAGGTCACCGCCCGCCGGCACACCCTGCACGGGCACACCGCGGCTGGGTTCGCCCCGCCGGACGTGGCGCCATCCAGCCGTCACTCCTGGCACGCCTGGCTCGGCACCGCCGCCGCCGCCACCGCCGAGGTGGCCGCACCGGCAGCTAGCGCGCCGATGCCGGCGGGCCTGACCCCCGTCCTGGACGCCGCACCGCCGCGCGACACCGCGACACCCGCGACCGCCGGCGGGCGGGCGTTCCCGCCGCCCCGGCCCACCCGCGCCGGGCCGGCCGCCCTGGCCCCGACCGACCCGTTCCCGCCGCCGCCTGCGTGGCCCTGGCACACCCGGCACGGGCCACGCCACTAGCGACAAGGACCTCACCATGGCATCGAGCACAGTGGACCGTCACCGGCCGGCCCCGGTCTGGGGCTGGCGGGCACCCGGCGCGGGCCGTGCCGTGCACGTCGCCGCCGGCATGGAGTACCAGGGCACCACCGCCCAGCTCGCCGGGCTGTACCCGTTCGTCGCCGGCTCCGGCGCCCCCACCCTCGGCATACCGATCGGCCGGCACATGCTCTGGGGCGAAGTCGTCTGCCTCGACCCCCTCGAATGGCTGCGCGCCGGGCTAATCACCAACCCCGGTGTGTTCGTCCTCGGCCAGCCCGGCGTCGGCAAGTCCACTGTGGTCAAACGGCTGATCACCGGGATGGCCGCCTGCGGCGTGCACACCCTGATCCTCGGCGACACCAAACCCGACTACACCGCCCTCGTCACCTACCTCGGCGGGCAGGTGCTGCAGGTCGGCCGCGGCCTGGACCGAATCAACCCGCTGGACTCCGGGCCGCTCGGCACCGCCCTGGCGAAGATGTCCGGCCCGCAGGCCCGGCAACTGCGCCTGGAGCTACGCGGCCGGCGCATGTCGCTGCTGCTCGCCCTGTGCGCGCTGGTCCGCGGCCGCACCATCACCAACCCCGAAGAGATCATCATCGGGCGGGCGGTCGACCTGCTCACCGACCAGTCCACAGTGGACCCGACCGTGCCGGACGTGCTGCGGCTGGTCGAGGCCGGCACCGACGACCTGTACACCGCGGCCCGGGCCCGCAGCGCAGGCGAGTACCGCCGCCGCGTCGACGAGCTCGTACCCACCCTCGCCCTGCTCTGCGAAGGGTCGCTGCGCGGCGTGTTCGACCAGGCCACCTCCACCCCGCTCGACCTGGACACCCCCGCGGTGTCGGTGGACATCTCCCACGTCGCCGCCGCCGGCGACCAGCTCGTCGCCGCCGCCATGCTGTGCGTCTGGACCTACGGCCACGCCATGGTCGACGCCGCCGCCGTCCTCGCCGACGCCCACATCGCGCCGCGCCGGCAGTACCTGGGCGTCATGGACGAGCTGTGGCGGGCGCTACGCGGCGCCTCCGGCCTGGTCGAACACGCCGACGCCCTCACCCGGCTCAACCGCGCCCGCGGCATGGCCTCGGTCATGGTCACCCACAGCCTGGCCGACCTGGACGCCCTGCCCACCGCCGAAGACCGGGCCAAGGCCCAAGGCTTCGCCGAACGCTCCGCCATCAAAATCCTCGCCGGGCTGCCGCCGCGCGAGCTTGACCGCATCGGCCAGATCGTCAAGCTCACCGGACCCGAACGCGACCTGGTCTCCTCCTGGGCCGCCCCGGAAGCCTGGTTCCCCGGATCCATACACCCCGGCCGCGGCAAATACCTGATCAAAACCGGGGAACGGCCCGGCCTGCCGGTGGCCCTGTCCCTCGTCGGCGACGAATGGACCCTCTACGACACCGACGCAGCCATCCGGCAGGCCGCGCCATGACCGCCCCGGACGGCCTCGACGCCCCCGACGGTCTGGTTGTGGCCGCCTACGGCGGCGGCGTGCAGTCCACCGCCATGCTCGCCCTGGCGGCGCAAGGCCGGCTGCGCCTGCCGGTATTCCTGTTCGCCAACACCGGCGACGACTCCGAACACCCGCACACCCTGCACTACGTCCGGTCCATCGCCATACCGTACGCCGCCGCGCACGGTATCGCGGTGCACGAGCTGCGTCGGGTTCGCCGCGACGGCACCGTGGAGACCCTCTACGGGCGGCTGACCCGACCCGGCTCCCGGTCGCTGCCGATCCCGGTGCGCATGTCCGGCGGCGCGCCCGGCACCAGAGCTTGTACCGCCGACTTCAAGATCAAGGTGATGGGACGGTGGCTCAGGGAGCACGGCGCCACCGCGCGGCGGCCGGCCACCGTCGCCGTGGGGATCTCCCTGGACGAGTGGCACCGGGCCCACAACCGGCGGGTCAACCCGTACGAGCGGGTTGTGTATCCGCTGCTGGATCTGCGGCTGGACCGCTCGGCCTGCATGCGGATCATCGCCGAGGCCGGCCTTCCGGTACCCGGTAAGAGCGCGTGCTGGTTCTGCCCGCTGCGCCGCCCGGCGGCGTTCGCGGCGATGCGCCGCGACCAGCCCGACCTGTTCGAGCGGGCGTGCGCGTTGGAGGAACTGCTCAACACCCGGCGCGGCGCGCTGGGCCGGGACCCGGTGTGGCTGACCCGGTTTAACGCCCCGCTCGCGCAGGCCGTCGCCGCCGCCCAGGACCCGCTACCCGGACTAGACGTCACCGACCTGTCCGATGACGCCACCTGTGACAACGGCGCCTGCTTCACCTGACCCGCCTGTCCACCCTCGACACTCGAAGGAGCCCTGATGCGACGCCCGATCGAACCGCACGGCCTGGCCGGCGGGCCGCTGACCCCGTTCGTCGTCCTCGGGGTGGCCTGGGCGGTCATCGCCGGGCTGTGGCTGGCCTGGGCCGCGGGCCGGCTCACCGCGGCGGTGACCGGGCGGCCGGCGGCCGGGCCGCGGTTCGGTGCCGAGTTTCTCGCCGCGCTGCTGCGCGGCGACTGGGCCACCGCGTGGCCCGGCCTGTCCCCGGCCGCGGTGGCCGCCGTCTACACGGTGCTGCTGGCCGGCGCCGTCGGTGTGGCCGGCGGGGGCTGGCTGTGGTGGCAGGCGCACCGCCCGGCCGGGGACGACCCGCTGCCGTCACTGGCCGGTGGGCGCGAGGTTGCCGCACTGGCGCTGCCGGCGGTGGTCGGCAGGGCTCGGCGGCTGCGGGCCGACCTGCATGGCGTGCCGGCACGCCGGATCGCCGCCGAGCAGGCCGGGGTTGCCCTCGGCGTGCACCGTAGGCGGGGCCGCCGTGGCCGCACCCTGTATGCGTCGTTCGAGGACGTACTGCTGGCGGTGATGGCCCCCCGTGCGGGCAAGACCACCGCGCTGACCGCCCCCGGTACCCTTGCCGCCCCCGGCGCGGTGATCGCCACCAGCAACAAGCCGGACCTGTGGGCCACCACCGCGGCCGCCCGCGCCGCCCGCGGCACGGTGTGGGTGTTCGACCCGCAGGCCATCACCTACGAACCGCAGACCTGGTGGTGGCAACCGCTGACCGCCGCCGACAGCTGGGAGGACGCGTTCCGGCTGGCCGACCATTTCGTCCAGCAGATCCGCGCCACCCACCACGTGTCCGGCGAGGACTTCTGGATCGCCGCCGCCCAGGACCTGCTCGCCTGCCTGCTGCTGGCCGCAGCCTGCCACGGCGGCACCCTGGTCGACGTCCAAGCCTGGCTGTCCGACGTCACCAGCCGCGAACCCGCCCGGATCCTGGCCGCCCACGGCTTCCACGCCGCCGCCCGCTCCGTGGCCGGCCGGCAAGCCGGCGCCCCGGAAACCCGCGACGGCGTCTACGAGACCGCCCGCACCGCCGCGTCCTGCCTGTCCGACCCGCGCATCATGGCCTGGGTCACCCCACCGGCCCGGCCGCTGCCCGCGCTCGACGTGGCCGGCTTCCCCACCAGCAGCCACACCCTGTACCTGCTGTCCAAAGACGGCGCCGGGTCCGCCGCCCCCCTGGTCGCCGGACTGACCGACCAGCTCCTGCGGGCCGCGGTCCGCGCCGCCGAACTGCGCGGCGGCCGGCTCGACCCGCCCATGCTCGCCGTCCTCGATGAGGCCGCGAACATCTGCAAGATCGGCGACCTGCCCGACCTGTACTCCCACTTCGGCTCCCGCGGCATCGTGCCGATGACCATCCTGCAGTCCTACCCGCAGGGCGCCCGGGTGTGGGGCGAACCCGGTATGGCCGCCCTGTGGTCGGCCGCCACCATCAAACTCGTCGGCGCCGGCATCGACGACCCGAAGCTAGCCGAGGACATCTCCCGCCTGGTCGGCGAACACGACGTACCCACGGTCGCCCGCACCCGCGACGGCGCCGGCCACCACACCTGGCAGACCAGCCTGCGCCGGCAACGCATCCTCGACGCCGCGCAGATCCGGGCCCTGCCCAAAGGCAGCGCCCTGCTCCTCGCAACCGGCATCAAGCCGGCGCTGCTGGACCTGCTGCCCTGGTACGACGGACCCGACGCCACCCGCCTCACCCGCGAGGTGGGGCGGGCCACCGACCGGATCACCCGCCACGCCCGCGACACCCACCAGGCCCGGTGGTGAACCACCATGGCCACACCCCCGCTGCCGCTGCCCTGTTGAGCGTCTCTGAGAATGCCGACGAGTCTGGGGTGGAGCGGCGTTCTGGATGCCGATGTGGGTGAGCCGGGCGTGGCGGGGTTGCGTGCGTTGGTGGGCGGCGGCACCGTGCCGACGACGGATATGCAGCGGCCCTCCCGGGTTCATCTCTTGGCCGAGTGCCGGGAGGGCCGTGGGTAGCGCACGGAGGCGCTGTGCTCACGGTAGAGGCCGATTCTGGTTCGGTCGAGCGGCGGCTGGCCGCTGGTGATCTTTCGTGCCCTGGGTGTGGGCATCGGCTGGCGCCGTGGGGCTGGGCGAGGCTTCGGGTGGTGCGTGGCCTGGGGGTTGTGACGGTACGGGTACGGCCGCGGCGTACGCGCTGCCTGCGATGTCAGACAACGCATGTGCTGCTGCCGGTGGTGGCGTTGGCGCGGCGGGCGGATCTGGTCGAGGTGATCGGGGCGGCGCTGGCTGCGAAGGCGACTGGAATAGGTGTGCGGGCGGTCGCGGCGAGGGTTGGGCGGCCGGTGGACACCGTGCGGGGGTGGTTACGACGGTTTTCCGCGCGGGCGGAGGAAGTGCGGGTGGTGTTCACCTGTCTGCTGGTCGATTGCGGGCCGGATCCGGTGGTACCGGCCGCGGCGGGGTCGCTGTTCGCTGATGCGGTCGCCGCGGTCGTGGGCGCGGCCAGCGCGGTCGTCGACCGGTGGCCGGTGCTCGGCGCGGTGTCGCCGTGGCTGGCGGCATCAGCAGTGTCGGGTGGCAGGTTGCTGGCTCCGTCGTGGCCGTGATCGCCGATCAACACGAGTTCCCTCTCCCGGAGGCGGATCTTGGTCTGGCAGCGTCGGCGGGTCTGTCCACAGGACCGGAAAGGGAGGTGCCGGCGAGTCGATGTCGAAGGCAGAAGATGAGCAGCAGGCGCGGCTGGAGCGGGCGCGGGAGATCGGCTTGTTTCGCTACATGCTGATCCGGGAGGCCGCTGATCCGACGTTGTCGCGGCGTCAGCGCGGCAAGTTGGTCCGGGCGATCGCCGCCCAGCCGCATACGGATCCGTTTGGGCGGGTGGTGACGCTGACCCGCTGGACGTTGGATCGGTGGATCCAGGAATGGCGTCGGGGCGGGTTCGACGCCCTGGTGCCCAACCCACGCCAGACCCAGCCACGTACCCCGGCCGAGGTGCTGGCGATGGCGGCGGCGTTGAAGAAGGAGAACCCGGACCGCTCCGCCGCGCAGGTGCGTCGGATCCTGGCCGCGCACCACGGGTGGGCGCCGGACGAGCGCACGCTGCAGCGGATGTTCGTGCGCACCGGGCTTTCCGCGTTGACCACCAACGGCCCGGCGACGCCGGCGACCTTCGGCCGGTTCGAAGCGGACAAGCCGAACGAGATGTGGACCGGGGATGCGCTGCACGGGCCACGCATCGACAGCCGCAAAACCTACCTGTTCGGCTTTCTGGATGATCACTCCAGGGCCCTCGTCGGGCATCGGTGGGGGTTCGCCGAGGACACCGTCAGGTTGGCCGCTGCGCTGCGGCCCGCGTTGGCGTCCCGGGGCGTGCCGAACTACGTATATGTCGACAACGGGTCGGCGTTCGTGGACTCGTGGCTGCTGCGCGCCTGCGCCAAGTTAGGCATCAAGCTGGTGCACTCCACCCCGGGCCGGCCACAGGGCAGGGGAAAGATCGAGCGATTCTTTCGCGATGTCAACAGCGAGTTCGTGGTGGAGATCGCCGCCGCCGACGGCGCACCCGGCCGCATGATCAAGGATTTGGCGGAGCTGAACCGGCTGTTCACCGCCTGGGTCGAGACGGTCTACCACCGCAGGGTGCACTCCGAGACCGGGCAAGCACCGCTGGCCCGGTGGCTGGCCGGTGGCCCGTTCGCCGTTCCCGCGCCAGCAGATCTGGCCGAGGCGTTTCGCTGGTCGGAGTACCGCACCGTGTCCAAGACCGCGCTGGTGTCGCTGCACGGCAACCGCTACCAGGTCGACCCACTGCTGGTCGGCCGCAAGGTGGAGCTGGTCTTCGATCCGTTTGACCTGACCAACATCCGGGTCCGCGCCGACGGCGCCGACCACGGACGGGCCCTACCGCACCAGATCTCCCGCCACGCGCATCCCAAGGCCCGCCCCGAGACCCCGGCCGAACCACCCCGGGCCACGACCGGCATCGACTACCTGGGCCTGGTCGATGCCGAACACACCGCCACCATCGCCGGGCGCGTCAACTACGCCGCCCTCGCCAGCGAGCAGCCAGACCAGGAGCCCCAGCCGTGATCACCAAACTGGACGGGCACCTGCTGCTGCACCCCGCGTCAGCCGTCGAGCTGCTGGACCTGCTCGACCTGCTCGGCGAGGTACTGCGCTACGGCGGCGACGACCTACGCGACGACATCGCCGAGCGGTTCCACCCGCGCATGCACTCCCACCTGATCGAGGCCCTGGACACCCAGGCCGGGCAGCTGCACCGCGCCACCACCGACTCCCCACCGTCACAGAGGCTGACCCCACGATGATTGAGAAACTACAAGGCCACTACGGATTCACCAGAGTCCCCTTCGGCCGCGACCTCGCCCCCGGCATGCTGCACCGCCACGCCGCCCACAACGAAGCCGTCGCCCGCATCGGCTGGTGCATCGCCGAACGCTCCATCGGCGTGGTCACCGGCGAGGTCGGCGCCGGCAAGACTGTCTCGGTGCGCACCGTGCTGGCCGGCCTGGACACCTCCCGGCACACCGTCATCTACCTGGGCAACCCCATGATCGGCGTGCGGGGCATCCACGAGGCCATCGTCACCGCGTTCGGCGGCGCACCCACCAACCTGTCCTCCCGGCTCGTCCGCCAGGCCGCTGCCGCGCTGACCGCCGAACGCGACGAACGCGGCCGCACCCCCGTGCTGGCCCTCGACGAGGCCCACCTGCTGTCCTACGAACAACTGGAGACCGTCCGAATGCTGACCAACCACGCGATGGACCAGGACTCACCCTTGGCCTGTCTCCTGGTCGGACAACCGACCCTGCGGCGCACCATGAAACTCGCGGTCCTGGCCGCACTGGAACAACGCACCGCGCTGCGCTACACCATGCCACCCATGACCGCCGCCGAGACCACCAGCTACATCAAGCACCACCTCGGCCTGGCCGGCCGATCCGACCAACTGTTCTCCGACGACGCCATCGGCCTGATCCACAACACTGCCCGCGGCTACCCCCGCGCGGTCAACAACCTCGCACTGCAAGCCCTCGTGGCCACCTTCGCCGCCAACAAATCCATCGTGGACGAAGCCGCCGCCCGCACCGCCGTCACCGAGGTACTCGACGACTAACCGGCGCCATGCCAACAACAAACGACACTGCCCCAACGAAAGCCCCGCCGGCCGCCCGCCGCGGGGCTTTCTCCTGCCGCCTACATCGACATCCCCAGCGCCGCATTCGTCGGCATCCTCAGTGCCGGGCAACA
>Ga0209382_10010882_pt1 | contig 11316 bp, 4 predicted proteins | sample SoiMetdeltSBSDD5_FD_187599 | JGI IMG/M metagenome (GOLD analysis project Ga0209382, IMG submission 187599) | Bulk soil microbial communities from a Populus tree surrounding site in Tennessee, USA - Soil MetaG P. deltoides SBSDD5 (SPAdes) (version 2) | ecosystem: Environmental > Terrestrial >...
TTTATGGCGCTCATTTAATCAATTGTCATGGGTGGTCACGATGTACCACCGCAGACCGGGTTATGAAGTGTGACCGCAACTGGGTTACGAAGTGTCACCGCCTAACACTGACATCTGACATCTATTCGTATCGTAGCGCCACCACCGGATCTACTTTCGTCGCGCGGCGCGCGGGAATGAAGCAGGCCGCCGCGGCGACCACGACAAGCAGAACCGCAACGCCCAGGAACGAGACAGGATCAAAGGCCCTCGCCTGGAACAATTCCAACTGGCTGCCCAGCAGTCGCGTCACGCCCAGGCTGGCGAGAATCCCGACGACCAATCCCACGCCGACCAGTTTGCCGCCCGCGCGGAAGATCAGGTAAAGAATGTCGCTCGGTCGCGCGCCCATAGCCATGCGCACGCCGATCTCGCGCGTCCGCATCGAGACCAGGTAGGACAGGACACTGAAAATGCCGGCCATCGCCAGCGCAAGACCGAGCGCCGCGAAGAGGCTGAAGAGCGCCATAATGAAGCGCGGCTGCGCCGTCCGAAAACCTAATATCTCTTCGAAGGTGGTCGGGCCGTTGACGGGTTGCTCTTTGTCCATCTCGCGCACTTGCGCCCGCAACGCATTGGCGATCGCGGTAGAGTCGCCCTGGGCGCGGACGGCCAGCAGGCGCTGCGACGGCGCCAGCAGTGTGTACGGGACGAAAACTGCGGGCCTGGCGTCGTTGCGGATGTCGTCGTTTCGCGTGTCGCCGATCACGCCGATGATCGTGACGTAAGGCGAGGCGTTCGGCGGCGTCAACACGTCCGGCGAGCCGGGTCTTTCGAGCGCATCCAGCTTGAGTCGCCGGCCAATGGGATTTTCTCCGGCCGGCCAGAGTTTGGCCGCGGCCTCGTTAACGACGGCCGACGGCTCGGCGGCGTCGATCTCACGTTCAGTCAGCATACGCCCCTGCCGGAGCGGAATGCTCAGCGTGTTCAGGTAGTCGGCGCTGACCAGGTTCATAGTGATGCGGCGCGCCTCGGCGTCGGACTGTCCGTCGAGAGCGAATGTGGATTGGGGCCCTCCGAAGGGCAGCCCGCCGACGCCAACCGTCGCGGCCTGGACGCCGGGCAGGTTCTTCACGCGCTCCAGCAGTTCCCGCGCGAAGCGATTGCGCTGCTCCCACGTCGCGTAACGTTTGGGGGGCAGAGGCAAGCCCACGGACATCACCCGTTCGGGCTTGAAACCCAGATCGACCTGTTGCAGCGCGATGAAGCTGCGTATGGTTAATCCCGCGCCCACCAGCAACACCACCGACAACGCCACTTCGACGACCACCAGCGCCGCGCGCGTGCGCCCGCCCGCTGAAGCGCCGGAACCGCGCGCGTCGTCCTTCAATGCCGCGACCAGATCGGGCCGCGACGACTGGAGCGCCGGCGCCAGGCCGAAGAGGATTCCGGTCAGCGCTGAAACCACTACGCAAAAGAACAGGACGTAACGATTTACCTCGATCCGCGCTTCGTTGGGCACGAAGAAACTCGGCATCAACGCCACCATCAATTGCGTGATCCAGTAAGCGAACAGCAGACCGAGCAGGCCGCCGAGCAGCGAAACCAGGACGTTTTCTGTCAGCAATTGCCGCAGGATCTGGCCTCGCCGCGCGCCCATCGAAAGCCGGATGGCCATTTCGCGCGTTCTCGCCGTGGCCTTGGCGAGTTGCAGGTTGGCGACGTTGGCGCAGGCGATCAGCAGCAGGAAGCCAACCGCCCCGAAGAGCAATTGCAGACTCCGCTGCATCGTCCCGCTGGCCACGGTGATGTCCAGATAGTTCGTCAATTGGGTGGTGAACGCGTCCCTCGGAAAGCCGGACGGGTTCGCTTTGGCCAACTCCAATTGGAGCGAGTGAAGTTGTTGTTCGGCGGCGGCTAGCGACACTTCCGGCTTCAAGCGCGTGATCGGAAAGACCACTTGCGTGTCGCGGGAAACAGTTCCCAGCGGCAGCCACACGCCGTTGTCGGTCCACCAGCCGAATCGCGGCGGCATAACGCCGATGATGGTGTGCGGTTGATCGTTCAACCGCAGCGTCTTGCCGATCGCGTTGAGGTCGCCGCCGAAGAGCAGTTGCCACCTGCGAAAACTCAGCACCGCGACCGGCTCCGGATCGCCGTCGGGACGAATATCCGAAGGTTGAATCGTGCGGCCCAACAGCGGCGGCACGCCTAGAAAATTGAACGCGTTGCCCGATACCCTATTGGCCTGAAGTGTCTCAGGGGCATATTCTCCCGTCAGCAGCGCCCGCCCCGGCGCCGTCGCCATCACATCGGCGAAGAGAGGCAGCTTGGCCATTTCCAGATATTCGTTCAGCCGGTAGGGTCGCATCCGCTGATTCGATTGCGCCGTGCGCAGGCCGGGCGTCCAAATGCCCTCGGGCTTCGCGTATGGATAAGGGCTGATCAGTACGCCGTATACCACGCTGAAGAGCGCCGTCGTCGCCCCGATGCCGAGCGCGAGTGTGAGCGCGGCGATCAACGTGAACCCGGGCCTCTTCAGCAGCATTCGCACGCCGAACCGCAAGTCTTGAAACATTTCGTCCTCCAAGATGAGATGTCAGATGTCAGATGTCAGTAGCAAGTGAGGCGAGTGGTTTCCTCGCTGACATCTGACATCTGACATCTATTCGAATCGAAGCGCGACCATCGGATCAACCTTCGTCGCGCGTCGCGCCGGCAGATAGCAGGCCGCGAACGCCACGCCGATCAGAAACAGCGGAACGGCCACGAATGTCGCCGGGTCGGTCGCGCCTACGCCGTAGAGCAGATTCACCATCAACCGCGTCGCCGCGAAAGCCAGCGCCAGCCCCGCGCCAACGCCGGCGAGCGCGAGCGTCATCCCCTGGCGCAACGCGAGTTTCAGAATGTCAAAGCTGTTCGCGCCGAGCGCGATGCGGATGCCGATTTCATGTGTCCGATTTGCGACGAGATAGGAAGTCACTCCGTAAATCCCGATGCCCGCGAGCGCAAGCGCCGTCAGCGCGAACACGCCCACAAGCGTCAGCGTGAATCGCCGGCCCGCGACCGCCGCCGCCGCGACCGTTTCCAGCGTCTTCACCTCCGAAATCGGCATTTCTCTGTCTAGCGCGCGGACTTCACGGCGCACCGCTTCCACAAGACTCAACGGGTCCTTGTCGGCGCGAATGGCCAGCGACATCTCCGGGAATGGTCGTTGTGTGACGGGCCAATAGAACGCAGGCTCGGCCCTGGCGGAGTTGGGATAGTCTTTCACATCGCCGATGACGCCGACGACCTGCGTCCAATCTTCGTCTTTCCCCGCGCCGTCGCCGAAGGTGATTCTCTTTCCGACGGCGTCTTCGCCGGGCCAGTATTTGCGGGCCATAGCCTGATTGATCAGGATGACGGGTTGCGACTTGAGCGTGTCGCGCGCGTCAAACCAGCGTCCCGACAGAAGCGGCGCGCCTATCGTGCGAATGTAATCGGCGCTGATGAAATGAAATTGCGCATGCGCCATCTGATCCGGCGGGAGGGGTTTGCCCTCCACCTTAAAACCGCCGTCGTTTTGATAGCCGGTCCAGGGCAGGTCCGAAGTCACTCCTGCCGAACGGACGCCGGGCAATGCGGAGACGCGTTCGACCAGTCGCTTTAAAAAAGAGATTTGCGGCTCCCCATATGCATATCTAGCGCCGGAGAGAACGACGCTCATCGTCAGCACGCCTTCGGGATTGAAGCCCGGATCGGTCCGCTGCAATTTCAGGAAGCTGCGCATCAACAAGCCCGCGCCGAGTAGCAGCGCCAGCGCCAGCGCGACTTCCGCGACCACCAGCGCGCCTCGCGTCCGGCGCTGCCGCCTGCCGCTGGACGCCGCGCGACCGCCTTCCTTCAGCGATTCGTTGAGGTTGAGTTTCAGGCTCTGAAGCGCCGGGGCCATTCCGAACAACAATCCGGTCAGCAGGCTGATGAGGAGCGTGAAGGCGAGGATGCGACCGTCGAGGCTGATCATCTGCAGCCGCGGGAGCTGCTCAGGCCCGAGCCTGACGAGCGCATTGATCGACAGCTTTGCCAGCAGCAAGCCAAGCAAGGCGCCCATTGCGGCGAGCGTCAAGCTTTCGACCAGCAGTTGCCGGACGATGCGCGCGCGACCCGCGCCCAATGCGAGCCGCACGGCGATCTCGCGCTCTCGCGAGGCGGCGCGCGCCAGCGTCAGGTTTGCGACGTTCACGCACGCGATCAACAGCACGAGGAAGACCGCCGCGAGCAGCAGGAGCAGCGTCCTCCGCGAGCCTTCGACGATCTCCTCGCGCAACGGTTGAGTCAGAGTCTTCGCCTCCCGATAGTGACCTGGATATTGCTCGGCCAACCGCGCGGCGATCAGATCGAATTCAGCTTCGGCCTGAGGGCGCGTGACGCCGGGTTTGAGCCTGCCGATGACGTTCACGATGTGCGCGTCGCGCGGCCTGTTCTCCCCCAGTCTCATCGGCCACCAGATGTCGACGCTCTCGCCGTGCGGCAGCGGACGATAGCCGCCGCCGACGTGCTGCAACCCGGCGGGCGCCACGCCGACGACCGTGTATGATTTGCCCGACAGCCTGATCGTCTTTCCGACGATCGTCGGATCGCCGTCAAAACGGCGACGCCACAGGCCGTGACTCAGTATGACGACCGCGCTCTCATCCGGAATCTCTTCTTCGCGGGTAAATTCGCGGCCCAGCGTCGGCTGAAAACCGAGCGTTCGGAAATAGCCCGAAGACGCGCGCATTCCCGTCAACCGCTCCGCTCTCTCTTCCTGAGCGAGTTCCAGGTCCTGGCGGAAGTATCCCGCAAGAGATTCAAACGTGGTGTTACGCTCGCGGTAATCGCGGAAATCCGCGGGCGCCATCGGGGCCTTCGGGAAGTTCGTGATGCTCTGAAAGACCCGCGCCAGACGTTCCGGTTCTGGATAAGGCAGTGGTTTGAGCAGCACGCCGTTGACGACGCTGAAGATCGCCGTGTTCGCGCCGATGCCCAGCGCCAGCGTGAAAACAGCAATAGCCGTGAAGCCTGGATTCTTCCGCAGCATTCGCAAACCAAAACGCAGGTCTTGAAACATTTCATCCTCCAATCTTCTTGGTTGTAAAAGCAGCGCATCCCAAAACGCGCCCATGCTGCGCCGCAGCAGATCGAGTTTGGTTTTCCAATTGAGCTTGTCCCAATCGGCCAACACCGCCTCGCGCGAGCGCAATTCGGCCTCCCACTCCTGCCGCCAGTCGGCGCGCAAACGCCGCGGCACGATCACGCCGACGAGCGCGATCAGCCAGAGCCAGAAGCGAAACCGCGTTGTTTGAGTCGCATCGGCCATCGCACTTCACTCGTGTCTTAAAGCTGCCAGCGGGTCTATTCGCATTGCTTTGCGCGCGGGAAGGTAGCAGGCCAACAACGCCACGCCCGCCAACAGCATCGCCACGACGCCAAACGTCAGCGGATCGTTCGCCCTCATGTTATAAAGCTGGCTCTCGAGCACGCGCGCCGACGCCCACGCCGCCAGCGCGCCCAGCGCCAACCCCGCCAAGATCAACGACGCCCCTTCGCGCAACACCATCCGCAACACATCGCCCGCCTGCGCGCCGAGCGCGATGCGAATCCCCAGTTCGCGCGTTCGCGCCGAAACGCTGTAGGCCATCACGCCGTAAATCCCAATGCTGGCTAGCAGCAAGGCCAAGCCCGCAAACAGCCCCAGCAGCGCGGCGATGAATCGCGTGCGTGAAGTAACTTCGGCGACACGTTCGCGCATCGTCTGAATAGCGGTGAGCGGCACGTTGCGATCTAAGGCATGCGTTTCGCGCCGCACCGCCGCCGCGATGGTTGCCGGATCGACGCGCGTCCGCACGATCAGCGTTTGCGCCGGATCGGTGGGTTGCAGAGACGATAAATACGCGTCTGGTTCGATGGCGTCTTCCAGCCTGCCATACCGAACATCGGCGACGACGCCGACGATCTCGACAAACTTTTCAGTGGTCTCGTAGCTGGGGCCGACGCCGACCTGGATGCGTTTGCCGAGCGGGTCTTCGCCGGGGAAGAACTTCTCCGCCGCGGTCTGATTGATGAGGGCTACGCGCGGCGCGCCAGCACGATCCCGGTCAGTGAAGACACGGCCCTTGAGCAGGTTGACACGCAGCGTTTTGAAATAGTCGGGCGAGACGCTGTGAACACCCACGCCGACTTGCTCTGTCTGTTTGCTGTCTGCGCGGCCTTCGACGCCTATTCCAGTTATGGTGGCCTGACCGAGCAAGGGGGCGGTGCTGCCGAGGCTCGCTTGTTCGACACCAGGCAAAGCCTGCACGCGCGCGAGCAGTTGTTCATAAAACTCCGGCTCCGCCGTGCGCGAAGGCGCCACCATCGTCATCAAGTTTTCCGGCGCGTAGCCCAAGTTGACGGCCTGCAATCGCGCCAAGCTGTTGATCATCAAGCCTGCGCCGACGAGCAGCGTCAGCGATAACGCCAACTCACCAACGATCAGCATGCCGCGCGCGCTCAAGCGTCGCAGACTACGGAAGCCCGCGCCAGATCCGCCCGCGCCTTCTTTCAAGGTTTCGTTGATGTTGACGCCCGAAGATTGGACGGCGGGTAACAAGCCGAACAGCAGGCCCGTCAGGAGCGCGAGCGCGAAGTTGAAGCCGAGCACACGCCAATCTAATTCAATCGTGAAGAAGTCTAAGGTGTTCGTATACGATGTCCAGAACTGCGCGTTGTCATTGGGCCGGAATTTCATCAGCAAGGCCAGCCCCCAATGCGCGACCAGCACACCCAGCGCGCCGCCGAGCAAAGACAGGAGAATGCTTTCCGTGATCAACTGGCGAATCAACCTGAAGCGCCCGGCGCCGAGCGCCGTACGCACAGCAAACTCGCGGCGCCTCGCCACAGCGCGCGCCAGCAGCAGGTTGGCCGTGTTGGCGCAGGCGATCAAGAGCGCCAACCCGACGGCGGCGAGTAGGATCAGAAAAGATTTTTTGATCGCCGGATCAACCTTAGCGGCTTGCAGTGGCGCGAGCGCCGGTACCTTTGCCTGCCCCTGAAATATTTTCGGGCTAGGATACTTCTGCTCGATCTGCTCGCTGATCCCTGGCATTTCAGCCTGCGCCCGTTCCAGGCTCACGCCGTCTTTCAAGCGGGCAATGACTTGGAACCAGTAGTTTTTCGAATTGGTTAGCACACCTTTGTAGCGCAACAACGGCGCGGCCATCATCGTCGCCCAGGCGTCTGCCGTGCCACTCTGGCCGCGAAAGCCGGGCGGCGCCACGCCGACTATAGTGAACCTATGCTTCTCCAATTCGAGCGTCTTACCGATCACCTGCGCGTCGCCGCCGAAGCGCCGGCGCCAGAGGCCGTAGCTGAGCAGCGCGGCGAGATTGGTTTCCGGCGTGCGGTCTTCGTCTGCCGAGAAGGTTCGCCCGACCACGGCTTCCACGCCGAGCAGCGGAAAGTAACTGGCCGAAACCATCTCGACCTGCAACCGCTCCGGCGCGTCTGTGCCGGTCAAGTTGTAGGGTTGCTGATTCCAGCCCGCGACGGCGCCGAAGATCTGATTCTGGTCGCGCAAGATCTCGAAGCGCGGGTACGCCCAGTTTGAGGACAACCTCCCTCTCGCCGGGTCGGGCTGCGTCTGAAAAACCTTCACCAATTGCTCCGGCGCGCGGTAAGGCAGCGGCCTGATCAAAAGCGCGTTGACCACGCTGAAAATGGCTGTGTTCGCGCCGATGCCGGCCGCCAGCGAGAGCACGGCGACCAGGCTAATCACGGGGCTGCGGAGCAACATGCGCCAGCCGAAACGCAGGTCTTGAAACATTTCGTCCTCCATTCTTTTCGGTTGCAAGAGCAGCGCATCCCAAAATGCGCCGAGACTACGCCGCAATAAATCGAGTTTTGTACGCCAGTTGAGGTTGTCCCACTCCACCAGCAGCGTTTCGCGGTAGAGCAACTCGGCCTCCCACTCCTGCCGCCAATCGGCGCGCAAGCGGCGCGGTACGAGCACGCCGATGAATTTGATCAGCCACAGATGCGGTTTCATATCATTCTTGGCGGAGCGCCACCATCGGGTCTACCTTCGCCGCCTTACGCGCGGGCAGACACGCCGCCAGCGCCGCCGTCACGAGCAGAGCCGCGACGGAGAGCGACAATACAAGGGGATTGGTCGCAGTCACCCCAAAGAGCAAGTCGGAGAACTGATTGGTCACGACGCGATAAATGGCCATTGCGGTCAGCAGCCCCACCGATATTCCGATCAGCAGCGGCCACGACGCTTCGCGCATCACCAAACGCAACACATCACTCCGCTGAGCGCCGAGCGCCATGCGGACGCCGATCTCACGGGTCTTCCGCGCCACAAAATGAGACAGTGTGCCGTACAGGCCGATCGCGGCGAGCAACAAGGCCAACGCTCCGAAAAAGTTCGACAGCGTGGCGATCAGACGCTCCGCTACCAGTCCGCCATCAAGCTGCGCCTGCCCCGTTTTTATCTCGCTGATAGGAATGTCGCGGTTGACATCCAATAGCGCCTGGCGAATTGCCGGAATGAGTGCGGGGGGATTCATGGCCGTGCGGACTTCCAGCGTCATGTAATCTTGATGGTACTGAAGGAATGGCAGGTAGATCATTCGCGGCGGCGCTTGACGCAGGTCCTGATGCTTTGAATCCTTGGCGACGCCGACAATTTGAATCGGAGGTTCGTTCAGCTCACCGCGGATCCAAACGACTCTGCCGACAGGATTGTTATCACCGAAATAGAATCGAGCCAGCGTCTCGTTGATCACCGCCACTTTCGCCGCGCCGTCGTCGTCGCTTGTCGTGAACTCGCGGCCTTTCAACAATGGAATCCGCATCGTTTCGAAGAAGGTCGTCGAGACCCAATTCACATGAATCTTCATGTCTTCCAGGCCGATCTTGCCGGATCCGGGAACAATCAGGGCGCGTGTGCTGTCATCGTCACTGAGCGGCATATTAGTGGACAGGCTGGCGGCGCGCACTCCCGGCAGTCTTCTGGCGCGTTCAAGCGCTTCGCTATAAAACGCGTTGAGGCGATTGCGGTCATACCCGGCGCCGCCCGGGTCGAAATCCACGAGCAGTAGGTTCTCCGTTTGGAATCCGGCGCCCAGCCGAATGATGTTGCGCAGGCTGAAGGCAAACAGCGTCGCCCCTATCACCAGAACCAATGACAGCGCGACCTGTAGCGCGATCAGCGCGCGACCGGATTGCCAGCGCCTGCCAAAACCGACTGTCGCGACGCTCTCTTTCAACGCCGGCGTCAGATCAATTCGCGCGCTTTGCAACGCGGGCGCAAGACTGACGGCGATGCCGGTCAGCAATGAAACTACTGCCGTGAACCCCAGCGCGCGCAGATCGGGGGAAACATCGAGCTTCACCGGAACCGGCCCGCTGGAGATGAACGCAACCAGCAGATCGCTGCCCCACCAGCCGAACAGGACGCCGGCCACGCCACCCAATGTGGCCAGCAAAACGCCTTCAGTGAGAAGCTGTCGAATCAGCCGCCGGCGCGACGCTCCCATCGCCAGGCGCACGGCCATCTCTTTCTGTCGGGTCGCTGATCTAGCCAGCAGCATTCCGGCTATGTTTGCGCAGGCGATCAGCAACAACAGGCCGACAGCGCCCATCAACGCCTGCAACGGTTTGGAAAATCGGAACCGCAACCCATCCAGCCCCTTCCCGGCGGGCAGCAGTTCGGCGCGCGCAAAATCGTTGTCGATCATAACCTGGGGAAATTTGTTCACGGTCATCCATTGCCGCATCAGCGTATTGAGATCGGCGCGCGCCTGTTCCACATGCGCCCCCGGTTTCAATCTCCCCAGAATCGTCAGGCCCCACGATCCGTCACGCATCTCGCGCCGGTCGCCAAACTCCGCCGAGACTTTCGGTTGCGCAGCCAGCGGGATCGAAACTTCTGTCGGTTCGCCGGGCAGCAAGCCCAGGAAATCGGGCGGAGTGACGCCGATGATTGTCAGCGAATTCCCGTTGACGACCAGCGGCTTTCCAATCACCGCCGGGTCCTTGGCGAACTTTCGTTCCCAGAACCGATGGCTGACGACGGCCACCAAGGCATCCGAGTCATCCGAGGTCGAAATGGTTCGGCCAAGCAGGGCGCTTACTCCTAGCGTCGAAAAATAAGACCCTGTGACATATTGCCCTGGGACGATCTCCACGCCTGATTCCTGACGTACTTTTAAACTTATCGTCCAGAAACCGCTCATTCCCGCGAACGATTGATTGTAGTCGCGCAGATGTTCAAAAAGCGGATAGTTCGAACCGAGCCGCTCATCCCGGTCGCCAGTCCGTCCGAAATGCGTAAAGAAGACCAGTTCTTCCGGATTCCGCACGGGCAGCGTCTTCAATAATACGGCGTCTACCAGGCTGAAGATCGCCGTGTTGGCGCCGATCCCAAGCGCGAGCGTCAGCGCGGCCATCGCCGTGAAGCCCGGTTGTTTGAGCATCATTCGCAGTCCGAAACGCAGGTCTTGAAACATTTCGTCCTCCAATCTTCGTGGCTGCAGCAGCAGCGCGTCCCAAAACGCGCCGACGCTCCTTCGCAGCAGATCGAGTTTGTTACGCCAATCGAGCCTGTCCCATTCGGCCAGCAACTCTTCGCGGTAACGCAACTCGGCCTCCCACTCCTGCCGCCAATCGGCGCGTAACCGGCGCGGCACGATTACACCGATGAATTTGATCACCCAGAGATGCGGCTTCATAAAATCTCCACTTTTCCCAGTGGTCACTCCTCGCGCAACGCCGCCATCGGATCGACGCGCGCCGCTCTGCGCGCGGGCAGGTAGCCCGCCAATGCGGCCACGGCGAACAGCAGCAACGTGGCCGCAGCGATCGTTGGCGGATCGTTCGGCTCCAATCCGTAGAGCAATGTCGAGGCCGTTCGAGTCGCCGCGTGCGACGCCAACAGCCCGACAGCGACGCCGGCGACCACCAGCGCCAACGCTTCGCGCAACACCAGCCAGATCACGTCTCCGCGCTTCGCTCCGAGCGCCATGCGGATGCCGATCTCATTAGCGCGTCGCGCGACGGCGTAGGAGAGGACGCCGTACAGCCCGACGCAGGCGAGCGACAACGCGAACATTCCGAAGAATGCCGCGAGCCGCGCCACCAGTCTCTGCTGGGCAAGCGACCGGCTTATGTGTTCGGAGAGGCTCACGACCCCATCAATCGGCAGATTGCGGCTGACCTCGCGAATCGCCTGCCGCGCTTGCTGGATGACGGCCTCGGGGGAGCCGGAGTAACGCACGACAAGATTGCTCATAGGTTCGTCACTTTGGGAATAGGGGAAATAGGCGATCGGTC
>Ga0209382_10010883_pt1 | contig 11316 bp, 8 predicted proteins | sample SoiMetdeltSBSDD5_FD_187599 | JGI IMG/M metagenome (GOLD analysis project Ga0209382, IMG submission 187599) | Bulk soil microbial communities from a Populus tree surrounding site in Tennessee, USA - Soil MetaG P. deltoides SBSDD5 (SPAdes) (version 2) | ecosystem: Environmental > Terrestrial >...
GCACCAACACGCCGCTCCCGGCCTTGACCGTGCTCAACGATCCGGTCTTCTTCGATTTCGCGCGGGGCATGGCCAGACGCGTCTTAACCGAAGCCGGGCCGGAGTTGCGCGACCGTCTGATCTACGGGTTCCGACTCTGCGTGTCGCGCCGCCCCAACGAAAAGGAGATCGAGGAGCTTGCGGCCTTATATCAACGCCAGTTCGACCGCTTCGCTAAGGACGGCGCGGCGGCTCGCGCGCTGATGAAAGGCGCGGACGCGCAGACGAATCTGCCGGAGCTTGCGGCATGGACCGTGGTCTCCAACACGCTGCTTAGCCTGGATGAAAGTTTGACGAAGGAGTAGAAGGCCATTGTGGCAGTAGCCCGACCGTAAGGGAGGGCTGATCGCGACGCCTGAGCCCTCCCTTACGGTCGGGCTACTGCCACGCGGCCCTTTCAGATCAGTTTGCGATTGCGTTAACGGGAAGGCTCGCTGGATCAGTACCGCGAGCGGTAGCGAGCATGCTTCACGTTAAGCCAAGCTCGCTACCGCTCGCGGTACTGATCCGTACACGCATCTGAAAAGTGATCTAGAAGATGCGAGAAGATTTTATGAACAAAAAGAATGAATCGTTAAAGCAAATGACGCGCCGCCATTTCTTCCGGCAGACGGGATTCGGCGTCGGCGCGCTTGCGCTGTCATCATTGCTCGATCAGGACCTCTTCGCCCAACCAGAACAAAAGAGACCTGCGGGCAATTCGACAGGGCCGATGGAGCCGAAGACTCCACACTTCGCGCCCAAGGCCAAGAACGTCATCTATCTTTTCATGGCCGGCGGGCCGTCGCAGCTCGATCTTTTCGATTACAAGCCGAAGCTGGAAGAATTGGACGGCCAGCCGATCCCCGAGAGCTTCACCAAAGGCGAGCGGTTCGCCTTCATCAAAGGGACGCCACGTCTGCTCGGCTCGCCGCACAGATTCAAACGCCACGGGGAGTGCGGCGCTGAAATCTCCGAACTGTTACCGCATACCGCTTCCATCGCCGACGAGATCGCCATCATTCGTTCAGCGCAAACAACTCAATTCAATCACGCCCCCGCGCAAATCTTCATCAACACGGGCCACCAGATCATCGGGAGGCCCAGCGTCGGATCGTGGCTGACCTACGGCCTGGGGAGCGAAAACCGCGACCTGCCCGGCTTCGTCGTGCTGCTTTCGGGGCGCGGAAACCCGGACGGGGGCAAATCGTGTTGGGGGCCGGGCTTTCTACCGACCGTTTACCAGGGCGTAGAGTTCCGCGCCAAAGGCGAGCCGGTCTTATACCTGACCAACCCCGAAGGCCTAAGCGCCGAGGCGAGACGAGAATCACTCGACGCGGCGCGCAATCTGAATCTGATGCGCCTCGCCGAGGTCGGCGACCCGGAAATCGAGACGCGCATCGCCGCGTTCGAGATGGCCTATCGAATGCAGACCAGCGTGCCGGAGTTGACCGACATCGCCAAGGAGCCGCCCCGCATCCACGAGATGTACGGCGCCAGGCCCGGCGAGGTCTCGTTCGCCAACAACTGCCTGCTGGCCCGCCGTCTGGTCGAGCGCGGCGTGCGCTTTGTGCAGCTGTTCCACCGCGGCTGGGACACGCATGGGGACGTCCCGAGCAACGACATCGTCAGCTCGCTCGCTTACCTCTGCCGCGAGACCGATCGCGCTGCGGCGGCGCTCGTCAAAGACCTCAAAGATCGTGGGCTGCTCGATTCGACGCTGGTAGTCTGGGGCGGCGAATTCGGGCGCACGCCAATGAACGAGGAGCGCAAAGGGTCGCGCTTCCTTGGCCGCGACCATCATCCGCGCGCGTTCACCATGTGGCTGGCCGGCGGCGGGATCAAACCCGGCGTCACTATCGGAAGGACCGATGAACTGGGCTACAACGTGGTGGAAGACGCGGTCGAGGTCCATGACCTGCACGCGACTATCCTTCATTTGATGGGATTGGATCACACCAGGCTGACTTACCGGTTCCAGGGGCGCGACTTCCGCCTGACCGACGTAAGCGGCAATATAGTGCGCAAACTGATGGCTTGATTGTTGTGTGCTAGGAATTTTACCAGGTCCTTGAGCTCAACCACACCTTCACGTTGAAACAGTAACATGGCCCGATCATTCCGTATCGCTTCCTATAACGTCTTGGCCGACTCCTATGTCAAGCCCCAGTGGTATCCGAACGTGGATCCGGAGGTCCTGCGCTGGGACAGGAGGAAATTTGCTCTTGCCGAAAGAGTCGCGCGCCTCGATGTGGATATTGCCTGTTTACAAGAGGTCGAGGCCGACGCCTACTCCCTGCTTGAATCGAGCCTCGGCGCGAAAGGTTATAAAGGCGTTTACGCGAAGAAGGGGCGCGACAAACCGGACGGCTGCGCCATGTTTTTCAGACAGGTAGGGCTGGGCTTTGTCGGTAGTAGAATTATCTATTACCGCGATGGGGGCCAAGGCGCCCCGGACTCCGGTCATCTTGCCTTGATAAACAGCTTCGAGTGCGAATTGGGTATTATCAGAGTCGCCACTACACACCTGAGATGGGGGCAGGAGGATAAGCCCCCGCAGGAGCATATTGGATATAGGCAGATCAGAGAGCTGATTGATGAGCGCTTCAAGCCCGATCAGGCGGCATATGCGTGGATTGTCTGTGGTGATCTGAACGCGCAATCCGACAATCCGCTGGTTAAGGAACTCGTCGGCAGTGGCTTCGTGGATGCGTATGAGGGGCGCGAGCAAGCCACCTGTAATCCGAACCGCAGGGCGAAAAGGATAGACTACATCTTTCACACTTCGGGCCTCAGGTCGGAGCCTGCGAAGCTGATGGAAATCGATGATCTTACGCCACTGCCATCTGCGGATGAACCATCAGATCACCTCGCCCTTGTGGCCGCATTCGAGAAGAAGTGATGATATGCATGGATTTTGAAAGAGGCGCCAGCGGAACTGCGGCTATAAGAATGGCGAAACACGCGGAAGTTCAACAGAAAACTTACGCGTGTTCCGATAACAGGCTACGGGCGTGGGACGCAGCGACAGGTTTTAAAATCGAAGACTTTTTCCGGTATGCAATTGGGAATCGGGAGTGGGCATCCGAAAAAGGTTTGTGGATTTCCCCCGGTAGATTCGATTGTTCGCGCTCCAATTCCTTGTGTGGGCGCAGTGGAAACGAAACCAACCGCCAGGACAATAAACAGCAGAGTAATCCTGATGACTTTCGACATGTGAACTCTCCTTGTTATAGATCAATTTGTTTGTGGAATAAGGGAGCGCGACCATTTTAGTCTAAATGCCATTCGCCGAGTATACGAATGGTTGCGCATGCGTAAAGTTCTTAAATAGGACAGTTTTCAGATCAATGTAGGTGGTCATAGAACGCGGATGACGCGGACGAGCGCGGATCATCGCGGACAAAACCCAAAAAGGCCAGTGTCAATCCGCTGCGGTCTGCGTCATCCGCGTTCCATTGACGCGTTCTTTGCCGCAAATCAATTGCCGGCCCTATACGCAATTGAAAACCGATGTAGAAAGCTCACCTTCCCTGCGCCTGGGCGCCTCTCAAAATCATGCAAGTGCTACTCGCGCGCGCCACCAGGCTCCCTCCTTCATCCGTCACGTCGCATTCAACCAGGCCTATGACGCGGCCTCTCTTGACGACCCGGCCTATCGCCTTCAATCTGGCCTTCCAGACCGGCTTCAGGAAGTTGATTTTGAGTTCCAGCGTTGTGAAGGATTCTCCCTCGTCGAGCGTGGCTGAAAAAGCCAGGCCCATTGCGGCGTCTGCGACGTCGCAAAGGACTCCGCCGTGAAGCGTGCCCATTGGATTGGCATGGGCCTCGCCGGCTTCAAATTCGATGATCGCTTCGCCAGGCTCAATCGCCGTGAGGCGAAAACCGATCAATTGCGCGATCGGCGGAGGCGGAGCCTCGCCGATCAGCCATCGCTCTATCTGATCAATCATCTTGGCCATTAGAAGACGCCTCCATTTCAATCTCAAACAACCCGCAGTTTAGCGACCGGGGAGACTTCAGTATGTCTACTTTTTGCGGTTTTTGTCGAATTATTGCGGAAACGGGCGATTTTCTCCGAATCATCGGGGAAACATTCGGCGTGTATATTCCTTATGCGATCTTTGCGTACCAGGCTTGGACATACGTCTTGCTCCTGTCCATCGGAGTCCTTCATAACAAAAGACCTTTTGCAAAAGTAACTCCTGAATCGGATCCGCGACGATAAAAGGAATCGGGGTCGCAAAAGGCGTAGCGCAAAGCGGTCCAACTAAAGTTTCTACACAAGTTCTGGCTTTCCGGAATCCCACCGGCGGAAGCCGGTGGGATTTTGGTGAACATAACTTGTGTAGAAACTTTAGCTGTCCAGTTTGCGCAGGTTCATCGAGCGGCCAATCATCAAAGCAGCGCAAACTGGACAGTTTGCGCTACGGTTGTCAATCCGCTCGCTCTATCCCAAAGGACTTTTGCATGTGGCTTAAACTTGGAACGTTAGTTGCTTTGGAGGTGGAGGTCCTTCACCCCATACCCACGAGGCAGAGCAAGCAGCCCTTCGAGCCGAAGGGCTGCCGACGTTAATCGGAGGAACCATGCCAAAAATGCGTGTTGCGCAAATCGCCAAGATGAAAGGTCCTATTGAGATTGTTGAACGCGAAATCCCGGAGCCCGGGGCCGGATTCGTGCGCCTCAAGGTGGAGGCTTGTGGCGTCTGCCACAGCGACTCGTTTACAAAAGAGGGAACTTGGCCGGGCATCCAGTACCCGCGGATTCCTGGACATGAGATCGCCGGAATCATTGACGCGGTCGGCGCAGGCGTCGCCGGGTGGACATCAGGCCAGCGTGTCGGAGTCGGCTGGCATGGCGGACACTGCGGCCGCTGCGATTCTTGCCGTCGCGGCGACTTCGTTACCTGCCAAATCGCCTTTCAAATTCCCGGCATCTCGTACGACGGCGGCTACGCCGAATACATGATCGCTCCCGCCGGAGCGTTGGCGCTTATCCCGGAAGGGCTTTCAGCCGTAGACGCGGGGCCGCTGATGTGCGCGGGAGTCACCACCTTCAACTCTCTTCGAAACAGCGGCGCGCGGCCCGGGGAGACGGTCGCCGTACTCGGAGTGGGGGGCCTCGGTCATTTGGCCGTTCAGTTCGCTTGGAAGATGGGTTTCAAGACCGTCGTCATTGCGCGAGGGAAGGACAAAGAGCCGCTGGCCATGAAGCTCGGCGCGTGGCGTTACATTGATAGCCAGGCGCAGGACGCCGCGGCGGAACTTACCAAGCTCGGCGGCGCAAGGGTCATCCTCGCAACTGTGACTAGCGGCAAAGCGATGAACGCGGTCTTGGGTGGTCTCGGCGTCAACGGGAAGCTCATCGTCCTCGGCGTCGCCGAAGAACCCCTCGAAGCGTCGGCTAGTCTGCTCATCGCAGGGCGCCGGTCGATCGTGGGCTGGCCCTCCGGCGCGTCCATCGATTCGCAGGACACGCTCGCATTCAGCGCGCTTACAGGCGTGCGGGCCATGATCGAGGTCTTTCCGCTGGAGCGCGCGGCCGAGGCCTACGATCATATGATTAGCGGTAAGGCCCGGTTTCGAGCCGTTCTCACAACCGGACGCTAAACCAAAACACGTATGGTTGGTACCGCTACCGCGCGCTTAAGCAAGCGGCAGACTCATCGGTCGGCCGCGCAGCCGCTCGCGCGCGGTACTGCGGCATCGTCGGCGTAGCGGCGGCGATCGCCAACGCCGTCTTCCACGCGACAGGCAAACGCGTTCGCGATTTGCCGATCACGCTCGACAAGTTGCTGTAATCAGCGCCTCCCATCGAGAGTCCGATCCAGGTTGTACGCGGCGCTGATGAGAGCCAGATGCGTAAAGGCCTGCGGGAAATTTCCCAACGCCTCGCCGCTGGGGCCGGTCTCCTCCGCATACAAGCCGAGGTGGTTCGCGTAACCGAGCATCCGCTCGAATATCAGCCGCGCTTCGTCCAATCGAGTCTTATCCACCCGCCCGGCGCGCGTGAGCGCCTCGACGAGCCAAAAGGTGCAGATGTTGAACGTCCCCTCGGCGCCTTCGATCCCGTCGCTCGCCTCTTTCGTGTTGTAGCGATAGACCAGGCTGTTGGAGACCAGCCCGCCCTTTTCGGGCGGTTTATTGATCGCGTCGAGAGTCTGCAACATTCTGGGGTCTGAGGGGGCGAGGAAGAATACCAGCGGCATCATCAGATTCGCGGCGTCCAGAGATTCGCTCCCGTAATGCTGGACGAACGCCTGGCGCGTGGGGCTCCATCCCATGGCCATAATCTCCTCATAGATCTGGTCGCGAACCTTCAACCATTTCTCTCGGTCGGCAGGGAATGATCGTTTGTCAGCCAATCGCAAGCCACGATCAACAGCGACCCAGCTCATGAGCTTGGAATAGACGAAGTGGCGCCGCCCTATGCGAGTTTCCCAGACCCCCTCGTCTTCCCGCCGCCAGTTATCGCTGATCCAGTTGATCAGCCTTCTGAGGTCGGACCAGAGTTCTGATGAGATCGGGCTCCCGTACTTATTGTACAGATAGACCGAATCCATTAACTCGCCGTAGATGTCCAACTGCAGTTGATCGTAAGCGCCATTCCCGATTCGCACCGGACGCGATCCTTTGTAGCCTTCCATATGGTCGAGGGTCTCCTCCGTCAGCGCATGGCGCCCGTCGATTCCGTACATAATCTGCAAGGACCCGTCAGGGGCCAGTTCGTGACATCTGGCGTCCACCCAATCCATGAAATTCGCCGCCTCTTCGGTCAACCCTATCCGGAGCAGTCCATAGAGTGTGAAAGCGGCGTCTCGAATCCAGGTGTATCGGTAGTCCCAGTTGCGGACGCCTCCAATCGCTTCCGGCAGACTGCAGGTTGCCGCCGCGACAATCGCGCCTGTCGGCTCATAGGTGAGCAGCTTCAGCGCCAGCGCGGAGCGATGTACCGTCTCGCGCCAGCGACCGGTGTACGTGCATTTTGAGATCCAGCGACGCCAATACTCGACGGTCCTTTTGAAATCATCTAACGCCTCCGGCTCAGACATAGTCAGGCCGCAACCCGCGCCGCACGGGATTTCCTTGAGCACGAATACGGCTGTCTGTCCTTCTTGCAGCGTAAATTCGCTGAAGACGCCGGACCCGTCCCGTTTCAGGGGAACAGACGAAGCCAATCCCAGGCTGAGTCCAGGCGCGTGAAACGAGGCACCTTCTTTGAACATCTCGGTTTCGTGAACCTCGCGCGCGTAGTTGAAGGCCGGGTAGCATTCCAACCTGAAAGCCATGCTTCCTCGCACCATCTCGACGCGGCGCACCACCTGCCGGCTTCCAGGCGCCGTTGTTTCCCTGCCGATGGGCATGTAATCGGTAATCTCGGCCACCCCGTCCGGCGAGAGGAACCTCGTGATGAGTACATTCGTCTCCGGCCAATAGAGTTGTTTGTGAGCGATCTCATCGGTTCTGGGCGCGATCTTGAAGTGTCCGCCTTTCTTTTCATCGAGGATGGCGGCGAAGACGCTCGGTGAGTCGAATCTGGGAAAACAGAACCAATCGATTGATCCGTTCATTCCCACCAGAGCCACTGTTTGAGTGTCCCCGATGACTCCGTAGTTTTCTATCGGTTGATAGGCCATATCATCATCCGCCTCCTCGCTGAGAATTGTAAAAGGCGGCGCTCTCGGTCTCCTGCCCTCGAACTACGCGCCTTCCGGCGAGCGGCCCTCGCTTCGCTGTGACCACCGTGCATTGTTTCTCGCCTCCTCCGCTGTCGTAGTAAAGCACTACCCAATCGTGAGTCTTTCTCAGTTCGTGCGCCAGCGCCGTGTTGGAGAAGAGGACAGTATAGCGCCTTTTGCCGCGCTTCGTATGCAACACGGGCAGCCACGCCCTGCCGGTCGGGTTGAATCGCCTGGGGGCGATTTTCCTGAGCCTGCCCGCGTCCGCCTTCTCTCGGTATTCGCGATCAACGTCGAGAAGTTCGCTGACGGCAGGCGTCTTCGAAGGCTTTGACACAGGCCGCGCGCCGCGGCCGAGGCGGGCGGCCAGCGACTCTTTAACGCCGGCGATCCGTTTCTTGCCGAAGCCCGGGACCTCCGCCAGACGGCCGTCGTGAGCCGCCGCTTCAAGCTCTTCGAGTGTCGTGATTCCCAGATCGGAATGAAGGCGTTCGGCCAGACGCGCGCCGATTCCAGAAACCGAGGCCAGCGCCGCTATCGGATCGCTTTCGCCTCGCAGTCGCTCAAGCGTCGGCAGCCTGCCGGTGAGGACGAATTGCTCGATGGAACGCGCCAACCCAAGGCCTATGCCCGGCAGCTTCTGAAGCGCTTCGAGTCCCCCGGCCTTGATCAGCTTGTCGACAGGGCGCTTCAAATTCTTCAGCGTCTCGGCCGCGCGCTGGTAGGCTCTGACGCGAAACTGGTTAGCCCCTTGCTCATCAAGCAGGAGGGCGATATCTTTCAAGCGCGCCGCTATCTCTGTGTTGATTGTGGCAGTCATAAATAAGTCTGGAGCAAATGTCATTCCATTCGCTTTTAGGATAAGCTTCATCCCTGGCGCCCCCGTCACATCAAATTCGATCAGACCCATGACGCGCTCCCCCTTGACGCCCCGGCCTGAGACTTTTAATCTGACATTTCAGCCGGCTTCCGTATTGGGCGAAATAGTCTTGATTGCATGATGAAAGAGTCGTCCATTCAGAACGACGATCTGCTTGCGCCGTGGCTTCAGGCATTGGGGGCACGGGGCGACGAGGCGGCGGAGGCGTCGCTGGAGCTATTGATCGAGGCGCACATCGAACCGGTGATCAGAGGCGTCATTCGCTTCAAGCTGCGCCTCGACTCGGGCGCCCGGGCGGATGAAGAGGACCTCGCGCAGGAGGCGCTGACGCAATGGCTGGCCGAGTTACGGAAATTGGGCGCGCGGCCTGACGAGCGCTCGATCGGTGACGCGCGCGGGCTGGCGGCGACCATCGCCTATCGGATCTGCTACGGCTGGTTGCGCCGGCAATCGCCGCGGAGGCGCGCGCTTAGGAACCGTTTGCAATACGCGCTGACGCGGCAGGCGGGGCTGGCGCTCTGGACCGACCGCCGGAATCTTTCGATCGCCGGCTTCACGGCCTGGCGCGACCGAGCGCCGTCGCCTTCCGAGAAGTTGCGCAAATTGCCGGAGGACGAAAAGTTTCTGGCGCTAGCCTGGCGGGCGAGCTCCGAGTCGAAGGGGGCGAAACTCAACGAACTGCTGGCCACGATCTTCGACTATGTCGGCGGGCCGGTAGCTTTCGATGATCTGGTAAGCGTCGTGGCGGGGCTGTTGCAGGTCAAGGATGAACCCGCGGCTTCGACCGAAGAGGAGACTGGCGGAGTCGAGATCGCGTCCGGCGCCGACGTGGCGTGGCAGGTCGAGAAGCGCATCTTTCTCGAACGGCTCTGGCAGGAAGTGCGCGAATTGCCGCGCGCGCAGCGGGTGGCGTTGCTGCTCAATCTGCGGGAAGCCGACGGGGGCGGCTGTCTGGCGCTCTTTCCGGCGACCGGCGTCGCCACTTTGCGGCAGATCGCGGACGCGCTCGAGCTCTCCGCCGAACGATTCGCCGAACTGTGGCCGCAATTGCCGCTCGACGACGCGACGATCGCCGGGCTGCTCGAACTGACGCGGCAACAGGTCATAAACTTACGCAAATCAGCGCGTGAACGGTTGGCGCGGCGGCTGAAAGGATTTTTTTGAAGGCCCGGGTCCGCCGCTGGTAATAAGCCGCCGGCTTCGACAACTTACATAGGCAGCACTACCCCACGATCGTTTCAATCGAGGCGAGAAGAAAGTGAAAGAACATCTCTCATCGACTCAGGTAGTAAACTATCATCGGCGGAAGCTCGCGCCGGCGGAATTGCTCGGCATGGACGATCATTTGGCCGAATGCGGGGAGTGTCGCCGCCTCATCGAATCGGCGCCGGGTAACGACGCGATCGGACTTTACGCCGATTTAGCTGAAGGAGCCGCCGTCGGGTCGCACCTGAGCTTCGATCAGACCGCCGCTTATGTGGACGGATTACTGACCGGCGAGGAGCGGCGGATGGTCGAAGATCATATCGCTTCATGCGGGCGGTGCACGCCGCTCACAGCCGACCTGCGCGACTTCAGAAACGAGATCGCGCCGGAACTCGACCGCGAATACCGCCCGACTGAAGCGGCGAAGGCAGCGCATGCGGGTTGGCTGGATCGCATCGCGGCGGCGCTGCGCGCGCCAATCCTCAAAATTCCCTCGTGGATTTACGCGGCGACCGCTTTGTCGCTGTTGGCGGTGGCCATGTGGATGGCGACGTCGAAGCGGACGCAGCCACAGATAGTCCAAGTGCCTCCGACGCCTACGAGATCGCCTTCCGTCAACCCCGCTCCGCCCACGCCGGAGACCGCGCCTGCGCTCCTCAGGCTCAACGACGGCGTCGCGTCGCTGACGCTCGACGCCCGGGGCCGGTTGGCGGGAGTCGATCAGTGGCCGTCCGAATACCGCCGAATGGCGGAGAACGCGTTGTCGAATCAGAAGGCGCCGAGATCGCCATTGCTTGCCGGCCTGAGCCGGCGCAGTAGTTCGTTGATGGGCGCTGATGATGAAGGCCGGCGCTTTGAAATCATCGAACCCGCTGGCAAAGTCCTGCTCGCCGACCGCCCGGCCTTCAAATGGACGAGGCTGGACGGCGCCGAAGGCTATGTCGTAGAAGTCTACGACACGCAATTCAATCTGGTCTCATCCAGCCCCTTGCTCAAGGGCCTCAGTTGGACAGCGCCACAACTCGCGCGCGGGAAGATCTATTCGTGGCAGGTCAAAGCGATCAGGGGCGTACAGGATTTCATCGCGCCCCGCCCGCCCGCGCCGCAAGCCAAATTCAGAATCCTCGATAAGGCCGCAGCCGACGAGATAGCTCGCGCGCGGCGCGACTACGCCTCGTCGCATTTGCTGCTGGGATTGTTGTACGCTCGGGCCGGCCTGCTCACCGAAGCCGAACAGGAATTCCGCGCGCTGCAAAAGGACAATCCGGATTCGGACGCGCCACGTAAATTGATTGCGAGCGTTTCCGGGCCGCGCCGCTCAGAGACGCCGGCAGAGAAATAGGAAGTAGGGAGTGGGGAGTGGGGAGTGGGAAATCGGAAGTAGCGTCTTCTCCCCATTCCCCATTCCCCATTCCCCATTCCCCATTCCCCATTCCCCATTCCCCATTCCCCATTCCCTACGCCTGATAGGCCACCACTCCGGCGCGGATTGTATGCGAGACCGAAAAATCGGGGTTCAGGATTGCAAGGT
>Ga0209382_10010884_pt1 | contig 11316 bp, 4 predicted proteins | sample SoiMetdeltSBSDD5_FD_187599 | JGI IMG/M metagenome (GOLD analysis project Ga0209382, IMG submission 187599) | Bulk soil microbial communities from a Populus tree surrounding site in Tennessee, USA - Soil MetaG P. deltoides SBSDD5 (SPAdes) (version 2) | ecosystem: Environmental > Terrestrial >...
AACCGCGTCTGGGGCGCGCGTTTTCGCCCGAAGAAGAACAGCCCGGAAAACATCAGGTAGTCGTGATCAGCGATGGATTGTGGCGATCTCGTTATAACTCCGATCCGGCCATCGTGGGTAAAACGATCAAAGTGGACGGCGAAACCCACACGGTTATCGGGGTGATGCCGCCGGAATTCGAATTTCAATTCTGGAGCCCTATTCATCAATTATGGGTACCGGTCGCTTACACCAAGAATGATAAGGATCGCAGCTCTCAATCTTTCATCTGCATAGGGCGGCTAAAACCTGGAGTAACGATGGAACAGGCGAGCGCTCAAATGAGCGCCATCGGGCTGAGGTTGGCACAGGAATATCAGGAAAACATTGGGGGGACTGTGGCCATTGATCCGATCGTCGGGTATGACGTGGAGAGTCAGCAAACGACCTTGTTGATGCTGCTGGCCGTGGCCGGATTCGTTTTGCTGATCGCCTGCGTCAACGTCGCCAATCTGTTGATGGCGCGCAGCGCCACGCGGAGCCGCGAGTTTGCGATTCGCGCCGCGCTCGGCGCTAGTCGCTCGCGCACGATTCGCCAATTGTTGACGGAAAGCCTGCTGCTGGCATTCGCCGGCGGTCTGAGCGGAATTCTGGTCGCGATCTGGTGCAGCTATCTGTTGCTGAAAATCCTGCCGGGCGACCTGCGCGCGGTTCCGTTCCGATCGATTAATTCAACCGGCGGCATTGTCCTGGACTACAAGGTGCTGGCTTTTACATGGGCCATTACCTGCCTGACCGGGATCATTTTCGGTCTGGCGCCCGCCCTGATCTTCTCCAAACGAAACCTCAATGAATCCTTGCAGGAAGGCAGTCGCGGGACGACCGGCGGCGGCGCCAGGCTGCGTCAGGGCCTGGTCGTTCTTGAAGTCGCATTGGCGCTGGTCGTACTGACCGGCGCCGGCTTGATGATTCAAAGCATGGCGCGGCTGTTGAATGTCGCGCCTGGATTCGATCCTCACAATGTGATCATGCTGAACATTTCCCTGCCGCAGGAAAACACTTATGTCGGCCCGCCAGCGCATCCGCAATTCGCGCATGATCTGCAGGAACACGTAGGTAGCATTCCGGGCGTGGTTTCAGTCAGCGCCGTCAGCCATCTGCCCATCGGAGGAGCAAACGCGGGCCGACAATTCGTAATCGAAGGGAAACCTGATCCCGGCTCTAAAAATCAACCGGGCGCCGGATACAGCGTTATTTGTCCAAATTACTTCCAGACGATGGGTATCAGGCTGATCAGCGGGCGAGAGTTTACAGAGCTGGATTCGCAGAACGCCCCCGGCGTGATCGTCGTCAACGAGACCATGGCCAGGCGATATTGGCCGGATGAAGACCCGCTGGGGAAGCGCATCAAAATCGGCGGCTTCAATTCGGACAACCCCTGGCTGACGATCGTCGGAGTTGCGCAGGACGTGAAACATGGTTTGGACAGGCAATCGCCCAGGGAGTTTTTCCGCCCTTATAGTCAGGCCGCCTGGCCTCAGATGAGGGTGGTCGTGCGCACGGCCGCAAATCCGGCGACGTTCATCAATCCGATCAAACAGGCCCTGGCGCGCATTGAGCCGGATCGCGCCGCTTCCGGGATCAGAACGATGGATGAAATTATTTATGACTCGGTGGGATCACGGCGGTTCCCGATGCTGCTGCTGGTGGCCTTTTCATTGTTGGCTTTGGCGCTCGCCGCCGTCGGAATCTCCGGAGTAGTCGGGTATTCGGTCGCCCAACGAACTCGTGAAATCGGCCTTCGCATGGCGCTCGGCGCGCGCAAAGTCGATGTCATCCGGTTGGTTCTGAATCGTAGCCTGGCCGCCGCTTTGATGGGCGTGGCCGCCGGGCTGGCGGCATCCTTCGGGCTGACACGATTTTTAACGGGGCTGCTATTTGAAGTGAAGCCGATGGACCCCCTTATTCTTGGCTCCTCGGCGCTGATTCTGGCCAGCGTGGCGTTCGTCGCGTGTTATCTGCCGGCGCGACGGGCGACGAAGGTTGATCCGTTGGTGGCGCTAAGAGTCGAGTGAGTTCGCGAATGATGAACATTCTTTCGATAATCTGGCGCCGGCTGCTTTCGCTGCTGCGCCGGGGGAGACACGAGCGCGAGATGGAGGAGGAGATGCGCTTCCATCTCGAAATGCAGATCGAGCAGAACCTGGCTGCAGGGATACCGGCGGAAGAGGCGCGCTACGCCGCCCGGCGACAATTCGGCAATCAAACATGGCTTAAGGAGGTGAGCCGCGAGATGTGGAGTTTGAGGTTTATCGAGACGCTGATTCAGAACCTGCGCTACGGCGCGCGGATGTTAATGAAAAATCCCGGTTTCACATTGCTTGCCGTGCTGACACTGGCGTTGGGCATCGGCGCGACCACTACGATCTTCAGCGCGATCCAGAACATTTTGCTGGACCCGTTCCCCTACAAGGATGCGCAGCGCGTGGTCGCCATCCAGATTCACGACACGAGCGAAAGCCGTCCGGGCGGACGCAGTTGGTTCCAGTCGGCTGAATTCCTCGATTACCAGGAACAGAGCCACGTGTTCGAAGAAGTCATCGGAGTCACGAGCGACGACGTGCTCTACGACAATGGCGCCGGGATGGAGCAGTTCAGCGGCGGCTATGTCACGCCCAACGCGTTCAGCTTCCTCGGCGTACCGGCGCAACTCGGTCGCGGCATCACGCCGGACGACGCCAGGCCGGGCGCGCCGCCGGTCTTCGTGATGGCGCACAAACTGTGGGTCAAGCGTTTCAACCTGGACCCGAGCATTCTGGGCAAGACTTTCACGCTCAACGGGACGCCGACGACTCTGGTCGGAATCATGCCTCCGCGCTTCATATTTTATGACGCAGACCTCTGGGTCGTCCGGGTGATGGATCGTGTCGCCCCGCGCGCCGATCGCGATTACTGGGTTTTCTTGGCGAAGCTGAAGCGCGGCGCCGCCGTCCAGCAAGCGCAAGCCGATCTAGAGTTGATCGCGCGGCGGCTGGCGCAGGTTTATCCCGATAACTATCCCAAGAACTTTAGCGTCAGGATCGTCAGTTGGTTTGACAGCCTGTTCCCCCAGTTTCGCGAGGCGCTCTATACGATAGCCGCCGCCGTCGGCCTGTTGCTGCTGATCGCGTGCAGTAATGTGGCCAACATGCTGCTGGCGCGCGCGACGGCGCGTGAGAAAGAGATGGCGATCCGCTCCGCGGTGGGCGCCGGCCGGATGCGACTGGTGGGCCAATTGCTGACCGAGAGTTTGCTGCTTGCCGTCGGTGGAGCGGTCGTGGGATGTCTCTTCTCTTATGCCGGCATCAAGGGCCTTGTGGCGTTGAGCTACGATAACTTCATTCCTGGTGAAGCCCGGGTTCAGTTAAATCTCGCCGCCCTGCTATTCAGTTTGGGGACGTCAGTGATCACTGCTGCGCTTTTCGGCCTCGCGCCGGCGCTGCAAACGGTCAGAAAAGACCTGGTCGAGCCGCTGAAAGGCGCAGGCAAAGGCGCCGTCGGCGGCTTCAGGCGGGGGCGTATGAGGAACGCGCTAGTGGTGTTCGAGGTGGCGCTGTCGTTGGTGTTGCTGTCGGGCGCAGGGCTGCTGATGCGCAGTTTCGTCAAATTGCAACAGGTGGACCTGGGCTTCAATCCGGAAAACATCCTGTTCGCGCGCCTGCCTTTCCCGCGCGGCCAATACGCGACGGCCGCGGAAAAACAGCGGTTTTACGAGCGACTGCTGTCACGGCTGCGCGCGCTGCCTGGCGTGGTGGCGGCGACCGAGACTACAACGCTCCCGCCGTACGGCGGCATCGGCAGCGACATAGATGTCGTCGGGAAGACGCACACCGAGAAATGGCGGGGGATGTTCCAACTCTGTAGCGAAGGCTATTTCTCGACATTGCAGTTGCGGACAATACTCGGCCGCACACTCTCGGAAATAGAAGTACACGACGCGCGCAAAGTCGCCGTCGTGAACCAGACGTTCGTGAACAAGTTCCTGGGCCCTGAATACCCGATCGGGCAAAAGGTCAAAATCAATATGCTGGAGAGCATGCCTGATTCTCCGGTCAAAGACCCGGTCTTCGAAGTAATCGGCGTGATCTCGGACGCCAGGAATCAGGGCGTTCAGGAACCGCCGATGCCGGAAATGTTCGTGCCGTATACGATCACCGGCGCGTTTGACCGCGGCATTCTGGTCAGGACATCGGCGCCGCCGCTTTCGCTGCTCAACGACGTGCGGCGGGAAATCTGGGCCGTGGATCGCAGTGTCGCGTTGACGCTAACCGGCAGTCTGGAAGATTTCTTGAAGCGGTACAGCTACGCCGAGCCGCGTTTCAGTCTGGTCCTGATGAGCGTATTTGCGAGTGTCGGACTGGCGCTGGTGGCGCTGGGAGTATTCAGCGTGATCGCTTACACGGTCGCGCGGCAGACGCACGAGATTGGCATTCGGATGGCGCTGGGCGCAGGCCGCTCGGACGTGGTGTGGATGGTTCTGCGTAGGGGAGTGCAGTTAGTCGGATTAGGCATGGGGGTGGGATTGCTGGCGAGCTTCACCGTGACGCGGGTGATCGCCAATCAGCTTTGGGGAGTGTCGCCGCGCGATCCGTTGACGCTGGGCGCGGCCGTGGGCGTGGTGGCGCTGGCCGGCTTGGCGGCAAGTTATTTCCCGGCGCGGCGGGCGACGAAAGTGGATCCACTGGTAGCGCTACGAGTCGAGTGAGGTCGCGAATGATGAACGTTCTTTTGCGAATCTGGAGCCGGCTGTATTCGCTGCTACGCCGCGGAAGATACGAGCGCGAGATGGAAGAGGAGATGCGCTTCCATCTCGAAATGCAGATCGAGCAGAACCTGGCGTCCGGAATGGCGGCGGAAGAAGCGCATTACGCCGCCCGGCGACAATTCGGCAATCAAACCTGGTTAAAGGAGGCGAGTCGCGAAATGTGGAGTTTGAATTTTATCGAGACGCTGATTCAGGACTTGCGCTATAGCGCGCGGATGTTCCGTAAAAATCCCGGCTTCACCTTCATTGCTGTGGTCACATTGGCATTGGGGATTGGCGCGAATACCGCGATCTTCAGCGCAGTACATGCGTTGGTGCTGCGTCCCCTGCCCTATCACGAACCTGACCGCCTGGTGCTGATGTCGAGAGTAGGGCGTAACGCCATAAGGCGCACCGCCATATCGTATCCGAACTACAACGACTGGCAGGAGCGGGCGCAATCCTTCGAGGGGATGGCCTCGAGTCGCAGCCAATCCTTCAATCTCACCGGCGTTGAGAGGGCGGCGAGGTTGCGCGGACAGATGGTCAACTGGAATTTCTTTCAACTGCTCGGGATACAACCGCAACTCGGACGCCTGTTCGTCAGTGAAGATGATCGCTATGGCGCGCCGCGCACGGCTATCCTCAGCCATGGGGTGTGGATGGAGAAGTTCGGCGGCGATGCAGGCGTCATCGGCAGAAAGCTGCTGCTGGACGGCGATCCTTACGAGGTGATCGGCGTTCTGCCGCCGGGCTTCGAATACTTTCGGGCGGATGATGTCTATGTGCCCATCGGGCTGGCGCTCGGGCTGAAAACGGGTTTTTACGCCGGGATCATGGATCGCGGCGCCGAATACAATCTCTTCGCGCTGGCGCGCCTGAAGCCAGGAGTCACGATCGAGCAGGCGAAGCAGGAAATGGCGTCCATCTCGGCGCAACTCGAGCGCGAATACCCGGCGGCCAACAAGGGGAAGAACGCGCAGGTCGAACCGTTGCAGGATGTCATGTCGGAAAATGTGCGCCAATCGCTCTGGGTCTTGATGGGAGCCGTCGGCTTCATTTTACTGATCGCCTGCGTCAATGTAGCCAACCTGCTCCTGGCGAAAACCGCCGAGCGGAAAAAAGAGATCGCGGTGCGCCTGGCGCTCGGCGCTCCTGCGCGGCGGATCATCCGGCAAATGCTCAGCGAAAGCCTGTTGCTCGCCTTGTTGGGCGGGGCGCTCGCCGCGCTCATCGGGCGCTGGATGCTAGAGGGGCTGCTGGCGCTGGCGCCGGGCAATATCCCGCAACTCGGCCGCGTCAGCCTGAGCGGCACGACGCTGCTTTTCACGTTTGGGGTGTCGGTTTTGACCAGTGTGTTATGCGGCTTATTGCCTGCCTGGCTGGCGTCAGGCGCCGACTTTCATACGGCGCTGAAAGAAGGCGGGCGCTCGGACGCCGGAGCCCGCCGAGATGCCGCGCGCAAAACACTGCTGGTCGTCGAAGTGAGTCTGGCGCTGGCATTGCTCATCGGCGCCGGTTTGCTAGTCCGATCGATGGCGCGGGTGCTGGACGTCGAGCCGGGTTTCAATCCTGACCGGCTGCTGACGATGCGGGTGGATTTGCCGGAGAACGCTTACGATAGCGCTCGCCGCCGCGCTTTTCTCGACGAATGTCTCGCGCGCGTATCGGCCCTGCCAGGCATCGGCTCCGCCGCAATCACGTTCGCGCTGCCGATTGACGGCTCGCAATGGAATCTCGGCTTCTCTACAGTCAATAAAAACGGCATTCAGCGCGGGGGCGCTTCGATCTCGCCAGTGAGCACGGACTATTTTGCAGTAATGGGTATTCGTCTGCTGCAAGGACGTGTGTTCAATCCGACCGACACGGCGGACTCGGCGGGCGCTACCATTATCAACGAAACGATGGCTCAGCGTATCTGGCCCGGTGAAAACCCAATTGGCCGGCGCTTGAAATGGGGAGCGCCGGAAGGCGACGCGCCGTGGCTAGAAGTGGTCGGCGTGGTGGCCGATGTCAAATTAAATGGTTTGGAGCGTGAAACTCCGATGCAGACTTATCTGCCGTTCTCACAAAATCCGACAGGATTGCAGTGGCTGGTGGCGCGCACGACAGGCGAACCAATGCAAGTAGCGGCCAGTGTCGAGCATGAGATTCACGAAATTGACAGAGACCTCCCGGTCGTTTCGATCCGGTCGATGAATCAACTGATGGCCATTTCGCTCGCCGCGCGGCGGCTGACTCTTATGTTGCTGATGAGTTTCGCCGCGCTCGCCTTGCTGCTCGCAGGTATCGGCATATACGGCGTGATCTCATACGCGGTCAAACAGCGCACGCACGAACTCGGCATCCGGGTGGCGCTGGGCGCGCAGGCAGGCGATGTGTTGAAGCTTATCCTCGCGCAAGGGCTGAAGTTGGCATTGATCGGAGTAGTGATTGGGTTGGCTGCGGCTTTCGCGTTGACGAGGTGGATGGAGAGCTTGCTGTTTGGCGTGCGACCGACCGACCCGCTGACGTTTGGCGTGGTTGCAGTCGTGTTGCTGTGTGTTTCACTCCTAGCGTGCTGGATTCCGGCGCGACGGGCGACGAAGGTAGATCCAATTGTGGCGCTTCGAATCGAGTAAGGCCGATCGTGGTAAACATTCTTTTGCAAATCTGGAGACGGTTGCTCTCGCTGATGCGCAGGGGCAGATACGAGCGCGAGATGGAAGAGGAGATGCGCTTCCATCTCGAAATGCAGATAGAGCAGAACCTGTCGTCGGGGATGGCGACGGAAGAGGCGCGTTACGCCGCCCGGCGACAATTCGGCAATCAAACCTGGTTAAAGGAGTCGAGTCGCGAAATGTGGAGATTGAATTTTATCGAGGCGCTGATTCATGACCTGCGCTACGGCGCGCGAATGTTGATGAGGAAACCCGGCTTCACCGCAGTGGCCGCGCTCACGCTGGCGCTCGGCATCGGCGCGAACACTGCCATCTTTAGCGTAGTCGAGTGCGTTTTGTTAAAGCCGCTGCCCTATCCTCAGCCGGAGGAACTCCTCGCCGTCAAAATCGCATCTCAGGGACTGGGCATTGAGGACCTGGGTATGTCACCATCAGCCTACTTCACTTTTCGCGAGCATAGCGGCGCTTTTCAGGACGTTGGCCTCTATAGTAAGGGGAGAAATGGCGCCGGCGACTCGGTGAACATCATCGGTCTTGGGGATCCCGAGCGCGCGTCGGCTCTCAGCGTGACCGATGGCCTGCTTCCAATTCTGGGAGTTACGCCTCTGCTCGGACGCTCCTTCACGCGGGAGGACGATTCCCCTGGCGGCGCGGATACGGTGATCCTGACCTACGGCTATTGGAGCCGCAAGTTCGGCGGCGACCGCTCGGTGATCGGAAGAACGATCGAAGTGGACGGCAAGCCTCGTGCGATCATCGGCGTATTGCCGGAGGGCTTTAGCTTCCTGGGTCAGACCGACCTGGCCATGCTTTTGCCAATGAAGTTAAATCGCGAGAAGACCTTCTTGGCAGTCTTCGTTTACGGGGGGATTGCCCGGCTCAAGCCGGGCGTAACACTTCAGCAGGCCAACGCAGACGTGGCGCGCATGCTCCCTATTGAAGTCAGAAGTTTCTCCATGCCGCCGGGTTTCGGCCTCAAGATGTTTGAAGACTTGAGATTAGGGCCTAACCTCCAGCCGCTGAAGCGACAAGTGGTGGGCGACGTGGGTAAGGTCTTGTGGATTCTGCTGGGCGGAATCAGCTTTGTGATGGTCATCGCTTGCGCCAATCTGGCCAACCTTCTTCTGGTCCGCGCCGAGGGGCGGCGGCAGGAGCTGGCCATACGAGCCGCGCTTGGGGCAAGCCGGGGCCGCATCGCTACAGAGTTATTCATTGAGAGTCTGATTTTGGCGGTATGCGGCGGTTTGTGTGGCCTCGGACTGGCTTACGGGGCCTTGCGGGTCCTGGTCGCTATGGAGCCCCAAGGCCTGCCTCGCCTCCATGAAATCGGCGTTGATAGGAGCGTCGTTCTGTTTACGCTCGCAGTGTCGATGGTCGCGAGCTTGCTTTCCGGTTCCTTCCCTGTCTTCAAATACTCGGACACAGTCCTCGGACTGCGCGCGGGCGCACGTTCAATGAGCGAAAGCCGCGAGCGGCGCCGGGCGCGCGGCGTATTGGTGATCATCCAGGTGGCGCTGGCGCTTGTCCTGCTGGTGAGTTCGGGACTGATGATTCGCACTTTTCACGCCCTGACTAGCGTCAATCCCGGATTCGTTGCGCCTCCTTCGGAAGTCCAGACATTCGGCATTGCGATTCGTGACGATCAGGTGAAAGACCACGAGCGCGTGGTTCGCATCGAGGAGGAAATATTGCGCAAGATTGAGGCCATTCCGGGCGTCCTTTCAGTGGGCCTCTCCACAACTGTGCCCATGGATGGTAGCGCCAGAGTCGGCCCGGTTTTCGCAAACGACAGCGCATTCGCTTCAGGCGAGATTCCGTCCTGTCGATTCGGGTTCGTTGCCCCGGGCTTTTTCAAAACGCTCGGCGCGCCGCTTCTCGCCGGCCGCGATTTCACTTGGAGTGACATCTACAATAAGGTTCCGATAGCCATCGTTTCAGAAAAATTGGCGCGCGCATCTTGGCGTGACCCTTTAAGCGCCATCGGCAAGCAAATCCGGGCAAGTCAAAAGGACGACTGGCGAGAGGTTGTCGGCGTCGTGGGAGACATGCGCCAGGACGGTATGGATAAGGAAGCGCCCACTTCTATTTATTGGCCGATCTTAGTACACCGCTTCCAGGGCAATTCGGGCGTCGATGCGCAACGCAACGTGACCTTAGCTATCCGCAGCCCGCGCGCCGGCTCAGAAGGCTTGATGAACGAGATCCGGCGGGCGGTGTGGTCGGTAGACTCCAATCTTCCGTTGGCGGAGGTCAACACACTGAACTATTACTACACCAGGTCGATGGCGCGTACTTCGTTCACGCTCGTGATGCTGGCTGTGGCCGGGAGTATGGCGCTGTTCATCGGCGTTGTGGGCCTCTACAGCTTGATCGCCTATTCGGTGTCACGGCGAAGGCGGGAGATCGGCATACGCATGGCGCTGGGGGCGGGAAAAAGTGAAGTTCTTAAGATGGTCATCAGCCAGGGGATCAAGCTGGCATTGATCGGTGTGGCAATCGGCCTTGCCGGGGCCCTGGGCCTGACGCGCTTCTTATCCGGCTTGCTCTACGGCGTCAAGCCCGGTGACCCGCCGACACTTGTCGCAGTCTCCGTGCTTCTCATAGCAGTGGCCCTACTTGCCACTTACATTCCGGCCCGTCAGGCGGCCAAAGTAGATCCCCTGGTGGCGCTCAGGCATGACTAGTTTGGTTGGCCTCAGATTTCGCTCAGAGAGTCAACACGGAGTGTTCCTGGTTCTAGTACGATACCTACGTCCTCAGCGCCAGCGTTGAAGTCAACGCTGGTCCGTGAATTCCACTCACGATCGGTGTACTCTTTATTTCCGTTGTTCCCTACCCTTCCTCATAATCAACGCTTTTTATTTCAGAAGGTTTGTGAAAATATTCCTGAGGGATGGTGAATCGATGATTCAACTTGAAAATGTCTCGCGCGACTACGGCGACGGCAAGGTCGTTCGCGCGCTGAATGACGTGCGCCTGGAGATTCATCGTGGCGAGCGCGTCGCGGTGATGGGGCCGTCGGGGTCGGGCAAATCAACGCTGCTCAACCTGATCTGCGGGCTGGACGAGCCGACCGCGGGCGCGATTTATATTGACGGGGTAGATATAGCTTCGCTCGATGACGACGCCCGGACCAGACTGCGTCGCGAAAAGATCGGGATGGTCTTTCAGACCTTCAACCTTTTGGCGACGTTAACCGCGCTCGAAAACGTCTCACTGCCGCTCCGGCTCCAGGGGACGTCACGTCGAGAGGCCGATCGGCGCGCTAAAACGATGTTGGAACGGGTGGGGTTGGGCGGGCGCGTCACGCATCGCCCTGATGAATTGTCGGGCGGTGAACGGCAGCGAATCGCAATCGCGCGAGCGCTGATCTTCCGTCCGCCGATCCTGCTGGCCGACGAGCCTACGGGCAATCTCGATTCGAAGACCGGTGAAGAGATTTTGGGGCTGCTCGACGATCTGCATCATGAGTTCAACGCCACTATTCTGATGGTCACGCACAACGCGGAGGCCGCCGCGCATTGCGACCGCATCCTCCTGTTGCGCGACGGCAGCGTGGTCAGAGAGGCGCGCGCGCATGCTTCGCCTGACATTTCACTGGAGGCGGCGCGATGATCTCGGCGCTGGCGAACATCACCTGGAAACAATGGCGACGGCATCGGCTTCGTACCCTATTGACGCTGCTCGGCATCGCGCTCGGCGTGGCGGTCTTCTTCGCCGTGCGCACTGCCAATGTGACACTGATCAGTTCCCTGACGACGACGATTGAGAAGGTCGCCGGCAAAGCGACGCTACAGATCGCGGGAGGCGAATCGGGCTTCCCCGAAAGCGTCTGGGAGACGGTGAAGGATACTCCGGGCGTGAAAATCGCCGAGCCGGCCATCGAAGTCGTCG
>Ga0209382_10010885_pt1 | contig 11316 bp, 7 predicted proteins | sample SoiMetdeltSBSDD5_FD_187599 | JGI IMG/M metagenome (GOLD analysis project Ga0209382, IMG submission 187599) | Bulk soil microbial communities from a Populus tree surrounding site in Tennessee, USA - Soil MetaG P. deltoides SBSDD5 (SPAdes) (version 2) | ecosystem: Environmental > Terrestrial >...
TACTAGTCGCGTTGACGCTGGTCGATTGCGGCGGTGACAGCGGCACAGGGCCGACGCCGGGGACGATTGCCGTAAGCGCTGGAAACGCGCAGGTGGCGGCAGCGGGCACCGCGCTGCCCGAGTCGCTGGCAGTGATCGTGCGGGATCAGAGTGGGGCAGTCATGGCGGGCGTCAACGTCTCGTTCACGATCATCGCAGGCGGCGGAAGCGTGTCACCTGCGGCGCGCACGACGGACGCCGGCGGCATCGCGAAGACGCGCCGCACCCTCGGCCCCAACGCGGGCACACAGACCGTCAACGCCTCCGCCGGGAGTCTCACCCCCGTTCAGTTTAGCGCCGTGGCGCAGATCAACGGCGCCGTCAACATCGCCAACACCACGACGGGTCCCCTCACCGACACAGTCGACGCCGTCAAAGCCGAATCGCTCACCGTACTCGTGACCGACCAGAACGCCACGCCCGTGTCCGGCGTCACGGTCGCGTGGGCGTCCACGGGCGGGACGGTCTCATCGGCATCGGTGCCTACGACCGCGGCGGGACTCTCGAAGGTTCGCTTCACGTACGGCACCACGACTGGCAGCAAGACGGCGACTGCGACCGTGACCGGCCTCATCGGATCGCCGATTACGATCACGCTCAATGCGACGGCCGGCAACGCCGTGACGATCGTCAAGACGGCCGGTGACGGTGGCACCGCCCCGCCCTCGAGTCAGGTGAACTACACCGTGCAGGCAAGAGACTCGCACGGCAACCCGAAGGGTGGCGTGACGGTTGATTGGGCCGCGGCGACGGGTGGCGGCTCGATCGCGCCCCCGCAGAACACGACTGCGGCGAATGGAAATGCGAGCGCGACCCGCACGCTCGGCGCCGGACTGGGCGATCAGACCGCGACGGCGACGGCTGCCGCGTTGCCCGGCGCTCCGGCGGACACCTTCACCACGACCGCGGCGATCGTCACGACCGTGCAGGTTGGGGACTTCTTCTTTTCCCCTTCGACGCTGACCAACATTCCCGTAGGCACGACGATCACTTGGGACTGGGGGGCTGGCCCGACGTCGCCACACACCGTGACGTTCAGCGCCGCCGTGGGGGCGCCCGCTGAAATCACCCAGCGGACATCTGGCAGCGTGGGCAGGCAGTTCAACACCGCCGGAGCGTTCGCATATCACTGCGCAATCCATCCGGGTATGACGGGGAGCGTGACGGTCGTTCCCTAGGCGCGAGCGGGTGACGTCTTGAGGTAGACCCACCCGCTCGCGAGGTAGAGCAGGAGGAGCAAAGCAGTCGCGGCGCTGACGCCGTACTTCCAGATCGCGGGGGCATCGCTGGTCGACAAGAGACCTTCGATCGCCCCCGCGATCGCGAGCAGCGTCACGACGGCCCCGATCATCCGCGCGGCGATGCGCCCTTCCAACACGAGGGCATCCTTCCGCGTCCGGTCGCCCGGGGCGATGATCGCCTTGGCCAGCCGGAACCCCGCCCCCGCCGAAACGAAGATCGCGAACAGCTCGAGCACGCCGTGCGCCGCGACGAACGTCGTCAGGTAGCCGAGCGCGCCGTAGTTCTTGAACAACCCGAAGCCGAGACCCAGCATCATGCCGTTGGCGAAGAGCAGCCATCCGGTGAGCAGGCCGCCGGTGAGCCCGCCGACAAACACGCCGAACGAGACCTGGATGTTGTTGCTGATGATCGCCGCGGCGATCACCGGGCGGTCGTCTCCTTCGGCTTGCGCGTAGCCGCGTCCCTGCGCCTGCCGCTCGGCGGCCTGTTCCGCACGGCCCACCATCACTGGCGACACGATCTCGTCGGCCAGCGCCGGCCGCTCCCGGATCATCACGTAGCCGACGGCCGCGGGCACGATGAACATGATGAACGCTACGAGCACATAGGCCCACGACTGCACCACCGCAGCCGGGAAGTCGCGCAGCAGGTAGTGCTCGAACGGCGTCCCCTTCTTGCCGCGGGCGCGATATAGCGCGTTGTGCCCGGCGCTCACCACGCGCTCCAGGTACTCGATGACCCGCGGGTCGACGCCGTACGTGTGCGCTCGCGCCAGATCCGCCGCGATTTCGCGGTAGCGGGCCGCGAACGCCGGGATTTGGCCCGGTGCCAGTGCGCCCACGCCCGACCGCTCCATGCTCACCGCCAGGGTCCGGAACGCCTCCCAGCTCTCGCGCTTCTTGGCGAGGAATCGCTCGGCCGTCACGGTCGTCCGGCCCGCGCTTCCCACACCGTCGCCGCTGCGCGCTCGGGTCGCAAACCGCCCGCGGCGTTTCTGCTGCTCCTCCGCGAAGACCTGCACCAGGTAGGCCTGCGCGTCGTCGGTACGGCGCGGAATTCGGTCTTCGAACCGCAGCGACAGCTCCGTCGTGATGCGGACTTGCACCGCCGGCTCGAGATCGTTGAGCCTGCCGAGGAAGCGATCCAGCAGGCGGAACTCGTCCTCCGAGAGCTCGGGAGGGCCGGTCTCGATGGGCTGTTCGGCTTCGGCGGCCAGGGGGGCCGCGCCGAGCGCCCAATCGGTCGGCCGGTCGCGGACGACGATCGTCCCCGCCGCCATGTCCCCCAGTCGCTTGTTGCTCTTATTGAGGAACATCAGGAGCATCGCCGGCAGCACGGGCACGAGCGGGAAATAGCAGTCGAGGAGGCGCACGAGGTTGCGGACGACGGCGGCCCCGGTGGTCACGGGCTGGCCAGTGTCCATCACCACGCGAATGCCGAGCGACTGTTTGCCGGGCGTGCGACCGCCGTTCAGGGCTTCGAACGCGGCGAAATACCCCCACACGAGGCCGAACATCAGGAGGACCATCAACGCCGTGAACCAGCCTCCCAACGCCCCGCCGAGGTTCACGTTGCTCCCCACGAGGATGACGAGCAGGAGCGCCAGGAAGAGGAGGATGGTGTCGAGAACGGCGGCCGCCATGCGCGAGCCGACGCCGGCAAGCTCGAGGCGTACCTCGACGTGCTCCGGGGTCTCCACGCCGTGGTGCTGGCGGAGGTCGAGTGGTGCCGGGTCTCGCGCGGAGGGCATCACGTCCTCATCTTACCGCCATCCCGCGCATGGAGCGAGCGTCACATGGCTGACTTGCACCCGATGGAGCTCGGAGAGATGCTGGACGGGGCACTCACGATCTTCCGCCGTCATATCGGCCTGTTCGTGAAGATCGGCGTCGCGGCGCTGTGGCTCCCCGTCGCCCTCACGATCTACATTCAGCTGGCCGGTGGGACGCAGCAGCACATCGTGCTGTTTTTTATCGTCCAAGCCATCGCCGGCCTCGCGGGTCTGTTCCTCACCGCCGCGGCTATCCGCGTGATCTCGGATTCGTATATGGGACGGCCGACGGAGCTGCGCGAAGCCCTCTCCCTCGGCATGGCCAAGATCTGGCCGTTGTTCCTGGTCGGCTTGGGCAAGGGCATCATCACGGTCCTCCTGTTCTCCGCGATCGGGATCGTTGCCGCCATCGCTATCCCCTCTATCGCGAGCAGCGGCAGCGGTGCCGGCCTGGTCTTCGCATTACTCGTTGGTCTGGGCGGCTGCTGGTTCATCGCGTTCGTCTTGTGTGGCTACGCCGTTACCACGCCGGTCGTCGTGCTCGAGAACTTGACCGGCGCCTTCGACGCCTTTGGACGCTCGTGGGACCTGACCCGCGGCTTCAAGCGCAAGATCTTCGGGATCGCCGCCGTCGCGTTTCTCATCATCTACGTGCCGATCATGGTGATCGGTGGGTTGGGTGGCTACTTCCGCCTCACCTCACCGGTCATCGGCCAAGCGATCGAGGTGCTCTCGGCCGCGCTCCCGATCCTCGTGTATCCGCTCTTCTCCTGCATCCTGACCCTGATGTATTACGACCTGCGCGTGCGGCGTGAGGCGTTCGATCTGCAGATTCTCGGCCAGCAATTGGGGATCACCTGATCGCGTCATGGCTCGTCCTCGCCCAGGACGTCGCTCCCGATTCGTTGCGGCGCGCGCTGGGTGAGGTGTTCGCGCGCCCCGAGTATCAATGGGTCGAGCGCCGCAACCCGCTCCAGTGGCTCTACAAGCTGTGGTACCGCGCCATGGACTGGATCAACAGCCTGGCGGGAGATCACCCGACCGCATTCACCTTGCTGATCATGGTGTTGGTGATCGTGCTGGTCGTTCTCCTGGTACACATGGGTTATGTGCTGTGGCGCATCCTGCAAGCGACCACCCGCGCCCCGGCAAGCGCGGCTCCGGGCGCGAAGTCGGTCGTGCTCGACGCGCGGTCGCACCTGGCCCGCGCCGAGGAGCTGGCCCGAGCCGGCCGCTACGCCGAGGCCCTCGGCCACCGATTCCTGGCGGTGGTGCTCGAGCTGGAACGCGCCAATGCCGTCCGCTTCCACGCCTCTAAGACCCCCGCCGAGTACGTGGGGGAGGTGCGCCTGGACGATGCCGGCCGAACGACGTTCGCGGCTCTGGTGGCGTCGCTGTACCGCCATCTGTTCGGCGCCGTGCCAATCGACGAGGCGGAGTACCTGGAATTCGGCGCGTCGGCCCAACAGGTGACCCGGGGGGGGCATGTCCTACCGGCTTGAGGTCGGCCTCGCGCTGCTGCTCGCCGGGGCGATCGGCCTCGCCATCCTCGCGGCGAACCGCACTCCCAAACCGACGGAGCGCGATTTCCGGACGTCCACGCTGTTGGCCGGGCCGGAGGGAAGCCAGGCGCTCTACGGCGTGATGCTGCGCCTCGGGCGCCCGGTGGCACGGCGCCGGACCCCGCTCTTCACGCTCGCCGACGATACCACGCGGAAGCCGGGCTCTCCCGCATTGCTGGTGGTGCTGGATCCGCCCATCCCGCTCGACGAGATGGAGCTCGGGCAAATCGACCGGTTCGTCCACCAGGGCGGTGCGGTTCTCGCGGCGGGATACGGGGGCGGTATCACCCGCTGCGCCGGCTGGCGGGTCCAGCCCGATCGCTTCCGCGACGACAGTGTGGCCGTGCGGCCGCCAGCGGATGTAGGGGCGCAGCATGCTGCGCCCCTCCGGCTGCCGCGCGCCGCGCGCGTGTTCGGGCCGCGCGTGCGCCGCGAGCGGCTCGCCGGGCTCGTCAAACGCGGCCGAGTGGCGGCGCCCGATGCTTGCGAGACCCTCGTCGCGAAATCACAGGACACCCTGGTCGCCGCCGTCAACGGCCGCCCCGTCGTGCTGCGCCTCCGGTACGAGGGTGGCGGGACGATCACGCTCGCGTCGGACGCCGGGTGGTTCCGCAATCAAGTGTGGCGCGACACCGACGTCCCCTACGTCGTCCTCCCACTCCTTGCCACGACCCGGGCGGGTCGCGTGGTGTGGGACGAATACCATCAGGGGTTCGGGCAACCATCGTCGACGATGGCGGCGATCACCTGGGATTGGCTGTTGCAGTCGCCCGCGGGGTGGGCGATCCTGCAACTCGTGGCCGTCGGGCTGGTGTGGCTCGCGGTGACGGCGGTGCGGTTCGGTCCGCCGCGGGAGGGTGTTGAGCGTCGTCGCCGCTCACCGCTCGAGCACCTCGAAGCCCTCGCCGCCGGCCTCGAGAGTGCGGTGGATTCGGATACGGCCGTGCAGCGCATCGTCGGTGGATTGCGACGGCGGCTCTCCCGGGCGGGACACGTGGGCAATACCGATCTGAAGGCGTGGCTGGCGACGCTGGAGCTGGCCACGACGACTCCCCGCGGGCGTGGCTCGGTGCGTCGCCTGCGGCACCTCATCATTCAACGCGGCGGCGCTGCTCCGGAACGCGCGCTCGACGCCGCCCAAGCCGTGGAGGATGTGTGGGAGGAACTTCGCCCGCGAACGACGCGCGACGCATTCTAGAAGCGATGCGCCAGGTGGTCCTCGGGCAGGAAGCGGCCACGCGCGAGGTGCTCGTGTGCCTCCTCGCCCGCGGCCACGTCCTGCTCGAAGGCGTGCCGGGCACGGCCAAGACCCTGCTCGTGCGCACGCTCGCGCTCGCGCTCGAAGCCAAGTTCGTGCGCATCCAGTTCACCCCCGACTTGATGCCGTCGGACATCACCGGCATCACACTCCTCACCGGCGCGCACGAGTTCACATTTCGGCCCGGTCCCATCTTTGCGGACCTGCTCCTCGCTGACGAGATCAATCGCGCCCCGGCCAAAACGCAGGCGGCGTTGCTCGAGGCGATGCAGGAGCGCACCGTGACCGTGGATGGCAAGAGTCATCCGCTTCCCGCCACGTTCACCGTCTTCGCTACGCAGAATCCCATCGAGTTCGAGGGGACGTACCCGCTGCCCGAAGCGGAGCTCGATCGCTTCATGGTCAAGGCGCAGGTCGGCTATCCGTCGGCGCCGGTGGAGCAGGGGATTCTCACGCGCTACGTCGAGGGGTTCGAGGCCGACCGGCCCGAGACGTATGGGGTCACGCCCGTCACCGACGCGGCCGGTCTCGAACGGCTGCGCAAGGCTGTGGAGACCGTGCGCGTGGAGCCGCGGATCACCGGATATATCACCGCCATCGTCCGGGCGACCCGCGAAGCTGCGTCACTCACACTCGGCGCCAGCCCGCGCGCCGGCGTATCGCTCCTCAAGGCGGCGCGCGCCGCCGCGCTCATCGAAGAGCGCGATTACGTGATCCCCGACGACGTCAAGCTGCTCGCACCCGCGGTGCTGCGCCACCGGGTGAGCGTCGCTCCCGAGCTCGAGCTCGAGGGGGTCACTGCCGATCAGGCGCTCAAGGCGATTCTCGACAAGACCGAGGCCCCGACGGCGTGACCCAGACGATGCAGGTCCTGTTGGCGGGCCTGATCCAGGCCCTGTTCATCGGGGTGTGGTACGCGCTGGGCACCTGGGGGCAGGTGCTCTTCACCCCACGGGCGCTGGTCGTCGGCGCGGTGCTGTCGCTGCTGGGCGCGATGGGGTTCTGGGTACCGTGGGCGCTCGACGCGATGCTCGTTGCCGACGCGGCACTCGTCGCGCTCGTGTGGCTCGACGCCGGCCTCGCCGTGTCGCTCGATCAGGATGGCCTCTTGGTCTGGCGCGAACCCCTGCCCGCGTTGTCCGTCGGCCACGCCGGCGAAGTCGGATACCGCTGGAGCAACGGGGGACACCGTCGCGCCCGGCTCCGGGTGCGCGAGATCCGTCCCGACCTGTTGGGGGGCGTGCAGCCACCCCGCGAGGTCAGCGTTCCCTCGGGCGGCGACAAACGTGAAACACTGTCGGTCGTCCCCCTGCGCCGGGGACGCGAGGAATCGGGTGGCTTTGTCGTGGACAGCACGGGACCGCTGGGCCTGGGCCGGCGGCGCGCGCGCATCGACCTGCCGTGGGAGGTCATCGTCTATCCCCCCCTCGTCTCCGTCCGCCTCCGCGCCTCGGTCGCTCAGGCGCGCCGCCGCCGCGATCCGGGACTGAAGGCGATCCGGGAGCTGGGCGAAGGGCGCTTGTTCGAGTCGCTGCGCGAATGGGTGCCGGGAGACGACATCCGGCACATCGACTGGAAAGCGACGGCTCGGCGCCGCAAGGTCATCACGCGGCAGTACGAAGCCGAACGCCGTCAGCAGGTGCTGCTCGTGATCGACCTCGGCCGCCTCATGACGGCCGACATCGCGGGCGGTGTGGCGCGCCTCGACTTCGTCGTGCAGGCCGCCCTCGAGTTGGCGTACGCGGCGGCCCAGCACGACGACGATGTCGGGATCATGACATTCGCGGACGGCGTGCAGCACTTCGTCGCCCCCCAACGGGGCCGGGCCGGGGTGCGCCAGGTGCTGGACGTGTTGGCCGTCGTCGAGCCGAAGCTGGTCGAGCCCGACTACCCGGGGGCGTTCCGCTACCTCGCTGCGCGCAACCGCAAACGCGCGCTGACGGTGCTGTTCACCGACGTGATCGATCGCTTTGCCTCCGACGCGCTGGTGGCGAACGTGGCCTCGCTCCGGCCGCGCCACGTCCCGCTTGCGGTGACGCTACGCAATCCCGAGCTCGACGGCGTCGCAGCGCTGCGGCCGACGGACGCTCGGGGTGCGTTCCGTAAGGCGGCGGCGGAGGAGTTGCTGCACGCGCGGGAGGAGGCGCTCGGCCACATGCGCAGGGCGGGGGTATTGGTGATCGACGTCACACCCCAGCGTGCGGCGCAGGCCGTGGTGTCGAAGTACCTCGATCTCAAGCGGCGCGGGGTGCTGTAACGCACTGTCTGGCCCGTGGATGCGTGGAATAGTATCTTCGAGCACCTCTACAGACCGGTCCGCCACACTGATGCGTCGCCACCACAGGTATTTCTGGGTCCTAGGGCTCGTCGCCGGGCTCGCCGTTGCAACCTGCTCCTTCCCCACCGACAAGAGCGATGAGGTCTACGTCGTTCTCACTCCGTCGGATACACTGCTGGCGCGGGGGATCATCGGACAGGGCCAGACCGATCTCATCTTCGCCCAGACCTGGCGGCGCCTGCCCAACGGGGACTCCGCGGAAGTCATGAACGTCGACTACATCTGGTCGAGCGACAACACCAGCGTCGCCCAGGTCGAGCGGAAGAGCGGCGGGTTCGCCGAGGTGACCGGCGTGAACGTGGGGACCGTCGCCATCCGTGCCAGAGCGGCGGCTTTCGACAAAGCGATCGATGCGGCGGTGCCGGTGCGAGTCTCCCCCAGCTTCGTCATCGACAGTGTGCGGCCCCTCACGGTCGGGTTCGGCGGCAGACTGTCGGTGTATGGCGTGCGCGTAAATCAGATCTTCTTCATGGACCAGGGATTCGGGTCGCTCATTCCCGACGAGTTTTCCTTTACGGGGAGCCTCGAGGGACTCGGCCGGCTCGACTTCTGGGTGCCGTTCCCTGCGTCGTCCGGGCATCCGTTCTACTTCGGCCCCGGCGTCTTCGGGTCCACTGCTGACTCAGTGGACATCCCGAGCCATTACGACGTCTTTGAGCCGAACTACGCGTTGCCGAGCCCGGTGGACATCAACGGGACAGGCGGGCCTCGCACGTTTTTCGGCCTGCCTGTGCTATTCTACAACCCGGCGCTGTACTACGAGCCTTACGACTTCACCACCGACGGTCCGTTTGCGATCGACTGGTATCGCTTCGCGCGCAGCGACACCACGCAGGCGGTCACGTTCATCGTGAACTCACAGGTGTTCGACGATACCGCGTATCAGTACATCGCCGATACGCTGGCTTTCAACGGGTCCTTCTATGGTCCCGTGGTGGGCTGGCTGAACGCTCCCGGCATCGGCACCTACTTTTGCTACGGCCAATCGTTCGGTACGGTGCGCGAGACCCGCTCCCCGACCACGATCGTCGCCCTACGCACGCTGCCGGGGCAGGGCATCCACCTCTTCTCCAACTACGGCAAGGACGGTCCCTACGCCGTCGTCGTCGTCAACGGCTACTTTACGCAAGACCGACGGATCGGACCGGATCGTTTCGAAGAAAACGAAACCTGGTGCCGCTGGACCGACGACAACTTCAACAACTCGACCGATTCGACGGTCAACGGCAAGCACATCGTGGTGGGACTGTTCCGCCCGTGGCGTGATTCGTCGCTCACGATCGACAATCCGCAGGACATCGACTGGTATCGGTTCCGCGTCCAGGCCCCGTTCATTGCGGCGGATTCGATCACGACCATCCGCGTCAGGTCGTTGCCGTTCACCGGCCTCGACTTCGCGGACATCGATCTCTATCTCCACCGGGCGAGCGACTTCGCACAGCTGGCGCTCTCGGCGGCCGTCGGTTCGAACGAGATCATTTCCCAGAACCTCCCCGCCGGCGACTACTACCTGGGCGTTGTGGATGCAGCGGGGACGCCGACCCGCTACTCGATGTGCATGGTGCATGGCGGCGCCGGGGTGAACTGCACGCCCGGCGTGCTCCCAGGCGCACCGGCGCCCGAAGCGGTGACACTCGCGCCGTCGGTGTACCGGATTCGGACCCATGCACCGCGCGATCCCAGGGCGCCCCTTCCCGGCACGCCGTTCGCGCCGCAGCCGAGGTAGCCTACGTCCGCCACGACCATGGAATGCCTCAAGTGCCACACCCCGCTGCCCGATAACAGCAAGTTCTGTTTCGCTTGCGGGGCAGACCAGACGGGGGGCGGCACGGCGTCGACCACCAGCGCCGAGCTGGCGGGACTCCAGAGCCGGCTGCAGCGCATCGTGGAGGGCAAGTACAAGATCGAGCGGATGGTGGGGAAGGGCGGGATGGGCGCCGTCTTCCTCGCGCAGGACCTGACGCTCGATCGCGAAGTCGCGATCAAAGTCCTTCCGCCGGACATCTCGCAGGACCCGAAGGTGATCCAGCGGTTCCAGCAGGAAGCCAAGACCGCGGCCAAGCTCGACCACACCAACATCATTCCGATCTACCGGGTCGAGAGCGAGGGCGGCCTCAACTATTTCGTGATGAAGTACATCGCCGGTACGTCTCTGGAAGACGTCCTCGAGCAAAAACAGCAGCTCAGCGCGGAGTACATCCAGCGCGTGCTGTGGGAAGCGGCGTGTGCGCTGGGCCACGCGCACCAGCGGGGCATCGTGCACCGCGACGTGAAGCCCGCGAACATCATGTTCGACCACGACGGCCGCGTCATGCTCACCGACTTCGGCATCTCCAAAGCCTTGCAGGCGGCGAGCGGCTTCACCGGGACCGGGATGATCATCGGCACGCCCCACTACATGGCCCCCGAACAGGCCAAGGGCCAACAGGTGGACGGCAGGGCCGACCAGTACTCGATGGGTGTCGTGGGCTACCGCATGATCACCGCGCAGCTGCCGTTCGGCGGCGATTCCGTACACACCATCCTCTATAAGCACATCTTCGAGCCCGCCCCGCGGACCAGCAGCATTCGGGCGGACATGCCCCCGCACCTGTCCGAGGCGATCTCGCGGGCGCTCGCCAAGGAACCCGAACAGCGCTACGCGACGATGGAGGATTTCGCTACCGCCGTATGGCCGGAGCAGCCCGTCAGCGCGCCGGTGAAGGGTGCCAAGGGCTCGGCCACCACGCGCCGCCCGCCGCCGCGCGGCAAGGGACCCGTCACCGCCGACACGCCGACCGAAGTCACGAGCGCGCCGACGACGCCGATTCCCAGGGCCGGGATGAAGGTGGGCGGGGGTGGGGGTGCACCCAAGAAGTCGCGCGCCGGCCTGTTCGTCGGTGTGGCCGTCGTCGCGGTCGCGGGTGTGGGCGGATACCTGGCGCTCGCCAACAAGCAGGCCGCTGCGCCGCCGCCCGACACGCAGCCCACGCAGACCGCACCGGCGCCGGTCGAGACCGTTCGGGTGACGGCGCCGCCGCCTCCCGTGACGCAAACGCCGCCGCGGCGGCAAACGCCCCCGCGCCAGACCACGCCGCCCCCGTCCGCCGGGCAGGGCTTCATCACG
>Ga0209382_10010887_pt1 | contig 11315 bp, 14 predicted proteins | sample SoiMetdeltSBSDD5_FD_187599 | JGI IMG/M metagenome (GOLD analysis project Ga0209382, IMG submission 187599) | Bulk soil microbial communities from a Populus tree surrounding site in Tennessee, USA - Soil MetaG P. deltoides SBSDD5 (SPAdes) (version 2) | ecosystem: Environmental > Terrestrial >...
TTTCCTGACCCAGATGAAAGCCGTCGGCTGGCGCGTCGCGGGCATCGAGATCGAGCCCGTCGCCGCCGAGAAAGCGCACCTGTCGCTCGACGCGCTCGCGCGCCTCACGGAGGGATAACCGAGAGCCGCGCTAATCGCCGATGTAAACGCACGACTGCAACGGTACGTGGACGACGAAGGGCTGGCTTTCTTCGATCGAGAGCAACGTAGTCGTGGCACAACGGTGAGCGCGTGGTTGTCTACTGCTCTTGGCGCATCATCAACCTCAAGACCGCCAAGGCGCTCTGCGTGACGATTCCTCGCTCGCCCGCGCCAGCTCCCCGCTACCGTTTAGCCCCGAGATCGATTGCCTGGTGGCCATCGATTTCCCCGCGTCGGCCTGGGATAAACGACCCTTTGATTTCCCGTTACAACGAGCTCGTAACCGACGCCCCCAGCCGGATCGCTATCTGCAAATACGGCATCCGGCCGACCGCTGCTACCACCGCATATTCCCGCCGATATGCGGCGACATAGTCACGGAACGCCCTAAACTCATGGGCGGCGGCATGAAATTGATCGAAGACCACCACCGTTCCCGATGCAGCTACCCGATCCAGCATCGTGAGACAGTAGAGCGCTGAGGTATAGAGATCGCTATCGATATGGATCACGAGCGGCGGGGTGAGCGTCGCGCGCTCGAGAAAGCGCCCCAACGTGTCCTGAAACCACCCCTTGACGAAGTGCACTCGTGCATCGTCCACGTCGCCTGGTGGCTCACCGGCGCGATCGAAAGCACCTTTATCGCGAGATTCCGTTGTCCCACCGTTCCACGCCTCAGGCAATCCCACGAAGGAGTCGAAGCCGAAGAATCGGCTGTCGACATGGCGATTGATGTCGGCCCAGTACTTGATGCTTCTGCCGTACCAGACGCCGAATTCCAGATAATCGAGGCGCTCGGCACCGACGCTGCTATTGACAAAGCGATAGAGCGCATAGCGATCTTCGGCTATGACTGGGGCGGGATGTTGACGCGTCCATTGCGCGAGCTCCATGATCGCCTCAGCGTGGCGTAAGGTGCGGAATGGTGGCGGCGCGCACCGAAATATGAAGGGACGAGCGGCGCGGACGACACGGCGGAGCTCAAGCATCGAGATGCCTCCTCTACCGCGATGGCTCCTGTGCTTGTGGAATAATATCGTACTCTGGCAGCGCCATTTTCGCGACGTCGGCGCGGGATGGCGCGCCAAGCACGATCTCAAGCTACGTCGCTAGGACGGCCAGGGTGGGCGCGGTCTTCTTTCCGAACGGGTTCGAGCATTCGCTCACGTCACATGCGGGCGCCGCATGGGACGAGGAGCTGAGGGGAGGCGGTACGTGCCGCCATTCGAAGCGCTTCGCAGGTTGGAGGGCTTAGACGCAGGGCGCGCGATTGGACCAACATTTATGAGTCGCCGAGGTGCGGCGCTTACGCGACGCGGCGATGCAGCGAAGCGCTACTCTTTCTGCTGGTGCGGATCCTCGCCGTAGGTATTCTCGTACTGGATCCGCCCGTCGCGCCGGTGCACATAACTTGTCCGAGCGGCGCGGCCTTCGCGCGGTCCTTGGCGTTGCGGATCGTTTCTTCTTTGTCCGTCCCGGCGAGCCACCGCCTCCGCTTCGACACGCCACTTGCCGTCACCGGCGGGGGGAAATGTGGAATACATCGCGTGCCATGTCCAGTCCTCCTGCCTGTTGAAACTCCGGCAAGAGCTCCGTAACTTCAATGCCGCTGAGTTACGCGAGCCCGCAATACACCGGAGCGCGCAGCCGGCCTTCCATGAGCTCGCTGTAGGTCAACTCGACGGTCAGCGTTGGCACGTCACGCCACGGCAAGGTCGCAACGCTCCGAGGCTATCGCCACACCACGCCGCGCCTTGTTGTTAGATTTCGCAGCATTGCGAAGACACGCGATCGTCGCTTGACACCCGGCACATCTCAGCTATGTTGGGCGTCGCCGGCTTCCACGTGGCCGCTCTGCGGTCGTTGGATCATCGGCGGTCGAGTCCGCCACGGCCGTGGCGGATCAATTGACCGAACAACCGAATCGACACAAACGATGAACGCCTAGCGACCGATGCGGTGATCGGGCATATGCCTACGTGCCCGACGCTGCGCGCGCATCGGAACTAACATAACCGGCGCCGCTCGGGATGCTAACAGCTGACTGCAATGAATGATGATGAGGGAGGTCTGTGATGGGCCAACTGCGCGTGCCGGTGACACTGCTCGTGCTGGCGCTGCTACCTGGCACCAGCGTAGCCGAATTGACAGGTTCGCTTCTGTCTGAAAATGCGCGCATCACGCCGCCCGCAGGGTCACCTCCGCTGAAATCCGTATCCGCAGGCGCCATAGTCGCACAAAATCGGCCATCGCAACCCTCGGGCACTTCTTGTCCGAACTCCGATGCTGATCCGAGCCTCGTGCGTTATGGATCGCCGGATGGCGGCGGCAACGGTCTTACGGTCAGCTCGCCCTATCGGATCTCCGACTTCCTCGATCAAGCGACAGCGGGTTGGACGCTGTGTCTCACGGATGGCACGTACCAAGGCGCGGCGGGAATGATCCGACCGCCAGCCGGTCGCAGCGGTACGAGCACAGCACGCATCACGATCGCGGCAATGAACGAAGGCCAGGTAATCATCGATGGCCAGTTTCAATCGGACGATGGTTCCCCACGAGTCCCACTATGGTTCACGAGCAATTCCTGGTTCTTGATCCAGGGGATCAACTTCAGAAATTCGATTCGGCACGTCGCGGTGCTCGGTGGCCCCGACGCCTTCGATCTGGCCACTGCTTCGACCGACAATATCATACGCCGCTCGATCTTCTGGGACGCGAACGGCACCGACAACGCGGTGGTCGCTCTCCACGCACCCGGCTTGCGCAATCTCTGGGAAGACTCCGCCTTTTTCGGGACGGGACGCAGCATCTGGCAGGTTTACACCGGCCAGGACAATATCTGTCGGCGTTGTTGGATTCGTGAAGAAGGCAACATGTCAAACAGCGGCCCCGTTCACGGATTCGTCCCAAACTATGGCGGCTCGTCACCGACCTCACGCACGATCTGCGAGAACTGCCTGTTCACCTGGTATGCCTTGTCGATGCCGCAGAACTATACTGATGGCCATGACGGGACCCCTTATACCGGCTTCGCAATGGCCGGGCAGCGTTCGGCGGCGCAGTTCGGGGAAGGGAACTGTGGAGAGAGCCAGCAGTATAAGATTTTCGGCAGCCTGTCATATCTGCGCGCTGGCGACTCGATCTCGGCGAATTCCGATCCCCTCGAAATGGCGGGGGACCGTCGGTCGAACGACGTTCTGTTTCGAGACATGATGGTAGTTGTTCCGCCGGGATTCCCCAACAGCGTCGCAGGGTTCGTCTTGGGCGACTTCAATTGCGGCACCCGTCCGAATACCAGCGGCAACGTCGCGCAGAACATCACCTCAGTCGGCGTAAGCTTCAACAATATCCATAGCTCGTGGTCCATCATCGGACACGCCACTGCGTCGACCGTCAGTGGTCTCGGGAGTAACGGACCGTTCACCGCTACTAGTACCGGAGCTAACCTATGCTTCCGGTATCTGAACGGCGTGCGGACGATCACGCCATTGTGGCCGTGGCCTATGAACGAGCGGATCAAACAGGCGCTGGCGCAGGCGGGCTCGTATAGCGGTCCGTGTATCAACTGCGAGGGTGGACGGTTTAATCGTGCGGGCACGGCGGACCCGACTGCAGATGTCGAAACGCTGCTGGGAACTATTCCGTCCGGTTGTAAGGCCACGTCCCCAGAAATAGCGGGTTGAGTATCGGCAGCGTCGCTTCTTCTTGCCGCTGTGGGCTTCCTCTCCCTCAAGCCGCGCGAGCCCGAGCTGCGGCTTCTGCATCGCTGCTTCGATAACTGGCGCGGAATCGGCGAGGTGCCAGTCGCCATTGGAGGAACGAGGCACAACGCAATCGCGATCAGTCCTACCTGGGGGGCCGGAACACGAACAGGACGTTTTTCGCCATGGCATAGACGTGGCCTTGCGGGCGGATCACCGGTGGCCAGATGCCGCCGCCGTCCGAGGGAAGCGCATGACTTCCGTCCTGGCATTCGCGTCGAAGGTCACCAGCGCCTCGGTCGTCGCCGCGAAAACGTGTGTGTGCGAGGCCGCCAGCCGCACCAAGGAGTATCCGGGCAGCTTCGTGTGCGATACGACCTTGTCCCCGCGCAGCAGAGCCAGTTCGGAGTAGCTGGTCAGCGCGATGAGCCCATCGTCCACCGTCCGCATCAAGGGCGCATAGACCGGGGTGGTGCCGAGCTTGATCCGTGAAACCGTGCCCGCGTTCGGCCCGGCTACGACGATGCGGCCGTCGGACGTCCCGATCCAGGTGCGGCCGTCGAACGTGCCCATTGGTGTGAAGAATAGCTGCTTGTCCTTGACCCGGAATCGCTCGATGAATTAGCAACGACGTGTGCCACCGGACCAAAGCCAGGTATGGTGGCGACAACGGAGTTGGCAAGGACCGGTGCGAGGACGGGCTCTACAAGCTCGCTGAAGTCGAAGTCCTCAGCATTTTGGGCAACGAACGTCGCCGCGGCGACATTTGCGTACAGTGACATCACATCGGCGAACGACGGCCGCTGCCAGTACAGATGTGCCACCTCCCAAACCAGACGGCTTTGCGTCGCGAGGACCATCAGGGCATCGAGGCGTCCGGACTGAGACACCGCTGTGCTCACGAAAACCGTTGTCGCGGCTTCGATTATGCGTTGCCGCGCCAGCTGGGCAAGTTCATGAAGAGCTCGCTCGACGCTCGCTAAGTCGCTTGCGCTGATGTCATGGTTTGATACGTTCCGGTTCGCCCGCAGCCTTCGCGCCAACTCGGCAACATACGCTTGGTGTTTTGCTACGTCCTCCGCAGATGGAGGAACGAGGCGTTTTGGTAAGCGCATAAAGGTTAAAACGGGCACGGCAACGCACACGGCGTAGATGAACAGAAGCGTCCACAGTACTACCTGGCCGAGAACCGGGGGCATCGCCCCAGCCAAGACGACGACTTCGCGTGTCTCGCGAGCCACGATTAGTACGAAAGCCAGGACGACCAGGATGGCCACCGGCACGAGGATGCGTTTGATGGCGCTCCCTAGGCCTCTGCCTCGAGGACTCTGCAAAGCGCCTGCGGCCGACGGTCGCGTCGTAAGCCGTTATGCTAGAACAAATACGTCCGGCGAAGGTAGTGGTCCCACGCGCGGCAGCCACAGCGAGACAGCCTCTTGACGTTCCGCGCACAATGGTCGCCGTGGTGGTTCGTCGGCCAGCGTTTTGGTCGTCGGTTGCTCTTCCGGAGGCACTGTCGAGTGGGGCCTGGGCCTGCGGACCGCCAAAGAGTTGTCGGCGCGGACGCGAGCGGAGCACGTCGCCGTTCCATGATTTCCGGCTCCCTCGCGGGGTCACGTGGCTCGAGCCTACCCTGAGCGTTGAGCTCAGTTACAGTGAACTCATGGAGGGCCGGCTGCGCGATCCGGTGTATCGCGGACTCGTCTAGCGTTCGCCGTTTGCCGACGGCGTTCGACGGCGCGATATATAACCTTCGATCCAGATGGAGGCCAGCCATGAGGCACCGGACACTGTCTATAACGGCCGTCGTCCTTACGATGAACGCTCATCCTAACGAACACCTCACACGTACAGGACTCGCGGTCGCGTGCGCACGCGACGGCGGGGAACGAAGGGTTCATCCCTGTCGGCACCGCGCCTGCAGGGGGCGGCTCGGTCAGCATCCCCGAAATCGGCACGTTCGCCGGCTCCGTGTGTCCTGTGACGGCGCCCGACGGGACGGTCTTCATAGGCAACACGGACGGAAAGGTGTATGGGTTCCGCGCGGACGGCACGCTGCTGTGGAGCCGCGACACGGGGAACACCGGAGCCATCCTTGGGTAGCCCGTGGTCACGTCCGACGGAAACGTGTTCGTCGTGACAAACCGCGTTACGCGGGACCACCGCCCGGGCGCGCCGCCGTCGGGGATGCGCCCCGAATCCTACCTGCGCCGGTTCACCGCGGGCGGCGGCTGGTCCGGGCCAATCGCATTTCTCACGCGGGATCGGATCACCGGGTACACCACGACGCCGGTCAACATCTTCCGCGCGGCTGGCCACGAAGTGCTCATGGTCCCTGTCGTGTACCGGGTTCTCCGCACGACCGAAGTGTGGATTCTGGCGTTCTCCAACACGGGCGGGTTTCTCGGCGATGCGATGGTGACGCGGACACAGGATGAAATCGTCGGCGTGAATCCCGATTGGGTCCCACCGGTGCACTTCGAGCACGGCGTCTTGTCGGACCCCGCCGGATTTCCCTCGGTCGCGATCTCACCGGCCGGCACGCCGTCCATCATCGTCTCCGATCGCATGCACAACCTGGTGGGTTACACGTTCGCGACGGACGGGACGAAAGGACAGTTCACCTTCTAAACGAAGCAAGGTTGGCGATGCTGCATCGGCGTTAGCAACCATGGCGGCGCGTACCGCCGATCATGTGTCGTCTGCCGTCTCTAGCATCTCCGAAGCGTCGGGCGTGAAGACGGCGGCGGGGTTGCTGACGCGCATCGTGACCAACGCCGCGAGCCGTACGTCGAGTGTGATCAGTGAAGCAGTTGCTCGCAAGCGACCAGATTCTTGAGTCGGCCGACCGGTGTAACAGGCTTATGTTCGAGCACCGATGCGCAGAATCGAAAACTGAGGCGAAGTCGTTCGCGGGCCGCCAATGAACTCCTGAAGGCCCGACTAAGCATTGTCGTCTCGAACTACCTGGGCCACCGGATCGAGGTCAACCCATCGCCGTCGACGGCCGCCACAACGCCGAGGTGCGGCTGCTGCGTTTGTTCTCACGAGAGAAGCCGCACATCGAGACGGTGACGTGCTTCAAGCTGACGGCGAAGCACGCGGAGTGGGCCGGCGAGCTCTGGGCGCGGCGGTGGTTTGACGTGCATGCGGTGAAAGGACTGAACGGTCCATGAGGTGGGTGCTCTTCGTTGATGGAGAGAATCTGACAATCCGAGCGCAGGAGTTCGCAAAAACCTCGAGGCCGTTTTTGTGTGGCCGCCGCATTGGGACCCTTTGTCGTCGTATATGTTTCCAGTCAACGAAGGCGCGGTCCGAGCGTATTACTACACCAGCGTCGCCGGCGACGACATGAAGATTCGCAACGTCAAAGAGGCGCTTCGATACCTTCGATTTGACCCTCAGGTGTTTAAGAAGTCCCCGCGACAGCAGAAGTCGAAAGGCGTCGACATCACCGCAACCAAGGACATGCTGAGGCACGCTTACGCGAATAACTACGATGGCACCGCGCTCATCGCCGGCGACGGCGACTACATTCCGCTGGTCGACGAGGTAAAACGTCGAGGGAAAAACGTCTTCGTCGCGTTCTTCGCTACTCCCAGTCTCGGATTGAACCGGGAAATTGCTCTAGTGGCTGATTGATTTTCCCCACTGGAAGAGACGGTCCGCGTTGCTTTTGCCCGGGCCGAGCAAAGGAGAACCGAGCCGTGATCACCGCGATTCGAGGAGCCGCCCGATGACAGTTCTGCAGAGAGCGTGGCCGTATTTGACATTCGGTGTGGTGCTCATTGGGGCGGCGGTGGTGGCGGCTGATCTTCCGGGAACCACCAGAGTCCGGCGCAAAATCGAGGGAGTTTCGTGTTGAGTTGTCGGCTCGGAATGGGGTGTTCATTCAGCGTTTGCGAGTCCGGCCCGTGGGTGATCGATGGCACACGGATTCACGATGGATAAGTGGGTTGCATGCCGGGGCCGTCCCTACCTGATTTCGATGAGGCCCAAGTGCAAGCCGTTACGCCCGAGAACCGCCCCCTCAGGGATACGGAGGACTGACGATGGCTCGGCGAGGCGACGGCATTTACCTCCGCGGTAAGACGTGGTGGCTCGCATGATCGCCGCCACCTACGCGCGCAAATCTATCGTAACCTCGGCCCTCGTCCTCGCCATCGCTGGCTGCGTCTCAATGACGCCCGAGGGCGACAAGGTTCGCGTCGTCCGCAATGCCAACCACGTCAAAGACTGCAACTCGCTCGGTGAAATCGAATCGACCTCCGGCTGGGGTGGACTCTTCGCGGGTGCGGCGGGGCTCGCGAACAACAAGAGCACCCTGCTCAACGAGACGGCCGCGCGCGGTGGCGATACGCTGCTGATCCTGACTGAGCAGGCTACCTGGGCGCCGCATACGATCGGTGAAGCATTCCGCTGCGGCCGGTGATCCTGATTCTGCTCATCACCGGCGCCGGCGTCCTCATGCGTTGAACGGATTTTCTTGTGCTGATCGTGTGCTGAACCTGGACGCTCAGGCGAGAAAGATGACGCTTCGATGAGACAGTTGGGCGGACTTGTCCCGGCGCAAATAGGCGCCGACGTGAAAGAGGCTCGGCAAGTGCGCGATTTGCCGAGCCCCCGGGTTCCGCTCTACAAGCGACTGCGACCGTGAGCGCGCGCGTGCGGTTACAATCGTCGTCCGATGGCCTCGGCGTCTGAAAGACTCGAGCTCGAGCACGTCCCCTGCCCGCTCTGCGGCGGGCGTGATCTGACAACGCTTGGCTGGCTCCGCGACGTCGCGCTTGGCGTGCCAGGCACCTTCCCGCTGGCGCGCTGCCGCGGATGCGGCCTGCTGCAGCAAAACCCGCGGGTGCGCGACGACCAGCTCGATCGTGCGTACCCCGACCACTACCCGCCGCACGCGCGGGACGCCGACATGTCGCGCATGCTCAGCCGCGCCGGACCCGCGGTGCGATGGGCGCTGGCTGCGTGGCTCGGCTATCGTCATCTCGACGTTCGCAACGTCGGGCCCGGTCACCGAGCGTGGGCGCGGCTTCACCGCCGGAAGATTCGCGAGAACTTTCCGCCGTGGCGTGGCGACGGTCGTCTTCTCGACGTCGGGTGCGCCAGCGGCCGTTTCCTGACCCAGATGAAAGCCGTCGGCTGGCGCGTCGCGGGCATCGAGATCGAGCCCGTCGCCGCCGAGAAAGCGCGGGCGGTGACACCTGAGGTCTTTACGGGCGACCCTCTGGATGCGCCGTTCGCTTCCGGCGGCTTCGACGTCGTCGCCGCGTTTCACGTTGTGGAGCACCTGCCGCGTCCGATGGCCGCGCTTGAGCGAATGATCGATTGGCTCACGCCGAACGGGATGCTGATCGTGGAGGTGCCGAATGCCGCGGGAGCCGGAGGCCGCATATTCGGCCGCTACTGGAGCGGCCTCGACTTCCCCCGCCATCTTGTACACTTTACGCCCGCCACGATGACGACCATGGTGGAACGGGCTGGCGGTCGGGTGACGACGGCGTCACACCGCACGAAGCCGCGGTATCTGATCCGCAGCCTGCGGCATTGGCTGCGCGACCAGCCGGGCGCACACCATCGGCTGACGCTGGCCGCACTGGATAGCCGCGTTGGCCGCGGCGCTGCCAAGCTCGCGTTGGAGACGATCATGCCGATGCACCGCCGGCTCGGTCTGGGCGAAGCCGTGCGGTACTTCATCAATCGCGCCTGAGGAGGCGAACATGGCGGAGCCCGCCACGAAGGAGGAGCTGCTGAACCAGGCAGCGCGCGACTACAAGGCCTTCCACGAAGCGCTGACCGGTCTCAACGAGGCGCAGATGAGCGAGGTCTGGCTCGGCACGTGGTCCATCAAGGACATCGTCGCGCACATTTCGGGCTGGCATCGCGAGATCGGGCCCGCCCTCGAACGACTGGCTCGCGGCGAGAAGCCGGTGCCGCCCGGAGTCTCCTACGACGACGTCGACGCGTGGAATACAAAGTTCGCCGCGGCCCGAAAGAATGCGCCGGTCGCCGATGTGCTCTTGGAGTTCGACAAATCGCACGAATACTTCATGCACGCGTCGGCGGGCGTGCCCGCCGACCGCTTTCAGGTCGGCAAGACCGCGTGGAAGCTCGTGGACGGCAACAGCGCACACCATTATCGCGAGCATGCGGATCAGATTCGCGCGTGGCGGCGGTCACGCGGCGTGTAGCCGCCCGCCATGCGTATCTTCATCGTCGTGGCAAAGACTCGGCCTGATCTGTTTCAATACTTCACGACCGCTTTCGCCGGTGTCGCGTCCGTCGAGGTCATTCTCGATCGCCGCCTCGGCGGCGATGATCAGATCGCCAGTCACGTCGGACCGGCAGGAGAGCGACGACTCGCCCGGGATATCTACGACGAGCTAGAGCAACGGGGGTTCGTCATCGTGCGATTGCCTGTCTAGGCGGTAGTGCGACGGGCACCGGAAGGGCTAGGAGGCGCCGCGTGTCGGCGCTCTTTACGAAGGTCGAGGCGGGATCGTCGCCACTTCGCTGTATGTATTCGGATTGGCTGACTTGGCATGCGATGCGCTGGACGAGCAGTCCAGTAACCGGATGTTGACCGCTGCGCTAGGGGGTCCTCTCGAGCCAGGGGGCTGAATGAGACGCACCGTGTACATCGTCGCTGCCGATAGCCCAGAACTGTATGCATATCTCTGCAATGTGTTGTCCGATGACGGTGAAACGGAAGTCATCCGTGACCGGCGGGTATCAGAGCGCCGCCGTTACCAAACCGAGTATGCGCCGGAGCGTAGGCAGGGAGAACGCCGGTCGCGTCCGCATGTTGACGCAGAACTCGCGACGCGGTGTCACGCTGTCCTGACGCTCCCGGCCGGTGTGGTAGGGCTCGTTTGACGCTGATTTGTCGTTGACTTCGTCGCGCCGCGACGGTATCAATCAGACTCCTGGGTGTCGTTGGACGAGCGCTTGCTCGACAGCCCACAGGAGGACTGTCGCCCTTGCAGGTCGTGATCCTCGATCCGATGCGGGACATTTTCCGCCGCGCGGAAGCAATTCTTACACCCGCAGGCGTGGAAATCATTTCCCTGACCTCAGCCCGGCCATTGCCCACGCTGCTGGCAGTTGCAACAGCCGAAGACGTCGTGATCGTGCGCGTCAGCCATGCCGACGACGCGGCGGCCATCACGAAGTGCTTGCAGGACACGATGTTCGCCGGGACGACGTTCGTCATCGTCGACGACGCGACCCGCGCGCGCTCTGATCGGCACCCCCAGATTTCGGCGGAATACATCGAGTATTCGCCCACGCGTGTGGACGCCCTGCTCCACAGACTCTCGGCGGGTGAGTCGCTCACTGCGTCGCGTTCGTCGGCGCGACGTGAGCATGCCACCTTCCACGGGCTGGTGGGACGCTCGAAGCAGATGTTGGACGTGTTCGCGCGGATCGAGAAGGCCGCGGCTGGTGATGCCAACGTCTGTATCTACG
>Ga0209382_10010888_pt1 | contig 11314 bp, 6 predicted proteins | sample SoiMetdeltSBSDD5_FD_187599 | JGI IMG/M metagenome (GOLD analysis project Ga0209382, IMG submission 187599) | Bulk soil microbial communities from a Populus tree surrounding site in Tennessee, USA - Soil MetaG P. deltoides SBSDD5 (SPAdes) (version 2) | ecosystem: Environmental > Terrestrial >...
CCCAGAGTCAACGGCGTGTTCTTCGGCGCGGGCAAAGGCCCGTCCTCGACGAACAGCAGCGCTGCGCCGGACGGCCAACTGCTGTCGTCATAATCGGACGCTTGCCACGCCGTTCCGAGGTCAACTCCGGACTGATTGTATTTCCAGGCCGTCGCGATCGGCAGCAAAGTTGTCTCCTGAAAGACCGCGGGCGTGGGCGGCAACGCGCGGGGATGGTACAGGATCTCGCTGATGACGATTTCGTCGCGGAACGCAAACAGGTTGGAGCCACCTGGTGTAGGTTGGGCGGGATAAAGCCAGCGTCCGGTCGCATCGGGAGCTCGCCCACGCAAGGTCTGATTGACCACGACGGCATCAACCACCGAGCTGCGATTGGGCGGATAGAGATAAAGTTTGTCGCCTGACTGCGGATGGAATCCCAACTGCGATTCATCCAGGGCGAGGTGTCCATGGGCAGAGAGCGATTGACCTGGCGGGAAGATGTACTGGCGGTCCACGGTGCCGTCGCTGACGGCAACGTAACCCTCGAGCGGAATATCAGTGGTTCCGCTATTGGCCAGTTCGAGCCAGAAAATGGCATTGGTTGACGCGGCGATTTCATTGAAGACCAGACTCGGCTTTGCGGGAGGCGCGGGCGCGGCGATGAGTTCGGCCGCGAAGAGCAGGTCGTTGGTCCCGTTGGCCGCCTGATGCAGCTCAACGGCGAGTACGTTGGTACCGGCGTGCAAACTCGCCGATGAGATCGGAAGCAGACCCGTCCAGGCGGAGGTCATGATGTTCGACGAGGCGAAGGTGGACGGCGTGATTTGGCCTGTCGGAATGTTCACGCGCAGGACTTCGACGCCGTTCAAGTAGAACACTGCGCCGTCGTCCGCGAGTGCGTTGAGTTTCAGCGCTGTCGCCGCCGGGTCGCCTGTAAACAGAAAGGTTGTGCGGAAATAATCGCTGACATGACCGGAAACCAGTGGTGTGTTGAGAGGTAAAGATTTTCGCGCCGTGGCGCTCACACGCGCCCGGAAACCGCCCGGATTGGGAGTGGTGGTGTCGTTGGCGGTGATGAACTCCAGGGTGTTTGCGCCGGCCACGAATCCGCTTTGAATGGTGAAGTCCGGACTGAACCCTGAGAACCCGACAAACGAAATGGCCCGACTGGCCCCGTTGAGCAGAACGTCGTTCACGCGGTTGTCCGCCGCGACGCTTAGGATCACTTCGGCGGTCGCCGCGTCGAATCCGGTCAGGTCAAAGGCGGTGCGATAGCGGTATTCGCCCGCCGCGATATTGGCGGTGCCCGGATTCACGGGCCCGATCCAACTCGATGAGGGATCGTTGGCCGACCACGCCGGATGGTTTTGGATCACCGTCGCCGCAATCGGAGGCGGGGGCGGCGTGCTTTGGGCGGAAGCCGTCAGCGCGTAATGCGGATCGGGAGCGCCCGGCGCGAGTGTGGCGCGGTTCGGGTCAACGCCAGTGTTGAACAGCGTTGGAACCGGCTGTGGTTCGCCCGGCGGGACTTGTGGATTGCCGCTATGAAACAAGGCCCTGCCGCCGGGCCATGCGTTGTCATCGAAATCAAGCGCTCTCCAGCCCGGTCCTGGATCGCCGCCGGAGTTCTGATATTTCCAACTTTGATCGACGTTCACGAGCATGAGGTTGGTCGGCGTCTCAGCGATTCCTGGAAAATTCGGCGCGCCCGGTGTTCCGCCGACCTGCGCGCTCATCGTCCAGTTTGTCGCCGGCTCGCTGGCGGAGTTTGGATTGATCTTGGCGAGGGAAACGCCGGCGCCATCCGGCCCGACCGGCCACTCGCCGTCGGTATCGTAGTCGACACTGTCCATCAAACGATGGTTGTTGTTGCGGAGTTCGAGGATTTCGCCCGAGTTCGAGAGCCGTCCGGCGAACGGGCCCAAGGCGTTCGTGTAGCCGGCAGCGGCGGCGAGGGCGGCGGGGGAGATGGCCACTACGAGATAACCGCCGCCCGTGAGGACCGTTCCTTCGGGAAACTTGAAGTCGATGCCGCCTTCGATGGACCAGCCGGAAAGGTCCATGTTCACCGCCATCTGATTGTGCAATTCGACCCATTCGAGCGACGACTCGCTGCTGGGCGGGTGATACATGATTTCATTGAACACGACCGCGCTGTCGGCCAGGGCAGGAGCGCCGGAACAAAGCGTGGCTAGAGTAAGGAGGAACAACGAACGTGACATGCCGCGAGACATCAATGGCATCGGTCCTTGTAGCAGATCAGGCGTGAAACTACAAGGCGGGCATGAATAAGAAGGGCGACCAGGGTGCAACTCGGGCTTTCGCCCTGCCAACCCTCTGTCGGGAATCGCCAATTGCTAATTGGCAATGTGTGATGCAGACCCCTACGGCTTGCGCAACCGATAGAACTTGTTCCCGTTCGTGGCGGTGACCGTCACGCTCGGATCCTGGCCGGGTTGCGGCGGAGTGAACGGCACCGTCGTCCACGTCGTCGCTGGCAACACATCCGTGCTTTCCAACTCGAAGCCCGTGGCCGAAGCAGGCCACGAAATCGTGATGTCGTTGCCGGACCGGACCACACCAAGCGAAGGCGGCGTCGTTCCGATGTTGATGGCGTACTTGTTGGCCAGGTAGGTAAACACGGTATTCCGATCCGTCCCCGACAGTGCAAGGTCGTAAATGATAATCTCCGCGATGTCGCCTTTCATCTTGGTGAACAAATCGCCACGCGTGCCGATCAGCAAGGGTGTGCCCGAATCGGTGATCGTCGCCGTAATCTCGCCGAAGCCATTCTCCTGTCCGTTCAGATAGTGGCGCGCCGTTGTGCCCTCCATGTCAAAGCCGGCGATGATGTATTGGCTGGCAGGCAGAGCGGCCGCCGCGTCAACACTGCCGAGTCCAGCGGTCCCGCCGCGGAAAATCCGCGGGATGCCGGTACTTGGCAAAGTGTAATAGTCCGTCGGACGCGGCAGATTGTTCTCCGTCTTGGCCCAAACGGCGCGGAAGGTGGCGAAGTCGTCAAACTTCACCACAAAAAAGCTCGCGAGGTCGCCCGTAATGGCGATGCTCGCCGAACTGGCGACCGAGAGATAGTCGTTGTTTCCGTCAAAGCGCAGCGTGGCTTTGCTGTTCACGGCATTGGCCACCCAGAGCGGGGCGGCCGTCTCATCCGATTGTTGCGCATTGTTGAAATTACCCGATTGATCGGACCACGCCGTCGCGGCGCCGGCCAGGTTGGTCGTCACACCCGCATCGGCCCGCAGCCAGAGTTTCAACCGCGCCGGCGACGGCAGTGGAATCGGTTGCGTGGAACTGACGGTGATCGCCACTGGGGCGGAGGTCGAAGCGCCGCCCAGATTGTCCGTTGCCACTGCGGTGAGGCTGAAATTGCCGGCGGCGGGCAGATCGATTGTCGAGCTGTACGGGGCGTTGGTGTCGGATGCAGCGAGACCGCCGCCGATGTAAAAATCTACCCTCACCACACTGCCGTCTGCGTCGATCGCGGTGGCGGCAATGGTGGTGTTGGTCGGCGCGACGAATGCGGCGTTGTTCGTCGGACTGTCGATCGTGATTGTGGGTCTCGAATTGGTCGGGACCACAATGGGCACGCCATACTTTGCGCCGAGATAACTGGCCAAAGACTGGATCTGGCTGCTGCTCAACGCGGTGTCGTAGATCAATAGCTCGGCAATGTCACCTTTCATCTGGGTAGCGAAATCGTCCCGGGTGCCGATTCTCAACGGCTTGCCCGCATCGGTTGGAACTGCGTCCATCGAACCGCCGCCAAACGGCGCGCCATTGAGATGGTGGGAGAAGGCGTTGCCGGCCTGGTTAAACCCGACCACGAGATAGGCGTTCGTCGCCAACCGCCCGGCGCCGTCCACGGAATCATTTCCGGTGTCGCCGCCACGAAACGCTCGTGGAACGCCGCTTCCGGGGAGAACATAATAATCCGTGGGACGGGGCAGGTTGATGTCCGTCTTGCCCCAAACCGCGCGGAACGTTGCAAAGTCGTCGAATTTCACGACGAAGAACGACGCGATGTCGCCCGTGATGGCGATGCTGGGCGAAGAAGCGACTTCGAGATAATCATCCACACCATCGAATCGGAGTACGGGCTTGCCATTGGCGGCATTGTTTATGAGTGCAGGTGCGAAATTCAAATCCAACGATTGCGAGGCGTTGTTGACATGGCCTGACTGGTCGTCCCATGCAGTGACCGCGCCGCTCACGTTTGTGGTGACGCCGGCGTCAGCCCTCAACCAGAGTTGCTGCCCGATTGCCGGCGGCGCGAGGACGACGGACAAGGGAGTGGCGGTCAGCGTGACGGGAGTGGAAGCCCCGGTGCCGTCCTTGTTATCCGTCGCCACGGCGGTGAAAGCCACGGTGCCAGCAGTTGCGATGCTGACGCGCATCGAATAGGGGCTCGCCGTCGCCGCGCCGATGAGCTGCCCATTGGCGAAGAAGTCCACCCTGGCAATCGTGCCGTCCGGGTCCGCCGCGACTGCGTTCAGCGTGATGATATCGGCGTCCGTGACCGCGGGACCGGGTGGCGTGCTGGCGAGTGTAACCGTCGGCGGCAGATTGATGATGTTGTATTTGGTCTGCAGATAACTGATCACCGAGTTCCGATCGGTATCCGATAACGCAACGTCGTAGATCAGCAGTTCCGTGATGTCGCCCTTCATCCTCGTAAACAGATCGTCGCGCGTTCCGATCCTTAAGGCGGTTCCCCCGTCGGCGAGTGCGGCCGTGATTTCGCCGGAGCCGCTGGGTTGACCATTCAGGTAGTGCGTCAGGGTGGTGCCTGCCATTTCGAATCCGACAACCAGATACGTGGCGGCTCGCAAGCGCGCGCCATCCACAGAGCCCAAACTCGTCATCGTGCCGTCGCCACGGTACGCGCGCGGAACGCCGGTGCCGGGCAGCGCATAATAGTCCGTGGGCGCGGGAAGATTGCTCACCGTCTTGGCCCAGACCGCGCGGTACGTGGCGAAATCGTCGAAGCTCACGACAAAGAACGAGGAAATATCCCCGGCGATGGCGATGCTGGGTGAATGCGCCACATCCAACTGGTCATTGGCTCCATCGAAACGCAGGGCGGGTTTGTTGTTTTGGGCGTTCGCGACCCACCGTGGCGCAGCCGTATCATCGGTTTGGACGGCGTTGTTTGCATTGGGCGACTGGTCGGCCCAGGCCGTCACTCCGCCAGTGGCGTTGGTGGTCACCCCGGCATCAGCTTTGAGCCAGAGTTGGAGACCGTTGGTAACGGTCAAAACTTGAGCCCCCGAAGTAAAGAGGGCCGCAAAGCAAATGGAAACGGCGATAGCCGAGCCCGCGGATTTTCGATAGTGCATGGTTGCTCCGATTATTTGAGTTGTGACTGATGGCCCGACTTCTCCGATTGCTGACCGAGGATAACCAGCTACTCCACGACGGGAATCTTGAAGAAGCACAGCCACTCACCAATTTCGCCGCCGCCAGCGCCAAGACTGACTTTCTTCCCGCCGTACCACTCGACATGGCCGTCCTCAAAAAGGAAGTTGCCGCCTTGCGGGGCCCCGTTTTGCACGCGGTGCACCGCGGTGAGAACTTTTTTGCCGTTCAGGTCGGTCGTCCACCTCAAACGCGGGTCATAAACATTCGTGGTCTGTGGCCCGAGGCCCTGCAGCCGATCGATGAGGACGGGAGCCTGGGAGTACTGGCCGCCGAGCTTCTTTCGGTAAAACCATTGTTCGGTCCCTTTGGCATAGCTCCTCACGCCACTGTCATTATCTTTTCTACCGGGAAGGAAGAAGTAGCCAATCAGTCGATCCGTGCCTTCGGTCATTTGGGGATTGGCTGCTTCAAAGGCGCGGTGCCACTTGTCAGTCGGGCAGTAAAAAATGTTGTTCTGTTCCCGCTCCCTCGCCCGCTGCTGTGAATTTCGAATCAGGTAATTGTTCCAAAAATTGCTCATGCTCGGCATGATCCAGCTCAGGTGGTAACTGCCGCTGTTATCCGGGAATGCGTTGTTCATATCGGCGGCGTACATGTTCAGAGCCAGTCCCCACTGTTTTTCGTTGCTGACGCAAAGCGATTTGTGCGCCTGCGCCTTCGCTCTCGAAAGCGCCGGCAACAAAAGACCTGCCAGGATTGCGATGATCGCTATCACAACCAACAACTCGATCAAAGTGAAAGCCAGCCGACCGTTACGGCGGCGGGATACCGATGGGCACTTGATTCGCATACCAACACCTTTCGCTCAATCTCCGAGGATTACACTGGTTCTACGCCTCATCTCACAAAATGCAAGTGTGCGTTTGGTAATGGATCAGTTTGGTTTTTCGGGAGGCGAGCGTTCTCGCCAGCCGGCTCGTCGGTAGCCTCGCCCCACCAAACTGAACCTGCGTTTGGCAGGCCACCCGGGCCAAGGCCGCTCTATTTATCCGTGCAAGTCATGAAAGAGCTCAAAGCTCCAAATCCGAAGAGGACTTCATTGGAACGGTCATCTTCGAGGGACTGAAATCGGGTCCAACGCTCGCGCCATTTACATTGGTTCCTGCCGCTGGTAAAACCCTTCCGTGCCGCTTGATTCATCGACTCTTTGGAAATCGTTGAGTTCACTCCGTCGGTTTACCCTGATCGGCGGACCGTGCGTCATCGAGAGCGAGAAGCTTTGCCGCCAGGTGGCCGCTTTTCTTCAAAAGACCTGCGATAAACTTGGCGTTAACTACGTTTTCAAAGCGAGTTACGACAAAGCGAATCGCACGTCGAACAAATCCTTCCGCGGACCGGGACTGGACGAGGGATTGCGAACGCTCGCGGCGGTTCGCGGCGAGTTCGGTGTCCCGGTGCTGACGGACGTTCACACTGAAGAACAGGCGCGGCGCGCGGCGGAGTTCGTCGATGTCTTGCAAATCCCGGCCTTCCTCTGCCGTCAGACGGACCTGATTCTCGCCGCCGTTCAAACGGGCCGTATCGTCAATGTGAAGAAGGGGCAGTTCCTGTCGCCGCCGGAGATGGGGCAGGTGGTCAGGAAGGCGGTCGAGGCCGGCGGACAGAAAATCCTCGTGACGGAACGCGGCACGACCTTCGGCTACAACAACCTGGTCGCCGACATGCGCTCAATCCCGATCATGAGGCGGTTCGGATTTCCGGTCATTTTCGACGCGACGCATTCGGTGCAACTGCCTGGAGGGGGCGGCGATAAATCGAGCGGCCAGCGTGAGTTCGCGCCGGTGCTGGCGCGGTGCGCGGTCGCGGCGGGGGCGGACGGCGTGTTCATTGAAACGCATCCCGATCCGGATCGCGCCTTGAGCGATGGGCCGAACATGGTGCCCTTGGCGGAGATGCCCGAATTGCTCAAAGGCCTGCTAAAGGTCCGGGAGGCAGTCGCGTGAGGAAGCTCCAAATCCCAGGTTCCAAACACCAATGAAATCCCAAGCTCAAAACTGCAAGCCTATGCCGGTCGACGCGCTCCTTTGTTCCGTGGGTGTCCGGGTAGACTCCGACTTGGAACTTGGAATTTGGAACTTGGAGCTTGGAACTTGGAGCTTGGAGCTTTGTGGATCGCATGCCTAAGCCGCTTCGGCCAAAACCTTGGCGTGCTCTCCGCCGGCGGTTCGCTGGTGTGAAACTGTTTCTTTGCGACGTGGACGGCGTGCTGACGGATGGCACGGTGCTCATGGGAAACGGGGTCGAGTCGAAACGGTTCAACATCCGGGATGGACTCGGCTTGCGGATCCTGCAAAAGGAAGGAATAAGAGTCGGCTGGATTTCGCGCCGAACCTCGACGGCAACCGCCCAGCGGGCGCAGGATTTGAAGATCGATTTTCTGCACCAGGGCGACGGAAGCAAGGTGGTGGCCGTCGAGGCGATCCTCGCCGAAACCCGTTTGACGTGGGCGGATGTTTGTTATGTCGGCGACGACATCGTTGATTTGAGTGTGATGAAGCGGGCGGGCGTCGCCGTGGCGGTCGCGGACAGCATTCCGGAAGTGAAGAGGATGGCCGATCATGTGACCCGTACGGCGGGCGGACACGGGGCGGTGCGCGAGGTGGTGGAATTGATTTTGAAGGCGCAAAACAAATGGAGGCGGCTGATTCAGGAATATTCTTTCTAAAGTCTGCTGCTGCCTCTATGAATGGATCCACCGTGGCCTGTTTGATTCAACGACTCAGTTGCATGGGAATCGGAATCACCCTGATGGCGGCGCCCGCTCTCAAGGAGCAGGTGCTGGAAGAGCCGGCGAAAGGGGTTCAATATGCCGAAGTCGATGAGGCGACCGGCAGGCGCAAGTCACTCTTTCGCGGCGAGACGGCGCAGAGCATTTCCAACCAGGAGTTGCAGGTCACCGGGGCGCGCCTGGAGATTTTCACCGACGATGGCAAGACAAACCTGATCGTCGTCGCGCCCCAGTGCATTTATAATACCCGAATCCAGTCCGTTGCCTCTTCAGGTCAACTGCGCGTCAGCACTGGCGAAGGTCAGTTTTCGATCGAAGGCGAGGGCTTTGAATGGCAGCAGGCGGGGGGGCAATTGGTCATCTCCAACCAGGTGCACGCCGTCCTTCACAAGGGGCTGATGGACTCCATGATTGTCGCAACGCAGGCCGTGGCCGCTTCCGTATCGTCCAATCAGTTCGTTGACATCTACTCCGGCCAGTTCCAATTTCGCACCAACGTCGTTGTCTTCCGGCAGGACGTGCGAGTCGAGGACCCGCAGGGAAAGCTAAGCTGCGAACGTCTGTCGGCGACTTTCACCGAGCCCGAGCGGCGAATTAAAACCGTGGTGGCTGAAGAAAACGTGATCATCGAAGCCGGCGAGGTCCGGGCGACCGGTGAGAAGGCCATCTACCATTTGACGAACGATCTGGTGGAACTGACGGGCAACCCGACGTGGAGGATCGACAAGCCAGCCGTTGAGGGGCGGGCGGAAGAGATTGCCATCGAGCGCAAGGGGAGGAATTTTCACGCCTCGCGTGGCGTCAGGATGACAATGCCCCAGGGTTCGCTCGGTCAAGGCGGCTTCTTGAACCTGCAGGGACTGGCGCCCACCAATGCAGTGCCGGACAAGGCGCAGCCCGTCGAGGTTCTGGCCGATGATTTTCGGTTCAGAGCGGATGCGGTCCGCACGAATTTCAACCTCGCCATCCTGCACGGAAACGTCCAGCTGAATGACGAACAAGCAAAGCTCCGTTGCAAAACACTGACGATCTCCTCGGCCGCTCAAGGCGGGCTCACCAAGAGCGCTGTCGCGGAAGGGCAGGTCGTCGTGGAACAAGGGCGCGATCGAGTGACGGCCGAAAAGGCCGTTTACTCGGCGGCTGATGGAGCAGTGGAGCTGACGGGCAAGCCCACTTGGATCGTTCGACAGCTCGAAGGAACAGCCGAGAGGGTTGCTTTCGACGTTACCAACCGGACCTATCGGGCGGCGCGCAACGTTCGTATGCGGCTGCCGCCGGGAGCGTTTGGCCAGACCGCCTGGCTGCTTCCCAAAACCGGTGTCACAACGAACGTCCTGGCCGCGCCGGCGAAAGCTGCGGAGGATCATCCGACCAGGCCCGTGGAGCTTTCTTCGGACGAATTCGAGTTCAAGTCGGCGGTCAATGCGGGTGGGCGGGACCTTGCCACCTATCGTGGCAACGTGGTCGTCAGCGATCCGGACCGGATGAAACTTTCCTGCGGATTGCTGACCGGCTCCATTATTGCGGGCACCAACCAGGTCCAGAGTGTCGTTGCCGAGCGGGACGTCGAAATACGGATTCTCCATCCCAAAGGCGACCGGCTCGCCCGTGGAGACAAGGCCGTCTATACCGCCGATCGTGAGGAAGTGGTGTTGACTGGAGAGCAACAGGTCGAAATCGCGCTGATGGACGCCGAAGGTCTGACCCGCGCGCAGGGAACGGAAATCATCTATGAAGGAGTCGCAGACATCCTCAGGCTGGTCGGCAATCCGAAGGTTACCACAGCCGCCGGCGAGGTGACCGGCGACACGGTGGTCCTGGACCGCGCGCGTACCACTTTGAAAGCGACGGGCAACTGGAAGATGAAACTGAAAGCCGACGCCTTGTCCAAGCCGGAGAAAATCCCTCTTCCAAAATGAACCCGCTGTCCGGCAAAGATCGCTCATGAGCTCGCCAGAGACAAAGAGTGCTCTGCTCGCGCGCAGTTCGCAGGCGCTCGCGGCCGTTGGCACGGTGGAAGGGCTGTTGGTCACTCACAAGCTCGTCAAGGAGTACCGCCAACGGCGCGTCGTTAACGGTGTTTCCATTTACGTCAATGCCGGCGAGATTGTCGGACTGCTCGGCCCCAATGGCGCCGGGAAAACCACCACGTTCAACATCGTCGTCGGCCTGGTGAAACCGGACGAAGGCGGGGTCCGCTTTCAGGGAAAGGACATCACGAAACTGGCCATGCATCAGCGCGCGCGGCTGGGAATCGGCTATTTGACTCAGGAACCGTCGGTTTTTCGCAAGCTCACGGTCGAGCAAAACATCCTCGCCATCCTGGAAACGTGCAAAGTGAAAGCGCCGGAACGTCAGGTGCGCCTGAAATACCTTCTCGACGAACTGGACATGGCGCGACTGGCCGGGAGCAGGGCCTACACGCTCAGCGGCGGCGAAAAGCGCCGACTGGAAATCACACGCGCACTGGTCACCAGTCCCAGGCTGCTGTTGCTCGATGAGCCGTTCAGCGGCATTGATCCCATCGCGGTTTACGAGGTGCAGAAGATCGTGCGTCGATTGAAAGACCGCGGACTCGGCATTCTTATTACCGATCACAACGTCCGGGAGACATTGAAGCTGGTAGATCGCGCGTATTTGATTCACAAGGGCGAAGTCGTTTACGAGGGAGCGGCCGAACAGCTCGTGGACGATCCGAAAGCGCGAGAGATTTATCTCGGGCCGGAGTTCAACCTATGAATCCGAGTGTGAGAGAGTTGGGGTGGTGGAGCATTGGGCGCGGAAGCTCCACGCCTGCTACTCATGCTGACCTATCGCTCCGGAAATCCAGCACTCCATTCCCCTTGTTCTCCTATGCAACGTGAAGAGGTAACGGTCGAACGGTTCTACACGGATCACGCCAGCGAACTGGAGTTGAAGCTCGTCGCCGGCGCCAAGGGCCTGAAGCGGATCATTCGCGAACCGACGGTCAATCGTCCGGGCCTGGCGCTGACCGGGTTTACAAAATATTTCGCCAGCCGGCGCGTGCAGGTCATCGGCAGCGCGGAATCCACCTACCTCAAATCACTCACGCCGCAAGAGCGCGAGGAGCGCTATGCCAATCTGTTTTCCTACCGGATTCCGTGCGTTGTCTTCAGCCGGACCATCCGTCCCGACCGGCAATTC
>Ga0209382_10010890_pt1 | contig 11313 bp, 9 predicted proteins | sample SoiMetdeltSBSDD5_FD_187599 | JGI IMG/M metagenome (GOLD analysis project Ga0209382, IMG submission 187599) | Bulk soil microbial communities from a Populus tree surrounding site in Tennessee, USA - Soil MetaG P. deltoides SBSDD5 (SPAdes) (version 2) | ecosystem: Environmental > Terrestrial >...
ATCGTGGCGCTGGTCTGGCGGTGCGCCCGCGCGCTCGGCCGCGACCCACGGCTGCCCGCGCTGATCGTGGGACTGAACCCGCTCGTGCTGGTCCACGTCGTCGGCGGCGCGCACAACGACGCCCTCACGGTGCTCCTGTGGATGGGCGGCGTCGCCGCACTGGTGGCCGGCCGCGAGGTCCTGGCCGGCGGCCTCACCGCCCTGTCCGGCGCCGTGAAGGTCTCGGCCGCGGTGCTCGGGCCCTTCATGCTGATCGGCGCGCGCCGCCGGGGCGCGCTGCTGGCGGGCGCGATCGGCGGTGCCGCGCTGGCGGTCGCCGTCGCGCTGATCGCGTTCGGCGACAGCGCGCTGGAGGCGTTCGCCCTGCTGGGTGACAACCAGGAGCGCACCAGCCGCTGGAGCATCCCGCAGCGCAGCGCCGACGCGATCGCCGGGCTGGCCGGGGGCTCGGCCGCGGACATGGTCGATTACACGCGCGCGGTGCTGGGGCTCGCGCTGATCGGCGCGGTCGCCTTGCTGCTGCGCGCCGCGTGGCGCCGCCGGGCCATGCCGGGCGGGTGGATCGCCCCGGCCGGATGGGCGACGCTCGGCGTGCTCCTCACGACGGCGTGGCTCGTGCCCTGGTACGCGATCTGGCTGCTGCCGCTGGCCGCGCTCGGCGGGGATCGCCGGCTGGTCGCCGCGAGCATCGTGCTGTGCGCTTACATGATGGTGATCGCCGTGCCGCTCGAACCGTTTTCCCCATATTGATCAGCGAGTTCGACCTGATCGCGAAGATGCGCGAGCGGCTGGGCTCGAGCGGAGACCGCGTCGTCGTCGGCTCGGGCGATGACGCCGCCGCGGTGCGGCCCGGCGGCGCCATCGCCGTGACGTCGATCGACTCGTTCGTGGAGGGGGTCCACTTCCGGCTCGTGACCACGTCGCTGCGCGATCTCGGCCACAAGTGCCTCGCGGCATCGCTGTCGGACCTCGCCGCGATGGGCGCGGTTCCCGGGGAGGCGTACATCGCCCTCGGCGTGCCCGGCCACCTGGGCGAGCGGGAGGTGCTGGAGCTGGCCGACGGCGCCGGCGCACTCGCGGCCGCCACCGACGTGGTGATCTGCGGCGGAGACCTGACCCGCGCGGACGAGCTGTTCGTCACCGTGACGGTCGTGGGCTACGCAGGCAGCGAGGAGGAGCTTGCGCGACGCGACGCGGCAGCGCCCGGCGACGTGATCGGCGTGACCGGCGCGCTGGGCGGGTCGGGCGCGGGCCGGCTGCTGCTGGAGCGCAAGCACCCGGGGATGGATGCGCAGGCCGGCGAGCACCTGCTCGACCGTCACCTGCGCCCGCGTCCGCAGCTTGCTGCCGGCCGGGCGCTCGTGGCCGCGGGCGTGCACGCGATGCTCGACGTGAGCGACGGGATCGCCTCAGATACGGCGCGCATCTGCGAGCGCAGCGGCGTGACGGCCGAGGTGCGCCTCGCGGACCTGCCGGTCGAGGAGGGCGTCGCGGAGGTCGCGCGCGACCACGGGCTCGACCCGCTGGAGCTCGCGGCGACCGCCGGCGAGGACTACGAGCTGCTGTTCACCGCCCCGCCCGCCGCCGGCGCGGAGATCGAACGTGCGGCCACCGCGGCCGGAGCCGCAGTGACATGGATCGGCCGCGTCCTGCCCGGCGGGGAGGAGACGGGGGACCCGGTCAGGCTGCTTGACGCAGACGGCCGCCCGTGCCGTTTGCGTGGGTGGGACCACTTTTCGCCGGCGGATGCGGCGCCAGGGTCTCCTGGACCAGCTTGACGATCAGCGCCGTCGCGACGCGGTCGGGATCGACCGTGTAGCTGTTGCACTTGACCGCGCGCTTGACCAGCTTGTGATCTGCGTGACGCGGCTCTGTCAGCGAGGAGCTCATTGCCGGATCGCCCTTCTTATCGACGGCGCCGATCACCGGCGGGATACGACTGCCGTCCACGCCTGAGTGACCGGGCTCACCAACGGTCACGGGGCCGATCAGCGGCGCAGCGCCGACTCCGTCCCGCCCAGCGAGCCGGGGCCGGCGTACGACAGGGGGCCGCGGACGGTGATCTCCGGGGCCGTGCCGGCCGCGCCGCCGCGGACCGCCAGCAACGCGCTGGCGGTGAGGCTGCCTGCGACCAGCGAGCCGAGCACCGCGCTCCCCACCGATCCCCCCGCGGTCGAGACGACCAGCAGCAGATAGTTGTGCAGTGACAGGCCGAGGTCGAAGCGCGCGCCGTAGTAGAGCATCGCGAGCACCGGCAGCGCCAGCGCGCCCGCGACCAGCGCCGCGGCCAGCAGCGCGCGGCGCGGCGACTCGGACAGCGCGGCGAGCAGGCACAGGTGTGCGGCCGGGACGAGCAGGAGCGCGGTGAACGGGTTGATCGCGCAGATGATCAGGACCTGTACCGACAGCAGCAGCGCGAGCGCCGCGGCCGCTCCCTCCGAAGCCAGTCTCCGCGGTCGCACGTCGCCGAGCGCGATGCGGCGCACCACGACCCACGAGACGGCGAACAGCACGCCCAGGGCGAGCAGCGGGCCGAGCGCCTCGCCGACCGACAGCCGGGTGGCCGGTGAGACGGTCTCCGCGACGCTGCCCGGCAGCCACCCGATCAGCTCGAATGCCAGCGCGCCGACGACCGTGAGCGCGAACGGGAGCGCGGTGGCGAGCGACCAGCGCATCCACGGGCCGACCGGAGCACCGCGCCGCCCGGCGCGCGCCACGGCGTCGACCGCCGTGATCACGGCGGGCAGTATCAGGCCGACTGCGAACAGCGCGAGCGACCAGCCTGGGATCACGTTGCGGCCGGCGGTGAGGTAGCGCGACGGCGGCTTGCCGCGGTAGCCGGGCGAGTCGAACGCCAGCGCGGTCGCGAACGCCGCCCGGCCGAACCGGCCGAGGCCGTTCTCCGAGATCGTCTCCATCGTGTCGCTGCCGGATCCTCGCGGCAGCTCCGCGCGCGCGGTCAGGGTGAGCGCGTCGATGCCCTCGCGCACGAGCGGCCCCTGCTCGCGCACGGTCACCGGCCACGCCAGGTGCACGACCTGGCCGAGCCACGACTCCGATCCGCCGCCACCGCCCGTCTCGCGCACGAGCGCCGCGTCCATGGTGCGGGCCGCGGCCAGCGACGCGCGACTCGAGCCGGAGGACCACGGGACGACGTACGGCCGGCGGCGGTCGGCCGCGCCGAGGTCGTCGAGGACCATGGCGACTTCGACCTTCTGCCGGTCCACGTAGCGCTCGGCGAAGCGCTGGGCTCCCTCCATGCCCTCGGAGCCGCCGTCGGCCGACACGAAGACCATCGTCCGGCGGCGATCGAGCGCGTCCATCGCCTGCGCGAGCTCGAGCAGCATGGCGGTGTTCGAGGCGGCCGCCGCGCCCGGGCGCGAGACCGCATCCCGGTGCGCGAGGACCACGACCTGCCGGTCCGACCGCCCGCGCAGCCTGCCGATCACGTTGGTCAGCTCCGCGTCCTTGCCGTCCACCTCGGTGAAGAACCGCTGGGTGGAGACCTCCATGCCGAGGTCGCGGAACCGCTGCTGCACCAAGCCCCCCAGGGCGGCGTCGTCCGGGCTCCCCGGGCGCCTGTCCGGGTAGCGCGCGGCCAGCCTCCCCGTCTCGGCAAACGCGTCGGTGCCGCTCACGGCCTCGGGCGCGAGATCCGATGCATGGGGCCTGGGACGCGACTCGAGGGAGAACATCACCACGACGAGCGCCAGCGCGGCAAGGACGAATGACGCCCTGTAGATGCGCGGATCGACCAAGGTCGCTGTGTGTATAGCAGCGGGTGAACCTGGAGGGGATCGGTCCCGCGCCGCCTAGAATCCCTGGAGAGAGGCGTGAACGCGACGACAGCACGCATATTGCTGGTGGACGACGAGCAGCCCGTGCAGAAGCTGCTCAGCTATCCGCTGGAGAAGGACGGCTACGAGGTGGTGCCCGCGCGCGACGGGCAGGAGGCCTTGAACGAGTTCGACCGCCAGCCGTTCGACCTCGTCGTGCTGGACATCATGCTCCCCAAGGTCGACGGCCTCGAGGTGTGCCGGCAGCTGCGGGCCAAGAGCTCGGTGCCGATCATCATGCTGACCGCAAAGGCCGAGGAGATCGACAAGGTGCTGGGCCTCGAGCTGGGCGCCGACGACTACATCACCAAGCCCTTCTCGATGCGCGAGTTTCGCAGCCGCGTGCGCGCCGCCCTCCGGCGCGCGGACATGCGTGCGCAGCTCGACGGGGACGAGGAGCCGCTGGAGCGCGGCGACCTGCGGGTCGACCTGGCCAAGCGCGCCGTCACCCTGCAGGGCGAGCCCGTGCAGCTCACCTACGTCGAGTTCGAGATCCTCGCCGTGCTCGCGGCGCACCCCGGCCGCGTCTACACCCGCGACATGCTGCTCGACCGCATCTGGGGCGACTCGGCCTTCCGCGACCAGCGCACGATCGACGTGCACATCCGCCACCTGCGGGAGAAGCTCGAGCGTGATCCGAAGATCCCGGAGTACCTCCTGACGGTGCGCGGCGTGGGTTACCGGTTCAAGGATGAATGACTCCGGCGAGCGCCGCGGGCGCGGAGCACATGACTTCAGGTGGCGGCGCAGCCGTCCAAGTACTTAGGTAGGGCGTATGTGGCACCAGATCTGGCACCACTCGATCAAGAACAGGCTGACGTTCCTGTTCTTCTGCATCACGGCGGGCGCGATCGCGGTCTTCTACTTCTATGTCGTGCCGCAGCTCGAGTCGACGCTGACGCAGCAGAAGACGGACGCACTCGAGCGTGACGCCTCGAACTACTCGCGCACCCTCCAGGGCGCGATCTCGCGCGAGGTGACGGCCGCCGAGCTGGACCGCATCACGCGTGCCATCTCCGAGGAGACGGGCACGCGCGTGACCCTGCTCGGGATCCCGCGCGACGAGCAGCCGGACATCCCCGGGACGGCCACGGAGGAGGAATCGCCTCCGTACGTGATCTCCGACTCCCGCCGCACCGACACGGGCGTCGAGCCCTCCAGCTCGAACGTGCTGGAGGCGTCGCGGAGCGGCCGCGCGCAGACCACGACCCGCGCCGAGGGCGGTGGCAAGCTGGCTCAGGTCGCGCGCCCGCTGCTCTACCAGGGCCGGCCGGCCTGGGTGGTGGTGTTCTCCGAGCCGCTGGACGAGGTGGACGAGAACGTCGGGTCGATCCAGCGCCAGATCCTGATCGCGGGCCTGATCGCGCTGGTGCTCGCCACCGCGATCGGCTACTTCGCGGCCAGCGCGCTCGCGCGGCGAGTGAAGCGCCTCGAGCGCGGTGCGCGCGAGGTCGCCGCCGGCAACTTCTCCGCGCCGATCCCGATCGACTCGGACGACGAGCTGGGGCAGCTGGCGCAGGCGTTCAACGAGATGCAGCACCAGCTTGCGCGCCTGGACTCCGCCCGCAAGGAGTTCATCGCGAACGCCTCGCACGAGCTGCGCACGCCGATCTTCTCGCTGGGCGGCTTCGTCGAGCTGCTGCAGGACGAGGACCTCGACGAGAACACGCGCGCCGAGTTCCTGACCACGATGCGCGAGCAGGTGGACCGCCTGCAGAAGCTGACCACCGACCTGCTCGACCTGTCGCGGCTCGACGCCGGCTCGATCGACCTGGAGCTGGAGCCCGTCCCGCTGCGGACCCTCGCCAACCAGGTCGCCGGCGAGTTCGCGGCCGCGGCGGCGCGCAAGGACTCCGAGATCGAGGTTGCCGACCGCCGGTCGCACCTCGACGTCGAGGCGGTGTGCGACCCGGAGCGCGTGGCCCAGATCGTGCGCGTGCTGATCGACAACGCCCTCACCCACACGCCCGACGGGACGCACATCACGATCGCCGCGCGGCGACGCTCCGAGGACGGCCGGCCCGACACCGCCGAGCTGCTCGTGGCCGACAGCGGGCCCGGCATCCGGCGCCGGGACCTGGCGGCGGTCTTCGAGCGCTTCCACACGAGCGACTCGGCCTCCGGCTCGGGCCTCGGCCTGGCGATCGCCCGCGAGCTCGCCCAGCGCATGCGCGGCGGCCTGGCGGTCGAGTCGAGGCCGGGCAGCACCGTGTTCACCCTCACCCTGCCGCTGGCCGGCGAGCGCCGCCGTCCCGCGGAGCCCCCGGCCTCCCCCGCCTCGCCGCCCCGGGCCGAGGTCGGAGCGTGACCGCCCGGATCATCGCGCTGACCGCCGCGCTGGTGCTGGCGGCCGGGTTCGCGGCCGGCTGTGGCGGCGGCGGAGACGAGGACAGCGGCACCTCGACCGTCGAGCGCACGCGCGTGCAGGTGGTGGAGGGCCTCGGCGGCGAGAACGGCTTCGACCCCACCACCATCTACGAGCGCCTGTCGCCCGGCGTCGTGACGATCACCTCGCTCTTCTCCGACAGCGACAGCCTCTCGGAGCTGCTCGAGGGCGGGGGCGCCGGCCAGGGCAGCGGGTTCGTGCTCGACGACGACGGCTTCGTCGCCACCAACGCGCACGTGATCACGAACGGCACCGGCAGCAAGCTGACGAAGGCGCGCCAGGTGTACGTGCAGTTCTCCGACGGGAACCAGGTCGAGGCCGACGTCGTCGGGTACGACCCGAACGCCGACGTCGGCGTGATCAAGGTGAACCCGAAGGGGCTCGAGCTGGTGCCGCTGGAGCTGGGGCGCACGGCGGACGTGCGCGTCGGTGAGCCGGTCGCCGCGATCGGCAGCCCGTTCGGCGAGGAAGGCTCCTTGTCGATCGGCGTGGTCTCCGCGAAGAACCGCACGATCGAGGCGCTCACCGACTTCTCGATCTCCGACGCGATCCAGACGGACGCGGCCGTCAACCGCGGGAACTCCGGCGGCCCGCTGCTGGACGCGCGCGGGCGCGTGATCGGCATCAACTCGCAGATCCGTTCCACCGGCGGCGGCAGCGTGGGCGTCGGGTTCGCCGTGTCGGTGGACAACGTGCGGCGCTCGATCGACCAGATCCGGGACCGCGGGGAGGCGCGTTACGCCTACATCGGGATCAGCTCCCAGAACCTCTATCCGCAGCTCGCCGCGCGGCTCGACGTGCCGGTCAGGGACGGCGCGCTGATCGCGGACGTGGTCGAGAACGGGCCGGCGGACAAGGCCGGGATCAAGGGGGGCGGCCGGGAGATCCGCTTCCAGGCGTCGCTCGTGAAGCTCGGCGGCGACGTGATCACCAAGGTGAACGGCCGCCGGGTCACCCGCCAGAATGACTTCAGTGAGCAGATCGGCCGCTTCTCGCCCGGGGACGTCATCTCGCTCGAGCTCTACCGTGGCAGCGAGCGTCGCACGGCCCGCGTGACGCTCGGTGAGCGCCCGGACTAGCTCCCGCGACATCGAGGCGCTGCTCGTCGAGCTGGCGCGCGGGCTGCGTGCGCACGTGCAGCCGTTCCTCGGCTCGCACGCCCACCGCGAGCACCTCCAGGCGGGCACCGGCGGAGACGTGACGTTCGCCATCGACGAGGAGGCGGAGTCCTGGGTCGAGGAGTTCCTCGGCGACCGGGCGCCGGACGTCGCCTTCTACTCGGAGGACCGCGGGCTGGTCACTCCCGCCGGGCGCGATCCGGTCACAGTGCTCGTGATCGACCCGATCGACGGCACGCGGCCGGCGATGGCGGGCCTCGAGTGCTGCTGCGTGTCGGTGGCGGCCGCGCCGCTCGGCGACAGCGGAGAGCCCACCATGGGCGACGTGTACGCCGCGTGCGTGGCCGAGATCAAGACCGGCGGCGAGTTCGTGGCCGTGCGCGGCGCCGGGCTGGAGGCGGTCCTGAGCGCCAACACCGACGTCTCGCGGCTGTTCTGGACGCTCGGGTTCCGGGGTCGTCCCGCCGTGCCGCTGGTGACGGTGCTGGAGGAGCTGATCGACCGCTCCTCGGTGGGCGGCGCGGTGTTCGACCTGGGCTCGGCGACCTTCGACATGACCCGCATCCTCACCGGCCAGCTCGACGGCTACGTGGACATCGGCACGCGCATGATCGACGAGGTCCCGGCGCTGCGGCCCCGGTTCGAGGCGGTGGGCGGCGGCGCAGTGCTGAACAACTCCCCCTACGACCTCGCCGCGGCGGTGCTGTGCCTGGAGGAGGCAGGGGCGGTCGTGACCGACGCCTACGGCCGGCCCCTGGCGGCGCGGCCGCTGCTGGGATCGGGCCACGAGTTCCAGATGTCGTGCCTGGCGGCGGCCAACCGGGAGCTCCACGCGGGCATGCTGGCGCTCCTGGAACGGGGTTTCGCGAGATTAAGGTCTGCGATGTGAGTTGCGAGAGTCGCCAACCGGGTATCTCCACCCGAATAACACGCTGGATGCTGTGATAATCCGCGCGGCCGCCGCCTCACCCGGTGCGCGCTTCCCCTTCCCCCTCCCACAAAGCGAGAGACCCCCTTGCTACAACCGGTCAGCGTTGGCCATAAGGCCCTAGGCGATTACAGGCACCTCATCGGGCGCGCCCTGGTGGAGGAGATCAACGAGCTGGCGGGCCCGCTGAAGGGCAAGCGCGTCCTGCACCTGAGCGCCACCGCGATGGGCGGCGGCGTGTCCGAGATCCTCTACGCCCTCGTGCCCCTGATGCGCGACGCCGGTCTCGAGACGGACTGGCACATCATCCTCGGCCGCGAGGAGTTCTTCAACGTCACCAAGCTGATGCACAACGCGCTCCAGGGCAACCCGCACGGGCTGACCAAGGAGGACTGGGAGATCTTCGACCGCTACAACAAGCTGAACGCGGAGGAGATGGACGGCAACTACGACTACATCATCGTCCACGACCCCCAGCCGGCCGCTCTGCGCGGCTACAACAACGGTCACCCGGGACGCTGGATCTGGCGCTGCCACATCGATCTCTCCACTCCGAACATGGACGTCATGGAGAAGATGGTGCCGATGGTGGAGCCCTACGACTGCAAGGTGTTCCACCTCCAGGACTACGTCCCCGCCGGGGTCGACGGCAAGGTGGAGATCCTCCCGCCCGCGATCGACCCGCTGTCGCCCAAGAACATGGCGCTGTCCCCGGAGGACGCAGCCTTCGTGTGCGACCAGTTCGGCGTTGACGTGGACCGCCCCCTCCTCTGCCAGGTGTCACGATTCGACCCATGGAAGGACCCGCTCGGCGTCATCGACTGCTACCGGCAGGTGAAGGAGGAGGTGGACGGCCTCCAGCTCGCGCTGGTCGGATCGATGGCGACCGACGACCCGGAGGGCTGGGACTTCTTCCAGATGACCCACGAGCACGCCAAGGGCGACGAGGACATCAAGATCCTCAACAACCTCAACAACGTCGGCGCGATCGAGGTCAACGCGTTCCAGTCGCAGGCCGACGTCGTGATGCAGAAGTCGATCCGGGAGGGGTTCGGGCTGACGGTGTCCGAGGCCCTGTGGAAGGCGCGGCCGACGGTGGCCGGCAACGTGGGCGGCATCCCGCTCCAGATCCAGGACAGCCAGACCGGCTTCCTGGTCAACTCGCCCGAGGAAGCCGGAGAGGCCTGCCTGAAGATCCTCACCGACCCCGAGCTCGGCAAGCAGCTCGGGCGTGCGGGCAAGGAATACGTCCGTACGCATTTCCTGATGCCGCGGCTGCTGAGGGACTGGCTCCGCATCTTCACCGACCTGGCTTGACCCCGGGCGGCCCGTGATGGCGGAGGCGGAGCAGCGGCTCGTCCTGCTCTCCAACCGCGGCCCGGCCACCTTCGAGCGCGACGACAGCGGCCGCCTGGTCCCGCGCCGGGGAGGCGGGGGGCTCGTGACCGCGCTGACCGGGTTGCTGCGCCATCGCGACGCGCTGTGGATCGCGTCGGCGATGACCGAGGAGGACGCCGAGGCCGGCGAAGGCCACGACCACACGGGCTTCGAGGTGGAGATGGACGGCATGACGTACCGGATCCGGCTCGTCTCCTCGGACCCGGACGCCTACGACGCGTTCTACAACGTGATCGCGAACCCGATGCTGTGGTTCATCCAGCACTACCTCTGGGACCTGTCGAACGTGCCCGACTTCCGCCTGTTGGAGCGCGACGCCTGGAACAACGGCTACAAGCAGGTCAACGCGGACCTCGCGAACGCCGCGCTGGAGGCGATCGAGGGCATCGACGCACCGCTCGTGATGGTCCACGACTACCACCTCTACACGTGCCCCGGCCTGATCCGCCGCGCGCGTCCGGACGTCTTCCTCCATCACTTCGTGCACATCCCCTGGACCGCGCCCGACGCATGGCGCGTGCTGCCGGCCGACGTGCGGCAGGAGATCTTCGAGGGGCTGCTCGCCAACGACATCATCGGCTTCCACACGCGCTCCTACTGCAACAACTTCCTGCAGTGCTGCCGCGAGCTGATGGACCTCAAGACCGACTTCAAGCGCGGGGCCGTGATCTCCCCGGACGGCCACGAGACCTGGGTGCGGCCCTATCCACTCGCGATCGACCGCGAGTCGTTCGAGGAGGCGGCCTCGAGCGAGGGCGTCGCCCGCCACGAGACGGAGATCCTGCGGCGCCGGCGGCGGCACCTGATCCTGCGCGTCGACCGCGCGGACCTCTCCAAGAACGTCCTGCGCGGGTTCACGGCGTTCGACATCTTCCTCGAGCAGCACCCGGAGTTCCGCGAGGAGGTGACGTTCATCGCGCACCTGCAGCCCTCGCGCCAGGACGTCCCGGAATACGTGGAGTACCTGGAGAAGATCGAGGCGCTGGTGGCCGTCATCAACCATCGCCACGGCACCACCGACTGGATGCCGATCGACCTCCGCCTGCGCGACGACTTCGAGGAGGCGGTCGCGCTCTACAAGCACTTCGACGTGCTGCTCGTGAACGCGATGTGGGACGGGATGAACCTGGTCTCGAAGGAGGGGCCGCTCGTCAACACCCGCGACGGCATGATGATCCTGTCCGAGAACACGGGCGCCCACGAGGAGCTCGGCGCCTGCGCGCTGTCGGTGAACCCGTTCGACGTCCAGGAGCAGGCGGACGCGATGTACCGGGCGCTGACCGCGACGCCGGAGGAACGGGAGCGCCGCATGCGGCTCCTGCGCCACATCATCGAGTCACGCACCCCGCTGAACTGGATCGACGACCAGCTCGCGGACATCGAGGCGAAGCGCACGGCGGTCGCGGCGACGTAGGGGGTATCGAAGCGCTGTGGTCGATTGGGGTCGGTATGCGACCCCTATGCACCACGGTGGACCGGGTCACGGGCCGAACTCGCCGCCCGGGACGGGCGGTGGCGGCGCAGGCGATGAGGGCGGCGGGACCGGCGCGCGCGCGGGAGGCGATGCGCGGTGCTTGGACCGACCTTCCGGACGCCGCCCTTTCCTACCCCGTACCCGCCGACGCGGCCGAGGCTGGGGTGAGATGC
>Ga0209382_10010896_pt1 | contig 11310 bp, 9 predicted proteins | sample SoiMetdeltSBSDD5_FD_187599 | JGI IMG/M metagenome (GOLD analysis project Ga0209382, IMG submission 187599) | Bulk soil microbial communities from a Populus tree surrounding site in Tennessee, USA - Soil MetaG P. deltoides SBSDD5 (SPAdes) (version 2) | ecosystem: Environmental > Terrestrial >...
TCCAGCTCGTGGCATCTGATGCTCCATACCTAACGGCTGAAGTGCTTCACGCCATAGATCGAGAATTCGCCGTGACGCTGGCTGACCTCCTCATCCGCCGGATGCCATTGGCGTTCGAACGATCAGATCACGGCGTCGACGCAGCCGTTCGAGTCGCGCGCATGGCGGCGGAACGCTTCGGTTGGAGTCCGAGCGATGTGGCTCGCGCGCTGCAAGAATACGAAGACGCGGTCGAGCAAATGTTCGTTGTCGACTAGCATGCTCCGCCGCGACCTGGGCGCGCCTAACGTGCCGACTACCGCAGCATGCTCCGTGTGAAAAGCATCACGACGCCGTTGTTGTGACGTGATGTCATTTGCACATCCACCTGTCTCAAGATAGCCACGGCTTCGAGGTCATTCGCCGGAATATCGGTCGACGATGGAATCGGCTGGCCATTCAGGTACAACGCGGCACAGCCACTGCCCTGAATCTGGTAGCAGACGCGCCCCGTGCCCGCGCCGTTCACGCGCACGTAAGATGGACCCTTTTGCATAACGACATCGGATGCAGTCCGCGAGTTGCGGCGCACCGCCTCGACGTGTTGCGGCAGAATGAGCGCTCGGCTCGACAAACTCGATGCGGTGACGCCGAAGAGCCGGAACATCTCCCGATCCACGATCGACTCCACGTTTTGCACACCTTTGGCAGACGCGATGTACAGCGTATCAACGCGTATCTCCCCTTCGGTCAGGAACACCGCGTCGGTCTCTTCGGCCAAGTAACCCGTGCGCCGAACCTGGATGAAGAACTTCCCAGGCGCTTTCGCTCGCAGGACGAATGCTCCATCGGCTCCAGTGCGCGCTGAGTCCAGCTCTTCGCGACGCCGACCCAGCAAAGATACGCGCGCATCGGCAACCGGTTGCTTCGTTTCTCGGTCTAGAGTGATCGCGCGTAACTCTTGGGACGCGCTCTCCGCCGAGACGATTGACGACGCCAGTACGAGGACAGCCAATCTCTGATTCAGAGGCATAGACGCTCCGGTCCCTCTCTCTGACCTATCCTCGCCGCAAAACGTTCCGGCGTGCGGTAAAAAGCAAGGTGGGATGAGCCGCTCGGGCCCATCCCACCGTGGTCGTACCCTAACGAGTGAGGGAGCTCAGCGTACGATGACCGTGCCGACCATACCTGCGTGCAGGTTGCAGTCGTAGGCGAAGTTGCCGGCCGTGTTGAACTGGCGACTTACCGTGGTATTCGGGCTGGAGTTCGGAATGTTAGCCGGCGCGCCCGAACCGGAAAAATTCACGTTGTGCTGCACGGCCCCGAAGCTCCACGTCACACTGCCGGTGCGCGCGATAGCAACAGCCGCCGGCTGAAAATCGTTGCTCGCGCCGGCGGCAACGTTCGCACTGAGACCTAGTTGACCGGTCACCGTGACGTTCACTTGCGCGGTCTTGGTGACGCCGCCCCGCGACAACGAAATGTCGATTCGTCCGGTACCGGCGCCGACACCGACGACAGCGCCTTGCTGACTGACTTCGACGATGTTCGTTGCACTAGACGTAAACTGATAAGAGCCGGGGTTCGAGATCGTCCCGTTCTGCGTGTCCCGCGCGGTCATCGTGATCGTCGCGGTACCTCCAGCGGTCAGATTCAGCTGAGTTACTGACGGGACGATTTCTCCGAGCGTTTGAGTTGGATTGGGGCCGTTGCCTCCATCACCATCCCCTCCCCCACCGCCACACCCGTAGGTCAGGAGCAGGATTCCGGCGCCAATTACACCTAGAAGTCGCATGGCCTTGCCCTCTCTGGCTGAGGGTGAAAACATCGCGGCATGTGCCGCATTTGATGACCGTTGACATATCAACGTTGTGAAAGCTTGGGCGGGGTCGCAATGGCTGGGCCGAATCCGCGCTCGCGCGTCTGGCGGGATCAACCGTTTGGCGGCGCCACACGACGCGCCCTTACCTAACGAGTACTACTTCGTGTGCGCGTGAATCGTAACGAGCTCGACGACGCGCAACCGACGCGTTCGCGCCGGGAGCCTGAGGAGCACATGCTCACCGACGGCTTTTCCTGCCAAGGCACGGCCAATGGGTGAAGCCATCGTTACCTGGCCCTCCTCGAACTCCTCCGAGTCGCCGAACACCAAGCGGTACGTCTCCCTCGCTTGTGTCTCTTGACACTCGACGACGACGGTGGACCCGAGTCCTACTTTGTCCATCGGAATCTGCCCCATGTCGATCTGAGAGAGCTTGCTCAGCCGTTGGCGCAACTGTCCTAGCCGAGCCTGCACGAACTGCTGTCGTTCGAGAGCGGCTTTGTACTCGCTGTTCTCGCGCAAGTCACCCAGCTCAACGGCTTTGCGGATTTCAGCCGGAAGGACAACGTTCAGCTCGTGCTGCAAACGCTCCACTTCCTGGCCGAGCTTCTGCTTCAGTCCTTCGATCATCGCCGGTCAGGGGTTCAGAGAAAATCGAGCGCCCGGCTGTGGGCCGGGCGCTGGCTTGTGTAAGGTAACGAGCAGGGCCAAGGGAGGGCAACGCGGTCAACAGAGCCAACGACGTGAGAGGTGAGGCCAAAAAGCGTGAGAGGTGAGGGCGAAGGGCGCTATAGGTAAGCGTCCACTCGTCGGTCCCTCAAGCGTCGGTAACTCGGCAGGTAGGCACAGCCCATGACCTCGCCCACCCCTAACGATTCTTGAGCATCACTTCTCACGATGTTGACCCTCACTTCGAACGCTCTTAAAGCTGTCCGATGTCGATAGCCACGCGAACGGAGCGACACGGCGACGTCACTCGGCTCGAGCTTTCCAGCTGGGCCGGGCGCACGCTTGGCTACACCGTGAGTGTCTACCGTGTCCGCGAGCTGCTGGTCGACAGCGGGTTTCCACGCGCGGCTGATCAGGTCTCGGCGTGGGCTGCTGCTGAACGTGTGGCCGGCGCGGTCATCACCCATTGGCATGAAGATCATTCGGGCGGCGCGTATGCGCTGGCGTCTCGCGGCATCCCGCTCGCGCTTCATCCCGAGACCCTCGAGCGGCTGCGCCAGCCGCCGTCGATGGAGTTCTACCGCCGAGTCACGTGGGGGTCGTTTCGTCCGTTCGGGACAGTCCATTCGGATCTGACGCCTAACGGTTTGGAGGTCATTTCCACGCCGGGACACTCGTCGGACCATCGCGTGGTCTGGGACCCGTCGACCGGGACGCTGCTTGCCGGCGATCTCTTCCTCGGCGTCAAGGTACGCATCGCGCACGACGGCGAGGATTTCCGCACGCTGATCGCGTCGCTCAGACGCTGCGCGGCGATGGATCCGGCTCGCATGTTCTGCGGACATCGCGGGCTCGTGCCTAACGCGGCTTCAGCGCTGCGCGCGAAGGCGGATTGGCTCGAAGAGATGATCAGCGCGGTGGCGGATCGCGCGGCCGCGGGCTGGAGCGACGACCGCATCGTGCGTGAGGTGTTAGGCGGCGAAGAGCTGACCGGTCGGTTGTCGCACGGACACTACTCTCGAGCGGCGTTCGTTAGGGTGGCGAAACGGGCCAAGGTCTAAGCTCAGAGGTCAGAGCTCAGACCTCTGAGCGGCTTTTCCGATATTCTCGCACTAACCGCTTCATGTTCGCATCACGCTTCGCATACAACCGTTTGAGCGGACGCTTTTTGTGCCGAGCGAGCGCGTAGGCGGTAAGCAGCGGCGCCGAGATGGTCGAGTCGGCGTAGCATACCACCGCATCAGGGAGACGATCGGGGTCGATCTTCCCCCAGCTCACCGCTTCCGCCGGTGTCGCGCCGGACAGACCACCCGTGTCGGGCCGCGCGTCAGTGAGCTGCAGGAAAAAGTCGTGTCCTTTTTCGTCGATGCCTAACACTTCCTGAATCTGCGGCTCGGTCTGCAGCACGAAGTTCTTGGGACTTCCTCCGCCCCAAATCATCACGCCGCTCTTCCCCCCACCACGCTTTGCGGCAAGCACGATCGAAGCCGTCTCATTCACGTCCGCGTTCGGATCGATCCCGCACTTGTTTCCGTCCAGCGCCAGCGCCGCCACGTTCATGCCGATCGAGGAATCACCGGGCGAGGAGGTATAGATCGGAACGCCCAGGCGGTAAGCCGCCGACAAGAGCGACTTGTTGGTGATGCCTAACGCATGCTCTCGGCCGGCCACGTACTTGCCGCACAGATGATGGAACTCCCCGCTCGACATCGGCCGCTGAAACTCGGGCCCTTCGATGATCTTACGGAAGAACGCGTCCGTCGAGAGGAGCACGTCGTAGTCGAAGAAGACGTCGTAAATGCGCACGACCCCTTCTTCGCGCAGCACCACGTCGGACGCTTGCGCATTGCCACGATGCATCGTTAGGCCGAGCCCGAAATGCGTATCGTGGTAGAGGTTGGCCCCCGTCGAGATGATCCAATCGACGAACCCCGCCTCCATCAGCGGAATGATCGCCGCCATCCCGAGGCCGGCCGGCGTCAGCGCACCTGTCAACGTGAGGCCGACCGTGACGTCCGGCTGCAACATTTTCTCGGTGAATAGACGGCACGCCTCGCGTAATCGCGCTCCGTTGTAGGCGAGAAAGGCATTGTCGATCAGATCGGCCACCTTTTCGTCGCCCGAGATCTGGTCTGGTTCGATGCGCGGCCCACGCAGGAAGACGCTCTTTTCCCGCGCCACGTGCGCCACCCCTTTGGCCTCGCGCACTTCGGCGGCATGCTTCTGCTCCGCCTTCGGTCCCGCCGCGGTCGACCGGCTCGACCGACCGTGACGTGACGCCTTGAAGCCGCCGCGTGCCCTGCCTTTCGCGTTAGGTTTCGCCATTCAGATCCGCTCCGGCACGGTGCCGTCGGGACCGATGATCCCGGGACCGGTCCGTTGCTGCGAGGCATATGCCGAGAGGATCGCATGCACCGCTTCCTCCGGATCGTCGGTCAGCAGCATGAGGTCCATGTCGCTCGGCGAGATCTTCCTCTCGCCCGCTACTTTTGTCTGCAACCACCTAACGAGCCCCGCCCAGTAGTAGCGTCCAAAGAGCACCACCGGGAATTGATAGATCTTCCCAGTCTGAATGAGCGTGAGCGCCTCGAACAGCTCGTCCAGCGTTCCGAACCCGCCCGGGAAGATCACGAACGCCGACGAATACTTCACGAACATCGTCTTGCGCACGAAGAAGTAGCGGAAATTGATCAGCCGATCCAGGTACGGATTGGCGCCCTGCTCGAACGGCAGTTCTATGTTGCAGCCTATCGAGAGCGCCCCCCCTTCGCGCGCGCCGCGATTCGCGGCTTCCATGATGCCTGGCCCGGCGCCCGTTATGATCGCGAATCCCTTCTCGGCGAGTAGACGCGCTGTCTCGCGCGCCTTGGCGTACTGCGGATCATCGGGCCCGGTACGCGCCGAGCCGAACAGCGTCACGGCTTTGGTCACGTCGGCGAGCGTGTCGAAGCCTTCGATGATCTCGCTCATCATACGCATCAAACGCCACGGATCCGTGCGAGTGAAGTCCGCGCCGTTAGTGGTGCGTATCTCAGGATTCGCCTGAAGGAGCTTCGCGTCCTCGGTGAGAAGGAAGTCGTCGCGGATCGCCGTGTCGACCTTGCGCTGTCCGCTCGTTCGCACGTCCCGCGACGGCGGAGTGCGACCGGCGCGCAGATGCCCCTCCTCGGTTCGCTCACGCAGAAAGGACAGGGCTTCGTGCTCGGCATGACGCAGCAAGTCGGCCGTGGCTGGGGTGCCGCGCGCTGTGCGGGCCGCTCGCTTTTTCGTCTTTCGGATTCCCATGCGGTCGTCCAACTTCCGGTTTGTGGGGGGGGGAGGAACGAAGGGGGGGAGTTTACCGACCCCACGCCGCGCCACGCCAGCGATTCCTTCATGTCCGAGCAATCATCGTCACCCGCAGCACGCCTCGCTCGCACAGGGCTCAGCACGGCGCCGACAGCAAACGCGCTCAGCTCAGTCGTAGTGCTCGTGGCCGATGGCTTACGTCATGGGGACTTGCTTCAGGCCATCGACGCGCGCGCCGTTCCAACGCTCGCACGACTGCGCTACGAAGGCGGCCTCCACTGCATCACGACCGCATTTCCATCGGTGACGGGTGTCGCCTACGCACCGTTCTTGATGGGGATGCATCCGGGGAGCGTCGGCCTCCCGGGGCTGCGCTGGTACGATCGTAGCCGCAACATCGGACGGGTGCGTGCGCATTCACGCAGTTACGTCGGTATCGAGTTTCGCGAAGTCGATCGTGATCTCCACCCCACGCAGCCGACGGTATTCGAGCTCGCGCGCCCAGCGTTAGGCGCCTTGAGCTGCATTACCCGCGGCCTTCCGCGCTCGTCGCGCATAGGTGACGGGATCGGCTTTGCAGCACGCGCCGGCTGGACGCATTTCCGTGGTGATGTCGAGGGGTGGCTCGCCATCGACAGGGACGTGGCCGACCGCGCGGTGGACCGTATTGCGCGCGAGCGCCCCCGTTATGCATTCGTCGCGCTGACAGGGATCGACAAGACGTCGCACGCGGCCGGCTGCGATTCACCGGCCGTATTACGCGCTTTGCAAACCGTGGACGAGACTGCGCGCCGGATTCGCGAGGACGCGGAGCGCGACGGTCGCTGGGAAGGGATGCATTTGTGGATCGTGAGCGATCATGGGCATTCGCCGGTGGGAGCGCACGACGACGTCGCGGTGTTCTTGCGGTCGCTTGGTTGGCGCGTGTTGGCCCACCCGTGGACGCTCGGCACGCCGCGGCGCGCAGCAGCGAACGTGGCCGTGATGGTGAGCGGCAATGCGATGGCGCACCTCTACCTCGATCTGTCGCGGCGCCAGCGCGCCTTCTGGCCCGCGCTCGCGCCGCAATGGGACGCACTCGTCGACGCGCTGTTGGAGCGGCGCTCGATCGACCTGGTGCTGCTGCCGCATGGAGCCGGCAAGGTCGCGGTGCTCTCGCGCGATCGCGGCACAGCCATGGTGGAGTCGTTAGGTAAGTGGCACTCGTACCGACCGGAAACCGGCGACCCGCTTGGCCTCGGCGAGGCAGCGCTGCATGGCGTGACAGAAGAGGAGGCGCACGAGATCACGTACGACACGGACTATCCGGATTCGATTGTGCAGATCGCGCGGCTGGCGGCGTGCCATCGCGCGGGCGACGTCATCCTCTCCGCTGCGCGCGGCTGGGACTTTCGCGGCCGATACGAACCGATTCCGCACGTATCCTCCCACGGCGCGCTGCACCGCGATCACATGCTTGTACCACTCTTGCTCAATCGGGTCTCTCACAGCGTTCCCCGGCGCACAGTAGATCTCATGCCTAGTGCACTGGAAGCGTTAGGCATTCCGCTGCCGCCTGATATCGAAGGCAGTTCTTTTGTTTGACCTATCCCCTATCCCCTATCCTCCTATCCCCCCTAGCCTTAGCGAGGTCTGAGTATGCGAGTACGACTATTGGTCGGCGTCCTGATCCTGGGAGCGGTGGCGGGAGCTTGCGCGAGCGGCGGATCATCCGGTGGAACTGCGTCGAGCGCCACGGCGACTCCGGCTGGCCCCCGCGGCAGCGCGAATGTGATCACGGAAGCGGAGATCGCCGCCACCGGCCTCCAGACAGTCTACGAGGTCGTCGAGCGACTGCGTCCTAACATGCTGCGGACGCGCGGCCAGATGGGTCGCCTCAGTGGCGCAGCGGGGACTGATCCCGGCGCATCATCCAGCACCGTCAAGGTCTTCCTGAACGGAACGCAAATGGGTGACGTCTCGACGCTCCGCAACATTCAGGCGTCCAGCGTTAGGCGCGTCGAATATCTCAGCGCGTCGGATGCGACGACGCGGTTTGGGACGGGCGTTGATGCGGGCGCGATACTGGTCACTAGCAAATAGGGGATAGGGGATAGGGGATAGGAAGACGCCTAACGATTCCTCCTCCTATCCTCCTATCCTCCTATCCTCCTATCCCCCTATCCCCTAAGGAACAACCTGTGTCTTCGGCTCGATCTTCACGATCCACAACCCGTTGTACATGTCGTTGACGTAGGCGAGGCCGTCTTTCACGACGACACCCCACGCCATCGCCGCGTTTTGCACGCGGCCGTCCATGTCCGCGGTGTGGATGTGACCGATCTCCCGGTTCTGCGCACGAAGATCGCCGCGTAGCTCGCCGGAAATATCGAACGCGCGGAAGCCGGCATTGTACGCTCCCATGTAGAGCGTGTCGCCGGCGACCCACACGTTATGCACGCCGCCGAACTCCGGCTCGTACCACGCGATTGAGCGCGGTTTCTCGATGTCGCTTACGTCAATCACCTGCATGCGACCGTAGGCGCGCCCGGCGCTCGCATCCTTCGCTCCTTTTACAGAGCTAGCGGGGAAGACTTCGTCGGCAATGAAGACGTAGTTCTTGTGGCGCCACGCCGTGTGCGTCCCGCGAATGAAGCCGGGACCACCTGTCTGTTCCACATCCTTATAGAGCGCGTTGAGATCGTACTTGTACTGCGACACGATTTGCGGATTGCTCGGGCTTCCGCCTTTGATGCCGTTGCCAACGTCGAGCACGACGAGACCATCGTTCCACCACGAGCCGTACAAAAGACCATTCTGTACGTCGATGTCGTGCAGTGTGCGACCGACGTCGCCAAACGCCTTCGGCGTGCGCCACTGGGCGACTTCTTTCGGTTGCGCCGGATTGTCCAGGTTGAGGACGTGCAGCGCACCCGTGCCATCGTTCGTGATGTAGGCGTGCGTGCCGTACTTCGGATCTTTGTAGATGAATGCCGAGTGAACACCTGATGTCACGCCATCGGTGAACTCCGAAACGACTTTTGGGTGCGCCGGGTCTTCGAGCGTCGCGATGACAACACCGTTCTTGCGATCGGCCGCACCTTCACGCGTGAAGATGATGAACTTCCCGTCGGGATCCGACATGACGTCATTCACGCGTCGCGTGTTGAGAATGAGCGAGTCGGTCACGAACGGCTTCGCCGGATTGCTGATGTCGAGGGCGTACAGCACATCACCACCGCCACCGCTGCCGAGGTAGGCGTTCTTCCCGTTCGGATGAATCCAGACTTCTTCGGTGCTAAAGCGCGTGCGTGGCAGACGACCAACGACGGTGAGCGGGCGACGCACGTCGCGATCGGTCAGGCGCACGACCGCTTGTACGGTACGACCGCCTAACGAAGCTGTCACGACATAGTCACCGATTTCGTAGCCCACGAAGGCACCGTCCTGCTCGATGGACCCCTGACCCGGCGAGAAGGACCAGTTCACCGAGAGGCCGTCGATCGCCTTGCCGGTGCCATCTTTGGCCGTGGTCTTGAAGCGGATGACGTCGCCCTGGCGCGCGTCGATGCGCGCTGGGGAAATGTCGAGGCTCGCCACTCGCGCGTTGAGGACTTGGACGCTGACGGTGCCGCTGGCTCCGCCGCTCGTCGCGGTGAGCGTGGCGCGCCCCGCCGCCACGGCGGTGGCCATGCCATCGTTGTCGATGCGAACGACGTTAGGCGCCGACGAGCGCCACGTCACGGCATCACCGGTGCGCACGTCACCAGACTTGGACTTGACCGTTCCTGCGAAACGGATGCGCTGGCCGACCGCCAACTTTGCCGTTGCTGGCGATGGTTCGACAGTAGCCGCCGGGCCGGGGACGATCTTCACGTCGATACGTTGTGCGATCGGGCGCTGGCCCGGGACGACGGCCGACATGGCAACGGGAACGGTCCCCGTCACACCGCCGACGACGAGCCCGGCGCTGTCGACGTAGGCCTCGAAGCGCGCGCCCTGTTGCTGAAACCGCACTCGCACGCCGTCCACGGCTTTGCCCGACGCATCGACGACATGCGCGCTCAAGCGAATCGTATCGCCGGCCGTCACGACGGGATTGGCGGGAGTGACGACGATACGCATGGTCGCGGGTTCCTGAGCCGCGACAGGCGCCGCGATCAGCACTACGGAGAATAGATGTTTCATGATGACTCGTTAGGTGTTGGACACTGTAGTAGCCTAGAGCCCAGAGCCTGGCGCTGGGCGCTGGGCGCTGGGCGCTGGGCGCTGGGCGCTAGGGTATCACATTCGTCTTTGGTTGCATCCGCACAATCCACAACCCGTTCTGATTGTCGTTCACATACGCAAGGCCATCACGCACAATCACGCCCCAAACCCGCGCGGCATTCTGCACCTTGCCGTCCATGTCGGCGGTATTCACGTGACCAATCTGGCGCCCTTGGGCGCGAAGATCTCCGCGCATCTCGCCAGAGATATCGAACGTCCGGAATCCCGCCTCGTACGCGCCGATGTATAGCGTGTCCCCGGCCACCCAGACGTTATGCACACCGCCGTACTCCGGCTCGTACCAGGCTATTGAACGCGGCTTCTCGAGGTCGCTCACATCGATCACCTGCAACCGACCATATGCCCGCGATGCGGCAGCGTCTTTTGCTCCCTGCACCTCGCGCGCGGCGAAGACTTCGTCAGCGATGAAGACGTAGTTCTTGTGCCGCCACGCCGTGTGTGTTCCGCGGATGAAACCGGGACCGCCGGTCTGCTCCACATCCTTGTAGAGCGCGTTGAGGTCGTACTTGAACTGCGAGACCAGCATCGGATTGGCCGGACTACCGCCCTTGATGCCGTTGCCGACGTCCAGCACGACGAGCCCGTCGTTCCAGTAGCTCGCGTACAACAGTCCGTTCTGCACATCGATGTCGTGCAGTGAGCGTCCCGCATCGCCGTTAGGCTTGGGCGTACGCCATTGCCCGACTTCCTTTGGTCTATATGGGTCGCTGATGTCGATGACGTGCAGAGCCCCGGTGCCGTCGTTCGTTAGGTACACGTGCGTCCCGAAGCGCTCTTGCCGGTACACGAACGCCGAGTGCACCCCGGCCGTGACACCCTCGGTGAACTCGGAGATCGGTTTCGGATGCGCCGGATCCTCGAGCGAGCAGATCACGATCCCGTTCTTGCGATCCGCCGCTCCTTCGCGCGTGAAGACGAGAAACTTGCCGTCCGGCGTCGTCATGATGTCGTTCACGCGCCGTGTGTTCGCCACAATGGAATCTGTGACGTACGGCTTCGCCGGATTGCTGATATCGATGGTGTACATCACATCGCCACCGCGGCCGGAGCCGAGGTAGGCGTAATTGCCGTTGGGATGGAGCCAGAGCTCTTCCGTGCGAAAGCGCGTGCGCGGCAGGCGGCCAACGACTTCCATCGGACGGCGGACATCGCGGTCGGCGAGCCTAACGAGCGCCGTCGCGCTGCGACCGCCTTGCGTTGCGGTGACCACGTACTCCCCCGGCCCGTACCCCACAAAGGCGCCTTCCTGATCGATCATCCCTCCGCCCGGCGAGAAGCTCCAA
>Ga0209382_10010897_pt1 | contig 11310 bp, 11 predicted proteins | sample SoiMetdeltSBSDD5_FD_187599 | JGI IMG/M metagenome (GOLD analysis project Ga0209382, IMG submission 187599) | Bulk soil microbial communities from a Populus tree surrounding site in Tennessee, USA - Soil MetaG P. deltoides SBSDD5 (SPAdes) (version 2) | ecosystem: Environmental > Terrestrial >...
GCAGGCAACCCAATCCGGCTACGAGCAGCTGTTTCCGAGGCAGGTCTCGGCTTCCCTCTCGGGCGATGACGTGCTGCGCAATGCCAAGACCCGTTGGGAGGAGGAGTACACGAGCCTGCGGCGCGCGGCATTGCTGCAAGGCCAGATCGTGGACAGCGTCGATGCCGACACGCGCCTGCTCGGCGACGCCATGGCCCGCTCCCGAGACGCTGCTGGTGCCCTCGAAGCTGTCCAAGCCGGCAACGAGCTCACCGGCCTCAATGTGAAGCAGTCCCTGGCTCTGCAGAGCCTTCTCGCCGCGCAGCACCGTGCCGATACCCTCACCCGAGCTCGCGATCTCGCCACCGAGGACGAAGCCCGCCAGCGCTTCAAATCCTTCGTCGGCACGGGCTCAGCCTACACAGCCAGCCGATGAGGATGTCCATGAAACTCGAGGCGCTTCGCGAGCGGGGCCAGCCCCGCACCCCAGCCGACGGGACACCCGCCGGACCACCCGCCTTTTGAAGTTTCAGAAGGGAGGGGGTTCGGGGTCTCCCCGAACGGGTGCGGGCGGTAGCCCGCTCGCGAAGCGACTATCGAGCCAACAAAAGGCGCCAGCGACGACGCTGCGGCGAACCAGTTTGCCGCGGACGGGGGATGCATTGCCTGCCGCGTGAGGGAAGACGTGGACGACCTTGCCATCATCGATCGATTTACCGAGACCTTCAGCCGTTACATCGACAGCGGCTTCGGGCTGCTGGCGGGTGATGTGGCATTCCTGACCAGCATCCTCGTGGCCATCGACATCACACTGGCGGGACTGTTCTGGGCGTTGATGGGCGAGGACAACGTCATCGCCCAGCTGATCCGCAAGGTCCTATACATCGGCTTCTTTGCGCTGCTGCTCAACAACTTCAAGAGTCTGGCCGACATTGTTTTCCAGTCGTTTGCGGGGTTGGGATTGAAGGCGTCGGGAGCCTCGCTCACCGCCGCCGACCTGATGCGGCCGGGGTTTGTGGCGTCGACAGGGTTCACGGCCTCGCGGCCGCTGCTGGAGAAGGCCGGCGAGCTGATCGGCATCACCTCGTTCTTCACAAACTTCGTCACCATCGTCGTATTGATGCTGGCCTGGCTGATCGTGCTGTTGGCCTTTTTCGTGCTTTCGGTGCAACTCTTCATCACCATCATCGAGTTCAAGCTGACCGTCCTGGCTGGCTTCGTGCTGGTGCCCTTTGCCCTGTTCGGCCACACCGCCTTCCTGGCCGAGCGCGTGCTCGGCAACGTCATCTCGTCAGGTATCAAGCTGATGGTGCTGGCGATTGTGGTCGGCATTGGTGCGTCGCTGTTCGGAACGCTTATTCGCCCCGGCGGTGAGATCACGCTGACGCAGGCAGCCTCCACCATTCTGGCAGCCATCGCCGTGTTCGGGCTAGCCGTGTTCGTGCCGGGCATTGCGGCGGGTCTCGTATCGGGGGCGCCGCAGCTCGGTGCCGGCGCGGCTGTCGCTACCACGGCGGCGCTTGGCGGCACGGTCGTGGCAGGCGGCATGCTGACGGCCGGCGGTGCGCGTCTGGCTGGCCGTGCCGCGGGCGGAACGATCAAGGCTGCGGCCTCGCTCACCGGCAGGGTCGGCGCAGCCTACGAGACGGGCGGGCCGCCCGGTGTGGCGCGCACGACCATGACCACACCGGCGTCGCGCATGATCGCCTCGGGGACGGGGCCGGTGCGTGATGCTTATCGTCAAGGCGCGGCGCAGGGTTATCGTGATGCGCAGCCGTCGTCGGGTCCGGGTGATCCTGGCCGTGGCGCCGATGCCTTCGCGGCAGGTCCACCGGACTCGGCACCGCCGTGGGCGCAAAGCCTCGCCCGCCGCCAGCGCACCACTCAGGCCGGCTTGGTCGTTGCGCAGGCCCTGCGCGAGGGCGACCGCCCCACCAGCGGCAGCGGCCCGGATCTCAAGGACAAGAGCTGAGGGAGAGTGGTGATGAGCTTCAAGCGCGCTGGTCTGCGCTACGGCGATACGCCCGAGCCGGTGACGCCCTATCAGAAGGCGGCCCAGGTCTGGGACGAGCGCATCGGCAGTGCCCGCGTGCAGGCGCACAACTGGCGGCTGATGGCGCTGGGTTCGCTCGCCGTCTCTATCATTTTGGCGGCGATCCTGTTGTGGCTGGGCAGGTCGGGCTCGGCAGCGCCCTATATTGTCGAGGTCGATCCACGCGGCGGCGCTCGCGCGGTCGGGCCGGCCGCGGAGGCTTACACGCCAAGCGACGCGCAAATCGCCTTCCACCTCGCCCGCTTTGTCGACAACGTCCGCTCCCTGTCTATCGATCCCGTGGTCGTGCGCCAGAACTGGCTCAAGGCCTACGACTTCGTCACCGATCGGGCCGCCGTCACCTTGAACGAGTACGCCCGCAACAACGATCCCTTTGCCAAGGTCGGCCGCGAGAGCGTTGCCGTCGAGGTCACCAGCGTGGTGCGCGCCTCCGAGAGCTCGTTCCAGGTGCGCTGGCTGGAGCGCCAGTTCGAGGGCGGCGCCCTCAAGGACACTAAGTACCTCACCGGCCTCTTCTCCGTGGTGATCACGCCACCGCGCACCGTCGAGGCGGTGCGCAAGAACCCGCTCGGCATCTACGTGCACGCTTTCAACTGGTCGCAGGACGTCACCGCCGGAGAGCCCAAATGATCGCCCCGCGTCTTCTCGCGCATGCCCTGACGTCGGCCGTGGTGGTCGGTGCCTGCTCCAGCCGAGTCGAGGTTCCGGAAATCCCTCTCCTCGACCCGCCAGCTTTCGAAGCCGCCAAGCGCGAGCCGGAGCCGAAGCCGTCGGTGAAATACATCGAAGTGCCGAAACCGCTACCGCTTCCCGGCCAACTCAAGCCTGTGCCGAAGGCTGACGAGAAGGCAAAGGACGAAGGCTCGCCCAAGGAGCGCATATCAGGCGCCCATGACGCCGCCCGCGTCGAGCCTGCCAAGGACGGCTACATCAACGCCATCCAGGTCTATCCCTACACCAAGGGTGCCCTCTATCAGGTCTACGCGGCCGTCAACCAGGTGACCGACATTGCGCTGGAGCCCGGCGAGAAGCTGGTATCCGTCTCCGCCGGTGACACCGTGCGCTGGGTGGTCGGCGACACCAGCAGCGGCGAGGGCAAGGAGGTCCAAGTCCATATCCTGGTGAAGCCGATCGGCGCTGACCTCGAGACCAACCTGGTCATCACCACGGAACGGCGCACCTATCACCTGGAAATGCGCTCCTCCCAGTCGACCTACATGGCGTCCGTTTCGTGGACCTATCCGGCGTCGGCGCTGGTGGCGCTAAGGAAGCAACGCGCCGACGCCGAGGGTGCAGCGAGCGCCGTAGCCGAGATCGGCGTCAATGTCGAGCACCTGCGCTTCCGCTATCGCATGGAAGGCGATGCGCCATGGAAGCCGCGCCAGGTCTTCGATGACGGTGCCAAGGTCTACATCCAGTTCCCGCCAGGCCTGGCGCAGGGCGAGGCGCCGCCGTTGTTCGTCATCGGACCTGACGGCAAGCCGGCACTGGTCAACTACCGCGTGCGCGGGACGACCTACATCGTCGACCGGCTGTTCGCTGCCGCCGAATTGCGACTTGGTACGGCACCGCAGCGCGTCGTGCGCATCGTGCGTACCGATGCTGTCTGGCGGGAGACGCAGCCATGACATCTACGCGCGGCAATTCTGCGGATCCCAGTACGAAGGCGGCAGCAGAGAGCCTCGAGCTGCGCGCCCGGCCACAGCCCGTCACGCGCATCAACCGCAAGGTGCTGATCGGCGGTGCAGCCGTGCTGCTGGTCCTGATCTCGGGCATCGTGTTGGTGGCCTTGAAGCCGCCGAGCCTACGACTTGGCGAGCGTCCCGAGCTCTTCAACGTCGACCACAAGCCCATCACCGACGGGCTGTCGAAGCTGCCGGCAACCTATGACGGCCTGCGATCGGAGAAGAAGGCCGAAGCACCAAAGTTGCCGCCAGGGGTACCGCAGCTGACGCCAGCATCAACAGGCGATCGCCAAGACGATGCCGAACGCGTCGAAAAAGCCCGCCTCGCCCGCATGGCTGGCCAGGCCCGAGAGTCACAAGTGTTCTTTCGTCTCCAGGTCAAAGCGCAGTCGCGCGAGGCAGTAGCCCCAGTAGCCCGTAGCGACCCCGCTCCCCTTCCGAAGCCGCGCCTGGCGGACAGCGATCCGACGACGCTGTCGGCCCTGCGGGCGGCCGAACGCGCCCGTGCCTTGGCATCGGGCGACGTCGATCTCCTGGCCAACGACACCTCCGAGCAGACCCGCAAGCTGTCCTTCCTCAAATCCGGACCCGAGACCGAAATCTACAATCCGCACGGCCTACAGAAGCCGGTGTCGCCCTACCAGCTGATGGCCGGCACCATCATCGCCGCCAGTTTGGTCAGCGGCCTGAGCTCGGATCTGCCGGGCTTCGTCATCGCCCAGGTGACGGAGAACGTCTACGACACCGTCTCCGGCCGCCATTTGCTCGTTCCGCAAGGCTCGCGCCTCGTCGGCAAGTACGACAACGTCGTCGCCTTCGGCCAGGAGCGCGCGCTCGTGGTCTGGCAGCGCATCATTCTGCCTGACGGCAGCTCCGTGGTGATCGACAATCTGCCTGCCACCGACACCGGCGGCTACGCCGGTCTTTCCGATCAGGTCGACCTGCACACCTGGAAGCTGCTGAAGGGCATCGCCCTGGCAACTGTCCTCGGCATTGGCAGCCAGCTCGCCTTCGGCTCCTCCGACAGCGATCTCGTCAAGGCCCTGCAGCAATCGACGCAGTCGACCACCAATCGCGCGGGCCAGCGCCTGGTCGAGCGCAATCTCAATTTGCAGCCGACCATCACCGTGCGGCCGGGCTGGCCGCTGCGCGTCATCGTGCACAAGGACATCGTGCTGCGGCCTTACCGCGAACCAACATCCGAGTGAAAGCAGGGAGAGAGCGCCTATGCCCGTGATCGGAACCTTCTCCGCCGTCAAGGACGGCTATGCCGGCACCATCCGCACCCTCACCATGACGGCGCGGGTGCGCATGATTGCCAACGATCGCAAGGAGGGCGAGGGGGCGCCGGATTTCCGCATCATGGCCGGCACCGCCGAGATCGGCGCCGCCTGGCGCAAGACCAAGCAGGGCTCCGAAGAGACCTATCTGCGCGTCAAGCTCGATGATCCCACATTGCCGCAGCCGATCTGGGGGGCGCTGCTGGAGGCCACCGAGGACGGTGTCGCCCGCTTGCTGTGGCGACGAGAGAGACGAGACGAGGGCTGACCTCGGTCGCCGAGCTACCCCACCACCCCATCGATCGAACCCCTACCGCCGGAGGCCTTCCCGTGTCTCGCCAGCGTCTCATCACCTGTGTGCTGCTCCCTTTCGCCGCCGGCTATTACCTTTCCTATCTGTTTCGGACCATCAATGCCCTGATCGCTGGCGATCTGATGTCGGAGCTCGGATTGAGCGCCGCAGATCTCGGATTCTTGACCTCCGTTTACTTTCTCGCATTCGCCGCCGTGCAGCTCCCGCTCGGGGCCTTGCTCGACCGCTATGGGCCGCGGACCATCCAAAGCGCTCTCCTGGTGCTGGCAAGTGTCGGCGCCCTGATATTCGCGTTGGCTGAGGGTTTGATCGGTCTGATGATCGGCCGCGCCTTGCTGGGATTGGGCGTAGCGCTCGCCCTGATGGCGGGATTCAAGGCCATCGTGCTCTGGTTCCCGCCTCAACAACTAGCGCTCGCCAATGGTTGGCTGGTGATGCTGGGAGCGCTTGGCGCCGTGACCGCAACCGCACCCGCCGAGCTTGTTGTGCAGGCGATCGGCTGGCGCGGGTTGTTCGCCGTTCTGGCCGGCCTCTCAGCGCTGACGGCGCTCCTGGTTCTCATCTGCGTGCCAGAGCGCACCCACCCGAGCCCGACGGTGCGAGACGCACCGCCAGGAGGCCTCTCGGCGATCTACCGCGACCGTCGCTTTTGGCGAGTTGCGCCTCTGTCGGCCATCGGCATCGGCACGTCCTGGTCGCTGCAAGGTCTATGGGCCGCACCGTGGCTTCGCGACGTCGATGGGCTCGACCGCACCGCCGTGGTCCGGCATCTCACTGTGATGGCGGTCGCTGTCTGCGTCAGCGCGCTACTGCTCGGCGTTGTGGCAGATCGCCTTCGCCGGCGCGGCGTCAAGACCGAGGTGGTCCTGGCTTCGACGCTGAGCGTGTCCATGACGGCTCAGGCTGCCTTGCTGTTGCAAGGGCCGCTGCCGTCCTACCTGCTCTGGGGGACAATCGCCGCGGCGGGCGCCGCGACGGTGTTGAGCTTCGCCATCCTCACCGAGTATTTCCCAAAGGAATTATCCGGGCGCGCCAACGCCGCCCTCAATCTGCTGCACGTCGGTGGCGCATTCGTCCTGCAGTTCGCAACCGGGCTCTTCATCGAGCAGTGGCCCGAGGTGCATGGGACCTATCCAGCCGAAGCTCACCAGGTGGCCATGGCTGCCACACTCGTCATGCAACTTTGCGCGCTCGCTTGGTTTGCCACGCCGCGGCGCCTGCCCGCACCAGCAATGGCCCGTGCCGCGAGCCGAACACGGAGCCACGCCCACGCATGGCCGGCGCCAGCGATGACCCCTTACACACGTGCGGCGTTGGCGTGGACACGACATGTGGAGCTCGCCCACAAACACGCCGTGAGTTGGCGACTTGCCGCCAGCGCATCGGCGATGCTCTGCATCAGTCTGGCGGCGGCGCTTTCCTTGACGATCAGTCGTTCGGCAGTGGCTATCCACATCTTCAAGATTGACCGCTCGGCTCACATTCCAGTTGACCACGAACGTTTCAGCGGGGAACGGGTCGATCATCTTCCGGCGCTCGCGCTGCCTCCTCTGCGGACTGTCCACCATGGCGGTCACCGCACCTTATTGGTGCCGGCACTCCCACCGTGAGAACTGATCCTGAGATCGTCTCCAACCTTAGTCGCAAGCTGTGTGAGGGAACAACGATGACCGGAAGCGAAGCAGACCCAAGGGATTCCAGCATGTCGACGAAGCTCGTGGCACCCAGACTAGGCGACTTCTCCATCACGACCGTCGAGAAGCTGCGCTTCGCCGATACCGATCGGAACGGCCATATCACCAATACTGTCTTTGCTGTCTGCTGCCAGTCCGCACGCATGGAGCTCCTTTGCGACCCCAAGCGAGTGCCGCTCCCACGCAATACCCAGTTCGTCATCGCCAAGCTCGTGCTGGAGTTCCGGGCAGAGATGCACTGGCCCGGCACGGTCGAAATTGGCACGCGCGTCGAACGCGTTGGACGCTCCTCGGTCTCGCTTGCGCAGGCTTTGTTCATGAATGAGCGCTGCGCAGCCATCGCCCACTCCGTTGTGGCGCTGCTGGACATTGCGACGCGCCGCTCGGTGCCACTGCCGGAAGAAACCGCCGACGCGTTGCGCGCGATCGCCCGGTGGAATTACGGCCAAGTGCACACTCCAGCGGATACGGTCGCTGCATTGCATCCATAGTATGGAGGGCCACATGGCATGGCCCCACAGGCGCGCTGTGGTGGCGAGGCGCGCTGCGGAATTTGCCACTCGGGTTCCGGATCGGAATGAACGCTGCTTCACGGAATAGACTGGTCAGCGAAGTGAACTTGCCAGCCTATCCTTGGCTCGTTCAGCGAACTCGCCGGGACCTCTATGATCGACAATCCATGAAGCAGAGGCTGATCCGCCGAGCCGCTCCTCAACCGTCACTTCGAGACCATCGAGGCCCTCGACCAAGTCGTCGGCGATCGCTCCGTCGCGCTCACCCAGCAGCAAGAGATGATCCGCGCCAGCACCCTCTTCCATTGGTGGCCTACCCCTGAGGACCACGCGCTACGATGGAAGTAATCATGCGGAGACGGTATGACCCATTCGCTGCCGCCGCAGTGTGATCTTGTGTTGCCTCTACCTGCGGACGACGCGCGCCGGCGGGCCGCCGATGTCCTGCCATCGGATCGCAAGGTGGGAGCCCAAAGCCGGCCGCCTCCGCAGCCCGCGCCAGTGCGACCGCACTTCGCGGTTAGACGTACCGGCCGGTATTGCCGAACCAGGGCCCTAGTTGAGCCCGCGTTCGCTGTCCTCGGCGGAAGACCGTTCTATGCCTCCCAGCCTCGACGTCACCTAAATTTTGATACCCGCTCGGCCTGTTCGAGAATCACGCGGGCAGTATCCTCACTCATCGTGCCGGTCGGCTCCCCCTTGTACGTGACGCGTGGGTTTGACCAGTATGGGATCCGCACGCAGCCGTCGCAGGACTGCTGATAGCTCATTATGTCGCGCCATTTGCCGTTGACGTAGCCATGGCCATAGGCAAACGGGACATTGTTGGCGTCGATGGCACGATCGTGACGTGCCCCAAGGATGTGACCGATCTCGTGTGCGATCGAGATGGTGATCGACGTGCAAGAATGATGCATGAGGCAGGGATCAACCAGCGGGTGGTCGTGATTGAGTTCGACAGCATTGCTCAGGCGCTCGCCGCGCATGACACGTCGGATTACGCTACTGCCCTCAAAGCGCTCCGCGACGGGGCGGATTCGCGACCATCTCTAGGTTCGGCCGCTCCATCTCCATGTGCCGCAGCACGATACCCGGCGACAACGACCAACATTCTCGGGCACGTCACGGGCGTTCTTTATGACTACGCAAAAGGCGCCGCGAAGCGCGTCACGGATCCCCACAGTCTGGTGCGGACGACGACCTTCGACCCGATTGGCCGTGTGACGGAAGAGAAGCAGCCCGACATTGAGTCACCGAGTACGCTAGTGACGAGCAAGCTCTACACATACACCGACACATTCCCGACGAACGTGCGAACGCGGTCGTACCTCACTTCAGCAACGACGAGCGACTTCTACGCGTATCGTGATGGTCTCGGCCGCATGCTGCAGGAGCGTGGGCAAGTGGCGGGGAACAATACATATGCGGTGAAAGACTACATGTACAACACCGCGGGGCTGCTCTTCCGAGAATCGCTGCCGTACCACGCATCGTCGACGGCGCGGAGCGCAGCGACATCAACGGCGGCGCTTTTCTCGACCAACGTCTATGATGCGTTGCGTCGCGTGACGGGCACCGGGACGGCAGTGGGGACGACGACGATCACGTACAGTCCATGGCAGACACGAGTGACAGATGCCAACAGCAATCAGAAAGACATGCTGCGTGACGCATACGGCAATCTGACGAGCGTCGTTGAGTACAACAATAATGGCAGCGACACGTACACCACAACCTACGGGTACGACGCGCTGCAGAATCTCACGAGCATCACTGATGCGCTCGCGAACGTTCGCAACTTCACCTACGACGGCCTTTCGCGACGGCTAACCGCACAAGATCTCCACGATGCCGGCGATGGTTCGTTCGGAACGTGGACATACGTGTACGACCTCGCGGGAAATCTTGAATCCTCGACTGACCCGAAGGGACAAGTCGTCAACTACACGTACGACAACCTCAACCGCGTCACCGCCGAAGAATGCAGAACCGATCCAAATCAAGGGTGAACGATCCAAAGCTGAGCAACTTGTTGGGCATCGCGCGACCTGGCGGCAATGTGCGCCGCTCTTGAGGACTCGGGCAAATCTCAGCCAAATTTACGCCAAATCTCAGGACTCGGACCAGCAGTCCGTGGCTAAATTGGCGGACCGTTCAGTCACGGTGGTGCCAAGCAGCAACACACAGCGTTGATCTGTGCCGAGAAATTCCGATGCGTTTGATTCCAGTCATAAGCACACGGGGTTACTGCCGCGTTCGGATCAAGTCTGTGGCATTGGCTTAGGCCTTTGCCTGCGGCCCTTGGTGCGGGCCCGGCCGTTGACCGTCCGTTGTTGGGATCGGTCAGGGTCGGGAGCCGCTGACACCTACTGCTGCTGCAGGATTGCAAAGGAGAAAAGAGATGAAAAGTCTGTTGGGAGTGCTTCCGCTTTCTGCGTTTGCCTTTATAGCCTTTATGCGACGTATGTGGCTTTTGGTAGCGGCTTCAACCATTTCAGTGGCATTGGCTCAGCCAGCTGCTCATGCGCAGTTCGTAAAACAGGACTATCTCGCAATCTCATCTGAGGACATGAGCCCACAGCAATTCCTGACCGGCCAGAAAGGCAAGCCTATTACGCTCGCTGGCGTGCTGAGGCTTCCGAAAGTCGGGGAAATACTGCCTGTGGTCGTGATAATGCCTCCGGCGCCCGGCGTTGGCGGTCCGCAAGGTGCGACCGAAACTTGGGCGAAAGTTCTCAACGAGGCTGGTGTCGCCACGTTCATCATAGACAGCTTCACGCCTCGGGAAGCGTATACACTTGCCGAAGTGCAAAAGGTTCCGCAGATCCCGAGGACACTCGATGCATATCGCGCATTGCAAGTAGTCGCGAAGCATCCCGGCGTCGATCCTTCGCGGATCGCGCTCATGGGACTCTCGCATGGGGGCAACGCTGCGATGTACGCGAACCTAGTGCGCTTCCAGAAGCAACATGGACCGCCCGATCTGCAATACGCCGCTCATATCTCAGTGTATGGCAACTGCATCGCGAGTTATCGCGACGACGAGGATTCCGTGAAGCCGCTTCTCATGCTCCATGGAGTCGCCGACGACTGGTTGCCCATCGATAAGTGCCGCGAGTACGCATCCCGGCTCGCAAAGGCAGGTAAGAACGTGCGACTGATCGAATACCCCGATGCGCATCACGCGTTCGACGCGCCCGTCATCAAGCCTGACACAAAAATCCCGCAAGCGATCACGGCTCGCAACTGCTCGCTCTCTGAGGGCGAGAACGGCGCGATCCTCAACACCGCGAAACAACCATTCACGCCCGCCGATCCTTGTCTTGCGAAAGGGACGACGGTCGGCTACCACGAAGCGGCTACCAAGAAGGCGCATGAGGACGTCAAGGCCTTCTTGAAAGAGACCTTCAAGAACTAGAAGGCACATTGCGGATTGCACCAATGCACCGCCCCGGACGCTTCGCGCGTCCGGGCTTTTCTTTGAAGGGTTAGATCCCCAGACATGTTGCTTGCGTTCTCACGCGGTGATCTAACAAATGTGTTTACTGCGGTGCAACAGTCCGGAACTGGCACTTAGGGTGAGTGGCCGATCTCAGCCAAGACCGGCAGGTTATGGGGGGTACATCGGACCAGGATCCGAACGTGGTTGATAGGCAGCCCTTGACCCTGGCTTGTATGGGGCTTTTTTTGTCAAGCCTCTCCGTAGGGTCTCATCTTTTTTCTACGTCAGTTTCTTTGTCCGATCTGGAGCCCGTTTCTTCGCCCCGATCCACATATCCCAGACGCTGTCGCGC
>Ga0209382_10010899_pt1 | contig 11309 bp, 11 predicted proteins | sample SoiMetdeltSBSDD5_FD_187599 | JGI IMG/M metagenome (GOLD analysis project Ga0209382, IMG submission 187599) | Bulk soil microbial communities from a Populus tree surrounding site in Tennessee, USA - Soil MetaG P. deltoides SBSDD5 (SPAdes) (version 2) | ecosystem: Environmental > Terrestrial >...
CCTGCAGGATGATGCCGTACTGGAAGATGACTTGGAACATGCGCGCGGTCGGTGTTCCGCCTCAGAGCTCCTTGATTGCGATGTTGCGGAACTGGACGAGCGCGGGGGGACTGGTCCACACGCCACCCTTTTTCGCGCCGTGGTGCTGCAGCGCGATCGGCCCGCGCGCCGGGACGCCCGGCAACTGCGCACGACTGATCACTTCTGCGCCATTGAGCACGACCGTGAGCCGATCGCCGCGCATCGTGATCTCGAACGCGTTCCAGGCGCCGATGTCGCGGTCGGCGTTCAGCTTTGGCGTTACCCCGGCGCGCACCTCGGCCGGCATCTTGTCGTCGGTGCGATAGCCGTAGACCTCGCCCGAACCGACCGGCCAGCACCAGATGTTGACCTGGGCCTTGCTCGATCCGCGCATGTACACGCCCGAGTCCGAGTCCGGGACGCTGAGACGGATCTCCTTGCCGTCCGCATCTTTCTTGTGCAGACCGCTGGCGAGGATGATCGGCACGCCAGGGTTGACGTAGGGCGTGGCCTTGATGCGCCATTCGAGGCGGAGCACGTAGTCGCCGAACTCCCGCGCCGTGAACAGCGATTTGTCGCCGCTCGCTTCGCTCTCGGCGTCGTAGTCGATGACGCCGTCGACGACCTTCCAGTGGCCGTTGTCGCCCGGCGGCACCTTCCAGCCGCTGAGATCCTTGCCATTGAAGAGCGGGGTGAAGCCGTCCTGCGCGGCGGGCGCCGCGAGCGCCAGCATGGCCAGCGCGGATGCCGTTGCGAACCCCCGCATGAATACCCGGTCGAATGCTGGAAGCGTTGCAGCCATGGCGGGTCTAGTCTAGGCTATGCCGGTGCCTGCGCGTGATGGAAAACTTGGCGTCGGCGTGTCGGGCATCGGTTGGTGCGGCGCCCAGCACATCACCGCGTTTCTGAAGAATCCCCACACCACGGTGACGTGGTTGCACGGCCGCGACGCCGCTCGCGTCGCCCGGACGCTCGAGCAGCACGGGCTCGCGCTGCCCGACGCCCAGGTCACGACCCGCTACGAGGATCTGCTCGCCGCCCGCGACGTCGACATCGTGTCGATTACGACGCCGAACCACCTGCACGCCGATCAGGCGATCGCCGCGGCGCGTGCCGGCAAGCATATCGTGCTCGAAAAGCCGACCGGGCTGGACGAGGAGGAACTCGTCCGCATCCGGGACGCGGTCCGCGAAACCGGCGTCAAGACCATCGTCTCGTTCGAGCTGCATTACAACCCGTTCGTGGCGTTCGCGAGATGGATTCGCGAGTCGGGCCGCCTCGGGACGCTGCGCTTTGCGCGCACCCAGTATCTGTCCAACGTGACCGACTGGTACCCGGGGTGGGAGTGGGTGCGGACGCGGGCGAGCGGCCGCAGCCATCTGCTGGCCGCGGGCTGTCACGCCGTTGACGCGTTGCGGTGGTGCTCCGGCCTCGAGGTCCGGGAAGTGAGCGCGTATCACACCCGCTTCACCGCCGGCTACGAATGGCCGACGACCATCGCGGTCAACGCCAAGCTGGACGAAGGGGCGCTCGGTCACGTCACGAGCTCCACCGATTTCATGATGCCCTACAGCTTCGAGATCGAGTTGATGGGGGATCGCGCGACGCTGCGCCAGGACCTTCTCCAGACGCTGAGCGGCCCGATCGACCTCGCCGAGCTCAGGGCGGCCAATCCCATTCGCGACGTGACCCTGGTCGAATCGACCGATTTGCTGGGGCGTCCCGCAATCCGGATTCAGACCGCGATGCCAGGGTCGGCGGACGTGAGCCATCACCCGTTCCAGGCCGAGATGGACGAGCTCGTGGACTGTATTCGCGAAGGCCGCAACACGACGATCGATGTCTTCGACGCGCAGCGAACGATGGAAGTGTGCCTGGCCGCGGATCGATCCGCCGAGCTCGACGGCACGCCGGTCGCGCTGCCGCTCATTCGCACATGACCGCACGCGTCGCGCTCGTCACGGGCGCCGGATCGGGAATCGGGCGCGCGGTGGCGCTGCAACTGCTCGAGGCTGGCTATCAGGTCGTCCTGGCCGGTCGTAGGAGCGATCGTTTGGCCGAGACGGCGCTGCTCGCGGGAGAGCACGCTCCACGCGCGCTGGCCGTGCCGACGGACGTAACCGACCCAGACTCGGTGCGCGCCTTGTTCACACGTGCGCGGGACGCCTTCGGCCGGTTGGACGTGCTGTTCAACAACGCCGGGATCTCCGGCCCCGGCGTGCCGCTCGAAGAGCTGCCGGTCGAGCGGTGGCGGAAGATTGTCGACACCAACCTCACGGGTGCATTTCTGTGCACGCAGCAGGCGTTCGTGCTGATGAAGGCGCAGGACCCGCGCGGCGGCCGGATCATCAACAACGGTTCGATCTCGGCCCACGTGCCCCGTCCGCGTTCCGCGCCATACACCGCGACCAAGCACGCGATTACCGGCTTGACGAAATCGACCGCGCTCGACGGCCGACCGTTCGATATCGCCTGCGGCCAGATCGACATCGGCAACGCGTCGACCGACATGGTGGCGCGCATGTCGACCGGCGTGCCGCAAGCGAACGGCGAGGTCGCGATCGAGCCAGTAATGGACGTTCGTCACGTCGCGCGCGCGGTCCTCTACATGGCCAACCTGCCGCTCGACGCGAACGTCCAGTTCATGACGGTGATGGCGACGAAGATGCCGTATATCGGCCGCGGCTGAATCGTGGGCCGCGGGCCAGGCTCCAGGCTTCAGGTTCCGGGCTTCACGCTTCGGCACTCGGCGTGTCCGGCTGAGGTTGCGAGCGACGCCGGGAGCCTGTAGCCTGGAGCCCGCTCGCGCCCTCGAATCTGTAATCGCTATACGTTTTTCGCAGCAGCAAGGTCGATCGGAGAAGAAACGCCACAGAAAAACGCGTACGACAAGCGGAACGCGGCTTGCCTCTGCCGCGCGGCAGTCGTAACGAAACTGGTTGTGGAGGGGTCATGAGCAACGGGCAGTCGATTGTCATCAAGGGCGACATCAGCGGTAGCGAAGACCTGGTGATCGCCGGACGAGTGGAAGGAAGCATCACGCTGGACGGTCGCGTGCTCACGCTGGCCCAGGGATCACACGTCGTCGGCGAGATTTCGGCGGGGACGGTCGTGGTGTCGGGGACCGTGGATGGGACGATCGAGGCCGAACAGCGGCTCGACGTCAAGAGCACGGCGGTGGTCGACGGCAAGCTCTCGACCTCGCGATTGATCGTGGCCGACGGGTCGCAGCTGACCGCCGAGGTCGAAATGCCGTCCCGCGACGTCCGGAAGCTCGCGGCGGCCGTCTGATAGGGCTCCCGCCCAGGCTCCAGGCTTCGGGCTCCAGGCCGCGCCAAAAGACTGCGCCTGAAGCCCGCGGCCTCATACCCCGCGGCCTTAGACCTGGAGCCGGCAGCCTGCGGTAAAATAGCCGCCATGCAGCCACGCGAAACCGGAAGCCCACTCCTGCCCAAGGCCGCAGACCAATTCCGCGACTACGAGTACGCGCAACCGCGCGTCGAGGAGTTCTATCGTCTGAATCACGCCCATCAGACGGTGGACTTCGTGCTGGACAAGAAGCGCGAATACCTGCCGCTCCAGCGCAAACAGATGAGCGTGTTCGAGACGCTCGACTTTCTGAACACGCTGGTCGACGACAGCGATCCGGACATCGATTTCACCCAGATCGAGCACGCGATGCAGACGGCGGAGGCGATTCGCGCCGCGAATCAGCCGCGCTGGTTCATCGTCACCGGGTTGATCCATGACCTCGGGAAGATTCTGTGCCTCTTCGGCGAGCCGCAGTGGGCCGTGGTCGGCGACACCTTCCCGGTCGGCTGCCGCTGGTCACCGAAGATCGTGCACAGCCCGCTGTTCGCGAACAATCCCGATCGCGATGTGCCGAAGTACCAGACCGAGAACGGCATCTACGAGGCCGGTTGCGGGTTCGACAACGTGCACATGTCGTGGGGCCACGACGAGTACATCTACCACGTGGTGAAGGATCGGCTGCCGCTCGAAGCGCTCTACATGCTGCGCTATCACTCGTTCTACCCCTGGCACAAGGAGGGGGAGTACAAGCAGTTCGAGAACGACACCGACCGCGGCATGCTGAAGTGGGTGCGCGCGTTCAACCGCTACGATCTGTATTCGAAGGGGACCGCGCGGCCGAACGTCGACGAGCTGATGCCGTACTACGAGGATCTGGTCCAGGAGTTCTTCCCCGAACCGTTGCGCTGGTAAGAGCGTTGCGCTGGTAAGAGCGTGGTGGCTTCCGGCTTCAGCCGGAAGTTCCTCAACGGCGGAATTGTCCGCCAGGCGGCGGGTAGTTCCGCGCGGTATCGTCAAGGACCAGCACCCAATCCACCAGCTCGCCTGGCTGCGGCGGCGTGAAGGATTGTTCGCCGCTGTTGGCGTACGTTCCCGCATCGCTTGCACGGCCGGAACGTGGATCGAACCACCACGCCTTCACCTTCGCGCCGGCAATCACGTTCATCTTGACGCTGAAGCGCCGGCCCACCGGAACGTACACCATCGCGAACGTGCGGTCGCTGTCGCGGGTGGCGACGAATCGATACCGTCCCGCCCCGGGGACGCTGGTTGCCACTGATTCCGTGACAATCACATCGTCGGCTGGAATTCGCGTGAGGAACGGACGCGACTCGATCAGCGCTCGTCCGTGACGCATTTGCTGCGCGCCTGGCTGTTCGATGGCCTGGGTCCATTCGAGCAGCGGATTGTTCACGGGCGTTCGCCCGGGCGCGAGGAACTGCCAGACCGAGTGATGGCCGTAGGTGTGTCCGAACGCGCCCGAAAAAAGATCCCAGTACAGCGCGCGGCGGACGTCGGCGGAGATCGAGTGGCCGAATCGTTTGGCGTCGAAGGCGATCGGATGGTCTTCGTAGATAGGTTCGCCGTCGAGCACCGGCTTCGTCGGTGACCGATCGTAGTCGGCGCGGGTCTGTTCGTAGCGGCCGGTGAACTCGGTGCCGTGGCCGTTCTGCCGCATATTGAAATCGAGCCAGGGTTCGTCGTGGAACCACGTCGATGACGTCTGGCCGCCCGGCGGGTGGAACGTGATCAAGTGCCCGCCGCCGTCGCCGGCGCGGAGGCCGCGCGCCATCGCGCGAATGACGTCGCGGTGGCCGTCGTGCTCGATGGCGCGATCGCCGCCGAGAATCCAAATCACGCCCGCGTCCTTGTATCGTCGCCCCAGCCATTCACCGTAGCGCTCCGCGTTGGTCGGCGTGAAGATCTCCGGACCGACGCCTTGCTTGCCGCGATTCCACTTGTCGCCCCACGTCGGCAACATCCCGACGTACATGCCGAGCGCGTTGGCGCGAGCGACGATCCAGTCGACGTGAGCGAAATACCGTTCGTTGGGTCGATCGGGATCGTTGTCTGCCAATGGGGTGTGTCCGTAAGCGTTGGGCGCGCCGAGGCCATCGAACTCGGCGAGGACGACCGCCTGAATGACGGTGAAGCCGAGCTTGGCGCGCTGCTGCAGATAACGCTCGGCGTCCTCGCGGGTCAGCCGGTGGAACAGCTCCCAGGCGGTGTCTCCAAGCCAGAAGAAGGGCCGCCCGTCCGACGACGCGAGATATCGCTTGTTGTCCGAGACACGGAGCTGTGCGAGCTGTTTTTGTTGCGGCACCGACGCGGCGCACACGGCGCCGGCCAGAGCGCACACGAGGAGTCCGCGTCCGAGGGTGTTTCGCACGGTCGACATCCTAGCATTGCGGGCTGCGTCCAGCTGAGTCGGATCGGCACCGGAAGTTTGCGTGATGGTCCGTCCACACTGCCAGGACGTGGAGAACCTCGAGACAGGAGAGTAGTCGTGGCCAAGAAACAAAAAAAGACCAGCTTCTACAAAGTCGGCACGAACGGCGCCGCGGACATCCTCGCGTCGGTGGACGTCGGGCTCGGGCAGACCGGCTTCGTGACGATATCGCTCGACCAGACGCCGATCGTGAGCGCCCCCGCACCGATCGGGCTCTTGCGCGTCGGCACCGCCGCCGATGTGAAAGGAAAGCTGCTCATCGTCGAAGCGAAAGTGACGGACGTCAGCATCATGACCAACAAGATGAGCGTCACGGTGAAGCTGACGGGTGGACCCGCCGACAAACTGGTTCCGCAGCCGGGGGAAGTCGCCGAGCAAGGCGAGTCGATCCTGTTCGAGACGACGATCCTGTTCCGGCAATAGCGAGGCGATCTCATGCGCACCATACAACCGCTCTGCACGATCGTTCTCGTGATGACGTGCTCGGTCGCGGCGCTGGCCCAGACAGCGGCGTCCGACCAGGACAAGACGACCGTCGAGGATCTGAAGGCGCCGACGGCGCCCGCGTTCGTCGTACTCGGCGTCTCTCCCTCGAAGATCGAAAGGCCTCAAGCCGTCCGGCCGTTGATCATGTCGGCGCTGTCGGCGGTATCGAGCGAAGGCTTCCCGCGCAACTACGCGGTCGAGTTCGCGCCGTATTGGCTTGGCACTCCTCAGTTGTCGTTCAAGGAGTACTACGAGAGCGGCGTCGTGAAGGCAATTCCTCGTCACCTGTCGGTGTCGGTCGCGACCACGCCCCTCGGCAAGGCCGCGGACTCGGGAACGGCCATCGCCTTCGGCGCACGGACGCTGCCGCTTCCGGGACGGGCACACCCGAAGTTGAAGCCACTGCTCGACAAGCTCCACGACCTGCAGCGGCGCAGCATTGGCGAAGAGGGTCGCTTCTCCCGACACGAGGCGTTCATCAAGCTGCTTCGGGAAGCCCAGGCGTCGGCGACCAAGACGACCGCCGAGGAACTCTCGGCGAAGGCGGTCGTGGATCTCATCGATCGGGTGGTCGAGCTCGACATCGAGCTCGACAAAGTGCAGATTGCCCTGGAAGCCATTCCAGAGGAGATGGAGGAGGCCAAGAAGCTGCCTCCGGCGGCCGCGAAAGCTGAACTCGCGAGACTCGAGCGGGACCTGGCCGAGGCGAAGGCAGCGCTCCCGAAGCTGCAGAAAGAGCGAAAGGAGCTTGGCGACCAGATGGTCAAGGCGGTGGGCTCGACTGCCGTCGCGGCGAGCCTTGCGACCGAGAGGCAGTTCGAGACCCTCGTCGCTCGTTACGATCAGGCGCAGCGAGTGCGGATCGCGCAGACCGACGCTCAGCTCAAATCGACGGCGCTCGCAATTCAGGATCTCGACTCGCACCGCGTCGGACCGCTCCTCGCCGTGGCGACCGCGCTGGCGTGGGATGTTCCATCGGATCGAACCAGCCTGACCTCGCTGTCGCGGGTGGGATTCTGGGTCACTCCGGGCTACCGGTTCGTGCGCTGTCCGACGCCCGAGCAATGCTCGACGCCAATCGATGTGCTGGGTGTGGTGCGCTATCTCGACAATCGGCGCGCGGGTGAATCGGGGGACACCTGGGAATACGGCGCCCGAGCGGTGTGGCAAGCGACGCCGAAGCTGGCGGCATCGGCCGAGTGGTTAGGCCGCACCACGGACGACGAATCCGGAACGCGGGTGGTGGGCGTCGCCGAATACGAGGTCACCGAGTCGGTATTCGTGTACGCGAGCTTCGGCCGCGATTTCGAGGAGGCTGGCGTCCGTCAGAATCTCGTGTCGACGATTGGCCTGTCGTTCGGGCTCGGGAAGAAACCGATCCTCTTGCTCAATCGATGAGGCGTCTCCTCATTCGACGGCACGGAAGTCCATGGCCGCCCGAGCGAGCTCCTTGCCGCCCAACGTAACGGCAATGGTGCCGTTCACGTTGGCAAGGAGACCGGCGTCGTAGACGGTTTCAATCGTCGAACCGAGAATCGGCCGGTTCGTTCCGATGTTCGTGATCGGCTTGCGGACCACCTCGAGCGGCTCGATCGCCCGGCCGAGAATCGGATCGTGGACGTGCGCCTCGATGGGCGGCAGGCTGGTCAGCAGGTTCTGCGGATGGAACCGCACCGTCGTCACCACCGAGACCCGGCTGCGCCATTCGCGCAGCAGTGGCTCCACAGCGGCGCGTCCGACGATGACGTCGCCGAGCCGCCGGCGGGCCTCCGCGTGCAACACGATACGTCGATAGGGGGTGACGACTTCGACGCGTTGGACCGTGACCGTGTCAGTGGTGGCATCCAGTGCCCGCACGTAGGCGGCGTGAAACGCCGCCGCGCCGGGCTCGCCACGCCTGCCGATGGCGATCGCGCGATCGACGTCGTCCGGAGTGATGTCGAGATCGATCGCGGCGCCGTTCACGGTGCCGAGCACGGCAAGCGCGAGGGTGGCGAGGAATGGATGTCTTTGACTCCATCGAACGGTCGGGCTAGCATGCCGCACTATGTCTGACGCCCCCAAGCATGATTACTACGAGGTGCTGCAAATCAGCCCCAATGCCGAACCGGACACGATTCATCGCATCTACCGTCTGCTCGCGCAGCGATTCCATCCCGACAACAACGAGACGGGCAATGCCGACCGCTTCCACGAGATTCACGAAGCCTACACCGTTCTGAGCAATCCGGAGAGCCGGGCCCGATTCGACGTGACCTACCACCAGCAACGCCAGGATCGCTGGCGGCTGATCTCCACCGGCGCCAAATCCGAGAACGATTTCGAGTTGGAGCAGAACGCGCGGTTGACGGTCCTCGAGGCGCTCTACACGCGCCGCCGCATGGAGCCGGAAAGCCCGACGTTGTTGACGAGCGAGCTCGAGTCGCTCAGCGGGCGGCCGCGCGAGCATCTCGAGTTCACGATTTGGTATCTGGTCCAGCGGAAATGGGTCAGCAAGGACGATCGGTCGCGGCTGCAGATCTCGGCGGATGGCGTCGATTACCTCGAGGCGAACTATCGCGAGAACATCTCGCAGCGCCGGCTGCAGGCGAGGAACGAGTAGGGAACCCAGCGTAGCACGGCGCGCCTCGACGCGCCGTGCTACCGGGCCTTGGCAGGCGCTACGACAGGAGCTTGGGCAGCTCGAAGCCCTTGCGATACTCGCGCGTCAGGAGCGTGTCCGCCTTCTTGTCGTTGACGAACCGTTCGCTCTTGCCGTCGAACTGCAGGCCGTGGCCGACGCGATACGAGATGTTCGCGAGGTGCGGCAGCGTGGACGACAGATGTCCTTCCATGATGTCGCACGTGAGGATCTTCGGATCGTTGGCTCTGATGGCGTCGACGAAGTTCTGGTAATGCGGGAACTCGATCGTCGTCAGACCGGTTGGCTCCGCCGCGGCGTCAGCCGGTGAATCCGAGCCCGGACCCTTCTCGTTCTTGACGCCGACGGCACCCGTGTACGACTGCCAGCGCCGGCCGCTCTCGTCGATCCACAGCCAGCCTTTCGAGCCGTAGAAGAGATTGCCGATGCGGACACTGCCTTCGTCATTGGTGTGCTCGCCGCGCGTGCCGAACTCGAGAATCGCCCCGTCGGCGTACTCGAACAGCGCTGTCTGCACGTCCGGCGTTTCCTGGGCGGACTCGGGACCGAAGTAGCCGCCCATCGAGCTCACCTTCACCGGATGCTCGTTCTTGCCGAGTCCCCAGCGGGCGATGTCGAACTGGTGCGGTCCCTGGTTGCCGGTGTCTCCGTTGCCGTAATCCCATTGCCAGTGCCAGTTGTAGTGGAAGCGGTTGCGGTTGAACGGCTTCTTCGGCGCCGGACCGATCCACAGGTCGTAGTCGACTTTTGAGAGATACGCGGCGTCGTACGGCTGATCGACCGGCGACCCGCCGACGGTCAACGAGAACTTCTCGCCCGCCTGCATCGGTCCATCGGGGTACTTGCCGATGCCGGCGCGGGGCTTGAAGCACAGTCCGCGGGCCATGTAGATCTTGCCGATGCCGCCGTCCTGCATGAACTTGATCGCGGCGCGCACCGCCGGCCGGCTGCGGTTCATCGTGCCGACCTGCACGATCTTCTTGTACTGCCGCGCGGCGTCGACCATCTTGCGCCCCTCGAGCACCGTATGCGACGCCGGCTTCTCGACGTAGACGTGCTTGCCGGCCTGGAGCGCCCACATCGTCGCCAGCGCATGCCAGTGGTTCGGCGTCGCGATGACCACGCCGTCGATGTCTTTGTCGTCGAGGACGCGGCGGAGATCCTGCACGAACGTCGGCTTGAACGTCGGCACGTTCTTCAGCACCGCGGGGTCGTTGATGCGCGAGTCGGCGAGGTTGCCGTCGATGTCGCACAACGTCTTGATCTCGACGTTCTTGAGTTGAGCGAAGCCCCGTTTGAGCGAGTTGCCCTGTCCGCGAATGCCGATGTTGGCGACCACGACCTTGTCGTTGGCGCCGAGGATCCGTCCTTGTCCCGCGGCGGTCGCCGCCGTCAGGGGCCGGAAGAACTCACCGCCGACGGCAACCCCTGCCGCCGCCGCACCGATGCGCGTCGTGAACTCGCGACGCGAGACGCCATTCTGATCGTTCCGGTCATTCGGCACGATATCCTCCTGTCTGTCCCTCATCCCGACCGCCAGGATTCGAAAATTCCCGCTGAATCGTAACACGTTGTTCGCTTCCGGACAGCGGCTGTCTCGTTACGGGCCCGCAATGCCCCCGTCAAAGCGATAAACCCGCGTCGCTCAGATACCGCCGCATCGTGTCGGCATAGTGCGGAAACGCCACTTCCGGCTCTTCGATTTCCGGATGCCACGCTTTTTCCCACTCGTAGCAGTAGTAGCCCTTGTAGCCGGCTTTGACCAGGACGTTGACCGTCTCCTTCACCGGCACCGTGCCCGTCCCAACCAGCACGTAGCGGACGCCGGTCCCCTCGGGACGCGAATCCTTGAGGTGGGTATGACGCACGTACGAGCCCAGCGCCGCGAACGTCTGGGCCGGTGACTCCTTGCCGAAGACCGCCGTGTGGTGGGCATCCCAGAGGAACGCCACATTGGGATGTGCCGCGCCCTTGAAAATCGCGGAGAGCGACGGCGAATCAGTGAAGTCGCCATGCGATTCGAGGATGACGGTCACACCGCCGCCCTTGGCGTGATCGCCAAGCGTGCGCAAGCCGTCGACGATGCGCGCGATCACGTCGGCGCGGGCTTCGCCCGCCGGCAGCTTGTCGGGGAAGACGCGAACATACGGGACCTTCAACCGCGCCGCGAGATCGATGAACCGCCGGCCTTCGTCGAGCTGCGCGGCGCGGACCTTGGGATCGGCCTCGTGCATCCGCGCCGACGCCCCGAGGTCGGAGATAGTGAGGTCGAGCGCGTGAAGGTCCTTCAACGTTTGCTCGGCGCGCGATCCGGCGAACTCGGGCCGCTTCGTGAGATCCATCTCGCCTTCGATGCCGCGCAGTTCGAGCGCCGCGTAGCCCAGCGTGGCAGCCTGCTCG
>Ga0209382_10010900_pt1 | contig 11309 bp, 12 predicted proteins | sample SoiMetdeltSBSDD5_FD_187599 | JGI IMG/M metagenome (GOLD analysis project Ga0209382, IMG submission 187599) | Bulk soil microbial communities from a Populus tree surrounding site in Tennessee, USA - Soil MetaG P. deltoides SBSDD5 (SPAdes) (version 2) | ecosystem: Environmental > Terrestrial >...
CGACTCCTCTCCCGCCGTGGAACCGAACGAGGAGACCGTGGTCAAAGGCGCTTACCCGATCTCGCGTTATCTTTTCGTTTACGTGAACCCGGCCCTGGACAAAGGCGAGATCGCGGCATACCTGGGCTGGATCCGGAGCGAAGACGGTCAGAAGGTCGTAAAGGACATCGGCTACTTCCCGTTGCCGGAAAACCAGCGGAAGTAGCGCTACGCTTTGGACGCCATCGAGGTGACAAACAGGGCTTGATCGACAGTTCCTCCTGCGATCATCAGCAGGCGGGCGAGGACTCCCGGGTTGTGGTTCTCGTTCCGCCTGCCTATTTTTTGAATCGTGCTCGAAGCCAAACAGAGTGATAGCAAGAAGACCATCGGTTGGATGGGCATCCACCGCGGCCACAAGGCCCGGCCTCTCGAGTCGATCGCGGAGAAATTCATCTACGTCGTTTCCCTCTCGGCGATCGTGATGGTCTTCCTGATCTTTCTCTTCGTGGCCCGCGAGGCGTTCCCTATTTTCCTGGGGCGGATGGACAGCGCGCTGGTGCAAAAAGTGATTCCATCCAGTGAGATGGACAGGCTGCCGAAAGGACGGTTGCGGGAATATCTCGGCCTCACGGAAACTCAAATGGCCGAGATGGATCACGAGACCCTGAAGTCCCTGATGGAAATCAAGGAGGAGGCCGCGAAGGAAATCCCCGAGCAGTTCCGTAGTGACAAGGACGCTTCCATCAACACAACCGAATGGAAGTACCTGCTCCCGCCCCACCAGTGGACCGGTTACTCAAAGCCCGAATTCATCTGGCAGCCGGTGGGCCAGATTCATAAGTATAACATTATCCCTCTGTTCGTCGGCAGTTTGAAGACCACGCTGATCGGTTTGCTGTTCGCCGTGCCACTGGCGGTGGGCGCGGCCATCTACGTCTCGCAGCTCGCGCGGCCGACGGTTCGCGAGATCGTGAAACCAGGAATCGAATTGCTTTCGGGAATCCCTTCCGTCGTCGTCGGTTTTTTCGCGTTGCTCATTATGGCCACGTTTCTGCAAAGCATCTTCGGCTACGAGACGCGCCTCAATGCGTTCGTCGCCGGGATCGCCCTTGGCTTTGCGGTCGTCCCGATTGTGTTTTCGATCTCGGAGGACGCTTTGACCAGCGTGCCGCGCAGTTACACGCACGCGGCCCTGGCTCTGGGTTCTTCCAAATGGCAGGCGGCCTGGCAGATCGTGCTCCCGGCGGCGTTGCCGGGTGTGTTTGCCGCCGTGGTTCTCGGGTTCGGTCGAGCCATGGGAGAAACGATGATCGTGTTGATGGTCTGTTCGGCCAGCGTGATGTCGTGGAGCATTTTCGACTCGGCCCGCAGCATCACCACCACGATCGCTGCGGAGATGGCTGAGGCCGTTTCCGGCGGCCATCATTACCGCATCCTGTTCATGCTCGGCTCACTCCTGTTTGCGGTGACGTTTCTATCGAATATGGCCGGCGAAGTCATCGTGCAACGGTTCAAACGAAAGCTGGAGGGCAAAGGGCAGTGAACGCGCGATCGTTATCGACGGGAACCAGGGGCCGGCATTTCCGATCCGAACGGTTTGACTTCGGCTCTTTCTTCTTCAGCGGACTGACGGGTCTGGCGACCCTTCTCATCCTGGCCATCCTGGCCGCCATTCTGGGCAATATCCTGATCAACGGCTGGAGCGGACTGTCCTGGCGGTTCATTTCCACGATTCCCAAAAAGGATTTCTTCGATCCGGAAACGACCGGAGTCCTTCCGATGATCATCGGGACGACCTTTCGAGTGTTTGTCATGACGGTTTTTGTCATCCCGATCGGCGTCATTACCGCCGTCTATCTCACCGAGTACGCCCACACCACGGCGATCTCCACGCGAATCATCCGCGGCGCGGTCAATAATCTGGCCGGTGTTCCCTCCATCGTCTTCGGCTTGTTCGGACTGGGCTTCTTCATCAATTTCATTGGGAAGAACATGGATGTGATCCTGAAGTCGGCGGAACCCACCTGGAGCCAGCCGGCGGTGATTTGGGCGTCGTTGACGCTGGCGGTGATGACCTTGCCGGTCGTGATCGTCGCTACAGAGGAATCCTTGAAAGCAATCCCACCCGGCCTGCGCGAGGCGAGCCTGGCGCTGGGCGCCACGAAGCTGGAGACGATCGTCAAGATCGTCCTGCCACAGGCCCTGCCCGGCATCATGACCGGCGGTATCCTCGCGATCAGCCGCGCCGCGGGCGAAGTTGCCCCCATTCTCTTCACGGGAGTGGCCTACTACATGGCTTCGCTGCCTAAATCGCTGACCGATCAGTTCATGGACCTGGGCTACCATGTCTATGTCCTCTCAACCCAGTCGCCCAATATCGACCAGACCCGCCCCATTCTCTATGCGACGGTGCTGGTGTTGTTGTTGTTGACCTTCGCCTTGAACTTTGTCGCGATCCTGATCCGGGCGCACGTGCGCAAGAAACTGCGGGCCCTCAATTAACCAGAGTCTGCTATGGCCGAAATCATTCTCCAGAAGCTTTCAGTCACGCCCCCAACGGCCGGCGAGACGAAGAGCGCGGCCGGCCCGCTCATTGAAGTGGATAACTTGTCGCTCTTCTATGGTCCGACGAAAGCACTGAAGAGCATCAACCTGCAAATCGGCGAACGGGTCGTTACGGCGCTCATCGGCCCGTCCGGTTGCGGTAAATCCACGTTGCTGCGCTGCTTCAACCGAATGAACGATCTCATCGACGGCGTTCGGATCGAAGGCGCCACGCGCATCGGCGGACACGACATCTACAGCTCCCAGGTGGATGTCATCGAGTTGCGCAAACGCGTCGGCATGGTATTCCAGAAATCCAATCCGTTTCCCAAGTCCATCTACGACAACATCGCCTACGGTTTGCGCCTGCACGGCGTCAAAGCAAAATCCGATGTGGACGCCATCGTGGAACGGAGTCTCCGGAGCGCGGCGCTGTGGGACGAAGTGAAGGACCGGTTGCGCGAGAGCGCGCTCGGTCTATCCGGCGGCCAGCAACAGCGCCTCTGCATCGCCCGCGCCATTGCTATCAAGCCGGAGATCATCCTGATGGACGAACCGGCCTCGGCGCTCGATCCGATTGCCACGGCGAAGATCGAAGATCTGATTCTCGAATTGAAAAAGGATTTCACCATCGTCATCGTCACGCACAATATGCAGCAGGCCGCGCGCATTTCGGACTTCACCGCGTTCTTTTACCTCGGCGAGCTGATCGAGTTCGATTCCACACGCAAGGTCTTCACCAACCCGGCGAAGAAGCAAACGGAGGATTACGTCACCGGTCGCTTCGGTTGACCCCTTGATCTATGACCCACTTCGAACAGGAAATTGCCGCGCTCAAGGAAATGCTGCTGACCATGGCCAGCAAGGCCGAGACGGCGGTCAACAAAGCCATCAAAGCCCTCGTCGATCGCAATGACGACCTGGCCCTCGCCGTGAAAGAGGAGGACAACGCCCTCGACACGCTGGAGATCGAGGTGGACGAGAGCGCCATCGCGCTGTTGTCCAAGGCCCCGCTCGCCAGCGATCTCCGGTTGATCACCGTCGCCATGAGAATCTCCCATGACCTGGAACGGGTCGGTGACGAAGCGACTACTATAGCGCGCCGCTCGCTCGAGCTCGGCCAGGAGCCGCAACTCAAGCCCTACATCGACATACCGCGCATGGCGAAGATGGCCCTGGAGATGTTGAGCGATGCGCTCGAAGCTTTCGTTCATCGCAACCCGGAAAAGGCGCGAGCGGTGATACCGCGCGACAAGGAAGTGGACGCCCTCAACAAACAACTCCACCGCGAACTGTCCAGCTACATGATCGAGAAACCAACGACAATCACCCGCTGCCTGAACCTGATGGTCATTTCCAAGAGCCTTGAACGGATCGCCGACCATGCGACCAACGTGGCGGAGGAGGTGGTCTATCTGTATGAAGCGAAGGACATCCGCCACACCGGCAAGGGCAAGGAATCCTGACGGGCGGGTTTCCGTCGGACATCGCTCAGGCCCGGAGCCCGTCGCGCAGGACAATCGGCGGGTGAATCGGAGTGTCGGCGGTGACCTCGGGGACCGCCAGCTTCGTGGCGGGATCCTCGAGCTCGCGGAACAACAGAAGGATCATTTCCAGCAAGTCATCCAGGTGAAACGGCTTCATCAGTACCATCCCGCTCACCCGGTTTAGAAAATCCTTCACTCTCAGGTTCTCGGGGTGGGCAGTCAGAAAAATGAACCGCTCGCACAGATGCGGCTTCACGCGCTGAACCGCGTGATAAAACATGTCTCCCGCCATCGTCGGCATCACCACGTCGCACAGGATCACATCGAAATCGGCATCCATGACCGCCTTGAGCGCCTCCACGCCGTTGGTCGCGGCGGTAACGCGATAGAAATACGATTCGAGGAAGTCCTCCAGCAACAGCGTCTGATCCGGATCGTCTTCGACGACCAGGACCCGCCTGACGTTGCCACTCCACGACAGGGTGCGGGTCCGGAGGTATTTCGCCGACGATTGCATCGAACGGACTCTTAGCACGGCGGGCGGCACGCTGTCATCCCCAAATCCCGCCGCCGCCCCGGCGCGCAGCTACTTCCTGAGGCCTTCGGCAAACCGCGCCAGGCGTTCGGTGGCCACTTGAATCTGGTCGAGCGCGGTCGCGAAACAACAGCGCAGGTAACCTTCCCCGCCCGGCCCGAACGCGCTGCCGGGCACGCAAGCGACCTTTTCCTGTTCGAGCAGTTTCACCGCAAACTCCTTTGAACTGAGTCCAGTGGACTTGACGCACGGAAAAGCGTAAAACGAGCCGCGCGGGAGATGGCAGGTCAATCCCATCGAATTGAAGGCGTTCACAATGAAATTACGCCGAAGCCGGTATTGATCGCGCATTTCGATCGTGTCGGGTTCGCCGTGTTGAAGCGCTTCGAGCGCCGCTTCCTGGCTGATGATGCTCGCACACAGCATCGAGTACTGGTGAATCCGCATCATCGCCTCAATCAACTCCGCCGGACCGCAGGCATAGCCTATCCGAAATCCCGTCATTGCGTAGGCCTTTGAAAAGCCGTGCAAAAAGAGAGTCCGCTCCTTCATTCCGGGCAACGCCGCAATGCTGATGTGTTCACCTTCAAAAGTCAGCTCGGCATAAATCTCGTCCGTGATTACCAGCAAATTGTGCCGCAGCACGACGTCGGCGATTTTGAGCAACTCGGCGCGGGTCATCGTGCCACCGGTCGGATTGGTCGGAAAATTCAAGATCAACACCTTGCTCCGAGGTGTAATCACCTTCTCGACGGCCTGCGCGGTGAGCGCAAATCCATCCTCGGCCGAACATGAAACCGGCACGGCTATCCCATGCGTCATGGCGACGCTGGGTGAATAACTGACATAACACGGCTCGTGATAGAGCACCTCATCTCCGGGATTGATCACCGCGCGCAAGGCGATGTCCAGCGCTTCGCTGACGCCTACAGTGACGAGGATTTGCGTTCTCGAGTCGTAGGAGATGCCGAACTTTCTCTCCACGTAACCGCTGATCGCCTCGCGGAGTTTCAGCAAGCCAAGGTTCGACGTGTAGCTCGTCTTTCCCCGTTCGAGCGCGTAAATGGCCGCCTCGCGAATGTGCCAGGGCGTGACGAAGTCCGGTTCGCCGACCCCGAGCGAAATCGCATCCGGCATCGACTGCACGATGTCGAAAAACTCGCGGATGCCCGAGCGCGGTATATCGCGCACGTGCCCGGCGATGAATTCATTTGGCTGAAACGGCGGGGCCATGGCTCAGGTCCGTTGTCGTTTGTCGATAGTCAGTAGAGGGGGAAAAGCGGGCCGGCTGCAATCCCAAATCACCGTCCCGCGACGAACGGAGTCAGGCCGCAGCCTGGTCCTGCTTGCGGCGGATGACCGGCTTGGACTCGCCCAGCACCACGGCGCGCGTCACTTTCACCGACACAATGTCCTCGCTGCTGGGGATTTCGTACATCACGTCGAGCATCAGGCGTTCGATCAATCCCCGCAGGGCGCGCGCGCCGGTGCCCTTCTTCAACGCCTGGACGGCGAGTTCGCGCAGGGCGTCGGGGGAGAATTCCAGTTCCACGCCTTCCATCGACATCAACTTGGAAAACTGCTTGGTCAGTGCATTCCTGGTTTCCGTGAGCACCGAAACGAGCTGATCCTCCGTCAATTCATCGAGCACGGTGACCATCGGCAGGCGTCCGATGAATTCGGGGATGAAACCGAACCCGAGCAGGTCCTCCGGTTCCACGAATTGCAGAATCTCGCGCCGATCCACGCAAGCTGCCTTATGCGCCCGGTCCACCGCGCCGAAGCCCATCACGCGATGGCCGAGCCGCCGCTGTATGATCCTTTCCAGACCCACGAACGCCCCGCCGCAAACGAACAGGATGTTGGTCGTGTCCACGCGGATGTATTCCTGTTGCGGATGCTTGCGACCGCCCTGGGGCGGGACGTTGCAGACCGTGCCCTCAAGAATTTTCAGCAGCGCCTGCTGGACCCCTTCGCCGGAAACGTCGCGGGTGATGGAAACGTTTTCAGTCTTGCGGGCGATCTTGTCGATCTCGTCGATGTAAACGATGCCCATCTGTGTCCGCTTGACGTCATAATCGGCGTTTTGCAACAGACGCAGGATAATGTTTTCGACGTCCTCGCCGACGTAGCCCGCCTCGGTCAGCGTGGTCGCGTCGGCGATGGCGAACGGAACCTCCAGGATTTTTGCGAGGGTGCGGGCGAGCAGAGTCTTACCCGATCCCGTGGGGCCAATGAGCAGGATGTTGCTCTTTTCGATCTCGATTTCGCCGTGCCTGTCCGATTCATCTTTGGCCGTCTGCTCGCTCTGAATGCGCTTGTAGTGATTGTGAACGGCCACAGCCAGGGTCTTCTTGGCGTGTTCCTGGCCGATGCAACGGAGGTCGAGTTGGCGTTTGATTTCGGCGGGCTTGGGAACGTTCAGCCGGGGCAACTGCTTCCGGCCTTCCGCCCGCAGTTCCTTGTCGAGAACATTCTTGCAGACGATGATGCAACTGTCGCAAATGTAAACGCCCGGCCCCTGGATGAACTTTTTCACCTCGGCCTGCGACTTGCCGCAGAAACTGCAAAGCGTGAGCTGGGTGGGGCGGGCCATTGGATTTCCGATTGTCGAAAGTTTTTTGCCGAATTCCAGTCAGTCCGGCGCGCGCCAGTTCACTTCTCCAATTCGCGTTTCAAGGGTTCTTTGTTCTCGCTCAATCCGGGAATCTCTTTCCGTGATTTGACGACTTCGTCCACGAGGCCGTAGGTCTTGGCTTCGTCGGCCGACATGAAGCGGTCGCGGTCCGTGTCGCGGGTAAGTGCCTCGACCGACTGGCCGCAATGCTTGGCCAGGATCTCGTTCAACCGGTCTTTCAAGCGCAGGATTTCCTTCGCCTGAATGCTGATGTCGGTGGCCTGGCCCTGCACTCCGCCCCAGGGTTGATGGATCATGATGCGTGCGTTGGGCAGCGCGTAACGCTTGCCTTTGGTGCCCGCCGCGAGCAACACGGCGCCCATGCTGGCGGCCTGGCCGATGCAATAGGTATTCATGTCGCAGGTGAGGAACTGCATCGTATCGTAGATCGCCAGACCGGCGGTGACGCTGCCGCCCGGCGAGTTGATATAAAGGTGGATATCCTTCTTCGGGTCGGTCATCTGCAGGAAAAGGAGCTGCGCGATGATCACGTTGGACACCGTGTCGTCCACCGGCGTGCCGAGGAACACGATGCGGTCAACGAGCAGGCGCGAATAAATGTCATAGCCGCGCTCGCCGCGCCCGGTCTGCTCGACCACCATGGGAATCAGAAAGTCGTTCATAAGTCTTACGGTCGGCGCAACGTAACGGAGGCGTACGACAGCGTCAAGCGCGCGCCTTGGACGGTAGTGTTCTAATTTGACTGTGGCGTCCGCTTTTCCTTCATTCAGCCGACTCCAACCTGCGTTTCTTTCTTAGATAGTTCCATATGACGAACCCCACTAAAAGGTATCCTCCAGCCAAGACTGGGATTACTGAGAAAAGGAAATATTGGACTGCTTCTACGAGCGCCTGATGCTTTTCAACGGGCAGCTCAATGGGATCCTCCCGGAGGTGGAAGTTAAAAAACTCGTAAGCAATGAAACCGGATAGAAGGACACCCACCGCTAGACATCCGATAATCGCCACCTTCAGATCACGATCAAGCTTGGCGATCTTGTCCTTGTCACTCGATTGGATCATCACTACCCCGTAGACGGGTGACTGAAAAAAAGCCCACCCGAGCGGCCTCCAGCCTCCGCCATGAAGCCGCGAATCAATGACTGCACCCGCAACCGTGTCCGCAGGAGCCGTCCTCAAAATCTTCCTTCCGGGGCAGCCGGCCGAGTTCGAAGGTCTTGCTCACGTATTGGGTGACGGATTCCTGAACGCCGTGCATCGCCTGCTGGGCGTCGAGAAATCCCTGGGCGACCGGATTGTTCAGGAAGGATTCGCGTTTCTGTTCGAAATCGGTGATCTCCTGCCCGTCCATGGGCATTCCGGTTTGCTGTTTTTGCTGGAGCAGCGCGCCTTTCTCGCTCAGCTCGCGATAGAGTGTCTTCACGTTTTCGTCCGCCATAAACGTGTCAATCCGCTGACGGATGGTTTGAAACTCCGGCTGGTCGAGGATCGCCTGGCAGAGTTCTTTCGTCTTCCGGGTAATGATGGAATTCTCCAAATCTGTTTCCATGACTGTTTCCATAATGACGTGCAGTCTCGCCGCGTTTGCCCGCGGTGTCGAGCGATAGATTGAAACTCAGACCAACAGTTCCTTTACGACGTTGCCGTGAATGTCGGTCAGCCGGTAATCGCGCCCCTGAAAGCGGAACGTCAGTTTCTCATGATCGACACCCAGGCAGCGCAGGATCGTGGCGTTCTGGTCATGGATATGGACGGGATTCTCGACCGCATTGTAACAAAAATCGTCGGTCTGGCCGTAGCTGATGCCTCCCTTGATCCCGCCGCCGGCCATCCAGATGCTGAAGCAGCGCCCATGATGATCGCGGCCGTAATTGTCCGGCTCGATCTTGCCCTGCGAATAAACGGTTCGGCCGAACTCGCCGCCCCACACAACCAGCGTGTCGTCCAGCAGCCCCCGCGATTTGAGATCCTTCACCAGCGCGGCGCTCGGTTGATCGGTGTCCGCGCACTGCTCGCGGATTCGCTTGGGAAGGTTGCCGTGCTGGTCCCAGCCGCGGTGATAGAGCTGGATAAACCGCACGCCCCGCTCGGCCATGCGTCGGGCGAGGAGGCAGTTGTAGGCGAACGTGCCCGGTTTCTTCACGTCGGGGCCATATGAACCGAGAACGCTTTCGGATTCCTTCGATACGTCCACGAGCTCCGGCACCGAGGTCTGCATGCGGAAGGCCATTTCATACTGGGCGATGCGCGTGTTGATCTCCGGGTCGCCAACAGCACCGTATTGTCTGGCATTCAACTGCGCGATGCCATCCAGCATGCGCCGACGCATCTCGCCGCTGACGCCCGGCGGATTGGAGAGGAATAACACAGGGTCGCCGGTGCCGCGGAACTGGACGCCCTGGTGTTCGGACGGCAGAAAACCGGAACCCCAGAGACGCGTGTAGAGCGGCTGGTCGCTCTCCTTGCCGTTGGAGATCATCACAATGAACGCCGGAAGGTTCCGGCTCTCGGCGCCAAGACCGTAACTCAACCAGGCGCCGACACACGGCCGGCCCGGTTGCTGGAAGCCGGTCTGGATGTAAGTGATCGCCGGATCATGATTGATCGCCTCCGTGTTGACCGTCTTGATGATCGCGATATCGTCCACAATGCCGGAGATGTGCGGCAACAACTCGCTCACCCACGCGCCGCATTTGCCGTGCTGAGCGAACTTGAAGACCGGCTTCACAACCGGGAACGATTTCTGGCCGGACGTCATCGTGGTGATGCGCTGGCCCATGCGGACGGAGTCGGGCAACTCGGAGTTGTGCAGTTTTTCCAGCGCCGGTTTGTAATCGAGCAGCTCCATCTGGGCAGGGCCGCCGGCCATGAACAGGTAAATGATGCGCTTCGCCTTCGGCGCGAAATGCGTCTTGCCGAACCCCGATGCGGCGTCGGATGCCCCTGCGGAGAAGAGTCCGGGGTTGAGCAACGACCCGAGCGCCGCGGCGCCCAGGCCGACCGCCGAGCGGCCGAAGAAATGCCGGCGGGTCATTAACAATGTGTTTTCACGTAATGGATCCATGGGCAAAGCTCAAAGGTTAAAGTTCAAAGCTTAAAGAAAGAGTCAAGCTCCAGGTTTTCAATTCCTCATACGGTCATTTTGTGCCGCATCGCACCGAACATGCACAGAAGCTCATGCGCCTCGCGATAGAGCGGACGTACCTCGTCCGCAAGGTGCGGTTCAGAACCAACAATCATTCGGAGGAAAAATTTGGTCTCCTTGGCTTCCTTCACACAGCGGCTGATCGTGTTCTTGAAATCCTTCTTCGAGACGGCCTCGTTGGCCTCGCAGTAGTTGGCACCCGTACTCGCTCCCGCCCCGACGAGTTGATCGATCAAACGGTTATTGGTCGGGTTGCGTGAAATCTTCTTCGAGAATGCTACAATCCGTTCGCCAAAAAGGGCCGTGCGTTCGATCAGGTCCCATGGCCGGTCGTTCGAGGACGCCGGCGGCCCGTCCCGGAGGACCATAACTGTGTCCGTTCCTGCTTTGAGCCACCACCGGTCCGACGCCCACCCGTTTGGAGCTTCTCCATTGGAGAGTGGAGCTTTCTTTGAGCTTTGCTCTTTGAGCTTTGAACTTCTCACGCTCATCCCTTCGTCACGACTTCGTCCAGATTCAAAATCATCGTCGCGATGGTTGTCCAGGCCGCCAGTTCGCTTGCGTCGAGTCCACCCTGCGCCCGGAACTCGCCGACCGACAACAGCCTCTCCGCGGCTTCTTTGTTCGCGCGGAATTCTGCGAGCTGTTTGGCGAGCACATCATGAAGCGCTTTGATCTCCGACTTGCCCGGCTTCCGCGCGGTCGCGAGCTGAAAGGCATAGACGATCCGGCTTTCGACCGAGTCACCGCCTTCCAGCAGGATGCGTTGGGCAAACGACCGCGAGGCCTCCACAAACTGCGGATCGTTCAGCAGCGCGAGCGCCTGCAGCGGCGTGTTGGTGCGCGGACGGCGGGCAACACAATATTCGCGCGTCGGCGCGTCAAAGATCATCATGTTCGGTGGGGGACTTTGGCGCTTCCAATAGGTGTAGAGGCTGCGGCGATAATTTCCCTCGCCGGAGTCCTGCACGTATTTTT
>Ga0209382_10010901_pt1 | contig 11308 bp, 9 predicted proteins | sample SoiMetdeltSBSDD5_FD_187599 | JGI IMG/M metagenome (GOLD analysis project Ga0209382, IMG submission 187599) | Bulk soil microbial communities from a Populus tree surrounding site in Tennessee, USA - Soil MetaG P. deltoides SBSDD5 (SPAdes) (version 2) | ecosystem: Environmental > Terrestrial >...
TCGAGCGGCAGCATCATGCCGTAATAGGCCTCGGGCGAGCCCAGGCCGTAGATGCACGACACGCTGGCGACGATGATGACGTCGCGCCGCTCGAACAGCGACCGGGTCGCCGACAGCCGCATCCGATCGATCTCGTCGTTGACGGTCGCTTCCTTCTCGATGTACGAGTCGGTGGTCGGAACGTAGGCCTCGGGCTGGTAGTAGTCGTAGTAGCTGACGAAGTACTCGACCGCGTTCTCGGGGAAGAACCGGCGGAACTCCTGATAGAGCTGCGCCGCCAGGGTCTTGTTGTGGGCCATGACCAGCGTCGGCCGGTTCACGCGCGAGATGCACTGCGCCATCGTGAACGTCTTGCCGGACCCGGTCACGCCCAGCAGCACCTGCGCCTTGTCGCCGCGGTTGAGGCCGTCGACGAGCTCCTCGATCGCCCGGCGCTGATCGCCGCGCAGCTCGAAGTCGGTGACGAGATTGAAGTGGTCGTACTTGGAAGCCATGACGTCGCGCGTCGGCAGGCCTCGCCCGAGGCTGCACAAACGGCGATCGTACCATAGCTGCGAAAAGGACCGGCGAACGGGCTCAGGGGCGAGCCGTCAGTGGCCGCCGGCGCGATAGGGGGCGAAATAGCCGGCGCGGGTGCGCAGTTTGACCCCCTTCAGCTCCGGTCGCTTCAGCCGAATATCCACTTTGCGCCACGCCCCGTCCTTGCGCGTGTCGTTCGACAGGTAGCCGAGACTGTAGCGGGCGGCGATCTCGCGCTGGATCTTCTCGTAGATCCTCTCGAGATCCTTGACGCTGGTCGGGAAGAATGCCTGGCCGCCGGTGATCGCCGCCATGCGCTGCAGCTGAGCCTGCTGCAGCGTTCGTGCCGATGCCGGCTGATTCTCGAGGTAGCCGATCGAGTAGACGGTGACGTCGTTCGACTTCAGCAGATCGAGCAGATCCGTGAACGTCAGCTCGCTCCGCGTGTCGCCGCCGTCGGTGTAGACCAGCAGAATCTTCTGCCCATCCTCGGCGCCGATGCTGTGCAGATAGACCCCCACGGCATCGTAGAGCGCCGTCCACCCGTCCGGCTTCCGCCGCCGGATGCGCTCGATCAACCGTTCGGTCTCGTCCGGCCCGTAGCGCGTCACCCGCACTTCGGTGTCGAAGTCGACCAGCGTGTAGTCGATGGCTGCCTCGTTGGCCAGCAGGAACTTGATGACGCCGGTGCGGACCTCGTTGATGTCCCGATCCATGCTGCCGCTCGTATCGAGCGCCAGCCCGAGCCGCAGCGGCAACACCTCCGCGAGCCTGTTGCCGGCGTCGGGGTCGCCTTCGGCGAAATAGGTGATCGACTGCGGCTTGCCTTCCTCGACCAACTCGAAGTCGTCGACCTTGAGCCCGGTTATCGGCGCTCCCTGCTTGTCGGTGACGATCACCGAAAAGTGCACCAGATCCACGCTCGCCCGGAACCGCTGCTGAGCGGCCGCGGTGACGAGGGTCGCAGCCGTGAGGACCACTGCCAGCAGGAGCGCGCGGCGCATGGCGCCATTATGGCGATTCTGCACTTTTTGGCAACGCGGATCTTCGACGCCGCCGGTCCCGTGCGCGAAAATCCGCGGCAGCCGCGTCATCGGCCGGGCGTATAATTGAGGTTCCGGCATGAAGACCCTGCGGTTGGTGGGAGCGGAGAGGCCACTGACGTGCGCGTTTTAGCGATCTGTCAGGACGAGCTGATTATCCGCTCCTTGGACGATGTGCTGTTGCCGAGCTTCGAGGTGGAATTCCTCGTCGAAAGCCGGCCCCTCGCACGACGGCTCCACGACGATGGCATCCAGATCATCGCCGGCGATCCGCGCCGCGTCGACACCTACCTCAAGGCCGACATCTCCCCCAGCACCTGCTTCATCGTCGAAGACAACAACCGCCGCAGCGTCAAGAAGACGATCTCCGCCATTCGCGACGCGGGCGGCACGCTGATCTACGTCCTGCACACCGGCAAGAAGACCGATAAGACCCCGGAGCATTCGAGCTCCGCCGAGCCCGACGTCGCCCACATCAGCCTCAGCGAACTCGTCAGCCCGACGCTGGTCACCGAACTGAGCCGCTCGATGACGCGGGCGCGCGTCCTGCAGTATCAGCGCTACTTCGCCGACGCCGACCGCGTGCTGATCCTGCTGCACAACGATCCGGATCCCGACGCCCTGGCCAGCGGCCTGGCGCTGCGCAACCTGCTGCGGCGCACCAAGACCACCGCGATCATCGGCGCGATTCAGGGCGTGACCCGGCCCGAGAACCTGCGGATGGCCAACATGCTCGACATCCACGTCGAGCAGATCACGCCGGCGCAGTTCCCTGAGTTCGAGCGCATCGCCACCGTCGACGTCCAGCCCCACTATTTCGCCGGCACGCTCGACCGCGCCGACCTGGTCATCGATCACCATCCCGAGCAGCCAGGGTACAGCGCGGTGTTCAAGGACATCCGCGCCGACTACGGATCGACGTGCACGATTCTCACCGAGCACCTGCGCGCGGTCGACGTCAACATCTCCGAGCGCACCGCCACGGCGATGCTGTACGCGATCAAGTCGGATACGCTGTTCTTCGCCCGGCACACCAACCGCGCCGATCTCGAGGCGTTCACCTTCTTGTTCCCCTTCGCCGACGCCGCGCTGATCCGCAAGATGGAAGGGGCCGAAATCACCCTCGACCGGCTGTCGTACGTGACCCGCGCCAGCCAGAACGGCAGCATGCGCGATCAGGTCTTCTGCGCCTTCATCGGCGACGCGCCGCGCGAGGACTTCATCCCCTACACCGCCGACTTCTTTCTGCAGCTCGAAGACGTCAAGTGGACGATCATCGCCGGCGTCGTCAACGGCACGATGATCATCAGCGTGCGGAACCTGGGCTACTCCCGCAACGCCGGCGAGTTCGTCAAGCGATGGTTCGGCGATATCGGCAACGCCGGCGGCCACCGGGCGATGGCCAAGGCCGTCATCCCCGTGGAACGCTTCCTCGGCAAGTTCGGCAGCCTCACGCCGGCCGAGATCACCAACCGCATCGCCGCGCTGGCCGAACAATTCCTGCACGAGCAAGTGGGCGAGAAGAAGAAGGAACCTGCCACGAGTGCCAAGGCGGGTTGAGACCTAGCGCGAAGGCGCGTCGATCATCTTGGCGATCTGGCGAGCCTGGGCGATCGGGCTGATGCGTGACAGCAGGGCGTTGCGCATGGCCACCAGCAGCGGATGGCGAAGCCGCGCGATTTGCCCCACGCGGCGCGATCGGGTGACGAAGGCGTTGGCGCGCGGCGAACGCTGCCGCTCGTACTCGCGCAACGCCGAGCTGACGTCGCCGCCACCGGCGACACACCGCCCCAGCGCCACCGCGTCCTCGAGCGCCTGACACGCGCCTTGTCCCAGAAACGGCGTCATCGGATGCGCGGCATCCCCGACGAGCGTGATGCGGCCCCGACCCCACGTCTTCCGAACCGGCCGGTCGTAGATGTCGCTGCGAAGAATCGTGCGATCGTCCGCCGCGTCGATGAGATCGGCAATCGGCGGATGCCAGCCGCCGAAGACGCTGCGCAGCTCGGCCTTCGGATGTGACGAGCGTCCACCCGCTGGAACGTTCATCGCCGCGTACCAATACACGCGATTGCCGCGAATCGGCACCTGACCGAACAGGTTGCCCGCTCCCCATGTTTCCGACGCTCGGATGCGCGACCCGTCGAACGGCACCACCGCGCGCCAGGCGCTGCAGCCCGAGTACGTGGGCGCCTCGCGCCCATGCAGCGCCTCTCGAACGACCGAATAGAGGCCATCGGCGCCAACGACCATGTCTCCGTGCACCCGACGGCCATCCGCGAATTCGACCTCGACGTGATGGCCGCGATCGGTGAGTCCAGTACACACAGCACCGAAGCAGATCGATGACGACGGAACGGCCGCAAGGAGCGCATCGAGCAGATCGGCCCGATGCACGACGACGACCGGGATGCCGAGCAGACGATGAAGTTCCTCGGCGGAGATGGCGGAAATGATCGCCCCATCCGCGGCGCGCAGGCCGGCCGCTTCATAGGGCACGGCGGCGCCATCAATCGTTTGCCGCACGCCGAGTTGCTCGAGCGCGCGAATGGCGTTGCTCCACAGTGAAATGCCGGCGCCCACTTCTCGGATCTCGGCGGCGCGCTCGAACACCTGAACGTCGAGGTCGGCTCGGGCCAGGGCGATCGCCGTCGCCAGGCCGCCGATGCCGCCGCCGACGATCACCGCCCGCATTACACGTTCAACGCCTGATCGAGGTCGGCGATGAGATCGCCGGCGTCCTCGAGACCGACCGACAGGCGCGCCATGCCACGCGTCACGCCCGCCGCCGCCAGCTCCTGCTCGGAGTGGCCCCACTGCGACGTCAGCACGGGAAGACTGCAAAGGCTCTCGACGCCGCCGAGCGATGCGGCGCGCTTGAAGACCCCGAGCCGGTCGAAGAACGCGGCGGCGCGCGCGTAGCCGCCGCCAACGTCGACGCAGACCATGCCGCCGAAGCCCTGCATCTGTCGGGCGGCAATCTGATGATCGGGATGAGACGGCAGTCCCGGATAGTAGACCTTCTCGACGCGGCCGCTGCGCTCCAGCCATTGCGCCACGGCCAGCGCGTTGGCGTTGTGGCGCTCCACTCGCACCGCCAGCGTCTTCAAGCCGCGGCCCAAGGCATAGGCCGCATAGGGATCGAGCACCGCGCCGACCAGCTTGCGGGCCTTGAGAATTGCCTCCATCGACCGCGCGGATCCGGCGAGGACGCCGGCAGTGACGTCGCTGTGTCCGTTGAGGTACTTGGTGGCGCTGTGCATGACGATGTCGACACCCAGCGAGATCGGCTGCTGGTTGATCGGGCTGGCGAAGGTGTTGTCGATCACGGACGTGATGCCGCGCGCTCGACATGCCTTGGCAATCGCCGCGACGTCGAGACACCGCAAGGTCGGATTGATCGGTGACTCGAACCACAGCAGACGCGTGTCCGCCGACAGCACCGCGTCAGGCGTCCGCAGCTCCTCGGGGCTGACGAACCGCGGACGAATGCCGAACTTGGCCAGCAGATCGGCGAGCAGGTGCAGCGTCCCGCCGTAGATCGCCGAGCTGCACACGACTTCGTCGCCTGCCTTGGTGAGCGCCAGCAGCGCCGTCGTCGTTGCCGCCTGGCCGCTCGACATCAGCAGGGCGCCGTCGGCCCCTTCGAGCGCGGCGATGCGCTGCTCGACGTCGGCGACCGTCGGATTGGCGTATCGCGAGTACAGGTATTTCGGCGAGCGCCCCTCGTTGTAGTCGAGAACCTCCTGCGCGCTCTCGAACACGAACGTGGTGGTTTCGTAAATCGGCGTGGTCAGCGGCACGGCGTTGCGATCGGCCGCGTCGGCAACGTTAATCGCTTTGGTGGATAGAGCCATAGGATATTCTCGACTGGCAATTGCGGATTGTAGATTCCAATTGTCTCGTGGCTTCATCCAGTCACTTGGCTTTGCAGCCGATCGCCGCTGGCGGCAACTACCGGCTCGATGAATTGGCGGTAGGCGTCCTCGTAGCCGCGATCGACCAGTTCCCCCAGCGTATGGGCGCGATCCGAGCGCTCGTCGTAGATGCCGTCGAAATCGAGCGGCCCGAGGGGATTGTGGGTCGGACGGATGATGAACAGGCCGGCGAAGCGACCGCTCCACTGCTCAAGGACGTCGCGCAGACCGGCAGCCTCGAAGGCCGACAGCGACTCGCCAGCATGGCCGCGCAGGTCGCCGCGCTCGGAGCTCAGCTCGTGCGGCCGGCCTTGGGGCGGCAGGGCGGTGGCGACAATCACCTGTTCGGCGCCGGCCGCAGCCACTTCCTCGACCAGCCGCGCGAGCGCCCCCGGACGATCGCAGAGACGATGGGCCTCCCCTTTCCAGGGACCTTCGGGAGCAAACGCGATCAAGGGCGGGTCGGCGCCGAGCGGAAGCGCCAGCGCCCCAGCGAGCGCATCGAGCGCATGCTCCCGCGCGACGCCGGCCAGATCGAATGCTTCGGCCGAACGCGTGGCGCCATCGGGCCCGGGCCGGGTGAAGAACCGCGCGCGCTGCGCCGGCGACAGCAGCGCGAAGACGAGATCGCGACGCGCGTCCATGTCGTGCGCGGTGATCAGCAGTTCTCGAAAGCCAGGCTGCCCCAGGTTCTCGGCGACGACCTCCGCGTAGCGGCGACTGAGCTCGGCGGCGGGCGGCAACGTGAGCGGCGCCGCGCCGCGAATCAGGTTCCACAGCTCGTTCGAGCAGGTGGCGACGAGTTCGGTCGCGGCAAGCGGACCGCCGAGAACGCGGCCGGCAAGGCCGTAGCTGGCGCGACGTCGCGCGCCGGCCGACATTAACGGCCCGACAATGGCGAGGAGCGCCGCGACGAGGGCGACGAGCGCTGCCACGACGGCCAGGCGCGGAACAATCGTCGGCAGCGCGCCGGGAGCGAAGAGATCTTGGGTCCAGCTCGTGTAGGCGGTCGTCGCGACGGTGCCGGCGCGGCCCAGCCCCACGAAAGTCAGCAGCATGCCGATCATCGCGATAGCGACGGCGACGGCGAGCACGACGAGTGGCAGCGCGAGAATCGCGCCGCACGCGGCCAGTGCCCATCCCGCGACGCGCAGCGACGGCCGCCAACGGTAATACCGTCGAGCGGACGCACTGCGCCAGATGCCCTTCTCGTCCCAGAGCCGGGCACTGCCGTCCATGGCGGCAAACATCGCGCTGGCGACGCCGACACCGCGGCCGGCCACGAGGTCGATGCGGATGCCGGCCTCGTGCAACGCGCGCAGGACCCCGGCCATGTACGCGCCGGCGGTGCCGGAGCCAGTGAGCACGAGGGCGGTGCGAAGCCTCGTCGAATACAGGCGATCGGGGGATTCAGGAGTGATCATGGTAAATGGAAGATGGGAGATGGAAGATCGTCAGAACCTGCCATTTACCTTCTCCCATATGCCATCTGCCATCCGGGCGAAGCCCGGCTACTCGTCGTGAATGGTGAGCAGCTTGACGATCTCGAAGCGCTTGCTGCCGTTCGGCGTCGTGACGCTGACTTCGTCGCCTTCTTCCTTGTTCAGCAGCGCGCGACCGATGGGCGATGCCGTCGAGATGAAGCCGCTCTCGACGTCGGCGTCCTCGGGCATCACCAGCTGGTAGACGACCACCTGGCTCTTCGGATCCTTGAGATGGACGGTGGATCCGAAGCCGACCTTGTCCCGCGGCAGCTTGTCGAGATTCATCAACGAAATGTCGCTGACGCGCTTCTGCAGCAGGCTGATCCGCGCCTCGACCAAACGCTGGCGCTCCTTGGCGGCGTGATACTCGGCGTTCTCGCGCAAGTCGCCGAGCTCGCGGGCGCGCTGGATTTCCTTGGGCAACTCCGCCTTCAGCTCGCGATCGAGCTTCTGGATTTCGTCCTCGAACTTCTTCAGAATCCGCGCTTTCATCTCGCTCCCGATCCTAGCATGGCCTGTCGCGCCCAGCGCTGAGTCCTGGGAATCGCCCCCAGGGTCGTGCACGCGGCCGATCGATGGTTGCGGTCTTTTCAGCACGGGGTGATCTCCGTGCTGAAAGACAGCGAACAGCGTTCGACTAGAATGATGCGTTCATGCGCCGCGTGTCGAGCCGCCAGAACCCGCTCGTCGCCCGCTTCCGCGACCTCGGCCGCGGGCGCGACCGTGGCGACCAGGTGCTTCTCGAAGGCGAGCATCTCATTGCCGAGGCGCACGCGGCGCGGGTGCCGATCGAGATCGTCGCGATCGCGGAGCACCAGTTGCCCTCGGCAGGAGGCGAACTCGCGCAACGCCTCGCGGCAACTGGTGTGGATGCGGTACGAGTGCCCGACCTCGTCATGTCCGCGCTCAGTCCGGCGAAGGAGCCGTCGGGCATCGTTGCGATCGCGCGGCTCAGTCCGTCATCGGTCGACGACGTCCTGCGCACCGCGCCGGCGCTCGTCGTGGTACTTGCCGGCATCCAGGACGCCGGCAACGTCGGCGCGATTATCCGGGCGGCTGACGGTTGTGGCGCCACCGGCGTCATTGCCATCGACGGGACCGCCGACCCGTTCGGATGGAAGGCGCTGCGCGGCGCGATGGGCAGCACCTTCCGCGTCCCGATCGCGATCCATCAGCCGCTCATGCCGACCATCGATGGTCTCAAACACCGAGGCGTCGCCATCGTCGCAACCGTTCCCCGCGGCGGCATCCCGCTGCCCGACGCGCGTCTTGCTGGCGCCACTGCCGTCGTACTGGGCAGCGAAGGCGCCGGCCTCGCGGACGAGATCGTCGCCGCCGCCGATGCGCGAGTCACGATTCCGATGCGGCCGCCGGTCGAGTCGTTCAACGTCGCCATCACCGCGGCTCTGATACTGTACGAGGCTGGAAAGCAGCGCGCTGGTTGAGACCGCCTTCATGTCCCTATTCGACGAACCGGAATCCTCCGTCGCCGCGGCCACGACGCCGCTCGCCGAACGCATGCGGCCGCGCACCCTCGACGAATACGTCGGGCAGGAGGCGCTGCTCGCACCCGGGCGCCCGCTGCGACAGGCGATCGAACAGGATCGGCTGCACTCGATCATTCTGTGGGGACCGCCCGGCACCGGCAAAACCACCCTGGCGCGCTTGATCGCGCGCGTCACGCGGGCGCGGTTCGTCGCCTTCAGCGCCGTGCTGTCGGGCATCAAGGAAATCCGTCAGGTGATGGGCGAAGCGGAGGAGACACGCCGGCGGATCGGCCGGCGCACGGTGCTGTTCGTCGACGAGATTCACCGTTTCAACAAGGCGCAGCAGGATGCGTTCCTTCCCCGCGTCGAGGCCGGCGACATCGTCCTCATCGGCGCGACCACCGAGAACCCGTCGTTCGAAGTGAATGCGGCGCTGCTCTCCCGGTCGAAGGTCTATGTGCTGAAAGCGCTCGGCGACGACGCGATGCGCTCCATCGTGCGGCGGGCGCTCGAGGATAGCGAGCGCGGGCTGGGCACCGAGGGCATCTCGATCGGCGACGATGCGCTGGCCGCGATGGTGCGCTACGCCAACGGCGATGCGCGCGTGGCCTTGAATCTCCTCGACATGGCGGCGGGCGCCCTGGGGTCAGACCCCAAGGGCACGGCGGCCAGGCGGATTTCAATGACGCTCGTCGCGGAGCTGGCCCAGAACCGATCCCTGCTCTACGACAAGACCGGCGAAGAGCACTACAACCTCATCTCGGCGCTGCACAAGTCGATGCGCAACAGCGACGCCGACGCGTCCGTTTACTGGCTGGCGCGGATGCTCGAGGCCGGCGAGGATCCGCTCTACATCGCGCGGCGGCTGGTGCGGTTCGCGTCGGAGGACGTCGGCCTTGCCGACCCCGCGGCGCTCGGCGTCGCGGTGGCCGCGAAGGATGCCGTGCACTTCATCGGCATGCCCGAGGGCAACACCGCGCTGGCCCAGGCAGCGATCTATCTGGCGCTCGCCCCGAAGAGCAACGCGGTTTACGTCGCGTATGGAGAAGCCGCCGAGGCCGCCGCGTCGGAAGCGGCGGAGCCGGTGCCGCTGCACCTGCGCAACGCGCCGACCAAGCTGATGAAAGCGTTGGACTACGGCAAGGGTTACCGCTACGCGCACGACGAACCGGAAGGCGTTGCCAAAGACATGGACTGCCTGCCGCCGTCGCAGCTCGGAAAGAAGTTCTATCGAGGAACCAAACCCAATCCGAAGCGCTAGCTCAAGTGCGGGACTTTACGGAACATCTCCGGACGGAGCGGCAGGATGAACGAGAAGCGATAGTCACCCTGCATCCGGCCAATCGGGATGCCCACCAACTCGCCGTCGCGATTCAGCACCCCGCCGCCTGACACTCCCGGGTGACCATCGGTCAAGCAGGTCACGAGCTTGTTCGAGGTGCGCTGGCCGACGTACCCGGTCGAGAGGATGATGCCCTTGGAGTAATCGTTCCCGAGACGGAAGATAGGATCGGCAAAGTCGAAGCCGTAGGCCATGTTCACGTTCAGCGGTGTCAGATCGACCTTTTCCTTGATCCTGACGATCGCCCAGTCGCCCGGATCGACCTCGACGTTCGCGTCGCCGGCATCGACGACTTTGGCCGACAGCAGCTGGCCCTTGTACATCAGCTTCACGGAAGTGATCTTGCGCGGGTCGCTCTGCACGTCCTGGTTCAACGCCACGACGCCGTGCTTGACGGTAATGAAGTAGCCGTCGCCCAGATAGCCGGCGGTGCCGTAGCTGCTCGACCCGCGGTCGTCGTAGGAGTAGAGCTCGACGAAGCTGCCGCTGCGATCGCGCAGGAGATTCAGCGGCAGCAGGCCCATCTCGTCCTGCAGCTGTCGCTTGACGTCGGCAACGATCGAGGCGCGCGCGGTGTCGTCGGCGAGCGCCATCGACGCGGGGGCGACGGTGCCGACGGTGCCGGTCGGCTCCGCGGTGCGGCGCTTCAGCTGAGCGATTTCCGCGCGGAGCAGCGCAATCTGCGCCAGCTGTTCGTCCGTGTCCGCATTCTGACGGGCACCGAGATAATTACCCAGTCCGAAGAACAGGAACGCAAAGATTGACGCGAGGACTGCAGGCACGGCACGACGACTAGACATAGAACCACCAAGTTCGGCAGCTAAACCGCCCCGCAAACGCGCTGGGCTTACAGCTTTGCGCACCCCCGACAGGAGGGTTGCCTTTTCGCTTGGAAAACAGGGCCCGAGGTTGCTGGGATATTTAAAATGTAGAAGCTGATTGCAGATCTGTCAAGCGTAAATCTTACGCAACCCGATATTTACGGCTCAGTTGTGTTTTCACACACTTGCACTCGCATCTCGGTCAGCCCGGATCCTAGCGCCGCTCGACCGCGGGCGATGCCGGCGGTGCGGCCTCCGGCGCCGCCGCTGCCCCGTTGATCCCCAGTTGCTGCATGACGGCCGGCAGATTCAGACCGAGCGCCTCGAGTTGCTGTAACAGGCTGAAGATCACCGCGGGGCTCGTTTTCGCGATGCGGCCGAGCCCGCCGCTTCCCCCGTCGGCGCTGTTCCCCTGATCGATGACCACCAGCTTGTCGATGTTGCCGAGCGGCGCGGCGACCGCGCCAAAAATCCCGCTCGACGCCTCGAGGATGGCGGGCATTTTCTCGAGCACGGTCTGAAGCCGCGCCGATTCGTTGAACTGCTTCCACGCTTCGGCCTTGCGCAGGATGGCGGCCGCTTCCGCCACGCCCTGCGCCTCGATCGCCTTGGCTTGCGCCAGGCCGATCGCTTCGATCTTGGCCGCTTCCGCCCGGCCTTCGGCCTCGACCGCCGCGGCCCTGCCCACGCCTTCC
>Ga0209382_10010902_pt1 | contig 11308 bp, 7 predicted proteins | sample SoiMetdeltSBSDD5_FD_187599 | JGI IMG/M metagenome (GOLD analysis project Ga0209382, IMG submission 187599) | Bulk soil microbial communities from a Populus tree surrounding site in Tennessee, USA - Soil MetaG P. deltoides SBSDD5 (SPAdes) (version 2) | ecosystem: Environmental > Terrestrial >...
CACGCTGGACGGTGGTCTGCTCGATCGCGGCGAACTGCGGGTCTCCCTGGAAATCCACGTCGGGAGCTTTGATTTCCTTGCGGTTCACACGCGCGGTCTGCGGGATGGAGGCGAGGAGGACAGCCTCCGCGGCCTGGTCGGTGCCGGGCACCGATGCGAGCACCCGGGATCGAGGATGTTCGAGCGAGATCTTCTTGAAGTCCTCGGGAAGGGAGGGCGTGGCAAACGTCCAGGGGCCCGTGAAGTCGGGCGCCGAGAACCAGCGGCCGGCGACCAGGTAGTACACCGGGCCGGTCGTGCCCATCCTGAACAGGTCACTCTCGGTGTTGCTCACCCACTGCAGGCCAGTGCCGGTCACCGGGCTGTACTTCGGTTCACCCGTCAGCAGAATCAACTCCGCCGGGCGATTACTGACGAACACCTTCGGCACCGCCGACGCCGCGACGGCTTTGCCCGGCAGTGCCGCCTTCACATCTTTCCAGTTGTCGTCGGGCGGCAGGTTCTTGAAGCTGGCCGGGAGCGTACCGGCCGGCGCCCACGGCCCTTTCACCACGTCGGCCGTTTTCAACCAGGTGTCGTTGTTCCGCAGGTAGTACGTGTTCGAGGGCCCGTACTGAAAGAGATCCCAGTTGGTGTTGACCGCGTATTTCAGGTCGTTCTCCTTGATCGGGCTCCAGATCGGCTCGCCATCCAGGTTCACGATCACCGCCGGCGTCTTGCTGAAAAAAACGGGCGGCGGATCGGCCTTGACCCCCTCGACGTTCTTGATGATGAGGCCGCTCTTGTCCAGGTTGGCGAGCACCCGATCGAGGGCTATCACGCCTTCCTCCGGGTTCAGGTTCTTGCCGACCACGGAAACAACTTCCTGCACCTGCTCCTTGGACAGCGTCTGGAAGTTGGCTTCGGCGATCTTCACGTTCTTGAGGCCCACCAGGCGGTCGGCGACCGCCACCTGGGTGTCGGCTTCGAATTTCACCGTGCCCACGGCCGGTTTGTCGGCGGCCTTGGAGCGGTGGGAGACCGCACTGAATGCGACCATCTTCTTTTGCTGGTCCCAGCTGGCGATCTGCGGCTGATACAGCAGAATGCTGCCTCCGCTCGGCAGGTCGTAGATACGCGGCCACCCGCCGTCGACCGGCTGCTGCGCCGCAGCCGGCGCGGCGGCCGGCTTCGCGGTCGCCGGTTTCTGGGTCGTCGCCGGCTTCTGGGTGCCGGGCGCCGCAGGGGGGGCCGCGGCGCCCGCCGGCTTTGTCGCGGGCTGACTCTGACGCGCCGCGAGGGTGAGGGGGCCCTGCAACACGAGGCTGTAACCAGCAATCGCGACGATCGCGCGTCGCGCTCGGGCGTCTAACTTCATCGCTCGTCTTCCTTCCCTGCGGGCGGCTGTGACCGGCGGCCCGCGCAACGCCGCCTTTCGACCTGGTTCGGGCGACCCCGAGCCTGTCGAAGGGCCGCCGTCCTCTACGTTGATCGGGCGGCCGTGAGCCTGTCGAACGGCCATCCGCGAAGCAAACTCTGCAATGGAGAACGTGCCAGACAGGAACAGCAGGGAGCGTGCCGGTGCATGCGCGGGGGATGTGCACGTTTCACCGGCGTCTGCCCGCACATTCCGCCGTGCGGGCCACTGCATTTCGCGGCTGCCGCTCCAAGGTGCCGGAGCGGCTCCGGAATAACGTGCGGTCAAGGGGGGCTCTACCAGCAGTTCGGCAGATCGAACGACGTCCGCGCCGCCGGGATGCCCCGGCTCGACCCTTGCAGCCCCTCCCCACAACCCAGTAGTGGTGTGACCCGGCAACCCGTGAAACAGGAATGGATGGACGTATGCGGAAGAGACTGATTCCCGCGCTGCTCGCGATCGTGCTGGCGCCGGCCGTACTTCTCGCCCAGAAAGTCAGTTACGACTTCAACAAGAGCGCGAACTTCGCCTCCTTCAAGACCTACGCCCAGAAGGACGGCACCAAGGTTGGTCAGCCCTTGATCGACGATCGAATCGTCGCAGCGATCGACACCGAGCTCGCGGCGAAAGGTTTGAAGAAAGTGGAATCAGACCCGGATGTCATCGTGGTCTATCACGTGGCGTTCGATCAGGAAAAAGACATCTCGACCTACAGCAGCGGCTACGGTGGCGGCTACGGGCCGTACGGCTACGGATGGGGCGGCGGATGGGGCGGCGGCACGACGAGCACGCAGGTCCGCAACATCCTGATCGGCACGCTGGTGATCGACCTCGCCGACGCCAAGGCGAAGCAGATGGCCTGGCGCGGCATGGCCACCAAGGAGGTCAGCCAGCAGACCAACCCGGAGAAGCGCGACAAGAACATCAACAATGCGGTGAAGAAGATCTTCAAGAACTATCCACCCAAGGTGAAAACGTCATAGCGCCCGGGGCGCGGAGGGTACGAACGTGAAGCGACGAACGCCGGCGGCGCTCGTGCTGCTGATGGTGTGCGCGGTCGGGGCCGAGGCTCAGACGACCAAGAGCCAGCCGGCGGCCAAGGCTCCCGCCACGAAGAGCCAGGCTCCAGCCGCGCCGGACTCTGAGCAGCAGACGAAGGCCCTGAATCTCAGTGCGTACGCGGAGTTGCTGCGTGCGGACGTGCGCGCGCAGAAGGTGGCGATCATCACCGAGGTCATGGGATTCACGGATAAAGAGGACGAGGCGTTCTGGCCGATCTACCGCGAATACGACCTGGAGATGGCGAAGCTCGGGGACGAGCGGGTCGCGCTCATCGCCGACTATGCGAAGAACTACGCGAACGTGACCAACGAGGTCGCCGATCGCCTTGCGTCGAGGGCCCTCGAGCTCGAATCGCGGCGCCAGGAGCTGAAGGGGCAGGTCTATCAGAAGGTCAAGAAGGCGCTCTCGCCGCTGACGGCGGCGCGCTTCCTCCAGGTCGAGCATCAGCTCCTGCTCTTGATCGACCTGCAGATCGCGGCGTCACTGCCGATTGCGCCACCGGCCGGCGCGGGAGGTGCGAAATGAAACGACTGTGGAGGATCGCTGCGCTGCTGACGATAGCAGTCGCGGCACCGGCCTTCGCCGATACCGTCAAGCTGCGATCCGGCAAGGTCGTCACGGGACAGTTCATCGGCGGCGACAGCAAGTCGGTCCGGGTGCTGCTCGACAACGGGATCGTGTCCGAGGTGCCGCTCGATCAGGCGGTCGCGGTCGAATTCTCGCCGCGCAAACCGCCAGCGCCCCCGCCTCCGCCACCGGCTGCCACTCCAGCGCCGGCCGCAGCCGCGGCGGCGCCGAAACCACCGCCGCCGCCGCGCAAGACGGTCACGGTCCCTTCCGGCACTGCGCTGAACGTTCGACTGACCGAGGGCATCAATGTGGATGCGACCGCGGCCGGCCAGACCTTCAAGGCGGTCGTGGACGATCCGGTGATGATGGGGGGATCGGTCGTCATCCCGCGCGGAGCCTCGGCGTCGCTACAGACGGTCAAGGTCGAGCAGTCGGGCAAGATGAAGGGCAGCGACAAGATCTCGCTGAAGATGAACTCGATCCGCTTCGGCGGGATGGTCTATGAAGTGACGACCGCCTATGTCGAGACGAAGGGCAAGGGCGAGGGCAAGAAGACGGCCCGCAAGGTCGGCGGCGGCGCCGGTCTCGGCGCCATCGTCGGCGGCATCGCCGGCGGGGGCTCCGGGGCGGCGATCGGCGCCGCGGTCGGCGCCGCGGGCGGGGCGGCGGTCGCGAGCGGCGGCGAGGAACACCTGAGCCTGCCGGCGGAAACGCGGCTTACGTTCAATCTCACCGCGGCGGTGACGGTTACTCCCTGACGCGGCTTCAGCTCGCAGTCCGCAGTCCGCAGTCCGGGTTCCTGATGAACTTGCGGACCGCGGACCGCGGGCTGCGGACCACAGTGGCCCAGGCTCCGAGTAAACCCCCTCCCTCACACTGCTCTGGGTCGGCTGAGACCCAGCTTCGCCATCCGGGTCTCGAGCGTGGTGGGCCGGAGTCCGAGCCGGTCGGCCGCGCCACCAAGCCCGCGAACCCGCCAGCCCGAGGTCTCCAGCACCTTCTTGATGTGGTCCTTCTGAATGTCCACCAGCCGGAGGCTCGGCAGGCGGGCGACCGATAGCGGTGTCGGGATCGCGATTGTCAGCCGCGAGCTCGACGCGAGGATCATCGCCCGCTCGATCGCGTTTCGCAGCTCGCGGATGTTGCCCGGCCACGAATAACGCTGCAGCGCGGCCATGTTGTCGGCAGGAACTTCCTCGATGCGCCTGCCGAACGTCTTCGAGAACTCGTCGACGAACTTCCAGACCAGCAACGGGATGTCCTCGACGCGCTCCCGGAGCGGCGGAACCCGCAACGGGAACACGTTCAGCCGGTAGAAGAGATCCGCGCGGAACACACCGTCCTCGATCCGCTGCTCGAGGCTGCGATGCGTCGCGGCGATAATCCGGGTGTTGACGGGGATCGACTTCACGCTGCCCAGTCGCTCGATCTGCCGCTCCTCGATGACCCGCAGCAGCTTCACCTGGACGTCGGGCTGCAGGTCGCCGATTTCGTCGAGGAAGATGGTCGAGCGGTCGGCCATTTCGAACCGGCCAATCTGGCGCGTGATCGCGTCGGTGTAGGCGCCCTTCTCGCGTCCGAACAGCTCGCTCTCGATCAGCGTCGACGGAATTGCCGCGCAGTTCACGCATACCATCGGCCGGATACGCCGGGTGCTCAGCTCGTGGATATAGGCCGCGAAGAGCTCCTTGCCGGTACCGGTCTCGCCGAGCAGCAGCACCGTCGAATCCGTGGCGGCGACGCGCGCGGCCTGTGCCTGAACGAACTGGATTGCGGCGCTCTGGCCGATGATGCCGTCTGCCGCTGGAGAGTCCAGAGGGCTCGAGGGGAGAGAGGCCACCGCCGCTTGGGTCTGCATAGCTCAACCTTTCTAGCAGTCAGCCACGATATTTCACGGATTCCTGGTGCCGAGCCGCCCCGGCCGGGAGGAGGCCCCGCCGCGCCCTGTGTGAGTCGCTGTTTTCCGGGGCATTTCCGCGCGTTCTCGCGCTTGTGATTGCAGTCAAGCTATCGTGGGCCGGGCGGGCGCGGAAACTGCGATATGTTTCAGGGTGACCCGGTAAAACTGACAGTTGGATCCAACCCGGATCCAACCGGCCCTCACTTCTTCACACAGGTGACACAGCCGGATGCAATGATCACCCGGTGTCAGAAGTATTTCCTGAAATGGAGTGCTCTCCGGTCGGCGCTCGCCAAAGTCGGCTGCCAACAGCAACGCTGACGGTACTCCTTCTCTGCCTGCCGGGAGTGGCGCAGGCGCAGGACGTCCAGCGCAACGTGCTGGTCCTCTACTCGACCGGGCGTGACGCCGCCATTTCGCTCACGAGCGAGCGGGAGCTGCCGCGGATCCTGGACAACGGCCTCGATCGGCGCCTCGACTATCACTCCGAATACATCGACGCCGGCCGATTCCCTGATCCGGCCTACCAGACGGGGTTCCGGGATTTCCTCCGGGTGAAGTACGCGGGCATCAGGTTCGACGTGGTCATCGCGATCCTCGACGTCTCGATCCAGTTCCTGGAGAAGTACCGGGCCGAGCTCTTCCCGGATACCCCGGTCGTGTTCTTCGCGCGCTCACAGGTGGCACCGCGGCTCTCGAACGCAACGGGACTGACGGGCGAGGTCGATTTCTCGCAGACCGTGACCTTCGCGCGCGCGCTGCACCCTGACCTCAGCCAGGTGTTCGTCGTGAGCGGCGCCGGCGCCCGCGACAAGGCGCTCGAGCGTCAGGCTCGCGAGCAGTTCCGGCAGTTCGAACCGCAGCTGAACTTTATCTACCTGTCCGGGCTCCCCACCGGTCAGCTCGAAGACAGGCTCGCGGCGCTCCCCGCGAACTCGATCGTCTACTACCTGCTGGTGTACGAGGATGGCGCGGGGGCGCTCTTCCAGCCGCTCGAATACCTCGACCGCATTGCCGCCCGCGCCAACCGGCCAACGTATTCGTGGGTCGATTCGACGATCGGTCACGGCGTCGTGGGCGGCACCATGCAGCGCGTGGAAGCCGAGATCGGCGCGATTGCCAACGTCGCCCTGCGGGTGCTGTCAGGAGATCCGGCCGCAGGGATTCCAGTCACGCGGCTGAATCTGGACGTCGCGCAGGTCGACTGGCGCCAGCTTCGCCGCTGGGGCCTCAGCGAAGGCCGGCTCCCTGTCGGCACTCAGATCCTGTTTCGCGAGCCGGGGATGTGGCAGCGCTTCAAGGGCTATATCGTCGGCGCGAGCGCGATTCTCCTCGCGCAGACGGCCTTGATCATCGGTCTGCTCGTGCAGGCGGCACGCCGGAGGCGCGCCGAAGCAGAGGTGCATCGCAGTCAGGAGGAACTGCAGCGCAACTCCGAGCGAATCCGCGATCTTGGCGGACGGCTGCTGAACGCGCAGGAGGTGGAGCGGTCACGCCTTGCCAGGGAATTGCACGACGACGTCGGTCAGCAGATGGCGTTGCTGGCGCTGGATCTGCAGACGCTCAGCGCGTTCGACCAGGATCCGGACGGCGAGGCCGAGAAGCTGGCCCGCGAAGCCCTGGCGCGCACGGAGACCATCGCCAAGACGCTCCACGATCTTTCCCATCGCCTGCATCCCGCGAGACTCAGGCTGATCGGCCTGGTCTCGGCACTCAACGGGCTGCAACGGGAGCTCAGCCACTCGGAGAAGTCCGATGTGGTCATCACCTTCACCCACGAGGACGTACCGGCGACCCTGCCTCACGAGCTCACGCTTTGCATATTCAGGGTCGTCCAGGAAGCACTCCAGAACGCCGTCAGGCACGGCCGCGCAAAAACGATCTCGATGCACGTCAAAGGACGCCCGTCGGACCTCGCCCTGACCATCGTCGACGACGGCGTCGGGTTCGATGTGAAGGACAAGTGGGGGACGGGACTGGGCCTGGTGAGCATGACCGAACGGCTCGAGTCGATAGGCGGAACCCTGGCGGTCCACTCGAGCCCCGGCGCCGGCAGCTGCATCGAAGTGCGGGCGCCGATTGCGTTCGGACACGTGACGCACTCGGTGTAGATCCGCGGGTTCGCGGGTTCGCGGGTTCGCGGGTTCGCGGCTCGAACATTGCCGGTCCGATCGGCCTGCCGCTTTCACACCGACATCGCTAGTCCGCGCGCCAGTAGATTCACAGGAGGTAAGGAGATAAGGAGTGTTTTGCCGGGATCCCGATCCCGCGAACCCGCGACTCAGAACCCGAACCGCACTCCAATCTGTCCCGTGCGAGGAATCGCACCCGGCCGAAGTGATCGCAGCACCAGGAAATCCGTCATGCGCCGATCCGCCGCCGGGTGGGCGAGAACCATCGTCGTCGGGTTCTCGAAGGCAGCTCGGTCGCTGACGTTGAACAGCTCGCCAAACAGATCGAGCGTCCGATTCTCGTCCTTGAGCAATCGGTAGCCCGCGCGCAGATCCAGCTGGAAGATTCCCGGGCCGTAGGCACCGTTACGTCCGCCTTTGTAAAAGACGGGGATCGCGTCGAGTCCATTCCCACGATACGAGCCAGCAGGCAGGGGGTCGAACAGAATGCCATTCCGATCGGGATCCGTGCTGGAGTCGATCAGGCTGAACGGCAACCCGCTCAACGCCCTCGCGATGCCGCTGATCGTGAGCCCGCCGGTTTTGGGAATACGCACGGTTCCACTGACGACGACGTTGTGACGGCGATCGAAATCGGTCGGCCCCTGGTTCGCGTCGAGCCGGAGATCGTCGAGCGACTGCAGCAGGATCTGCGAACTGCCGGTGCCGGGAGTGTTGCCGCGGGACGACGCGAGCGTGTACGAGACGCGGCCGCTGAATCCGTGACTGAGTCGCTTCTCGAGCTGGAGCTCGAGGGCATCGTAGTCGGTCCGTCCGAGGTTGACGAGTTCCAGGACCGATGTCGTGAACTCCGGGTTCACGCGCGTGACCGGGCCGGTGCGGCTGGTATCCGCACGAAGCCCTGGATTCAGATCGCGGGTCATGAGCTGATCCCGGCCGCGGGCGTGGACGTAGTCCGCGTTCATCGCCAGCGTCGATCCGATCTGTCGTGAGTATCCGATGCTGATCTGATCTGCCCGCGGCACCCGGCGGGCCGGACTGTCGAAGAACACCGTTCCCTGGTTGCGGATGCGCACGCCGGGTGGAAAGAGCTGCCGGATCGCGTCCCAGTCGACGGTCGGTCCGTTCCGCAACATCGGCTCGACCGGCAGCCGGCCCTGCGACGGGCCGGGATCCATGCCGTTGCCAGGAAAGAACGCGATGAACGATGAAGAGAACCTCCCCGCTGTCACGAGCGGCGCGAGCAGCTCGAGCGACGTCTTGTCGTAGAAGATCCCGTAGCCTCCGCGCAGCAATGAACGCCGTCCCGCGTCGAGACCGTAGGTGAACCCGACGCGGGGCCCGAAGTTGTTGGCGTCGATTGGATAAGCGGCCGGATTGGGAAACACCGGACTGTCTTCCTCGCGGAGCGGGATTGACTCGTAGTCGTAGCGGACGCCGAGGCTGACGGTCAGGCGGTCGCCGACTCGCCACCGATCCTGGACGAAGGCCGAGACGAAATGCCCTTTCATGGACAGATCGGCCGGACCGGGCACCCTGATTTGAAGCCGCTCGGGGTACGTGGACGGATCGGCCGCATCGAAGCTGGTGTTCGTGCGGAACTCGAACAGGCCGTTCAGCGTGCCCTGGTTCGTATTCTCCACCCTGGCGTATTGGTATTGAAGCCCGAACTTCAGATCGTGAGACCCGCCCCGGGACGGCAGGAACCAGGAGACCGTGTCTTCGATTGACCAGGCGTCATCGATGCGCGCTGTCGCGGTGTCGTTCTGCTGATCGATGAAGGTCTGGTACTGAAGCGTCGGGAGGAGCCGATCCTGTCGCCGACCGTTCGAGTTGAAACCGGGGTTGGCGAACGCGACGTTCTCGCGGGTGAACGCAACTCGCAGGGTGTTCAGCCGGGAGTTCCCGAAGACCGATTGCAGGTTTCCCACCGTGGTCTGATCGACGTCGTCTTCTTCACGTGCGGCGTCCAGCGTCACCTGACGTCCGCCAGCCGGAATCAGCACGTTGTCCTGCGGGGAGGATTCACGCAGCCAGCGGATGCCCCAGGTATGCGCCGCCGCAGGCTGGTGATCGAACCTGACGACCGTGTTCCAGGCCCGGCCGCTGGTCGTGGCCGCGGCGTTCAGGTCAGGGCGCGACGGGATGTTCACCGAGGTCGCGCGATCGGCACGAATGGCTTCGAGGCTGAAGAAGAAGTGCGCCTTGTTGCGAACGACCGGACCACCGACCGTCCCGCCGTAGTGCTGCTGCTGACCTTCCGGCTCGGGCAGGCCGTTCTGCCGCGTGAAGTAGTCCCGCGACGTGAGCCGCGAATCCTGGAAGAAAGAGAACGCGCTGCCGTGGAACGCGTTCGAGCCCTGCCTCGTGACGGCGTTGATCACGGCGCCGGTCGCCCGGCCGAATTCGGCATCGAACTGGTGGGTCAACACCTGGAATTCCTGGATGGCCTCGATCGGCGTTCTCGCCTGGGTCCCTGCCCGCTGTCCCAGGTAGTCGTCGTTGTTGTTGGCGCCGTCGAGCAGGAAGTTGTTGCTGCGCGGGTCGATGCCGTTCACGCTGACGGCATCCGCGCCAAGCGCGTCGGAGGGGATCGGGACGATGCCGGGCAGGAGCGCGATGAACCCGACGAAGCTCCGGTTCGCCGAAGGCAGTCCGATCAGTTCCTCACTGCCAATCCGGCCGCCGACGGTCTTCGAGGTCGCGTCGAGCAGCGGCGTCAGTGCCTCGACGTTCACGGAATCGGCAATCGGGCCAACGAGAAGCCGGATGTTGACCGTAGTGGCCCGGCCCACTTCGAGGCGGACGGAAGATTGGATGGACAGTTTGAATCCTGGCAGGGACGCCCGTATTTCGTATCGCCCGGGTGGGAGCGCGCTGACGAAATACGTTCCGTCAGCGTTACTCCGGGTGACCCGATAGACCCCCGTGTCCTGGTTGCGGATCCGAAGGACCACAGCCCCCAGCACCGCGTCCTGCTGGTCGACCACGGTGCCACGCAGATCGGAGGCTCCCCGCTGGGCCGACGTGGGGGATGCGGTCAACGCGATCGCGGCGACAAGAGCCGCGCAGAATTTCATCACTTCACCCGCGATATTTCGTGGCCATTCTCAGGAGATTCGATAAAGCCCAGCATTCCGACTACGCCATTTGGATACGTTGGTCGGATAGCAACCCGCTTACCGTCGGCGGAATCAAGCTCCAACATCCCGGAGCGGGTCCGCTATTTCGTAGCGGTTCGGAAAAAGGACGGAAGAGATGGTTCCGGAGGGTCACACCGGCTCAGTCCCATGGAGACTTTCGAGTGCGCCGGCTCTGGCACGGTCAGTGCTCCTGCACCTTCCGCTCGTGTATCACCTGAGATCGCCTTCCGCCTGACGGCCGAAGCTACGAGAAGGGTTCTATGACGCCCCCTCACTTCCTTGCAGCGGGACGACGACCCGCATTCCGCCCCTCGACTGAGCTCGGGACGGCCCTGAGCCCGTCGAAGGGCCGGCCAGCGGTTCGCGGAGCCGCGGTCCTGTTCGCGCTCCTCGTGACTCTCATGTTCCCGGAGGAGGCGCGAGCCTCCTTTCTGTCACCGGAACTGGAAGACAAGCTCGCCACGTTCCTCGCGCTGTTCATCATCTTCGTCGTGCCGGTCGTGCTCATCGCGCTTTTCTGGATGGTGCACGTCCTGCCCGAGAAGATCGCGCACAAGCGGCATCACCCGCAGTTCGAGGCGATCCGGACGCTGTGCCTGCTGTCGCTGGTGTTCGGGGGACTCCTCTGGCCGATCGCCTGGATCTGGGCTTACACGAAGCCTGTCATGCACAAGCTCGCGTACGGAACCGACAAGGCGTCACCTGAGGAGGACGCTGAAGGGGCCGCATGGGATGAGGGAAAGGGCGCACATGCCGGCGGGCCCGGTCTGCACGACAGGCTGGCGCGGCTGGAACAGCGCAACATCCCGGCGTCCGAGCTGAAGGCCCTCCGGGCCGATCTCGAGGCACTCGAGGCCAAGTACGCTGAGGAGGCCCGGTAATGGAAGTCATCCTCCTCGGCATCTACTCCTTCTTCGTCTGGCTGATCTTCATCAAGCTCAAGCTGCTGCCCTGGACGACGCCGTGGAAGGTCGGGGTGGCGATCTTTCCGATTGTGGTGATCGCCATCATGCTGCTCTGCCTGAACATCTTCGCGCCGACGACGACCGACGTGCGGGTGGTCAGATACGTCGTGCCGATCGTGTCGCAGGTGCGGGGGCGGGTG
>Ga0209382_10010904_pt1 | contig 11307 bp, 9 predicted proteins | sample SoiMetdeltSBSDD5_FD_187599 | JGI IMG/M metagenome (GOLD analysis project Ga0209382, IMG submission 187599) | Bulk soil microbial communities from a Populus tree surrounding site in Tennessee, USA - Soil MetaG P. deltoides SBSDD5 (SPAdes) (version 2) | ecosystem: Environmental > Terrestrial >...
TTCACCCGTGGCGGGCACCGCGCGGTTGCCGTCGGCGAGGCGGGACAGAACGCTGGGAAGGGCAATGGTGACCGGCATGGTAGGGTGACCTGTTAGGCGGTGGCTCGAGCTGGTGGGCGGCGCCCGGAACTAGTGGCTGGCGGTTAGTTGATGGCTGATGGCTGATGGCTGATAGCTGCGCCGTCGCGGCGCTCGTAGAGCGCCGCGACGGCGCGCAGGTGCGGCGTAATCACGGGGGCTTCAGGCAGGCTGTCGGCGAGCGGGTCGAGCGTCTTCAGACCGTTGCCGGTGATACACAGAACCAGCTCATCGTCGGGGCGCAGACGGCCTTCACGCGCGAGCTGGACGGCGGCTGCCGTCGTCACACCACCGGCGGTTTCGGCAAAGATGCCCGTGGTCTCCGCGAGCAACCTGATGCCGTCGACAATCTCGGGATCCGACACGGCCGCGGCCCAGCCGCCCGTTTCCGTGATCGCACGCGCAGCCGTGAGGCCGTCCGCGGGGTTGCCGATCGCGAGTGAGCGCGCGATGGTCGAGGGCACCTCCGGTACGAGACGTCCTCCGCCACGTTCCACGAGCCTAACGATTGGCGCACAGCCCGCCGCTTGAGCGCCGTGAATCCGCGGGAGATCGTCGGAGGCGAGACCAGCCTCCGCGAACTCGCGGAATCCGCGATGCAGCTTCGTGACGAGTGCACCGCCAGCCATCGGGGCAACGACGGCGGTCGGCGTACGCCATCCGAGCTGCTCGACGATCTCGAACGCCATCGTCTTCGAGCCCTCGCCGTAGTAGGCCCGCAAGTTGACGTTCACGAGGCCCCACCCGAAGCTGTCGGCTACCTGCGCGCAGAGACGGTTCACATCGTCGTAGGTGCCACGCACCCGGACGAGGTTCGGCGCATAGACGCTCGTGCCCAGCACCTTGGCCAGCTCGAGATCGAACGGCACGAAGATCCAGGCCTCGAGTCCGGCGCGCGCCGCGTGCGCTGCGACGGCGTTCGCGAGATTCCCGGTCGAGGCGCAGCCGACGACATCGAGGCCGAACGCGCGTGCGGCGTTGATCGCCGTCGCCACGACGCGGTCCTTGAACGAGAGCGTCGGGTGTGACACGGCGTCATTCTTCACCCACGCGCGAGCCACGCCGAGACGACGGGCGAGCGCTGGCGCCTCGACAAGGGGAGTGAACCCGGAATCAGGCGAGAGCGATGGCGTGCCGACGAACGGCAACCACTCGCGATATCGCCAGAGCGAGGGCGCGCGACGGGAGATCGTCGCACGGTCGGGAAGGGAACGCGCCGAGTCATACTCGGGGACGAGCGGACCCAGACAGCTCAGGCAGATTGCCGCCGGGTCCGGATCGAAGCGCGCACCGCAGTTCGTGCAGATGAGTGGCAGCGGCGACACACGCTCGCCTGGTGCCGATCTCGTGACGGGTCGACTGATATCCAGCGCCGGTGCGCTCATCGGCGAGCTCCTCCTCGGATGTGACGGTGAGTGATTGCGCGGGCAGCCGCGATCGTGTCGGCGAGCAGCGCCGAAGCGGTAGAGAGTCCGCCGGCACCAGCGCCGTGCCAGGTGAGCGTGCCGGCGAGCGCCGTTCGGACCTGCACCACGTTATGCACGCCAGTCCCGGCAGCGAGCGGATCGGTGCCATCGAGGACCCGAGGCTCTACCGAGGCGTGCACGCGTCCGTTGCGCTCCGCGGTCGCGACGAGGCGCACGCGCCCGCCATACTCGCGCGCCGCGTCGACGGTTTCGGCGACCGATGAGTCGATCCCACGAACGCTCACCTGAGCGAGTGTGACCGGCTCGTGCCACGCGATCGAGCAGAGGATGGCGAGCTTCGCGGCGGCGTCGGTGCCGCTCAGGTCGTGGGCCGGATCTCGCTCAGCGAACCCCTCACACTGTGCATCGCGCACGGCGTCGGCGAACGGCCGCTGTTGTTCGAGTCGTCCGAGCACGAAGGTGGTCGTGCCATTCAGGACACCGCGCACCGCGTGGATTTCCTCGCCGGCCAGCGACTCGCGCAGCGCGCGGACGATGGGGACTGCCGCCGCGACGGCGCCCTCACAATGCAAGCGCGAGTCACGCGCTGCGATCTCGGTGAGGAGTCGTGGGTCTCGCGCGAGGACCTGCTTGTTGGCCGTCACAACGACGGCGCCGCGCGCGAGCGCCGTATGAATCCAGTCGCCCGCTTCTGGTGCCCCGCTCGCTTCGACGAGGATGTCGATACTGGGATCGGCTGCGATGCCGGCAGCGTCGTCGGTGAAGGGCGCAAGCGCGGTTCGCGGGTCGCGCCGATGTGGTCGCGCGACGGCAACCGTGGCGAGGCGCAGTCGCGTCGATGTGACGTGCTCGATGACCGCGCGCCGTTCGATGAACGACGCTGCAAACGCGGATCCAACGGTGCCGTAGCCGATGAGGCCGAGGCGGAGCTCGACGGGTGCCATGCTGCTTCTCCTTCCACCCGTCCCGACCCCGTCACCGGGGATAAAAAAATCCCCCGGGCGAGAAAAGCCGCGGGGACGCGTGGCCTTTTAGCTGTTTGTTTAACGTGGCCGCAATACGCCGCAAATCACCACGAGGAATCGATTGTGACCCAATGTGTAACGACTACCCCCGAGCCGCGCAAGTGGGGTATGGGCTGCGTAGTTCCGGTACTGCGCACCGACACCACTGCATACTGGCTGCGTACTCCGTACTGCGTCAGTCCGCAGTATTCAGTACGGACTCCGTGCTAGCTGACCGTTTTGGTCTTCCGCCGCAGGAAATCCATGAGGATGAACTGACCTAACGTCATGGTATTCGTGAAGTAGGCCTTCCCCTTGCTGATCTCCGACACCCGCTTGACGAATTCGACGAGCGCGCGATCGCGGGCGAGCATGAAGGTGTTGATCATGATTCCCGCGCGCCGACAGTTGGCGACCTCGCGCAGCGTGTGCGCGATGACAGTCGCGTCGAGGCCCATCGAGTTCTTGTAGATCTGGCCATTCGGCATCGTGAGGGCGCTCGGCTTTCCGTCGGTGATCATGATCACTTGCCGCATGTCCTTCTTCTGCGCCAGCAGGATGCGCCGAGCGAGCTTGAGCCCTTCGGCCGTATTCGTGTGATAGGGCCCCACCTGCGCGTGGGCGAGCGTCGGCAGCGGGATCTCTTCTGCCGAGTCGTGGAAGAGGACGACGCGGATGGTGTCGCCCGGGAACTGCGTCCGAATGAGGTGCGTCAGTGCGAGCGCAACCTTCTTGGCCGGCGTGAATCGGTCCTCGCCGTACAGGATCATCGAGTGTGATGTATCCAACATCAGCACCGTCGCACACGACGAGCGGTACTCGGCCTGGCGCACCATCAGGTCCGAGTAATCCAGGTCGATGGGGACGGCAATGTTGCCGGTTCGCATCAGCGCGTTCTTGAGCGTCTCGTTGACGTCGAGGTTGAGCACGTCACCGAACTCGTACTGCTTGCTCCAGCCGTCCGATTCGATGCCGGTGGCGAGGTACGGGGTGTCGTGCGCTCCGACGCTCGACTTGCCGAGTGACCCGAGGAGATTGCGCAGGGTTCGATATCCGAGGAAATCGATGCCCTTGTCCGTCAGATTGAATTGCACGTCACGTGATGCGGCGTGCGCGAGGCTGCCTCTGCCTTCCACCGGCTGATGTGTATCCGGAAGCTGGGGCGGCGCGTCGATGTTCAGGTAGCCTTCGCTGGCGAGCCGTTGCACGAGGTCGTCGAGGAGCTGGGCGAGCTTGGCCTGGGCCTCCTCGTCGCCGTCGCCCCGAAGCGCCTGCAGCATCTCCGGCGTGAACTGGCCGCTCTCGATCAGCGCGTTCAGGATGGCCTCCTTGAGCGCTTCGAGCGATCGGTCGGCGTCACCGCCGAAGTCGCCCCAGTACGGGTGCGACATGCGACCGCCGGCGAAGCCGGACTGCAACAGAAAGTCAGCCAGCTTCTCGAGCAGTGACTGGAGGTCGACCGCGTCCGCCAGCTCGGGGCTGAACTTGGAGTAGGTGTGGAAGCGCATAACGTCGAAGGACGGGGGACGACCGAGTGGCGAGCGACGAGGGCGAACGGGTTCGACGGCGGGCGAGCGTTCATCCGCGAGCCGGTCTAGATTCGCTGTACGCGGTCTATCGTAACGTACTGCCCGTTCTCCGGCCGCGCACGACTCGTACCGCGCCTCCGACGGCCTTGACCCTGGCGTCGCGCCCCGCGAATCCTCCGACCCCCGGCTCGCTCAATCCGTTCCGCGTGCTCGTCACGCACCGGAACTTCCGGTTGTTCTGGATTGGTCAGACCGTGTCGCTCGTCGGCACGTGGATGCAGACGATGGCGCAGGGGTGGCTCGCGCTCGAGCTCACCAACAACGCGTTCCTCGTCGGCCTGGTCGCGTCCATCGGATCGTTCCCGATTCTGCTGCTCTCGCTGCCCGCCGGCGTGCTCGCCGACCGCGAGCACAAGTTGCGGCTCGTCACGATCGCGCAGGCGTTGCTGTTGCTCGAGGCGGTCGTGCTCTGGTGGCTCACGTTCACCGGGCACATCACGATCGGCTGGCTCCTGATCCTGGCAGCCGCGAATGGGGCCGTCCTCGCCATCGAGATTCCGGCGCGCCAGGCGATGATGATCGAGCTCGTTGGGCGCGACGACCTGCGCGACGCGATCGCGCTCAACTCCAGCGGTTTCAACCTGGCGCGCATTTTCGGTCCCGGGATTGCGGCCGCGGTCATCGCGCAGGCGGGCATCGCGTGGTGCTTCGGGCTCAATGCGCTGAGCTACCTCACGGTGCTCATCGGCCTCAGCATGATCCGTCTGCCTCCGTGGCAAGCCCCGTTGACCAGCGGTTCGCCGCTGCACGGGATGATGGAGGGCCTGCGCTACATTCGCTCGGCGAAGAAGGTGCGTACGCTCATCCGGTTCATCGCCGTGTTCTCGATCCTCGGCGTGCCCTACATCACGCTCATGCCGGTCGTCGCGCGCGACCTGCTCGGGCTCGGCGCGAGCGGCTACGGGCTCATGCTTTCGTCCCTGGGCATCGGTGGGCTGAGCGGGGCGCTGGCGCTCGCAGGTGTGGGTCGTCGCATCCCGCGCGGGAAACTGTTAGTCGGGGCTGCGTACACGTACTCGTTCCTCCTGATCATGTTCGCCCTCGTGCGGTGGGCCTGGCTCGCTTACCCCATCTTGTTCGCAACCGGGTTCTCGATGATCGTCACGAACTCCGTCGCGAACGGAATGCTCCAGGCATTCGTTCCGGACCACTTACGCGGGCGTCTCATGTCCGTGTACTCGCTGATCTCGGTCGGCCTTGCGCAGGTCGTGGGATCGTTCGCGGCCGGCGCGGTGGCCGAGGCAATCGGCGTGGACTGGGCGATCGGCATCGGCGCCGCGATCATGCTCGCGTACGCCATGTACGCCTTCCGCCGTGGGTCCAGCTGGATCGTCGCCGAGCATTAGCTGCTGCGGCTCTCGGCTACAGTTTGGGCGGGTCGGAACAACGATCAAAGCCGAAACACCTTGAAACAGCCGGATACAGCAGTTCAGCAGTATCCGGCTGTTTCTTGCCGTTTCCGTTAGATCGTTGTTCTGACCGCCGCGACTGTATCGGCCGACGGAGCGTCCTCCGCCACGCGGCGCCAGACGCGACCGACTGATGCGTTAGGCTCCGACCCTAGCGCAGCCGCTCCTCAGCGACTCTCACGATCAGGGATGCGGCGCCGTCGATGCCCAGCCAGTCGGTGTTCACGCAGAGGTGGTAGTTCTCGAGCGCCAGCCACGAGCGGTGCCAGTACCGCCGAACGTATTGCTCGCGACGCTTGTTCGTTTCCTCCACACGCCGCGCCGCGGCGTCCGGCGTGATCCCTTCCCGCTCCACCACGCGGTTCACGAGCGCCGGCTTCGGCGCATAGCAGAAGACGTGCAGCGCATCGGACCGCTGCGCGAGGTACGACTGCGCGCCGCGCCCGACCAGCACGACGGGCCCGCGCGCGACCGCATCGTTGATGACGTGCTCCGTGACCTCGAGGAGCCGTTCCTCGGTGGGCGGCAGTGGCGCCGAGAGCGACGGCGACACGATCTCCGGCGACCCGAGCGCCAGCGCATCCGCAAGCCGCTCAGCGAGCGACGGCACACGCTCCTCGATGGCCTGGACTTCGACCGGAGTGCGCCCGAGTCGTGCGGCGACGCGTTCCACGAGCGCGTTATCGAGCAGCGTCCATCCGAGCTCGCTCGCGACCTGCGCGGCCACCTCCGACCCGCCCGAGCCGAACATGCGGGAGATCGTGATGACGGGCATCGAGAGCCTAACGGGATGCGAGCTTCCGGACGCGAAGGTGCTCGACGACTTCGAAGCCGAGCGCTTCCCACGCCGCGTTGGCCAGCGGGTTGTCAGCTGCGTTATGCAGTCGCATCTCGTCCAACCCGCGATCCGCGCACCAGCGGTCGGCTGCCACAAGCAGGGCGCGCAATACGCCCTGCTCCCGTGCGCGCGGCACCACGTAGACGGACGAGATGTACGCGTACTGCGCTGGATCGAGCAGGGGCGACCCGCTCGACTGTATGCAGCGAAGAACGCCGACCGTCTCGCCGTTCACATCCGCGAGGAACAGCACTTCGTTCGGAGACTGTAACTGCGCCGCGAACAGCCGCGCCGCGCGCTGGTCCGCGTCGGCGCGGAGACGCCCGTAGATGGCGTTGTGCGCATGCTCGCGCAGCAACGCCATGCGGAGCGCGAGGATCGTGCTGAGGTCCGAGAGGGATGCGCGGCGGACCGAGACACGTGCACCGGGAACCGTTCGCTTGACCGGCGCTCGCGACGCGTTGGAGCCCGCCGCTATCTCTTCGCGTTTCACTCCCGTCTGCGCCGGCCCGTTGGACGTGGGCGTCGGCTCGGTCCCCAGTGCCTTGCGTCTCACGCGGACATTCCGCCGCCGAAGAGGTCCTGATTCGGTCGGCGCCGCGGCTCCTGTACCGCGCGTCCGTATCGGCCGGCGTCGGTGCGTGAGATCTTCTTGCGCGCGACGAGTGCCTCCAGCACGAGCTCGCACGCCGCAGCCGTCACACCCGGATCGTTCGCCGGCGCCAGTCCCGTGTCGCGTACGATCTCGAGCAACGTCGGCACCGTCGAGAAGCCCTGCACGAGCGCGTCGGACGATGCGTCGTCGGTCACCTCGAGCGCGCCGCCGACGTCGAACCACATCACCACCTCGTCGGCGTTCACGACACCGGCGCGCTCGCGGAGCGTCGCGTCGGCGGCGCGGCGAATGAGCTCGCGCGCGATTGCCTGACCGCCGACCAGCTCGCCCTCGTATTCGAGCTCGATCTTCCCGGTGATGGACGGCATGGCCGAGTACACGTCGGCGACCCGCGGCACGACCTCCGACTCTCCAGTGCGCAACGTTCGCCGCTCCGCATTCGAGACGATGTTCTCGGTGACGGTGATGGGCATGCGCTGGGAGACGCCGGAGCGGCGATCGATGCGCTTGTCGGTCCGCGCCTCGAACGCAACGCGCTCCACCAGCTCCTCGATGAAATCAGGGATCCGCACGGTCCGATCGCCGCGCCCGGTCCAGGCCTCCTGTCGGGTGATCGACACGCCGATTTCGACTGTCTCGGGATAGTGCGTCTGAATCTCGCTGCCGATGCGGTCCTTGAGCGGCGTGATGATCTTCCCGCGTGCGGTGTAATCCTCCGGGTTCGCCGTGAAGCACAACAGCACGTCGAGTGGCAGACGGACCGGATAGCCTTTGATCTGGACGTCGCCTTCCTGCATGATGTTGAACAGACCAACCTGCACCTTGCCGGCGAGGTCCGGCAGCTCGTTCAGCGCGAAGATCCCGCGATTCGCGCGCGGCAGCATCCCGTAGTGCATGGTCAGCTCGTCGGACAGCACGTGCCCGCCGCGCGCCGCCTTGATCGGATCGAGGTCGCCGATCAGATCCGCGATGGTCACATCGGGCGTCGCGAGCTTCTCGACGTAGCGACTGTCGCGCTCGAGCCACGCGACGGGTGTGTCGTCGCCAGCTTCCTGCAACAGCTGCCGAGCATACTTCGACACCGGCGCGAACGGGTTGTCATTCACTTCGCTCCCGTCGACGATGGGGATGACGTCGTCGAGCAGCGTGGTGAGCGAGCGCAGAATGCGGCTCTTGGCCTGACCGCGAAGGCCGAGGAGGATGAAGTTGTGGCGCGACAGCACTGCGTTGACGAGCTGCGGCATCACGGTGTCCTCGTAGCCGAGGACGCCTTCGAATAGCGCACCGCCCGCACAGATACGGTCGAGAAGGTTCTTCCGGAGCTCATCCTTGACGGACCGCCGCTGGCCTTCCGCGGCGCCCCAGGGTGAGCGCTTCAATGCGCCGAGAGTCGTAGGATAGGACTGCAACTTTGAACTCCGTTACTCGATGCCAGGGAACTGCGTTCCAGCAGATACCGCCGACGCGCGGGATCCTGTCGGGGGACGCGCGTCGATGGAGTGATCGAAACCTGTGCCTCGCTCAGTCGGCCAGAGCGACCTCCACGAGATTGTCGTACAACACTGGTCCGGCGCCCATGTCCGTCTCACGCTGCGACGTCGTGGCGTTCGCGTTGGTGCCGTCGGGGGAGAGCTTGCCCCACCAGATCGACGGGGCCCACACCACGCCCTCGCGCACCCCGTCGCCCACGCGCGCGATCGCCGTGAACTCGCCACGCGCGTTGAACACGACGACGCGCGCGCCGTTCGCTATGCCACGCCGCTCGGCGTCACGTTCGTGCAAGACGCACTCCGGCTCCGCGTTCTTCCGAAGTGACTCGATGTTCACGAACGTCGAGTTCAGGAAATAATGGCGTGGGGACGAGATCAGCACGAGCGGGAATCGCTCGGCGAGCTCGGGGGCGGTTTCCGGCAACTCGAGCGGCGGCGTGTACGTGGGCAGCGGATCGATGCCCATCTGCGCGAGCCGCTCCGAGTAGAACTCGCACTTGCCGCTTGGCGTGGGAAAGTTGCCCTCGGCGTACGGGAGGAACGGGCGCGGAACGCCCAGACGAACCCAGCCGCGTTCCGCGAGTGCCTCGAACGTGACGCCGTGCATGCGTTCATGCGTCGTGTCGAGTGACTGTCGGATGAGCGTGACATCGTCATCGGCCAACGACGGATGCGTCATCCCCATTCGCTGCGCGATCAACCGGAAGATCTCGCTGTTCGGCTTTGCCTCACCGAGCGGTTCGATCGCCGGCCGATTGAGCGACGCGTAGAGGTGGCCGTACGCGAAGTGGACGTCCCAGTGCTCGAGCTGCGTGGTTGCCGGCAGCACGATGTCGGCATAGTCCGCGGTGTCGGTCTGGAAATGCTCGAGCACGACGGTGAAGAGATCCTCACGCGAGAGCCCACGCACGACCGCGTTGCGATCCGGACTGACCGTGGCCGGGTTGCAGTTGTACACAACGAGTGCGCGCACCGGTGGCCCGCCAATGCCGGCGTCGCCGTGTGTGAGCGCCTCGCCGAGCCGGATCATGTTGATGGTGCGAACGGGCGGCGAGAGATCCGGGCGCTCGAGCGAAGCCTTGTTGAACGCGAAGGTGCCGCTCGTCGAGAGCTGCACGCCACCACCGGCTCGGCGCCAATGCCCGGTCACGGCCGGGAGACACGCGATGGTGCGGACGGCCATGCCCCCGCCGTAGTGTCGTTGCAACCCGTAGTTCACACGGATGAACGCCGCTCGCGCACGCCCGAACTCACGCCCGAGCTCGGCGATCCGGTCGGCCGCAAGGCCAGTGATGCCCGCTACGCGGTCCGGCGGGTACTCACGCACGCGCTCACGCAGCTGATCCGCGCCTAACGTGTAGCGCTCGAGGTAGTCGAGATCCTCGAGCCCCTCGGCGAAGATGACGTGCATCATGCCGAGGGCGAGGGCTGCGTCGGTGCCTGGACGGATCGCAAGCCACTCGTCGCACTGTTCCATCGTGCGCGTGCGGATGGGGTCGATCCCGAGAATCCGCGCGCCGCGCTTCCGTGCCTCGAGCACGAACGGCCAGAGGTGTGGGTTCGACGTGAGCGTGTTGGTGCCCCAGAGCAGCACGAGGTCGCTCTCCGGAATTCCCTCGCCATCGGCTCCCATGTTTGCGCCGACAGTCATCCGCATCCCCACGGTGCCCGCCATCGAGCAGATGGTGCGGTCGAGCTTGGACGCGCCGAGCAGGTGGAAAAAGCGACGGTCGATCGATGAGCCCTGGACCAGCCCCATGGTCCCGGCGTAGGAGTATGGCAGGATCGCTTGCGGGCCCTCGCCCGATGCGGCGATCGCGCTCAGTCGCTCAGCGATCTCGGCGATCGCCTCGTCCCACGAGATCCTAACGAATGTGCCGCTTCCTTTCCTGCCCGCTCGCCGCAGCGGGTAGAGAAGTCGATCGCGATGATACGTGCGCTCGAGATAGCGATTCACCTTCGCACACAGAAACCCGTTCGTGAACGGGTGGTCCGGATCGCCGGCGATGCGCACGGCTCGGCCGTCCTCGACCGTGGTAATGGTGGCGCACGCGTCGGGGCAATCGTGTGGGCACGCACCGCGCACGGCGCGTAGTTCCCGGGTGGGGAGAATCGCTGCGCTCACGGTCGATGATGTTCGAGAAGTCTACCGGGCGACTTCGAAAAGGTACGCGACAACCACCTGCCGAGCCACGGCGGCGTCGTTGTTGGATAACGCTTTCGAGCCCATGAGTTTACCCGTGAACGCCACCAACAGGCCCGTGAGATGCAAATCCGCGCTGTGTGGGTGGCGGCGGCACGATTTGCGCGGTGAAAATCCAAACGATACGAGCCGCCCCGCTTCGAGCGCGACGCCAAACGCATTGCTGTCCTTGCACTTGGACAACCGTGGCAACTCTTGACTCTGGCAAGCGACTTCGTAGATTCCGCCCCCGATCCTGGTACCGCGAGCGCGGACCACGGCAACCGCGTTGACCATCCCCCTCAAGGAGAACGTAGATGAAGCGCCTGGCCCTTGTCGCCGCTGTGCTGGCCCTCGCCGCGTGCACGACGAAGGAAGAGACCCCTGCGGACACCGCGACTGCGCCCCCCGCGATGGCTCCCGCTCCTGCCGATACGGCTGCGAAGATGGACACCGCGGCGAAGATGGACTCCGCGAGGAAGGATACCGCCACGAAGAAGCCGTAATCGGCGGTTCCAATCTTTCGCTTACGCAGAAGGGCGCGACGTGAACGTCGCGCCCTTCTCGTTTTCTCGCTCCTGCTGGCTCTAGGTGGGGAAGGGTAGCGCCAGCACGTTCACGTCGGCGTCCGAGCCCTCCCATCGCGCGCGAAGGGAGCTGCCCGGTTCGACTTC
>Ga0209382_10010905_pt1 | contig 11307 bp, 10 predicted proteins | sample SoiMetdeltSBSDD5_FD_187599 | JGI IMG/M metagenome (GOLD analysis project Ga0209382, IMG submission 187599) | Bulk soil microbial communities from a Populus tree surrounding site in Tennessee, USA - Soil MetaG P. deltoides SBSDD5 (SPAdes) (version 2) | ecosystem: Environmental > Terrestrial >...
GAGCGCCGTCGCGCCCGCCGAGGTTCCGGCGATGATTCCGCCATGCCTGTAAATCTCCTCGATGCGTTCGGAGAGCGGCGTGCCTCCCAAGCGGGTCGTGATCCTGAGTTGATCGCCGCCGGTGAAAAAAACCGCGGTCGCATCGGCAAGAACGCCCAGTCGAGGATCTTCCGGCGATTCGTCGCGGTGGTCCATGCACAGATGCTTGACGTGCTTCACGCCCATCGAGGTGAAGAGCGTGCGGTAAATTTCCCACACCTCATCGGCGTATCCGGACGCCAGAGTCGAAATCACCAGTGTGCCGGAACCGATCCGTTCGGCCACGCCGCTCAAAATGATTTTCGTGTCCTCTCTGTCTTCGGCCCCGCCGATGGCGATCAGGGAGCCGGCGAGCGCCGCTTCGCCTCCGTTCGCCTTTTGGCTCTCCCCGCGCCCGTTCTTTTTCACGACTTCCCGTTCAGCCGGGCCACCCCGGCCATTCTTTGCCTTCCGTCGGTCGTTATGATTTCCCGCCATAAAGCGAAATCCCCCGTCGCCGCGCGTCAAAAATTATTATGTGAAGACAAGCTCTCCGTCGCGAACCGCCGGTTTTCCCAACGCGAAGACTTGCGCGATCTCGAGCGTGTCACACCGCAGGACCAGCGCGTAGGCGTCGCAGCCCCGTTCCAGTCTTCCCTTTCGATAGAGCTTCAAAACGCGCGCGGTATTCGCGTTCGCGCGCGTCGACACACGTTCGAGCGCGAAGCCGCGTTCGGCCACGAACGCGCGCATCATGCAGCCTCAATTGGCTGAGCAATCACGGCGCCAACTGGGATTGCGTCAGCGGCGCCATGGAGTAGGACAGACTTATAGTCTTTGAAAAAATAGCGCAACCACGCCCGGCTGATGGCGCCTTGCGATTTGTTTAATCGAGCGGCCCTGCGGCCGAAGCGGCGCGATTAAACAACCCGGGCCACACTTGTTGTCACACCTATTCTCAAAGACCGCTCATGTCGCGTACGGCGCATTCCACAATGCCGAGTCGGCATATCAATTGCCCCGTCATCTATTGGAAGTGGAAGCTATGTTCAATTTGATGACTCAAAACTGGTGGGCGATTGCGCTACGCGGGCTGGTCGCCGCGCTGTTCGGAATCGCCACGTTTATGTGGCCCGGCATCACTTTATGGGTGTTGGCCCCGCTCTTCGGCGCGTATGCGCTGATCAATGGAATCTTTGCGGTGATCGAGGCCTTCGGGCGCGATGTCAGCCGCGAGCGTTGGCCCCCGCTGCTGTTTGAAGGCGTCGTCGGAATCCTGATAGGCGTCGTGACACTCACCTGGCCGGGGCTGACCGCCATGGGGCTGCTCTACCTGATAGCGTTCTGGGCGATTGTGACCGGCGTGTTTGAAATTATCACCGCCATCAGTTTGCGCCACGAAATCAGGGGTGAATGGATAATGGCGCTGATCGCTATTCTTTCAATGGCCTTCGGATTTTTGCTGGTGGCGTTCCCGGCGACGGGCGCGCTTTCGGTAATCTTGATAATCGGGGCGTTCGCTTTCGCCACAGGCGCGTTGATGATCGCGCTCGCGTTCAAACTGCGGTCGATGAGGCGTCCGGGCGGGGAGGTCCCGCCTGTTCGACACGCCGCGCCGAGTCACTGAAATGAAAACCCATTCTCCCTAATTAAACTATGTTAGATCTCCTGCCGCTCGAGCCCTGGCGAGAGCCAAAAAGATTAGGCCGCTTCCACCGCGGCGCGCACAAGCCCCTCGCGATCCGCTGGTTCGGCATGACGGCTCTGGCCGGTCACCTGCGACATCTTCTGGCGGTCGCCGCGGCGAGCAACCAACTCGACCTGCGAGATTGGATGCGGCCGGAAGATCCGGCCGGACTCCTCAACCGAGTGTGCCAGGTCCTGGGCGCTTCGGCGTCCGGAGGCAATCTGGCCGAGCGACTGGGTCGTGAAGTCTGGATCGACTTTGTGGCCGACACTGGCGACGATCACGACGTGAGCCTGGCCGTGGGGCGCATGCTCTTCGCCGAGTATGCGCTTTCCGGAGACCAACCCCGCCGCCTGCCGCGGGGGGATATTCTCGTGTTCGGAGGCGACGTCGCCTACCCGGCGTCAACCGCGTATGAGCTCGAGCGTCGTCTGCTCCGACCATGGAATCACGTCTTACAAGAAAAGGCTGAGGACGGCCGCCGCCGTGTTGTGATCGGAATCCCGGGCAATCACGATTGGTACGACGGCCTCGACGGCTTCGGGCGTCTCTTCCGAAGGAGCGCCCTCGAAGATTTCGCCGAGCCGATAACCGAGAGAGATGGATCGGCCGCGACATCCGGCGATTCGTTCTCCGAGCGCGCCGAAGGGGCTGTCCAGCGCCTACTGCACCTCGATGAGTTCGACGAGTCTCTGCACATGGTTGAGGAGGCGGCCGAGTCCCTGGCCGCCATCCTGCTCCGCTCCACGATTCGGCGTCCGAGCCGGCTGGCTCTCGCAGGATACACCGCAGTTCAAGAGGCCTCCTACTGGGCGCTGGCTCTCGCGCCTGGCCTGGATCTCTGGGGTGTTGACCGTCAGCTCCGCGCCGCCGACTTCAGACAGCGCGTCTTTTTTGCGCAGCGCCGCGCCGAAGCGCAGCCGCATAAGTTCGTCCTCGTGGCGCCCGATCCGGCGCTGGCCTACGGCGAGCCTAACGAGCCGGGCATGAAGATCCTCGAGGCATGCCATTTTTCGCTCGCCTCTGACAAACTGCTTTACTTGACCGGAGACGCCCATCACTACGAGCGGCAAGCGGTGGGAGACTCGATGCATGTTATCGCCGGCGGCGGCGGCGCTTTCGTGCACGGAACCCGCATAGCCCGGGATTCGAACGCCGCCCCTCCCCAATGTGTTTATCCCGATCGGAGGACTAGTCTTCGGCTGGCCTTGGGGATGCCGTTGCGACTCGCCGCAGGGACGGCAGGCTTCCTGCCTCACGGCGTATTCGCCCTGCTCGCTATCATTGAGATCATCGCCTTCCGGCATGGGCCAGTTACCGGCGGCTTGACCGTGGCGGCAGTCACCCTCATTGCCACTATCAGTCTAAGCTTCGCCATACGCGCCCGCCTCGAACGTCGAGCGGCGACGTGGACGGTTGCTACCCTCTTCGGTCTTATTCTGGGTCTGACTCCATTGGGACTGCGCTCCGCGCTGTCAGGCGCACTGCCCTGGTTGGGGGACTTATTGGCAGTCGCATTGGGAAACGCCGTGTTAGGGAGTCTGACCCTGGGCGTATTCCTGCTCGTGTTGATACTCACAGGCCTCGAACATCAGCAGGGATTTGCCGCGCTCGGCCATCCGGGCTTCCGCCACTTCGTCCGTCTGTGCGTACACCCCGGAGGCAAGGTCGAGGGATTCGTAATCGGCAAGGATGACCCGGTAGGAGAGGAGGCGCCCGTCCTCATTGACCGGTTCGTATGGGACTGACGGCGCCCATTTACCAACCGCACATCAGACGCAAACTGAGACTTCATTCAATCACCAGCATCGCCCACTGCGCGATTTGCAACAAGCTGGTCGAGCCGTAGCTATGTAAGCCCGACATCCGACAGCCAGTTTAGCAGCCAAGTTGGCAGCGGTCCGGACGTCCATGTCTAAGGAGATTCCCTATCTCAAAATGCATTGTTCGCCGGATTTACGGCCTTTGCCGCAAGACCTATGCTGCCCCAGTGGCTAAGTGGCGGCATTGCGCCGACAATGCATTCAATCGCGTATAACATTCCCGCCTCACTAGTCGAAGCTTATCGCGGGCGAAAGTTGACCGTCCGCGCGCGGGGTTCGTCTGGGTTAATCGAGTCCCTGGCCGAAGGCGATTTCGAAGACCTTCTCTACGTCCGGCTTCTCACACTCGACGCCGACATTGACTCGCCGGCCAATTGGGGCTTGGGCGCGCCGATGGATGTCGCCGATCCCCAACCGATTTCCCGAAGCTCTACCGGCGCGCGAATAACACCTCCACTCCCCACAGTAACTACCTCATATGCCATATGGCATAGACATAAACAAAAAGAGAATTCGAAAGGAGACTCAAATGAACAGAGCAATTGTCAAATTGATTCCCGCAATTCTTCTGACTGGGCAGTTGATAATGGCCGCACAGGCGCAGGGGAAGGGGCAGGAGATCGCCGAGAAAGTGGCGAATCTTCAAACAGCCAGGATGGAAAAGGAACTGAATTTGACTGCGGATCAAGCCAGTAAAGTGGGGCAGATAAACCTAGCTGAAGCCCGCGACTTTCACCGGCTGTTCAGCAAGTATAAGGCTGGCGCGAATAGGCAGGAGATGATCAGGGAGGCTCTGGAGATCAATAGATCGCGGGAGTCGCAACTGCAAAAGGTGCTGACTCCTCAGCAATGGCAGACGCGCCAAGCCAACAGATCGGAGCGGGCGGCAAGAATGATGACCAGATTGATGACGCTCCAACTGAACCTGACCGATCAGCAGATTCCTGAAGTGGAGCGGATCAATATGACCGCCGCCAGCAATATCCAAAGCGAGTTGGGAAGAGCGGCAGGTCAGCCGGGGAACGTCCCTCGCGAGAAACTACGAACTGTCGCAGACATCAGGTCGGCGATGGAGGAGCGCGATCAGAGCCTGCAAAAGGTATTAACGCCTGAGCAGTGGGGAATCTACGAGCAGCGCCGCGAAGAGATGAGAGAGATCTTGAGGCAAAGGCTACAGGAGCGGAAGCGGCGATGAAACTCTGACCTGATCGGCGCATTCAATGAGTTTGTGTTGCTCTCGGCCCTTCTCTACGCCCCCGGCGCGGCGCTCTACTTCTGAGCTCGTCACGAACGCAACGCGTGCGCCTTCACTCCGGTGAAGTTGGTTATCTTCCTCGTCGTGGTCATCGCCCCCCGGGTGTGCGTTCATAGGCTTGCGACAGGCTACATCACTATCTAAGCAAGGGGTAACATGGCGACTTTTAATCCCAAGGAATCACTCTCTTACGGCGTTCACTCGGAAGTCGGCCAGTTGCGCAAAGTCATGGTCTGTGCGCCGGGCCTGGCCCATACGCGGCTGACCCCGACCAACTGTGACGCGCTGTTGTTCGATGACGTCCTGTGGGTCGAAAACGCCAAGCGCGATCACTTCGACTTCTGCGCCAAAATGCGCGATCGCGGCGTCGAAGTAGTCGAGATGCACGACCTGCTGGCCGAGACGCTGGATAACCCTGAAGCGAAAAAATGGATCCTCGACCAGCAAATCACGCCGAACGAGGTGGGGGTAGAGTTGATCGACGAGGTCCGGTCTTTCCTGGAGAGCCTGCCTTCCCGCGAGCTCGCGGAGACGCTCCTCGGCGGCCTTTCAACCTACGACCTGCCCGAGTCCTATGGCGGCGAAGCGCTGAAGCTGATTCGGGAAGCCGCCGGCGTTACTGAATATCTGCTGCCCCCGCTGCCGAACATGCTCTACACGCGCGACACGACCTGCTGGATCTACGGCGGCGTGACCCTGAACCCGCTGTACTGGCCCGCGCGGCGTGAGGAAACTATCCTTGTTACTTCGATCTACAAATTCCACCCGGACTTTGCGGGCAAGGTCAACGTCTGGTGGGGTGATCCGACCCGGGACCATGGCCTCGCCACCTTGGAAGGAGGCGACGTGATGCCAATCGGCAAGGGCGCCGCGCTGATCGGCATGAGCGAGCGCACATCACGCCAGGCGATCGGCCAGCTCGCGGCGACCCTATTCGAGAAGGGCGCGGCCGAACGGGTGATCGTCGCGGCGATGCCCAAGCTGCGCGCCGCGATGCATCTCGACACGATCTTCACGTTCGCCGACCGCGACTGCGTTTTGCTCTACCCGGACATCGTCTACAAAGTCACCGCGTTCTCCTATCGCCCGAGCGGGAAGCCAGGCGGGATAGAGTTGCGCAAGGAAGAGAAGCCTTTCGTCGACGTCGTCGCCGAGGCGCTCGGGCTCAAGAAGCTGCGCGTGGTCGAGACCGGAGGAAACACGTACGTGCGCGAGCGCACCCAGTGGGACAGCGGCGCAAACCTTGTCGCCATATCGCCCGGCGTCGTCTTCGCGTACGACCGGAACGTCTACACTAACGCCTTGCTACGTAAGCAAGGTATAGAAGTGATCACCATCGTCGGCGCCGAACTCGGGCGCGGGCGCGGCGGCGGGCATTGCATGACGTGCCCCCTGATCAGGGACGCCGTCGATTTCTAGTCCGCATTACTGGCCGGTCGCCCGGAGGCGCTTGCGGCGCAAAAGTGGACCCGCCAGGCGCTGACCTTGGCCTTCGGCCCGGAGACCCAACCACCGCCGATTGAAACTTTATTGTCAGAATACTGACGCGCTCATCGCTATTTCCACTCGCCCTGCAGGACGAAGGCCGCCCAATAATATGGCTCTCGCCACTGTTTCTCTTTCCAGATCGTCAACTGAGCTTGACGTAACGCCCCGGCCGGCCGTAACGCTTCAGGCCCGAGCAGTCCTTGGTAAAATCGCTTCATCAGTTCGCTGGTGGCCCGATCGTCTACCTTCCACAGGCTTGCGACAATACGTGGTGTTCCTGCATACATAAATCCGCGCGTCAGCCCTACCAGCCCCTCGCCTTTGATCTCCTTGCCCAATCCGGTCTGGCAGGCGCTCAGCACCACCAACTCCGCCGGGAGTTTCAAGTTATAGATATCCTGCAGCCGAAGAAATCCGTCCTGCCGCCGTCCCGCTTCGTCTACCAACGACAGTACTATGCCCGACAAGTCGGGATGGATGGTATTGAGCATTCCGTGGGTGGCGAAATGTACAATGCGATATTCACCCAGCTCCGGCCTTAGCGCGGTCGTTAGACTCGCATCAAAATCCAGCGCCTGCATGCGCTCCCGCTCCGGAACGAGGGCCAAGATGGCCGCGGCCTCACGCCTTGTGCTGAGCAATCGCCCGAAACCCTCTTCGGCGCCAATCACTCCCGTTTCCCGACCGGACCTCACCACCGGTTTGGAAGCGATATCTATCTCATCCGAATCGGCGGATTTGGTTTTCTCTTTGGCTGGCGCCTTGCCCACATCCCGCCTGACTCTCGTATCGTCACCCTTTCAGGCTCCTCTGATACAGCTCCAGCGCCTGCGCGTAGTCGCCTCGCGAACTGTGAACAATTCCGATGTTGTTCAGCGCGTGGGCGGCGTTGACCTTGTCGCCGATCTCCTCTGAGATTTTCAGCCCCTTCTGATGCCGCTCCAGCGCCTGCGCGTAGTCGCCTTGCGCCCAGTAAGCGCGCCCGATTTCCACTAATGCCATGGCCATGGCGCTTTTGGCGCCACATCGCTCGGCTACTTCTAAAGCCAGCTCGTCAATTTCCTTCGCCCGACTGTAGCTGCTTTGAGTTAACAACCGCCGGCCCTGTGTCAGGAGCGCTTGTCCTAATTCGGCCGTCAAAAGCTCTTTTTCTTCTGTCAGCAGAGCAGCCCGCTCCGTCTCGCTGCCGGCCTTCACCAATGTCTCCGCCAGGTCCTCCGCCGCAGACGCGGATCGCCACACCTTCCATGCCCCACCTTCCTTGACCAACTCGAAGCTGAGGATCAGCCGCCGCTCGCTCTTCTGTTGACTCTTGAGGTTGATGGAAGTGAGCGCGATCGTCGCCCGCAGGTTGGCCTTCTCGTTCTCCACTTTGACCCGTGAGACGGCGGGGCCGCCATAGCTAACATCCTCGCTAGTGAACTGTTGCTCCAGGCTCTGCTTATATGTCGCCAGGTTCGGAGACCTCTCGCTCCACAGCGCCACGACGCCAGCCAGATCTTTCTTGCCACAGGCGGCAAAGTAGCTCTCGACCACGGCGCGCAAGTCCGCATCTTCAGACTGCGCCGGGGCCGCGCTTTGCGCGCGAGAATCGATCTGGACGAAATCGAAGATGGAAATGCAGACGAACGTCAGGCCCCAGAAGACTATCAGGCTCCGGGAATAACAGCGTTTAACACATTTCAAATGGCGCCTCCCTTGCGGCAAACATGATCATTTTCAGACCGAAATACCAAAGACTGAATGTACGAAGAGGTTGAAATGCTAAAGGCAGGGGAAGGAGGATTTCAAGGCGGCGGCTATGTGGATGCCTATTGTTTTCTCACTTTCAGAGCGCGCCCTCTTGCGCGACGGCGCGTGTTGTCTCCTTCTATGAGCAAGCAATCACCATTCCATTTTTATCACCGTATGATCTGATGACCGACAGCGCAAGTGGGTAGAGTTCGACCATTGCCTACGTGATGACGTGCTATTATGGGATCATCTAGACTCGAATTATCACAGCGGCGCAAATGACTTCAGGTTAGAGAAGCTTACTGTGCCCCCAACAACGATACAAGTGCGGTGTGAAAATGAGTCTGAAAATGAGATGGACGATTGAAAAAAAGATTATGGCAGGCGCCGGGCTGGTGTTGGCGATTCTGCTCATCAACGCGCTGGTCTCGTATCGCGCCACACGCAGGCTGATCGACAACGAGCGACTGGTAACCCACACACACGAGGTTATCAGCGAACTCGAGGACGTCATGTCTACGATGGATGACGCCGAGACCGGAGAGCGCGGCTATCTCCTCACGGGGGAGAAATCTTACCTCGAACCTTACCAATCCGCTGTTGGCGCAATCCATGCCCGCGTCGGAAAGCTGGCGCAATTGACTGCGGACAACCCGAACCAGCAGGCGCATCTCCCTGCGCTTGAGCGCGAGATCGCCGACAGACTCGACAACCTCAAAAGTCAAATAGACCGCAGAAAGAGCGGCTACGCCGACGGCGCGAGGCAAATTGTCATGTCGGACGTCGGGGAGCGCCAGATGGATGACGTCCGCGCCGACATCACCGGAATGGAGAGTGAGGAGAATGATTTGCTAAAGCGACAGTCTGAAGAGGCGAAAGCGAGCGGCCGTTACTCCTTCCTGACCGATTTTGTCGCCAACCTGATCGCTTGCGGGCTCCTGTCGTCAGTCTCTTTCGTCGTCGTTAGTGACGTCAACGCGCGCAAGCGCGCCCAAGAGGCGTTGCGCCAACAGCGCGAGTGGCTACAGGTGACGCTTTCCAGCATTGGCGACGCAGTCATCGCCACCGACACAGACGGCGACGTCACATTCCTGAACCCCGTCGCCGAGTCTCTGACCGGATGGAAGCAGGAAGAGGCGCAAGGGCAGTCGCTCCGGAAAGTCTTCAACATCATGAACGAACAGACGCGCGATACGGTCGAGAATCCGGCTCTGCGGGCGATGCAAGAAGGCTTGATTATCGGCCTGGCGAACCACACCGTGCTGATCGCGAAGGACGGGACTGAAATGCCGATTGACGACAGCGGAGCGCCCATCAAAGGCGCCGAGGGGAAGGTAATCGGCGCGGTTCTGATTTTCCGCGATATTACCGAGCGCAGGTTGGCTGAGAAAGAACGATCCATGTTACTCACCAGTGAGCGCGCCGCGCGTGAGAAGGCAGAGGCGGCCAGCCGTTCAAAGGACGAGTTCGTCGCCATGATCTCGCACGAAATCCGCTCGCCGCTCAACGCCATCCTCGGTTGGGCGCAGTTGCTGCGCAGTGGCAAGTTTGATAAATCGGAAACCGAGCGCGCCACCGAAATCATCGTGCGCAACGCCAGGGCGCAGTCGCAACTCATCGAGGACCTCCTGGACATATCGCGAGTCATCACCGGAAAGCTGACTCTCAATGTTCGTTCGGTGGAGCTTGCGGAGATCATCGAGGCCGCCATGGATTCCATTCGTCCGGCCGCCGAGGCGAAATCTATCCAACTCCAGGCGCGCCTCGAGTCGAGAGGCAGCTTGGTCTCGGGAGATCCGAACCGACTGCAGCAGATCGTCTGGAACCTGCTTTCAAACGCGGTCAAGTTCACCCCGCGATACGGGCGCGTCGAGGTGAGTTTGAGTCGCGTCGACTCAAACTTTCAGATCACGGTGAGCGATTCGGGCGTGGGAATCAGCCCCGAATTTCTCCCGTTCGTCTTCGACCGCTTCACTCAGGCCAACACCAGCACCGAACGGAAGTATGGCGGGCTTGGACTGGGTCTAGCGATCGTGCGCCATTTAGTGGAACTGCACGGGGGGACGGCGCAAGCCGACAGTCCTGGCGAGGGACAGGGGGCGACGTTTACGGTGACGCTTCCGGTCAAAGCCCTTCGTGAGGAGATGAGTGAGCTGGAGCCCGCAGCCCCAAGCGCCGAGTATGCTGATTCCCTCACCGATGCGATTATGCTGGACGGCCTTCGGGTAATGATTGTCGATGACGAGGCGGAAACACGCCACTTGTTGACGGCGATGTTGACGCGACGCGGGGCGGAGGTAAAGGCCTGCGCCTCCGCCGCAGAGGCGTTAGAGGAGATAAATCGCTGGCGGCCCTCTTTGTTGGTGTCTGACATCGGGATGCCGGGTGAAGATGGTTATACGCTAATCGGAAAACTGAGGGCGTTAGGGCCGGAGCGAGGAGGGTGCATTCCCGCAGTGGCGCTGACGGCGTATGCCAGAAGTGAGGATCGGATGCGGGCGTTGGCGTCTGGTTTCCAGGTGCATGTGCCTAAGCCAATTGAGGCAGGCGAATTGGTCGTGGTCATTGCCAGCCTTGCCGGACGTCTGAGCAATGATGTGACAGGATAAGCGCCAGATGGTCGCCGCGCTAGCCAGGCTCGGTTACGGCGTGGCGGGCTTCTGGATGCCTGACGAGCGCGAGTGCGGTTGCGCAACTTCCCACGGCGCGCGCGATATGCGAAAATGCCGCGCCCGCTGCGCCGACGGCGACCGCGTCCAGCGTTCCATGTCTGCCTAAGCCAGCGACACGCGGGAGCGCGGCCCGCTTAATAACGCCATCAATCGTGGTCATCCCCTGATGACGTGACTGAAGGCTTTACTCCATTTCCGTGGCAATTCTCTCAGTTATGTTTCCTGTTGAGCATAAAACAGCGCAAGGTCTTTACGTCGCCATTGCCATTTCGATGGCGATCGTCTTCATCATCGATCTTTACACGCCTCTGGGCATAGCCGTCTGGGTCATCTACTTCATTCCACTCACTCTTTCATTCTTCACCTGGCGTCCGCTGACCCCGGTGGCGCTCGCGGTTATCGCATCAATTCTGATGGCCATCGACTTCGCAATAGATCCAAATCCCATCGGAATAAGTCCGAGGCTCGCAGGCATCAACCGTGGCTTCGACATTCTCACCGTCTGGATCGTGGCCGGCGCCGGCCACCTGTTCATTCGCAGTAAGCTGGCCGTCAGAAGGGAGGAGTGGCTTCAGGCGGGGCAAGTCGGGTTGAATGAAAAGATGGGCGGTGAACTGCGGCTTGAGCAGC
>Ga0209382_10010908_pt1 | contig 11306 bp, 14 predicted proteins | sample SoiMetdeltSBSDD5_FD_187599 | JGI IMG/M metagenome (GOLD analysis project Ga0209382, IMG submission 187599) | Bulk soil microbial communities from a Populus tree surrounding site in Tennessee, USA - Soil MetaG P. deltoides SBSDD5 (SPAdes) (version 2) | ecosystem: Environmental > Terrestrial >...
AACTCTTTTTTTTATATTTGTATTTTTATTGTTCTAATTTCTAAATGAGAAAAATAAGGTATCTATAAATATTATTAGGCTGAAGCTCTTATAATATATTAGTTAACTACAAAAGTAACTAGATGACAATAAAATTATGAGTGCAGTTAGTGAATTAATGTCTAAAAAAAATGTAGTTAGTATACAATCGAATTCTGAGATAACTGCATTAGATATTTGTAATTTGATGGTAAAAAATAAAGTAGGTTCAGTACTTGTAATAGACCCTTCAAATTCGCCAATTGGAATAATCACAGAAAGAGATATTATAAAAAAGGTTTGTGTCACAAATATTTTGCCCAATGAAGTAAAAGTAGATAAAATAATGTCTTCCCCAGTCATTACAATAATGTCATATGATTCGATTGAAACTGCTGCACAGAAAATGACAAGTTACAAAATTAAACGGTTGCCAGTATTAGAAGAAGATCAACAAATTGTTAGTGTATTAAGTTTATCAGATATAACTACACATTTATCTAAAATTTTGGTTGATGATTATAAAAGGTTTCGATTTTTGAAGACTATTTTTAAACCTGAGTAAGCTATTTTACTACACTAATATAAAAATAAGGTTATTATAGTGAAAAAATATCAATAGATGGATATATCCGGAAACCTTCCGTTCATGCATTGTTGCAATGCAAATAGATGATATATTATCGTTTTCGAAGGAAATAAGCGATACTAATTTTTTATCCATTTAATATTTTTTAGTGAGATTTTAAGAATTTTACACAAGTAAAATTATTCTGTAGTTATAATAGGCAATCATATATCTTTCTTTTTAGATTATGATTTATGAAATGTCATCTATGTAATAGTTCAGATTTTCTTTTTAAATGTAATTATTGTAAAGAATTTTTTTGTACCGATCATCGTCTTCCAATTAGTCATTCCTGTAGTGCTATTGATAAATTTTCGGAAAAAAGAAAAAAGAATCTATTCCATGATAATTTCAGTAGAAATGGTTTTCTTCATGATTTTAGTAAAACTATCAATATTCGATTCTCTCTAACAGAAATAAAACACCTACTTCTCGCAACCTTTTTGGTATTGTTAGTAGGAATGTCACTCAATAATTACCGTTATATCTCCTTTGAATTTTTGGTTATTTTTATAATAGCATTTCTCTTTCATGAGCTGGCCCATAAATTTTTAGCTAATTTTTATGGAAGTTGGGCTGAGTTTAGAGCAGAAGTGTATGGTTTAATTGTAACTGCAATATCTGCTATTCCATTCATTCCCTTTAAATTTATTGCACCAGGAGCAGTCATTGTTGGTATCTCAGATAAAGAAAAGCTTGGAAAAGTTGCTTTAATAGGACCGATGACTAATTTAGTAATGGGATTTTTTTTTCTTTTGCTTTATTATTTATATCCATATTTACTTTATTTTAGTATTGGAGCAAGTTTTAACGCATGGATATCTATGTTTAATTTATTACCATTTGGAGTATTAGATGGACAAAAAATTTTTAATTGGAATAAAGTAGTATGGGTTTTCACAATGGCCATAACTATGACTTTATTCATAATATCTTATAATTAATGAATCTCAATTATTTTTTATCTCATAAAATGTATTGGCAAAAATCTATTGGAGTCTAATACAAATGAAATCGAAACTTACAATTTCCTTATATTATATAAATTTCTGCTATCTAAATCAAATGAAAAATAAAAAGAAATTAATTTTTATTCTAATTATCTAGAACCGGAAGAAGTTCAAACTGGCATCGAGAGCATTTGTAACTCTTTGGATTTTTTTCATCAACATTCATAACCATATATTTTTGACATGTTCTACAATACATTATAGATCCTGTAGAAGAAAAATCCATTACATTTTATACGAAAAACACTCTATTAAATATGCCTATCTTTTTCATATTCTATATAAGTTTTCCTTTTCTTTTACATCATTATAGTGGAAAATAGAGGTATGGGAAAAGGTCAATGCAGTGAATAAACTAAGTATAAAAAAGGAAAAAATATTAATCAAGTTCTCCCTTTTTTCATTATTTTAGTGTTTTTGATTTTTTTGTGTTAATTTATTTTTTAAACTACCCTTCATGAGGTCAAATATTGTAGCGAGGTCTGAACCCTCGTTAGTGTAACTATATCTATTGGTTGGTGTGAATATCCTAACTTCAATTTCGTATTTTTTAATTTTACCTCTGACAGGTGATAATTTTATTTTACACCTCGCTTCTTCCAAATCTGGCATTGTTTTTTTTAGAAACTTTACAAGTGTATTGAACTTTGTTTTTGCTAACTCAGAAGCAAATGGATCGTCTGGTAACCCAATGATATAGGACGGGACGTCATCTTCAACCTTTTCTCCAAGTAATGTAATTACATCTCTATGGGTTATTATCCCCTGAATTTCATTGCCTAATGTAACGATGGAATAAGTTGAATTATTAGAGTTGAGCAATTGAATAACATTAGCAATAGAATCGTCTACACTAGATGTTGTAGCATTACTTTCCGCAATACCTTTAGCAGGAAATTCAAGAGGTCTACTATGGTCTGTAAGACCTCGATATACATTATCCAAATTATCTGCTGTAAGCAATATTTTTGCAATATCGAATGAAGTAACAATACCTTTCAATTTCTCTTCTACAATAGGTATATGATCAATCCTATGTCTTATCATAAGGTTTTTAGCAGTTAGTGTTAAGTCATTTTCATGTATGCTAATTGGATTTGCCGTCATTATTTTAGTAGCTTTGTTCTGAATATCTGTATGTTCCATGGATTTAACAATCGATTTTGTAGTGACTTGTCCAATTATTTCTCCATCCTCAATTACTGGAAGCGACCTAAGTCTGTAGAGACTCATGAGACCTGCAGCTCTTCCAATATTGCTATCTTCCTCAACTGTAGGAGTAATTTTTGCAATAGAGTTTAATTTTTGTGAATGTACATCTCTAGCGGAAAGAATATCTCTTAAATTAATCGTTGTTATTTTATTTCCATTTTTAAAATACACTCCATAATTATTCATTTTTATAAGGTTCCCTAGGATTTTAGAGATACTTTCATTGGAATTAATTATATTGGCAGGTTCAATAAAATCAGAAACTTTTTTTTTGCCAATTCGAACTAGTATTTGTGTTGAATCAAATTTCATCTATTACATAATTTATGGTATAAATATTAATAGATTTTTATTTGAATAATAACTCTATTGTATCTATTTCTTTTAATCGTATATAATGGTTGAGAGACTGAAAGAAGCTATGTAATATTCATAAGTAGATTCAAGATGTTTATTTAAAATTATTGAAAAATTAGCTTTTTAATCATTATTTGTTACCGCCTTTAAATAACCCTACAATCTATTCTCTGAAGAATTGATCATCATCAAAAAAATAGAAGGCAGTTTTTGGTTTATACTTCACCAGGTATTGTTTAGCGATTGATCTATATAGGGCAAACTTACGAAGTAGTACTTATAAAATTTTTTGTTAAACCTGGAATACGAATAATAATAATTATATTAAATGACCAATCTGAAATACATTTGAGTTCAAGTCATAAATATAATAAACTAATTGTGAAAATAAAACTATACTTTATAAAGAAAGGAATGTAATAATTAAAGTTCCGATTATTAGATTACATTCAATAACAGATTATATTGTACATAGGCAATAAATCAAACTTTTAATAGCATAATATAATATGATAACACAACGATGACCAAACATTCCAGATTGTACTAAAAAATTAATACGACCAACTATTAATTTTAGTTATGACATATAGCTAAAGATTACAATGCCTCTAATGACTACTAATTAAATACAGAGAATTATTGTTTACTCTTTGTTTAAATTATAGTATTACAAGTTTTCAATTATTCTTATTATTGGAAAATAACAAATTAATATTTTAGAAAATAATAAACGTATTAGTTAATTGTAAAAACCTTCAAATCATATTATTGTAGATTAAGATTAAAATATTTACTCTTTATCATTCAAATTAATGTCTTGTATTATTCTTCCTAAATCTTATAAATCTCAAGAATTAGCAATTAAATATAATTTTAAGGAATGGATGATTGCAAGATACCTTACTATTATTCCAGATACTGAAAAATTTCTTGATTATATCCATAATAAAGTTATGAATCAATATATTCGTATAAATACATTAAAAATTGATATTGATACCCTGAAACAAAGATTATTGGAAAAAGATTTTAGACTGGAGAAAACCCTACTACCTGAAGTTTTTCTTATTAAGGAAGCAAAGTATCCAATCGGCGCTACTTTAGAGTATTTGTCTGGATATTATTACATTCAAGATCTTAGTTCCTGTCTTGCTGTAGAATCCTTAGATATTGAAGAAAATGATATGGTTTTGGATATAGCATCTTCACCAGGGGGTAAAACATCCTTCATAGCTCAAAAAATGAATAATAAAGGGATAATTCTTGCACTCGAATCAGAGAGAAAAAGGTTAAGAAAAATGATGTTTAATCTATCCAGATGTGGAGTCATTAACACTGTCTTATGGAATATGAAGGGAGAAAAAATAGTCAATTATGATTTTAAATTTGAAAAAGTGTTACTTGATGCCCCTTGTTCTTGTGATGGAATAATGCAGAAAGATCCTTTTAGAAAAAAAACCTATACAAAGGAAAGCATCAAATTTTGTAGTATCCGGCAATCTCAACTGATAGAATCGGCTCTAAATGTAATTAAACCAGGAGGATTGTTGGTTTATTCAACATGTTCGATTGCTCCTGAAGAAAATGAGTTTATAATAGATTCTATTCTAAACAAATTTGATATTACTATCGAGTCAATTGATTATGGTGGGGTAAATTCTTTATTAAAATTCGGAGGCAAAGTTATGGATAAATCTATTAAATTTACCAAAAGGTTTTATCCTCACATTCACAATACCGCAGGTTTTTTCATAGCTAAGATTAGAGTTAATAATATCAAGAAATGATAAGAGAGTTAACAAGAGAAGAAACGACTTCAATACGTAGAGAATTCAATAAATGGGGAATTTTTAAATATCTTATTGATAAAGTATTTGTACTAAGAGAATCTGAAGATAGTATTAAATCCATATTTCTTATTCCTTTTACTTTAAAAAAATTGATGTTTTACCCTTACAGTTGTTATGGAGGATTGTATATAGGTAACATTCAGAAAAAAAAATTTATTCCTTCAATAACCTTTTTTGATATTGTAGTGAAGCATAGTAACAATTTTTTATATGTTATTGTAGATTATAATGGCGAAAAATTAACTCTTTATGGTAGAGATATATTTGGTGGCTCTATTCTTTACGCGTCAGAGAATATTGAAGAAAATTCATTACTTTTGATATTAAATAAATCTAAGGAATTGTTAGGAATTGGTAGGGCAAGATTTCATACAACTAAGATCATGCAAAATGGAAAAGTAACCATAAATACGTTACTAGACATTGGTACTTATTTAAGGTCAGAAAACCTCCTAAAATAAAACTAGAGAATCCGATGGAGCGATATGTAAAGAAATAAAGAATCATTTGATCTTTATTAACTATAATACTTTTTACTCCCCACTACATTATTTTGAATATTTCACTAAAATTATATAAAAATGATTTATTAATTTCAATCTATGAGATATTCAGAATAATTTTTTTTATTCTACACTGAATTAAAAATTAATTCAAAAGAAAAAGATTAATAGTTGTGAGAAAGATAAGGATTTTAATCTCTTTGCTATTTCTTTTAATATCATACTTAACTGGGATGATAATAAATAATAGAAATACAATTGATTTATAATTTATTAACTTTATAATATAAAAACAATATTCTAGATTTATCAACAACAAGATACATATATTCTATTAGAAGTTACTACTTATTAGTAAAGATATTAAATTTAATTCTTATTCTGTTTTCATTGTTGATGAATATATTCCTCCTATTCCATAAGCAACAGATATTAATATTCTAGCTAAAAAATCACCGGAGGCTTTGGCAATTATGTCATAATTATAGAGTAAAATAATTATGCCAATGGAGATTATAGAAATTAATCCTACAATAAATTGATCCGTATTTTTAATTTTATCATTTACCATAAATATAATGAATGTAGATAGATTTCCTAAACCAATTCCTGCCAAAATTAAGTACTCATGAATAGAAGGAATTAATGCCGCTAAACCGAAAGGAGCTGCCCAGCACAGCCCGTTTATCAATTTCATGATTGGTGACCAGCCAGTACTTTTTCGTATTTTATTACGTATTATGTGAAGGGATTGTATTATTTTACTTTTAAAGATAAGAAAATAAACAAAAAAACAAAGTATCCAGACTATAATATGGATAATAAAATTATCAACTTTTTGGTCTATAATATAACTTATAATAGTGGCTGAAAAAACTGCTAAAGAAATAAAAATAAATAAAATGCCATTACCAGAATTTCTATTTTTCTCAATATTCACAAATGTCTTGCTAGATTATTTACTTATAAAAGTATATTTCTCTTTTGTATACCAGATTATGATTCTTTATAGGTCAACTCTCTAAAATATAACGGTCGTTGAGTTTTTTATAAATAAAAAGATTTTTCTTATTGTTGTTCTCATATTAATTGTTGGCGCCTTTTTTCAATATATTTAAAAAGAAATCTGAAAAAGAGAACAGAAACCGAAACTATCAAAATAAAATAGACGTGATAAAAACTATAGAAACTAAAGATAGAACAACCATTTCAATAGTTGAAGCAAAGGATATAGTTAAAAAAATTGATCAAAGCCAAACTAAAATTCTAACAGAAAGAATTGATAAGATAAGACATTTAACCCAAAAACCTATCGAAAACATCGAATCTATTATTTCGGATTTAGAATCTACCAGGATAGCTGTTCATGAAAGAGCTTTGAATCAGTAGTAGTAAATTCAAAAAAAATGGTAATCAATTCAATAAGAAAAGAACTTTCTTCAAATATTCCTCCTCCTACAACTCTTAACGATGTTATTAAATTACATGAAAGATTGGATTCGATGGTTAATAGATTTTCAGAAGTTAGCAAATCCCACAAAAAGGTATTCAATTTTTTTATAAGTAAATATGCTGATAAACTTAAAACAGAATTTGAAAATATTTCTTCATTATCAATGCAATGCAAATATGAGATCGATAATTTTGAAAATGAAAGGCAACCTCTTCAAAATTGTTTTGACAATATAGATGCCCTCATACATAAAAATGAATTGATTAAAGTGGAAGAAGAGAAATTTAAAACAAAACAATTTCAATTAGATGATTTAAAACTTAAAATCAAAAAATTGAATGCAGAAATAAATGATTTAACTGAGTCTAAAAAATATGTTGAATCAAAAGATGTAGTAAAAAAAATACAAGTTTTAGAGCTTGAAAAGGATAAGCTTCATAAAGAATTAATTAATGCGTTTAGCAGGGTGAGCCGAGCTATGAATAAATATTCTTACGGATTAAATCGATTGGTTGTTCAAAGAATTGACTTAATGACTGAACAACCATGGAAAATATTTGAAGATTTCCAAACTTATTTGGATTTAATAAAAGAAGTTAAAAATGCAATAAGTAAAGGTAAAATTATACTAAAAGAGTCAGAGAAAATAGAAACATATTTTTATAATATATTAAATTCATTACCAGATTATAAAGAAAAGGAGGAAAAATTGAATAGTGAAATTAAAAAATTGAATAATAACAAGAATATGCATATTATTTCTAAATTAAATGAATTAAAAAAAAAATATGCAAATTATCATGAAGAACTCCGATACATTGAATCATATCTTAAGGACTCTCAAAACGAAATAGCAAAAAATAAAGAGGAATATGATGATTTATTAAATTCAATCGAAACTTATATTAATCGTATAACAAAAAGCAAATATCATCTGTCAATTTTGAAATAACTGCAATTTAAATTTAAAAAAAAATTGAAATTGATTTACTTAGATTATTATTTTAGTTGTCTTAAAATCATAAATTACAATTGAACTAATATGTATCTATAACTTTAGATTATTTGGTAGATGGGTCTCTTGATCTCTTAGTAAGAAAACATGACCATTATTTTTAATTAAATTTTTACAATTACTATACTTATTGATTATCATCGAGTCGGGAGTTAATTTAAATTCCAATTTTCTTATTTTTTTAAAATCTATTCTGGAAGTCTTACTAGAAAAAAACTTGAGATTATCATAAAGATATAATATTATTTTAGCCCTTAGTTTGGGTTAACAATACTATGAGTAGAATTGCAATTACCCATCGTCTATAAATAAATAAGTGAGAAAGTTAATGAAAATATTGAAAATTTTTCAAAACCTCTTAAAATAGGACTGACAATTATGCTTATTGGTGTAGCAGTCATGGTGTATGGAACATATGTAAATAGTGAGACGATTTCATATTATGCGTTACTAATTATTATTACTGGTCTTTTCATATACCTAGCCTATAATTTCAATTTTGCCAGTAAATCAAACTTGGATTATTCTAATAACAAAAAAGAAAAAGAAAAAAAGAAGAAAAAATGGTAAAGTCAAATATACAAAGTTAATACAGAGAAATATCTGTAATCCTATTTTTTGACTTTTTATTATGGTGATTACTATTTTTTTACATGTAAAAAAATCAAAAATCGTTATTTAAATATCGAAAGAATTTATTTTTTTATTATAATTGAAGCATGGATATACGAACTTAACCAGCTATAAATCTTATAGTACATAGTTTCTTTTTATTATCTTATAATTTAATTTAGAACAAATTTAGAGAATATGCAAGTAAATTCGATAAATATTACTAGTTTAATAATATTGATATGCTACATTGTATAAGGAATGTTTTAGTTAGGAAAGATAAATTTGATCATTCTACATGTATTCATACTCAAAATTTTAATAAAGAAAGAAATAAATTCAGACTACTTCACATTGTTCTTTCTTATTCTTTAAACAACGTGATTTATTAAGATGAGACTTTTTGTTATTTCAACTGCTTCAATCATCCTCCTTCTGACTGCATTACTAATATTTGACTCCAATTTGGCATTTGCAAAAAAAGGAGATTCTTCAAAGAAAAAGATTGAATTGTGTTGTGCGTGGGGTGATTCATTAGACGACGGTATCTTAACATTTTCTATTAACGATGGTGGATCAGATTTGGCAAAAATTGTCAAACTAGCTATTAATGATTGGGAAAAATCCCTTGGCGGAATTGAATTCAAATATGTAAAAGATGGTTCTGACGCCGATGTTGAAATTGACTTTAAAAAGGGTAAAGGAAAAAAAGTTGGAAAAACTGTAACGTTTTTCGATCATTTAGGATTTATTAATCAAGTAGATATATCAATCTCAAAAAAATCATACGGTTACACATTAGATAAACGTACTTTGGAACATGTTGCGAAACATGAAATCGGACATGCGCTTGGCTTAGGCCACGCAACATTTAAGGGTACACTCATGTCCCCCAATGTAGATGAAATTATAACAAAAATATCTGCATGTGAATTAGAATCTGTTAAGTTTGCTAATAATTGGAAATTCGATGAAAAGGTTAACTCTCCGCATCCTTTAGATAAAGATGATTTTAAATGCAAGAAAAAATAATACCGTCAAGAAATAATTTTTATTTTATTATCAAATCTTTATTCTTGATCGCATTTTAATTTACATAATTGAGGATCTATTTCTACTATAAGCGTTAAATCTGTAAATTATGTGATAAATTAAACAAAGCTTATAAGATTAGTCCTATTATTCTCACTTATGGATTATAATTCTTTAACTAAGGAGATTATGGATCTGGATCAGAAAGTGAGATTTGCAGCTGTATGTGATGACTCTGGTGAGATCAAATACGGTGGTCAAAGAGAAGGAATTACAAATTTATTGTCTCCGGAAGAAACTAAAAGATCCAATATCCAGGCTTTAGCCCGATGGTCTTTGCGCAATTCTCTTTCCTCAAAGATTGGAAAAGGACAATATGCTATGGCTGCATATGAAAAAATAAAACGTATCACTATTCCTTTGGAAAATGATCATCTCCTTTTAGTAACCACTGAGGTTGATGCGGATCATGAAAAAATAATTAGTAAAATATTATCCTTAATAAAAAAATAGACTTATCATTATTTTTCTTATTATTTTTTTTGGGTCGAATCATTATCTAATTCATTGATTTAAGCCTCATGATCATTCTCCTATTTCCTCTCTCCTTGAATGTGATGCACCTACACCTGATAAATTACCAGTAAAATCACCAGTAATTTTTATTACATCTTCTGGTTCAGCTAATTCATGAAGTAATTCTAGTGTAAGTCTCTGATTGGTTACATAATGAGTTCCTTTATCATATATAGCTGGTGCCATTCCTGTTTTTCTGATTATAAATTCTCTTTTTGCTTCTTCATCTGTTCTATCCTTTGTAAACATTTCAACCATGTAAAAGGGTGCATTATCAGAATCTGGATTCTTTTCTTGCCTTGATAATAAATCATTAACTAGGACTGGATCTACTTTTGGTAAGTAGGTCTGATATAATGTCTGCAACCCTTGAAAAAACTTTCTGATCTCATTTAAAGCAGACATATAATTAATACTATTACAAGAGTATATGAGCATTTCTAAAACTTTATTTCATAGATATCGAAATTTTTAATACAAAATTAATATTACAAACTAAGAATTTTTAACTTATATATACAGTACTACTTCCTAAAAATATTATTTATTTGAAAATTTCTTAATTAATTTAAATGGATATTATACTCAAGCAAAGCATAGTTATCATAATTTGCATATAAAAGGCATATTTTAGATGATTTGCATATTTATCTATTTTAATGAAGGAAAAAAATGAAATAATCTATTCTTAACTCTTGCCATTAATGCATATGATATGTATTGGATGGATCCACTGTGAAATGAAATGTTACATTATGTTGAGGAATCGACATAGATAGAAAATTATTCAGATACAAATACAATGTACTAAAGAATAATAAGGATCTTTATGGTATTAGGTATATCAAACATAAAGGAAAGATTATGGATTATAATTTCAAAATATACTATCAAGTGTCTCTTTAGAGAATACTTAATACAAAGAAAAATATATAGAGAAAAAGATAATAGTAAAGGACCTAATTCTATATTTGAAAGAAAATTTATCACACAATTTTTATTCTAATAAGTACTTTTTGCTCAATGGAATTCGTTGA
>Ga0209382_10010912_pt1 | contig 11305 bp, 5 predicted proteins | sample SoiMetdeltSBSDD5_FD_187599 | JGI IMG/M metagenome (GOLD analysis project Ga0209382, IMG submission 187599) | Bulk soil microbial communities from a Populus tree surrounding site in Tennessee, USA - Soil MetaG P. deltoides SBSDD5 (SPAdes) (version 2) | ecosystem: Environmental > Terrestrial >...
GCTTACGGCTGTTTGAAGCCTGCTCCTGCAAGCCGGCTTCGGAGGGCCGTCCTCCATCTCCAGGCCAGCATCGCGCTCAATTTTACTCTCGCGCGTTCTCGGCACACTTCGCCAACAGTATCCAACTCGCTGAAAGCTCACGCTTTACTCCTGTAAAAATCTGTTGAGCGTGAGATTGAATATTTCCTTTTGATCCAAAAAAGCCGCATGCCCCGCGAAAGGGATGTTAAGTAAGGTCGAGTTTTTCACCAGTTCGCATAACTCAAAGACGAATTCTCTTGGAATAAGATGATCATCGTCGCCACGGACGATCAATAACGGACAGGCGATATTTTTGACGGTCTCGTTTGGGTAACCGGATGAATCCGAATCAAGCCACATCCTGACAATTGATGGGACGAGACGATCGAAATCAGGTTCCGGGTTGAGCTTGTAATACTTCTCGTAAGTGTCGGGAAATTTCTTCCGCCAACTTTCCGCCGTGACCCGCTTTAAAATGTTTTTCGTCCTTTCAGCGTTTTTATAGCTCCATCGGGAACCGATGGTAACCAGCTTCTTGATATTCAATCCGCTCAAAGAGGCCAGCCTGTAACCGACTATGCCGCCGTCGCTGAAACCGATGACGCTCAGCGTATCAATATTGAGGCGCGCCAGAATTTGCTCGATATTTTTTTGTAAGCGCTCGTACGAGAGATTCTGTCGGCCCAGTGTCGATGCTCCTTGCCCCTGGCTGTCGATGCCGATAATCCTGAAACTACCTTGTAACTGGGTCAAAAAAGAATTCCCATCTTCAAGGCTGCCGAATCCTCCGTGCAGGAAAAGCAACACCGGATCGTTCTCGACGCCAGCGATTTCATAATAGATTTTCGCCCCATCAATATCGATATGACAACCTGAATTGTGATCGAGAGTTTTCATGATTTTTCCCGGATTCAATTATCTGTGAACTTTCGGGAAGCCGACTTGATCTTAAACTCTCAGCAGTCAAGTCCGTTTCTTGAAAGCTTACACCCGGTATTACAATGGGCGCTCGCGCGCCGAAAGCTCACGAATTACTCGGCGCCTCGAGGAGTTCCGACATCGTAGACCCAGAGCGCGCCGGGGTCGCGGATGTAAAACTTGCCGTTTTCTCCTTATGGCTTTATTGCCGTTGCGCCAACGCTAACCGCGCGCCCAGCCCAATCAGCGCAGCGCCTGTGACTCTCTTGCGCCACTGTGCAAACCGCCGGCTCCTCAACACCCGGCCTCGCAGCGCGCCCGCAGCCCAGACCAGGCTTAGTTCGTAGATGACGTCCAGCGCCGCTAAAATCGAGCCCAATATTACGAACTGCCAGAAAGCCGAGCCTCGCTCAGGCGCGACGAACTGCGGCAGAAACGCCAGGAAGAATACTGCGACCTTCGGATTCAGCGCACCGGTCACTACCGCGCGCCAGAACATCGCCCCCGCACGAACGCCCCTGACGCGTTCAGGTTCATCGTCTTGAGCGCGCAATGCGCGAATGCCTAGGTAGACCAAGTACGCCGCGCCAGCGTACTTGACCACTCCGAAGGCCACCGCAGACGTCGCCAAGATGGCCGACAGTCCGAGCGCCGCAGCGAAGGCATGCGCTAGCGTGCCGACGTTCAGCCCGACGGCTGTCATTGCTCCTGCCGATCTGCCCTCGCCGAGGGTGCGCGTCAGCACGAGCGCCTGCGCCGGGCCGGGCGCAATGATGATTGCAACGCTGGCGACAAGGAATGTAATCAATGTTGTCGAGTCAAACATTGCTCCCCTTTTGATTTGAATTTTCAGTCAGGCGCCAATCAGGTTTCCAGTTTCACCGTGGGCCTGGTGTTGGGAAAAATCTTCTCCACACTCGCTTGCTTGGGCATGTTGTAGGCGTTCACCGGCTGTGAGCGGTTGACCCAAAGCGTGTAATACAGGTGATCGGCGCGCGGGTCATCGGTGTTTGGATGCAGCAGAATCGTCAGTCCGAGACTGTTGAGTTGCAACCACGGCACGATGATCGGCAACAGGTCGTTGGTGAAGCCGAAATAGAACGACGGAGTCACGTGTGGGCCGCGAGGTTCCAGATTCCAGTTACCTAACTCCACCGGGAAACGTTCCGCGGCCCACCTGCGAGCCAGCGCGGCCTTCTCGTAGGTGTCTTCGTCGAAATAGAAATGCGCGTGGTAGCTCTTGATGTCGGTGTAAGGGCGCGGCGCTTTCGGCAGGCCGTTTTCCTCTCCCGGCCGCACGCTCCGCGGCCGGGGCGTCGGTTCCTTGTAGGTTTCGTAACCCCACGGACTCTTCCCAACGTCGGGCGGAGGAACGATTGGCTTGAATGATGAACCTCCGGGCGCGATTACTTCCTGGCCCGCCGCCACGATGTTTCCGGCAGTGAGGCCCGCCGCTGTCAGGCCGGCGCCCACGATGATCTTGCGCCGCGCCGGCGAAAGCAGATCGGCCCACTCCTGGTCTTCCGCAGTGTTGTAAACGATTCTTTCTTCGTCGTGCATAGCTCACTCCTTTGTTGCTGCTTATTCGGTCGCATGGAAAGCTTTCAGAAGGTGTTGGTCATACAGGCGTATCAATCAATCCTCCTTCTCATCCAGTACGATCTCCGATGTTGATGTGATACTCCGGCCATACTGCGGCTGAAGGTAACGGTTTAAGAACGCCAACTGTTTTCGCCATGCGTCGAGTTTGTGCTCCCTCTGAGAGAATCCGTGCTGTTCCTTAGGGTACGTGAAGTACAGGTGCGTCTTACCCGCCTTCTTAAGCGCCGCCACGAACTGCTGCGATTCATACGGCGGCACTTGCGGGTCGTCCTCGCCATGCATGATCAGAAGCGGCGCGGTGATCTTCGGAACGTCGGCCAGAACGTTCGCCTTCGCGTACACTTGCGGTTTTTCCTGAGGCGCGCCGCCCATCTTGCGCATCCAGCGAATGGCCGCGTTCCGGTTGGTGCGCTCGATGTAGGTCGCCCGGTCAACCACTCCGTACAGTTCGATCGCAACCTTGAAGACTTCCGGCCGCTTGGTGACCGCATAAGCCACCATCGTGCCGCCGTGACTGCCACCACCGATGGCGATCCGGCCGGGATCGGCCAAGCCCTGGGCGACCAGGTATTGCGCCCCGGCAACCACATCGTCCACTTCCCCGCCCCCGCTGTCTTCAACGTTCAAGTTCCGGAACTTTTCGCCATAGCCGTTGCTGCCGCGATAGTTCGGTTCCAGGACCAGGTATCCTTGCTGCGCCAGATAGAGAGCCCACGGATCGAAGTTCAAATTGTCCTGCCCTTCAGGCCCGCCGTGAATCCACAGGACCGCCGGGCAGCGCGCGCCACTTTGAAAGCCCAGTGGCTTGTAAAGAATGCCGCTGATTTCGAGCCCATCTTTGCTCGTATAATGGATCACTTCGGGATCACGCAAACCCGTGGCGGCGAAGTTGCGAGGCTGTGTCCGGATCAGGAACCGCGGCGCTTGGCCCCCTTCGGCCCCGCTCTCGGCCTCTCTCCCAAACGGGGCCACGGCAAGGGCGCCAGGTTCGAACGATGAGCTGCGGTTGAAGTAGATGAGTCGCCCGTCCGGCGACCATTGCGGATTCGATTCGACGCCCGCTGGCGCGTTCGTCAACCGCCGAGCGCGGCCGCCCTCGGCCGGCGTGATCCACACATGCCGCTCTTCGCGGCGCGCTCTGTTCGAGACGAAGGCCAGCCATCGTCCGTCGGGTGAGAAGACGGGATCGTCGTCTTCGGATTCGCCATCAGTGATCGCGCGCGGCTTGCCCCCGTTAACCGGGAGAAGGTAGAGCTTGTCCCATCCCGTGTCCTGCAGAACCAAGGCGAGCGACTTGCCATCAGGCGACCACGAGACCCGGCGAATAGACCAGCCTCCGCCGCTATCCTGAGGCGCCTCGTGCAACACTTTGGCGACGTCCTTGAATCGCCCGGAATTTACATCGAAGTCGGCCAGCCGTAAGCGACCGCTGAAGTACTCAGGCGATCGCTCCACGTACGCGATCTTCGTTCCGTCCGGCGACCATGCAGGGCTGCCCTCATCCGCCGGCGCCGACGTCAGCAGGTTTGTGGTCAACCCATCCGCGCTCACAACCGCCAGGTCACCGTTCCCACGCCGGCCGGTTTCAAAAACTATCCACTTGCCGTTCGGCGACCAGCGTGGAGATCGGTCCGCAGACGTTCTCGGATCGCCGGAGCCACGCGCGCCCTCGGTCAACCGGACCGGCTGCCCCCCGCCGGCTGGCGCCGACCAGATCGCTCCCCCGCTGGCAAAGACGATGGACTTTCCGTCAGGCGACCAGTCCAATCCCGACTTACCGCCGGGAGTGGACGTGAGCGGCGTCGGCCATCCCCCTTCGGACGAGACCAACACGATCTGTCCCTGCCAGGAAAGCGCGAACCACTTCCCGTCCGGCGACAGACTCGGAGCTTGCAACGCTTCTACGCTCGCCAGGTCTTCGAGCGTCAGCCTTGCCGGTTCATTCGCGGAAGTCCTGTACGAGTACGCCGCCGCACTGAACGCGATCAGCGCCATAACAACGATTGCTCTTCTATTCATATTGCCCTCCTGCGGAAATGGTAGGGCAAACTGGCAGTTTGCCCGGTTTTCCCGAAAGACCGCATCGAAGGAGCCAGGGCAATCTGCCAGTTTGCCCTTCATTTGCGACGCGATCTTCGTTCTTTCAGGGCGTCGCAATGCGACATGAAGGCTCCTCGGAAAACCCCTGGGTACGCATCGCTTCCAGCGTGCAGTCTCGGCGAAAGACCTGTTGATCGGAATCAGTCGCCCCCTAACCTGAGGCGATGCGTATCCAGGTCTGGTTCCTATAAATTCGTCTTTCGCCGAGACTGCACGCTGGAAGCGATGCGTACCCAGGTCGCGTTTTCATTGTTTCAGGGCGTCGCAACACCACATGAAGGCTCCTCAAAATATAGTTGGCGGTTATCTTAGAACCATAGACGGCCAACTCAAAACTATTCTTCGCAGCCAACCGCTTCAGAACTTCCACGGAACCGAGATCAGCAGGTCTTCGTCCCCTGAGTTTCGGCGAGCGCGGTTTTCATTAGGAGAGATTGGCGTTTGGCGTAGAGATTGCGCATGCGCCTGAGATGACGCGTGAAGCGCCCTTCTTCAATGAAGTCCGCCAACGCCGCCTGCGGGATAGAGGCGGGTTGCAGGAGTGGCAGGTTGCAGGTCGACCATCACGCGGCAGGCGATGAAGGCCTCCACCAGATCACGCGGGACGACCAGATAGCCGATCCGTAGAGACTGATGACAGGTCAGTTCTCAACCCACGGCGATCAGGCTTTCCGAAGTGCGGAAGTAAATTACGCCCTGTGAAATTGCGGGCGTCGCCAGGCAAGGCGCGCCCAACTCGTTCTTCGCCAGCGTCTCCAGCTTTGGTCCGGCCTTGATGACGTAGACGGTCCCCTGTTCGACCGGGCAATAGATTTTGCCGTCGGCCGCGACCAGGGACGCCGAACAGGAAACGTCCAACCCCAGCCGCTCCTCATACATTTTTTCGCCCGTCTTGAAATCAAAGCAGCGCAGCAGGCCGTTGTAATTAGCGAGGTAAATGTGGCCGCGGTACACGACCGGCGTGGAGATGTAGGAGCCTCCGTTCGGAACGCTCCAGACGACTGAGTCGTTGCTGGCGCTGCCTTCTTTCAACGAGATGTCTCCTACAGCCGAGGGGCGGACGGCGAACAGCGGAGCCTTCCCGCCGTGCGCGTTGGAAATGACAATCAATCCGTCCGCGACGAACGGGGTCGGAATCGGAATGTCTCCGCCTCCGCGCAAGCGCCAGAGTTCTTTGCCCGTATCAAAATCGTAGGAGACGATGAACGGCCAGCCGTTGGTGATCACCTGCGTCCTTGCGCCGTCGCTATGGATCAACGGCGTCCCCCAACTTCCTTCACAATCCCCTTTGCGCGACGTCTTCCACAACTCCTTCCCGTCGGAGAGGCTGAAGGCCGCCACGAAGGGGGCTTTGGGATCATCGCAAAGCAGCGCGATGCGGTCCCGGTACAGCGCCGGGGAGCTGCTATATCCCCACCCGATGCCATGCCAACTGTTGTTGATGACCCCAAGGTCTTTGGACCAGAGCAGCTTGCCCTTGAGGTCGAAGCAATACAGCCCTTCAGAGCCGAAGAACGCCACCAACCGTCGCCCGTCCGTGACGAGCGTTGTGTTTGCGTGCGTCGATTTTTCGTGCCTTTGGGTAGCGGGCTTGCTCGTGCGAACGACCTGCTCCCACCGTCGCTTCCCGGACTTCTTATCGATGCACATGACCATCCATTTCTGTTCATCATTGTCCGGCGCGGCCTTGACGTCGCCGTAATAGCCGATGCGAAGTGGCGCCTTTCCAGACAGCCGAACGGCGGTCGCAACAAAAATATTGTCCCCCCATACGATCGGGCTGGAATGCCCCAGGCCCGGCACATCAACGCGCCACAGCACGCCAGAGAGCTTGCCCGCCGCCGCATCCGCGTTCCAGTCGGCGCGCGTCGGATAGCCGTCCGCGATCCCCTGCGCGCCGGGGCCGCGAAATCCCGGCCAGTTCTGTTCGGTTTTTGAATCGGACGTTACAGAGGCGAGCGCGATTGCGGGCGCCGCCATCAACGAAGTCGTGAGGAATGAACGTCGCGTCAAACTGTTCACATTCATTTACGAATCTCTTTCTTTCTAAATCAGAAAACCTGACGCCGGCGCCGCTACCGCGCGCGTAAGCAAGCGGCCGTCTGACATGTCGTCCGCTTACTTTCGCGCGCGGTAGCGGTACCGGCGCCCCAATGTCGCGTGGTTCGGTTAGGGCAAAATCAAACTCCAAATGTCCGGCCAAATTGCGCTCAGCTCAGTGTCATAGTGGATCGCCCCGCTATTGACAACCGTAATGGTTTTACCCACGACGGAGCCGAACAGCCGCGCCACACCTGAAATATTGACCTCTGTCTGAGGGGCATAAACCATCATATAGTTATTGGCGCCGTTGTTAATAGTCACGCCGCTAGCCCCACTATAACTGGATAATATTCGCAGGTTGCCCGAAATTCCGGTAGTGTTGAAGAAGTTGCTTGCGCCGCCGATGTTGAGCGCGCCGGTTAGTTTGATTACCACGGGGCCATTGACCTTGAGTTGCGCGATATTAGTCAAAGTCAGATTATGGAAGCAGTAGGCGCCGTTTGACAGAGTTGCGACGTTAATGCCGCTCAGAGTCAGGTCGCCTGTGCTCGCGTTATATGAATAGGTCCCACTGATTCCGCTGTTCGAGCTGTACGGAGGGCCGCAGGCCGGAACTGCTGGCAAGGTCACAATCGGCGCCAAGGCGTTATTGGTTATCGTCCCGCCCACGGCGCCGCTCCCCGATCTTGAGACCGTGGTTCCAGCAGTTGCATTGCCAGTCACTTTACTTGCCCCTGATATGACCACGCCCGCGCGCGTCGAGCGAACGTTGCCCCATACCGCGCCACTGTTGGCGACTGTGATCGCGCCGTTGCTGAGTACATTCGCCAGGCTACCCTTCGTGGCAGGATAGCCGCCGTTCGAATCGTAGCTGTCCGCGTATGCTGCGCCGCTGATCGTAACGCCTTCCAGTCCGACCAGTGAGGTCAGCGCCACAGACACGTTGACGCTGGCGACAGCGCACTTGGAATCAGGCGCCCCATTGGTCGCGCCGTTGTCGCACACCTGATAATCGAACGAGGCCGGGCCGCTGAAGTTAGCGTCGGGCGAATAAATAACCATGCCGCCGCTGAGCGCCACAGTCCCGTGCGTGTTCGCGGTCGCAATTACGCCGGTCACTGTCAACGTCTGGCCGTTTTCGTTAGCCGGCCCAGTGACGTCATTCGCCGTCAGATCGCCGGCCGGGAAGTTAAGGCTCGTGTCCTGGCTCGTGGACTTTGCGTCATTGGCGGCGACCGGAGGATCGTTCACCGCCGTGACACCGACGCTCACCGTTGACACATTTGAATCAAGGTTTCCGTCGTTCACTTTGAAGTTAAAACTGTCCCCTCCGTTGTAATCCATGCCCGGCGCGTAGGTGACGGTGGCGACGCAATCGCCATTCACGCATGAGGCTGCGCTGACGCCGCCGAGCGAGCCATGCGCCGGACCGGCGCCCACTACGCTAAACGTGGGAGTGTTGTTGTTCGGCAGCGCCGCTCGAAGGGTGATCGTCACAGGCATGTCTTCCAGCGTGTTCGCCGACTGATTCGCCGTGCCCGGAGGGTTGATTCCGTTAGTCCCCGCCTCCACGCAGTTCTGAACGGCCTCCGGCAGGTTCGAGAAGAAATCATACCCGGTCAAGGCCTCGATCGCATCGACTGTAGTCAGGTAGTTCTCCCAAGGGTTGTTTCCGATGCCCTGCGTATTGGGCATGAGGACGGCGATTGTTCTTGATGAGCAAGAAGCGCGCGAAACGTCGTCATCCCCCGCTGGCAGTATCAGGACGACCTTCCAGGTAAAGGCCGGAACGGTCACACGGCCGCCAGCGATGGTATTAGTCGTGCCGCCGTTAGCCCCGGAGCCTCCGACTCCCAGGGGCCCGGAAACGATATACATTTCCTGCCCGCCGTTGAGCGTCAGTTGTCCCCGGAGATAGTTTTCGAACTCCGCCCAGGGGCCCTGGTTATTGTCCGGGGACTGCGGAACCATGTTCGACATCAAATACGTCTCTTGATTGATCGGGATGCGATTCTGGTTGTCGCGATCGGCGTTCGGCGTCATGTGACCGCGATCGAAACCACTGCCGCTATAATCGGTGGATTGCACGCGATACCAGTCTGGCGGCACGGCGGGATCGGCGCGGAAGGTGTCAATACGCGCAAGAGTGCCGGACCAGGACTGATCCAGGTGCCAGCTAACCCAGTTCGGAATCCCTTTATCCCTGTTGTATGAGAGCGAGTAGGTAGGCTTCACCATCAAGAAGTTACTCGGGTCTGTCACAGAGGGGGTGGCGTTGGACGGGTTGCCCATCGTAAGGTGAACGCTAGGAGGATATGGAGCTGGAGCGCCTGCGCCGACAACCGTGAATGACCAGATGTAGTCCTCAAATAACGTGTCGGTATTCGGCTCGCTATCGTCCAGATCTTGATCGTGAACCTGATCCTTTAAGATCGTGACCGTGCACCTCTCGCCAAACTGGAAGCCGACATTCGGCGTGATGTGATAGCCCCTGAATCCGTTGTACGTCGCCACGGTGGCGCTGTTGTGCTGCCCCGTGGAGGAACAAGTAATGTTATACCAGGCGCCGGCGACGTCCACCGGCTCACTGAAGTCAACCGAAATGGTCGCGTCATAAGGCGCGTTCGTACCGTCCGTTATCGGGTCGGTATTCGCCACCCACGGACCTAGTTCCACAATCGGAGCAGTGCGACGGGGATTCGGTGGGGCGGCGCTGAAATCGGCTCCGTTTTGATCATTGTCCGTTTGTCCGTTATTTATTCTAAAAATCGCCGTTGTATTACTCGGCGCCGGCGCATTGGCGCTGCCCTCGTGACAATTTGCGTCGGTTCCATAACCCACAAAATCCACGATGTTCGAGGCGCCAAGGGGACAACCTCCGGAGAGGGAGCTAGAGTTGCTGACAAGCGCAATCTTTCCGGTTGTGGCTGACATGTTTATACCGCCGGTTATATTCGGAGCGACCGGAAGCGGCGAGCCATTCGCGCCCCCTGATCCCAACCTGACAAGATAATACTCTCCGGGCGCAACAGTACCGCCGAGTGGCTGTTTGTTGGTCCACGTTGTCCCCGCGGCCGAAGTATATTGCAACGACCAGCCTGTGATTGTCACAGTCGCATCCGTCGGGTTGTATAGTTCGACGTAATCGTTCGTAAAGGTCGCGTTACTATTACCGCCGCCGCCGTAAACCTGACTGATCACGACATGTGGCGCACGGACAGTGAGCAAAATGCTGGTGGTGAATGAACGAGCCTGATCGTCGGTTATTGTCACGGGCAAAGACTTCATCCCACCCGTCGCGCCGAGAGGCACGGTGGCGTTGAACGTGAAAATATTCCCCACGCCGCTGAACGACTGATTGGCCGCCCCGCCAATTGAAGAGAGGTCGGCCACGACAGAGATCCCCGTGCTTGGTGGATTTGGGGCGGGAAAGACTTGTACGGTAAGAGTTGTAGTCCCCCCGGTCGCAACGGAGTTTGGATTCGCAGAGCCGACGCCTGACAGAACCGCGCAATTATTTGTCGGCGATGGGCTGTTGCGCGGATTCGGCGTCCCTGCGACGAAATCGCCGGCGTTGTTGTTGGTGTCAAGACAACCATTAAGCCCCCTCAGCGCCGCCGTAGTGTTCGAGAGCGTAGGCGTCGCTCCTGAGCCCTCAAAACAGTTCGCTCCGCCATAGCCGACGAAATCGATTATCGCCGGATCGGAGGGACAGAGGCCGGTCAATGCGACCGAGTTGCTTACTAAAGCAACCTTGCCGGAACCCGCGCCCATGAGAATTGAGCCGGTAGCGTCAGGTGTTGGCAGTTCGTCCGTGCCCCCCAGACCGGCGGCCTCTTTAATTAAGTAGTATTGACCCGGCTGAAGTATGAAGTCGGTCAGTGGGGTGACCTGCCAATTCTGATCAGTCGCAGAAGCGTATTGCACGGACCATCCGCTCAAATTAACTGCGGTACCAGTGTGATTAATGATCTCGATAAAATCGTTTTTCAGCGTTGCGCCGGTGTTGCCGCCTCCGCCATACACCTGACTGATCACTACAATTCCCGATCCCGCTGAAGGTGTCGGAGTTGGCGTCGGCGTGGGAGTCGGTGTTGGCGTGGGAGTTGGCGTCGGGGTCGGTGTCGGCGTCGGCGTTACGCCGCCAGACGCGGTTACCGAGAAATCGTCTATCGCCAAACCATGGTCGGCGCCTCCGTCATCGGGGTCCTGCCAACGTAACCAGATCTCCTGTCCGTTGTTCACCGTAACGGTTAAGGTCGCTGATATGGCCGTTCGGTTTCCCGTCGCGTTACCGTCAAGCGCGGCGGCCGTCGAGCCCGTAACAGGCCCGGTAAAGCTCAGCGGGGAGAACGTAGTCCAGCCGCTCGTAGGAGTATTTGCGCCGGTTATGACGCCGGCGTCGGCCACCTGATATTGAAAAGTAAGCGTGTGGGCGGCGGTGTTTCCCCCGTTCCGCCACTGCTCGCCTACGTAACTTATGTCAAGCGACGTAATCGTTCCGCCGGTATTGTTCGTTAACCGCGCGGCCTGGAACACGGTTCCAGTACTACCCGAGGCTACGGACCCGAGCGCGCGATCAGTATCCGGATTCGTCCCGGCCACGCCGAAGCTGTAAAGG